>Ga0315310_10001245_pt1 | contig 16058 bp, 18 predicted proteins | sample TDP5_MG_FD_203630 | JGI IMG/M metagenome (GOLD analysis project Ga0315310, IMG submission 203630) | Freshwater sediment microbial communities from Lake Towuti, South Sulawesi, Indonesia - TDP5 | ecosystem: Environmental > Aquatic > Freshwater > Lake > Sediment | place: Indonesia: South Sulawesi... | reverse complement strand
GAAGCATATCTGAATCGGCTGTTTCTATGGTGCTCCAAGATGTGCCCCAAGGAAATCTGGTGGACGGAGATCAGCAAGCATCCTAGCTTATCAAGTCTTAGTCTCCTTTACACCATATTTCCCGTAATGGATGATCTCGCGCAGAGACTTCCTATGCTTAGTCCCGGGCTTCTCATCCGGATATCCCAGTGTAAGAAGGGACACAACGCAGAGATTCCTAGGCACACCGAGCAGCTCTCTGACCCCTTTCTCGTTGAAAGCTACTATCCAGCAACTACCGATACCTAGATCCCATGCTGCTAACACCATGTTCTCGATCGCTATGGCCAAATCGATGAAGAAAACCATCAAAAGGACCAACCTTCGCACTTTCATCAGGGTTGGCTAAACAGACTATTACTGCGGCAGCCTCTTCGACAAAGCTCTGGTTATCCGCAACCTCAACCAATCTTTCCTTCGTCAATGAATCGGTTACTACGATGAACTGCCAAGGTTGGCGATTGGCAGCAGACTGTGCAAGCCTTGCTGCCTCAAGAACCTTCAAGAGATCATCCTTAGGTATGGATTTGTCCTTGTAAATTCTTATGCTTCCTCTATTCCTGATTGTATCTAGAATTGGCAAATCAGACACCGAAACCAGAAAAAGGCTTCGATGATTTAAAGTTTTCCAGATCTCTGAGGAGATTAAAGCCTCGTATATTCTTGGTAGAACATTGCGGTATCGTTCACTTTGAGACAACGGGGAGCTGAGAGTTTGCCATAGCCGAATGAAAGAACTCGCTCAGCCTTGACTGGACCACTCATGACCATTTTCAGAAATCTTATACAATGTTCCCAGACAGGATAGGTAGGCTTAAAAGTTCCTCCATGACTTAAATAGTGAGAAAGATTTGCGTGGTAGGAATCGGCATGTTTCCCGTCGAATTCAGTCTTATGCATGATAAAGAAGAATTGCCTTTCGCTCTTCCACTTCCCTTAAAGGTGAGGAATCTCGATGAAGAAAGTTTCGACCAATAACAACCAGATGATCTGGAGAAAAGTCGGCGTGACACGCCCTAGGTTTAGTAGGAAGGATCTCGCCCTCGTATGCATAGTCTGTATCCTTTTTGCCTCATGGCTCGGTTACCTCTATTATGTAGCGACCCCCAAGGCTACGAAGGATATTGTAGGCGTCATAAGGGTTGAAGGCCCTATCCTAACTTCTTCAAGCACCGACCAATACTTCGATGTCATAAACCAAGCGATGCTCAACGAGAGTGTTAAGGCAGTAGTCTTGGTGGTCGATTCGCCAGGAGGATACGCCGATCTGATTGAGCAGATATACCTTGACCTGCTAAAGTTGAAGGAGAGGAAGCCGCTTGTGGCCTCCGTGGTAATGGCACTTTCCGGTGGGTACTATATAGCGGTGGCGGCTGACTACATCTACGTTCACCCTTCTTCATTCGTGGGAAACATAGGCGTTATAGGACAAGGACCGCCCGTACTTATACCGTCAGAGCAGGTTATCGAGTCGGGAGCTTACAAGGTCACAGGCTTCTCCGAGATACTCTTTCCCTATAACCTCAGCCACGCCTTAGACAACTTCGTTTCAGCCGTGGAGCGAGGCAGGGAGAACCGTCTGAATCTATCCTCAACCCATCTGAGAAAAGGACTTGTGTACTTGGGGAGTGAGGCTGTGAGCGTAGGGTTGGCAGACGAGATGGGTTCTATCCAAAATGCAACAGAGAGGGCGGCTGGAGAGGCAGATGTAGTAGAATATGAGGCTGTGGAACTGAAATATCGGGGTGAGCCGACATTGCAGGTGTCTTCCGGTTATGGATCTGTGGAATGGCAGAATCTAACTATTGAAGCCTTGGAGAGGCTTCATCCCCCACCAGCAGTATACTACCTTTACTTACCGCCCAGAACATTCGCTCAGGTCTCGTCATCACCTGAGTACCCCGCTGTTGCCTCCAGCATATCCGTCGGGAGAGGTCCCGTTCTCGTTGATGTCTCACACGGGAACAGGATATCATGGTGGGAACTGGATATTCTAATAGGTGAACTAGCAAAGAGGAACATGACAGCTAGTTTTGTTTCTCGATGGGGAGACATCGACTCCGGGCTTGATAACGCCTCATGCCTCATAGTCGCCGCGCCCACGGAAGCCTACTCCGCTGAGGAGGGCAACAGGATTGAGGCTTTTGTGAAGAAGGGGAGACTGCTCCTACTCTTCTTCGACCCCGCAGCGGAGTATGTGGCGATACCAGAGTTGTTCGCCCCAATAAACTCTCTCTCTACTAAGTTCGGCTTCTCATTCGCGAAGGGATACTTATACAACGAGGTTGAGAACTTCGGTATGTATAGGAACATATACGTGAGAAACTTTGCGAGCGACCCGCTGACTCAGAACTTAAGGTCACTCGTCCTTTTCACAGCCGATCATATAAACTCGATGGGCAAGGCTCTGGCGTCAACATCAAACGACACGTATTCCTCTGTATCTGAGAAAGCAGGCAGCTACGCCACCATAGTCTTGGTTGAGAGAGGTAACGGCACCATTGTTGCCTTCGGAGACCTAACCTTCCTGAGGGAACCGTACTGTTACGTGGAGGACAACTACAAGCTGATGATGAACTTGGTATCGCTAGTAACCAGCGTGCAGGTCCCGGTTGAGGAGGTAGAAGAGGGTGTTAAGGAGGTGGCGAAGCCAGATCTTCCCGTCGGAACCGAGAAGAACTTCACCGAGTGGGTTAATGGGGCAGAGAGCCCACTTAGGTGGCTTAGGGTGAACAAGACCGAGGTCAAGGTTGAGCGGCCAAATCGGACGACTTATTACTACTTCACCGAGAATGACGCGCTAATGAGATGGGTATCAGACGGCATGGAATGTATCTACGAATATCCCCTCCCTGAGGCTCCGTATCCCTTGACCAAAGGAGAGAGATGGAAGTATGAAAGCAACTACACACTGACCGTGGAGGGAGAGGAGTATAATGGAAATATCGTTGGCGAGGAAGAGGTAGAAGGCTTCGAGGAAGTATTGGCCGAAGACAACAAGAAGTACTTCTGTGCTAGGGTAGAGTACACGGAGGTGGAGCAGCTTATCATCGATGGAAGAAACATGACGATGGTAACGAAAGGATGCTACTGGGAGTCCTCTGAGGCTGGCACAGTTAAGCAGGAAGCCACTACTCGATATTACGTGGACGGCGCGTTCACAGGGGAAGAGAAAAGGACACTTTTACTGAAATCTATCCGGAAAGGACAAGGTGCGTAAGCGCACGTTGATGTGATAGTTTCGCGCTCGACGCACCCAACCTCAAGATTGCTTCTTGAGGCATCTCGCTCAAAACAGGCAAAAGGAAATACGCAAAAATCGTAGATGATCAGTCTGGTAGCGGGGGGTAGAATTTCCAGAGACTAGAGACCTAGCCTCTTTTTGAACTACCGCTAAAGGCAGCCTCATCCGACTGCTATCTCTGGGTCTCTCGGACGCTAAGCCTTATGAGCCCAGCAGGTTAACCTGGCTACCCCACCCCGCTATGTGCACCCTTATCTGGATATCAATACACTAGGCTTCTCTTAGGCTGTTCATCTAATAAGAAAATTCACGGATGAATTAAAGTTTTCGATGGATGTCAGGTGCTTGAACCACTCAGATCCTTACCATCAAATGCGGTTTCTATTTTGCTGCTTCGACTATGTTGGGCACGATCTCTTCGTATCCAACTGACATGATGTGGCACCCAGCTGCTTGCGTTGTCTTCTTAATCTCCTTGATGAAATCCACGAAGTATTCAAGGTTTATTCCGTTGTATTTCTCCCTTCTTTTACTCTTATCTTGGATATTTTTTGCCTTGGAAAGAGATTCTAAGAGATCCCTCGGAACTTTGACACCCGGTACGGTTTTGTCGAAGTATTCTGCTATGCCGTATGACTTTAGTGGGAAGATGCCGATGAGCATGGGAGCCTCGCATTTCTTCGTCTCATTGAAGAACCTCTTCGCAGTCTCGATCTCGAAGACAACTTGGGTTTGAAAGAATTCGGCACCGGCCACTATCTTCTTCTCAAGTTTTATTAGTTCTGGTTCCAGGGGTTTAGCGTTTGGGTTTACTCCGCCTCCGACGTGAAACTTTGGTGGACTCTCGATTTCCTTGCCGTTTAGGTCCACTCCTTCATCCACCATTCTACGTATCATGTGCAGCAACTGAACAGAATCTAGGTCGAAAACCGGCTTAGCCTGAGGAGTATCCCCCAATGTGGTATGATCCCCTGTTAAGGCAAGTACATTTCTTATCGCTAAAGCCGCTGCGCCAAGCAAATCTGAGAAAAGAGCTAATCTATTTCGGTCTCTACATGTGAGCTGGTAAATGGTTTCCAGTCCCGTGTCCCTTTGGACTATATAGGAGGCTGCAAGGCTACTTACATATCCGAAAGACTGGGGGTTATCCGTCACATTACACGCTACAACGTAGCCCTTTAGCTTGTTCGCGGTTTCAACAACCTTTGTCAAGTCAGTAGTTTTCTCAGGCTCCAATTCACCAGTGAATGTAAAATTTCTAGCCTTCAATTGAGACATTAGGTCACTGGATACTTTCTCACTCATCGGCTTACCACCGTCGCCCATACAATCTCGCGAGGTTGAACACTCAGTCTAGAGTTGTCTCTTGGGCTTTTCATTGTCCGGTAAAGATCCAGCATTCCCAGGTCTTTCAAGCGATTGTAAATCACAACCCAGACACAGTCTTTCTGGTGTCCCCCTACCTCGCATTTTCCATCGTACATTCCACCGCACGGACCGTTTAGCATGCTTTTTGGACACCTGACGATTGGGCAGATTCCTCCAGTCTCGAATAGAATGCATTCACCACAGGCTCTGCAACGCTCATAGAATTCACCGATCCTCTCGATCTGACCTAGGAATTTCGTGTCTAAGCATGGAACAGTCATCTTACCTGTATGGTCAACGATGTCTTGAACACCAGCACCGCAGGTCATGGCGAGAATCGCGTCCGAGCTCTCAATCTCTTTCTTCAGTTTTCTCGTGTCTCGCCTAAGTACTCTCGCATCGCATGGAGACTCTACAACAACTGTTCCCGTTATCTCTTTTCCTTCCTTCTTGAGCCTCAGAGCCATCTCTTTGACTTGTTCTTCGCCGCCAGTCTGACACACGGTTGAGCATGTTCCACAGCCAACTATGAAGACCTTCTCGAAGGGCTTGAGCATCTCTAGGACTTCTTCCAGAAGCTTCGGCTCAGTAATTATCACCCATCTTTCCTCCTTATTTTAGGAAATCCAGCACTGATTCGATATAAAAACGTTTTTAAGCGCTTATCTAAAATAACGCATCCTTGAATGCGCATTATCAGAACCAAGATGGTTCAAAATGTCACAATGTGTTAAGATTGGCATACTGAAAGCAGGCTGCATCGGAACACTACCGTTGTTAGAATTTCTCTTGGATGAGACAGCTGAAAGAATGGATATCGATGTTAGGGTCATGGGATCTGGGTCTAAACTTGGAGTAGAGCAATGCAGAGAGATCACGAACCTTATGGTTCAACAGAAGCCCGACCTGATAATTCTCATAGGACCGGCTCAGGCATCACCTGGACCTACGGAGGCTAGGAGAATTCTTGCAGACGCCAAGATACCTACAGTCATAATCTCAGACAGTCCAACAAGAAAGATAGCTAAGGAGGTCGAGGACTCCGGTTTAGGCTACATAATAGTGGATGCGGATTCTATGATCGGGGCTAGGAGGGAGTTTCTAGACCCGACGGAGATGGCCATCTACAACTCCGACGTTATCAGAGTCTTGGCCGTAACGGGAACGCTAAACTTCATCGCGAAAGAAATAGACAAGATCATTGAGCAGATAAAAGAGGGCACGAGACCAGATTTCCCCCACTTAATTATAGACGCAGACAAGGCGATAGGCGCTGCTGGATTCTCGAATCCCTACGCAAGAGCTAAAGCCGCCGTTGCATACGAGATCTCTAAAGAGGTATCCAAGATTAACAGTGAGGCATGCTTCAGGGTTATGAACTGGGAGGTTTACGTCCCACTCGTCGCGGCTGGCCATGAGATGATGAGAACCGCTGCAAGAATATCTGAAGAAGCGAGAGAGATAGAGAAATCCGGCGATACCGTCCTTAGAGAACCTCATTTCAAAGATGGAAAGAGGGGTATTAAAAGAGCCTTAATCGAAAAACCGAAGAAGATCAGACAGGCCTCCACTTGACTGAGATGAAAGTAATAGATTAGATGCTGACGCTAAGGACATCTCCAGTGAATAATATGATTCAATAATCCCTTTCTGATTTTTGGCGACCCCTTTCTATGCGGCAAATCACCGAAACACACAAAAATTGAGATAGAAAATCAGATTACTTTTTCGGACGCCCAACTTTTTTAGGAGGTTGGACAGACGCTATAGTTAGATGTTTCCAGACATCGAAAGGCCTTTCAAGTTTGATATGCATTTTGAGAGGAATCTACAGGATACGTCAGAATGGGAGGACAACAGACCAAGATGATTTCAGTAGTAATTTTGTTCAGGAGTTCAATGCAGAGGTATCCTTGAAGTGAGAGTTCATATTGCCCCATGAGTTCAACGAGTTTGTTAATAGTCCTCAAGGAAAAGTATCTCTACATCGAAAGGTTTCCTTTGCATCTCTCTAACTAGATCTTTTTCTTTTCTTGCGAAAAGGGCGCTACAAAGAATTTACGGGCTAACGCTAATGTAACCGGATGCTAGGAGCTTGCCCACTCTTTCATTTGATTCTGCTAGCCCTACCCTTCTGCAAAGTATGCACCTCATCTCGGCAATGTTGAATTTGGTTGTGTGAGCTTCAACAAGCCCGCCTTTGAGAATTTCTTTAAGTTTGAAGGCAGCTGGTGTCGAGAATATTACCTCAATCAACGCGCTTGTGTCTAACGCCAATCTTCCGCTCAAGTCTCTTTTCATCGAGCGCTCTCTCCTGATATGACTCTTCAAGTGCCTCTTCAGCTTCGCGTATGGGCTTGCAAGCCTGTTCCAATAATTGGGTCTTCTTTTCCCTCTCACTTACTAAGAAGCGAACTGCCTCGTTAAGGTCTACTCGTCGTCGAAGCTTGATCTGAAGATCTGAAGCGATTTTCAACATCTTTTCTTTCACATCATCTGTAACTGATATAGTTGTCATGGTAATCGCATAGGCTATGGTGTCCGCAATATCATATCTATCGATGGGTAGGAGGCTTGACAAAGACGGTTGTTGTAGTCTAAGGTGGAATCGTGAAATGTGGGCATGACGAAGCTGAGATTGAAAGATGATCTCGACTTCAGACCTTCCCCCCTTGTGCCTCGAACCATCTTGCGCCTTCCAGCGGGTTCTCCAAGATTGATACTCCTAGAAATCAGCTATTGAGCTGCGGGGATCTGCCGACAGATCCCCGCAGCAAATCTTTTTAAAATATCGGAGCGGAAGTATGTAGTGTTGAGAGATAGGAGATTATCATCTTGAAAGTGTTCATCGCGGTAGATTTGGAAGGGGTCGGCGGCTATGTCAAGTGGGATTCTGCCGATCGCGAAAGAGAGAGGGAGCTAGTAACGGGTGAAGCGAATGCAGCCATCTGTGGGGCTTTTGAAGGCGGTGCTACGGAAGTTTTGGTCACCGAGGCTCATGGCAACATGCGCAATATCATCCCAGAGAAGATAGATCCCCGGGCAACCTTCTTAAGCGGGACTCCGAAGCCGCTTAACCATATGGCGGGCATCGACGATACCTTTAACGTCGCTATGTTCGTCGGCTACCACTCGAAGGCTGGCACAAGAAATGGTGTCATGGCTCATACTTTCTCGGGAGAAATCTTCTCCTTGCGTTTTAACGGCATCGAGATTGGCGAGATAGGAACCGACGCAGCCATCGCTGGACAATTCGGTGTGCCTGTGGCGATGGTTAGCGGCGATCAGGCTGCCTGTAAGGAGGCTCGTGAGTTGCTTGGCGAGATTGAGAAAGTGGTTGTCAAGGACGGCGTTAGTCGATATGCTGCCCGGTGCGTTCCTGTTGATGAGGCTCGACGCCTGATCCGTGAAGGTGCCAAACGTGCTTTAGCGAGAGTTAACGCCGTTTCTCCCTTTACAATAAAATCGCCTGTGCGTGGCGAGATCACCTTTACCGATCCATCCCGCGCCGACGCTGTAAGCCAACTGCCGTTCGCCGAGCGCCTAGACGGCCGCTCGGTCGCCTTCGAAGCTGCCGATTTCGTGCAGGCCTTCGAATTGTTCAATGCAATCCACTTCCTGGCCAGCCTCTTTCGATAATTGGGTTGCCACAGATCCGAGCTTAGAATCCTCTAAGCCGGCTTCACATAGGCAATATTCGCGAGGAAATAACTCTCATAAAACGCAAATAACCAACATTAGGAGCTGGAACCCTTATTCTCTAGAGGCGGATGCTTAGCGTGTAGTCAAGAGAGCCATGTGCTCAATAACAAGGTTAGCCAGAGTCTTCTCTAGGTTTTCGTCTCTCGACGCAGCGTTAACCTCTAGATCTGAGATGTTGAACAACTTTCTTATAGTCTGAACCTTTTCCTTAGTGAGATCAAGAGTCTCGTCGCTGATCTTCCCTCCCAATAGGTCTGAAACGATTTTCAAGTCCTCATGTGCCTCCACTTCTGTTTCAGCCATGATTACAACGGCAACATTGCAAGATCCTGTTTTTACTCCTAACAGTTCTACGGCCTTTCTGATCTGATGCTGACCTGAAGCGTAGAGGAGAGTCTCGACTGCAAGGTCCTTTGAGATGTTCAGCCCAGTCTCGAAAGCTTTCTGGGCGTTTAGCGTCGCGAAGTATAAGTGTTCCCAGCCTGCTACCAGATCAGCATCAAGAAGCTGAACCTTATTGTCTTTAGTCTTTTCATGAACGCGCTGTAAGAGGATGTGGGGATCCCCTACTTTAACTCCTTTGAAACCAGCTAATATCATGTATCTTCCAAGGATTTCTGTTTCTTTAGCCAACCCGTCCCTCTATAACCTCCCGAATGAACCTTTCAGCAAGATCGGCATTTAATCCGCCTCTTATCAGTTTAGCCTTTGCCTCTTCGATGGATCTTTTTTCTTTGATGCATTTTTCTACGAGTTTGCTCACGGTTTCCTTTCTTTCCCAAGGAAAGACAACCCAGCATGTCGTCTTCTTCTCGTAGTAATCTGGAACAGTCTCGCTCCAGGGCTTGTAATAGATCGTCGCTATCTTGACGCTCCTTGCACCATGCTTTCTTATGTGATCCTTAACTAGCTTTAGACTCTTACCTGTATCAGCTACGTCATCTGTTACAAGAACGTTTTTGTCCTTTACAGAGGCCGAAACCGGCTGCGTAATGACGGGTCTACTCTTCGTCTCCGCGATATCAGAATAGAACTCAACCCTGACGTTTGCAGTCTCCGGTTTCTCAAGTAGATCAGACATAACTCGGGCAGGCGGCCATCCGCCACGCGATATTCCAACAATAACATCTGGATGAAAGTAATCCTGCCGTATCTTGTCGGCTAAATTCAAAAGCATCTCGTAGATCTGATCCCACGTAGGAACCTCAAACTCTATATCGGCGCTCAAGATCATCTCTCCTAAAGAAAAGCAGCCTTGATAAGGTAAGGTGCGTAGGAAACTTAAACATTCTCACATTAAGACAATTGTCATTGAAAAAAGAAGGAATGGAAAAATCCCTTCACGCCAACTCTTTAAGAGCTCTCAAACGTTTAACCATGTTGGGATGAGTTGAGAATAGCTCAACTATTGTGTCCGCCGTGGTTATTCTTCTTCCCAAGTACCTCTCGACAAGCGCCCGGTCGGTGATCACGTTAGTTCGATACATCTCTTCGAGGTCTCTTCCTGCACTATCCGGGTCAGATATGAATAGAGCCTTAAGGGAGGACGAGCTCTGTGCTTGTGGTCGATATCTCCTACCCTTCTCTGTTGAGTACACGATTTTCGCCAATCCCTCTGAGAGCCTTCGAGCGCCGTCTTCCACGACCGAGACGCTGTGCCGGTCCGCGTAGTATTCGCGTAGCCTACTTAGGTATAAGCTGAACATGGTTAGAACCCAGTACACGAGTATGCTACCTACGCCGATTAGAGCCGCCAAGCCTCCGTTCCCTCTCTGATCCCTCCTGCTGAACATAGATGACCAGAGCATGGAATAGCCAATGTAGTAGAATAGAGCCGGCAAGATTGAGACAAACATCATGACCTGGACATCTCTATGCCTCAGATGACCGAGTTCGTGGCCGATCACAGCTTCAACCTCTTCCAATTCCAAGGTGCTCAGTAGCTCCGAGGTCACTGCCACGCGGGTGCCGGTAAGTGGTGAGCTATAAGCGAAAGCGTTTGGAATAGGTATATTAGAAACCATAAGAGTCGGCGTCTTTATTCCGGTCTTCCGGCTTAGCCTATCTACCACATTATAGAGTTCTGGCGCTTCCGATCTTGAAACCTTCTTTACGCGATACATCATATCGATAAGATAGGGTGCGAACAACCATTGGGCGACATTGAAAACCACGATGAAGATCCCTATCGAGATAAAGCTAGCGCCCATGAGTCCAAGGAGGAAGGTAAAGAACAACGTTGAAAGGCCGATTATAAGAGCTAAGGTTCCGATCATCGAAAACCTCAACTTAGCCATGCTCATATCCTTCACCTAGTAATTATCAAGTGAGAAAAAGTCACTTATATCCTTTGCTCCTCTCAACTTTTGGTAAGATTCTTACCAACCTTAGGGCTTATAGTCTAAATCTAGTGTTATAAGATGGGTAAAGATCGCTCAAAAAAGTCTTCTTTTCTGGTAAAAGTCTCTCAAGAGAAGCCTTCTTCATTACTCACTATCTAAGTTTTCTTTCACCAGAAAACCGGCTAGCTTGTTCAATCTTTATTTCATTAGTTGGGACCTTTGTATCACCATGGTTCAAGTCTTATTAAGTCTGTGATCTCTTCTAGTTTTGTTTTCACGATGTCGCCCAGCTTTTCAGAGACATATCCTCCGTAGATTTTACCTTCCAGCTTATCCAAGTCCAGTTTCTCCATCTTCCCGTCAGGCCAGAGGCATACATCAACCTCAAGGTCTACGTAGCGGATCTTGTCGGGATACAATTCTACAGGAGTATTCAGATTGATATAAGTCCCTTTGTATCGCCCATCGCTTGAGAAGTACTTCGTTCGGAAGGACCAATCACCGATTCTCATTTCCGTTAAGGCATAGTCATTAGGATCTCTGCGCATTCTCAGTCCGTCATAGGTCCCGCTCTTCTCAAAAGTTCGCAGAAGCCGAAGCGACCCCTCTTTCTCGTCGAAATCCACGATTCGTGCATTGTTCAGGTGGAACAGTCGACCATCAATCTTTACGTGTTCTATGTCAATCCTAGAGTCTACAGTGGGATACTCGGCCATGACGGATTCCACGAAAAGCTTCTCAACCTCGTTTCTAGGGGCGTCCTTCTCAAGCATCTTTTCAGCCATCTCGAGTAAATAGGAAATCTTGCCTCCGCACGCCTTGAAATGATGATGGCCATCAATTGTTGGCGTGACTAGACCTCTTAGGGCATCCAGATTCTTCTTTGAGATGGCTGGAAATTCTATGTCCACGGAATCAAGCTCAGAACCTGATCTGGTGCATCCCGTATCTTTATTCACTGATTGAAGAACGGTTGAATCAGATGTAGGTTGTCGGTAGTCTATCCCGTGGCTTTCTGCTCGCCTTCTTACGATTACGTCGTCAAGCGAAGACTGTAATACTCCAACCAAAGCATCAAGCGAGATGGTCTCCCCAACAACATAAACTCCTTGCTTGTCTAATCTATCGGTGATGTCGAGATCCGGAGGCAACCCTGTGTCCGTGTCATTCAATCCGAACCTTTCCTTTATGACAACAGATGGTTGAACTATCTCGAAGCCTTGATCGAGAAGGAGCTTCGTTAGCGCAGTTGAGTATGTGCCTCGGACACGAGCTCGCTGCAATGCGACATCACCCGAAGATTTCCGTTCACGCCTTCGTTATTTGATAGCATTTGCCACTCTTTGAGACATCGATTTCCACGCCTAGAACCTCTCTGGCAAGCCAAACATTGGTCTCAAGGTGATCGGTCATTGAACGTACCAAGTATGTTGAACTCCCTTCAGCTAACGCAACGTACGGCACCAACATGTCTGCAAGGTGAATGTCCACAGTAGCTTCAGACACAATCTCATCGGTCAAGTTCTCAGCTGCCTCGCGACCCACAACTTCGCTTTGTTTACCGATCTCGCCGATTGCGTCGCCACCTAATAATACGCCTGAATCGGTCTCAGCCCATAAGACGATTGAGCTGCCTTTTTGGACGGGATTTGAGAAATCGTTCACTATCTGAACCTGAGGCTTGTAACCGTAAGCCATCAAGTGTTTTGCCGCCGCCTCGGCTTGTCGTTCGGCAACCCTCCGATCTGCAAGAAAGGTGCAGACTGAGATGCCGTTTATCTCTCTCAATCTTCCGAACTCTCCTAACCCCAGCGGAGTGAGTTTCTTAGATGGCTGAACCTCCAGTAAGACCTCTCCCATCCCCTTTGGGTAGTATCCATATCTTTCCACCGTAAGCGAAAAATTCAAGCCTCTACGTTCAAGAGTCGGAAGGAGGACATACTTCAAATAGTTTGTGGTGGGGGAATTCCTAATGTCTGTGCCACCCTTGGAAATGCGGAGCTTGACCTCATGTTTGGCATAGGCGCAGATGGGTAAAATGGTCATTACAAGCATGGGAATGCTACCGGCGGTTCCGATCTCGGCGTCAATGTCGCCCCCTTCTATCTCGCCGGGTTCAAACCAGAGCTCACCAGATCCGATTGCTGCTCCCTTAACATTAGCATTACAGATCTTTGCTGCTGTAAGTACGGACTCAAGGTGTTGAGGTCTGAGACCCGGTTCGCTTCGTTTCTTCCGGATGTTATATATGTGCAGTGGCTCTCCAAGTATCCCAGCTAAGGCGATAGATAACCGTAGTATTGTTCCACTGCCACTCTTTTGGCTACCGTCAATCTCAAGCACTAACCGGTCCTCCCGAGGAACCCGATAGCGATCTGCAAGAGTAAAACAAATGAGGGAGTAAGATAAAAGAATTAGACGAGGAGAAGGAATTACTTTATGAGCACTGAAAAACCAAAGGTTGACGACCTACTAAGGCGGATCGACGAACTCATTGAGATCTTCAGAATTCTATCCAGTGACCTTAAAGAGATCTCAGATGATTTGAGGAGTCTCGCAGGAGCCAGAGTAGCTCCAACAGGTCCAGAAGAGATTGAGGCGACAAAGAAGTTTCGAACAATCGATGATGTTCAGAGAGTTTTCACCCAAGATCTGGCAGGCATGCTATACTTTGAGGAGAACGAAGAATACGTATTGATCAGACCGCGCCAGTATTTGGGGTCAGACAACTTTGCCAGAATAGCTTCGATTGTCCGAGATCAGTTAGGAGGCGAATACATCAGCGCTGGAAAGGAGTCTCATTTCAGAGTCTCACGAAAAGTCTAAAGCCATTCTGTTGGGCAATCCGACCAGTTGAGAAGACTGCTGGCGAGGTTTCCACAACTACATCTAGAATATCTGACGTGTGGAACCTAGACTCTGAAAAGCATGAAGCCTTTAGTGAAAGCTCGTTGACGTAGAATAGGAAGTCGGAGAGGCTTCTATACGTAGAATATCTCTTCCAGACTTCTTCTTTCAGGTTCTCGTATAGCTTTCTTAGCCTCAAGATTTTTCTGAGATCCTATCTGCGTCACGTCGATGTCATATTTGATGAAGGACTCCGCGAACTCCGTGATCCTCCTATTCATGTCGTCCAGTTCCTCTTTCTTGAAGGCAACCATGATGTCGGGATTGTTAACCCAGTTCATCCAACCCAACAGGCTTCGATGCAAAACATAGAGGCAAAACCTCATAGATTGAACTAAATCTAGTCGGTCCTCATCCTTCTTGTCTGAGAGCTTCCTTATCTGTTCAAGCAACATCTCGCATGTTTGAACCCATCCTTCGCTCATGTAGATCACCCCGATTCTTTTCTAGGCGACGCTGGTGACCACCGGGTCTAGCATCTCCTCAGTGATTCTCACGGCAGAGCTCTTAATATCCCTTTTGATTCTTCACTTATCTGTCAGAAGAATATGAAAAAGCATTTAAGACAAAACAACTTATCACATATGTTGGGTTGAGAAATGTCTTCGAAAAAACGTGAAAAACGGGAAAAGACAGAAAAAAGTGAAAGTGTGAAAGTAGAAGCGATTGGCAGCATCTCGTTTCCAGTAGGTGAAGCGTTCAGATTCTCCTTGGAGAGCATTAGAAAACGTTTCACAAGAGCCTTGATCACCTCGCTATCTGTTCTTCTTGGGATCGCCTTCATGGTTACGTTACTAACGATGGGGTCCATACTGAAAGGTAGAGGCGAGGCGCCAGCTGCTTACCAATACTGGATGGTCGTAATAGCCCTTCTAGTCTGCGGCGTCGGAATCGTCAACTCCATGTTGATGTCCGTGACAGAGCGTTATAAGGAAATAGGCACAATGAAATGTCTCGGCGCAACAAGTGGAAGCGTTCTGGAAATCTTTCTGATAGAGGCATTGATGCTTGGGCTTATCGGAGGAGTCATAGGCGCCTTCGTCGGGTGGACGGCTGCAATAGTGATCTACGGTTTCCAGCTAGGATGGGAATTCGTCTTCTTCCAGGGAGCCCTTGTTGAATACTTGTATTATATTGGACTTGCCATCCTCATCGCATCAGGGCTAAGCATAATAGCCGCAGCATATCCAGCGTTCTACGCAGCTAGGTTAAACCCGGCAGAGGCACTAAGGTACGAAGTCTAACATCGCCTACCCTTTCTGAGACCTGCCATTTGGTTCCATAGACGTTGCAGCTGAGTATGGATTATACCTTAGATCTTTGACATCATTTTCAATTATTTGGCTAACCGAGAGGGCATTCGCTGTTCGACCCCTCTCCCTATAGTTTTTCTGACGGGGTCTTTTTCAGAGTCTGAACCGTTGAGGAATCTTGGAAAATAAAGGGTTTGGGCTTCCTTATCTCTGCACTCATCCTGGGTTCTTTGCGTTTTGGATCGAGTATCCGCATCGACCCCTGCAACGTATGAAACGGCACGGAAAACGAACCTAAGCATTTCAGAACTCTCTGAAAACGCCTTGAATCCGAGTGTTTTGGCGAGTTCGGCGGGATTAGCTCAAATTCTTATTCCGTACGGATTCGTTTTATCTTACTAGCTTAGAGTGCTAAGGAATTACTGATCATTAGATCTATGTCGCAGTTGGGATCTGTGTCAACCTTGCCTATAGTTCTCTCTGAGACTGGAGGTTTGCCTGTAAACGAGCATACCCTAGAAAACGGCGAATAAAGTGATATTGACCTTTAGGGCATCTCTGTATGTGAAAGAACACAAAGCCCCTTGATATGGTGGTTGAGATGCCGAAAGTTGTTCAGACAACTCGGAGTGTACAACGCAGTCTTCAGAGGCACAGATTCATTAATGAGGCGTGGGTTAGACGAATCATCTTGGATATGCCCATGGCAAGACGGAGATACGTTAATGAGGAAGAGTTTATTATACAGACTCTGAGAAGAACGGATGATCGGCTAGTTAAGGCAAGTTTGTGGGTGCATGATTATGGATGGCGTTTCCTCGTCTACAAGGTCCATGTCGAGCCAACCCGTTCAGGAGGCTAAGACCTTAGAAATACCCGAGGAGATCTTCCATCCCAGCAACGACGCTATCCACCTATACGCCCTCACATCAGTTTCCATAGGGATGGCGAGCCATCCCGTGGAGGAGTGGGAAAAGAGGGCCATCCTAAAGGAAGAGGTGAGATGGGATAAAACTGGAGCAACCATAGAAGTTGTTATCCCAGAGAAAATTAGAAAGTTCTATAACATGGATTTGAGCAAGCTAGACGTAACGGGGGTGCCTGAAAAGGACCTAGTCATAGTGATTGTAGACTTCGCCTCCTAGACATAAAGTTAAAGTTAGCGCATCCTCTCGTTGGATGCCAATTGAAACCTTAAAGGGC
>Ga0315310_10001244_pt1 | contig 16059 bp, 19 predicted proteins | sample TDP5_MG_FD_203630 | JGI IMG/M metagenome (GOLD analysis project Ga0315310, IMG submission 203630) | Freshwater sediment microbial communities from Lake Towuti, South Sulawesi, Indonesia - TDP5 | ecosystem: Environmental > Aquatic > Freshwater > Lake > Sediment | place: Indonesia: South Sulawesi... | reverse complement strand
CTGCCCCTTTTTTGTGACGCTGACAACTTCAACCATCATCATCGCCATCAATACTAAATGAAAAAGTAATACTTAAATATGATGATTTACTATTCAATTCAGAATTACCAGATGAAACACTCATTTCTGAAGAAGGCGAACATGTAACCATATCAAAAAATATTACAGGGACTTTTAATATGTCAGTCCATATTTCATTTTTGGCAATGGCAATCTATATAAAAATTAAAATACTCTAAGTGCGACTATATCATCTATTTTATAATTATTTGGGATCTTGCGAGTGTGTAATTACATGAGAAAACGGTTATTCATACACAACAATGCTGATAACGTAGCCGTGGCCTTAGCGGATTTAAAAGCCGAAGATACCATTGAAGTTGAGATCAACGGAAGATCCCATAAAATAAGGTTAAAAGAGAACATTCCATATGGGCATAAGGTGGCTTTACTGGATATAAAAAAGGGTTCTAAAGTCATTAAATATGGTGAGGTCATAGGGATGGCCACCAAGGATATCCCAATTGGCTCCCACGTGCATACTCATAACATCAAAAGCCTTCGGTATTAATGGAGGAGGGCATGGCTTAAATGGAGTTTTATGGGTATAAAAGGGAAGACAGGACCGTAGGAGTTCGGAATCATGTTGCTATAATCTCTGTCGATGCCCTTTCGAATAGGGTTGTGGAGGGAATATCAAACCTCATCCGAAATACAATACCGATAACTCATCCCTATGGTAGATTGCAGTTTGGGGACGACTTAAATCTAACGTTCGATACATTGATAGGTACCGGATGTAACCCCAATGTTGCAGCGGCTTTAGTCACGGGTTTAGAGCCTGTATGGACGCAGAGAGTCGTGGAGGGCATATCAACATCAAAGAAGCCGGTAGAATCCGTAACGATAGTTCATCAGGGAGATCATAAGGCTATAGAGAGGGGTGCCCGTATCGCCCAAAAGATGGTGTCCACGGTCTCGGAATACATGAGAGAACCGTTTCCTCTCTCCGATCTTGTGGTCAGCATTAAGTGTGGCGCCTCAGACACAACGTCTGGTATTGCTTCGAACCCTGCTGTAGGCTGGGCGGTGGATAGAATAATAGACGAAGGAGGCACAGTCATCTTTGGTGAAACATCTGAGTTAGCGGGTGCGGAACACATACTCACACACAGAGCAGTGAATGATACTGTGCAGAAAGAGTTTCTTAAAATTGTTAAAGATTATATCGACTTCGCTGTTTCCAAAGGAGCAAACATACTGGGTTCCCAGCCGACGGAAGAAAATATAGCGGGAGGGATCTCAACCATAGAAGAGAAAGCATTGGGGAATATCCAGAAAACTGGGATGAAACCGATTGAAGGCGTTTTAAAGCCGGCTGAGAGACCGAAGGGTAAAGGCCTCTGGTTTATGGATACCAGTGCGTCAGCGCAAGAGACTGTAACACTTTTTGCGGCTGCAGGCGCGGTAGTCCACTTGTTCTCCACTGGTCAAGGAAATGTTGTTGGCCATCCGATAGAACCAGTTATAAAGATCTCTGGAAATGAGATAACCGTCAAGACAATGCCAGAACATATAGACGTCGACGTTTCAGGGATTCTGAAAGGAACGATGGATTATCACGCAGCGGGGGACTTGATCCTTAAAGCCCTCATAAAGACCGCTTCTGGAAAACTGACAGCAGCAGAGATATTAGGACATAACGAGTTTGCTTTGACGCGTCTCTGGAAGAGCATGTAACATACGCTGACCCTTTCTTAGGTCTCATCTCTATGTTGTATGGGAAGGAAATGCCTAATATAGGTAGATTTACTTTTTTAGTCGGGTTATAGAATCAGTCACTGATCATGGAATAGCTGAGGTCCAAAATGATAGTTGAGTTCAGGTTTGTGACGTGTATCTTAAATGGATGTGATGCGTGGGGAAAAGTACGGGTGTTACAAGATGTCAAAGCTGGACATAGAGAGGAGACGGAAAGAGAAAGTGCATGTGAGCAAGGACGATATCAAGAAGGGTCTGGAGCAACTGGGCTTGAGGAAAGGAGACAGTGTTGGGGTTCATAGCTCACTGAGCAGTTTTGGTTATGTGGACGGCGGGGCTGATGCTGTCATAGATGCTATAATCGAAATTGTCGGAGAAGAAGGAAACGTAGTGATGTCCACTTATTCAACGAATCTTCTCCCAGTTGAGCGGGCTCCAGAAGAAATCGCCATGGGCGTTTCATGGCTATACAAGATATTGCCCTATGACCCTGAGGAAACTCCGTGCAGAACAGGAACAATACCTGAAACCTTCAGAAAAAGAAAAGGTGCTGTCAGGGGTTCTCATCCAAGTAACTCTATTGCCGCAATAGGACCTAAGGCAAAAGAGCTAGTAGAAGGCTGGCACAAGTTGCTTGAACTAGACGGTTACATACTGCTAATAGGCGTGGGTCTAAACGTTTGTAGCGCAATGCACTTAGCTGAAAAACGAGTTAGGTTTCCTGAACACATTCTTGAGAAAATAACACCGCCGGAAGAATTCGTTCAAAAGTATCCTGAGCAAGAATGGAAGTGGGACGTTGGTCCATATCCAGACTTCGACAAGATGGAGCAACCCTGTATAGAACATGGCATAATGAAGAAGGCTAGAATTGGCGAAGCCACAGTCAAACTGCTCAGACTAAGAGAGTTGATTGACTTATACGCCGAGTATTTGCAGAGAGACCCCGATACTTTCTACGGCACTGAATAACCAACCAAACAAATTCTTTCGCGAACCAGATAACGGTTGGCGTGTGTTGCATTGCCTGACCCAATTAAGAACTGTTAGGACTATGGATAATTCTGCTCATACTGCGACCTAAACGAGGTAGGCTGCTCAATCGGGCTCATACGTTGCAGGAATAAATGAAGCCAAAATCCTGCGCAAGCGAAAGTATAGTTCACACCGTAGGGAGGACCTTTACACTTGTAAAAAGCTAATCGAGGAAATATTAGACAACGCCGTTAGACTCAGCATAACAGTCTACAATTCCGTTTATGTAACGTTAGCACTCAAAGTTTCATGTAAAATGGCCATCTCCGATGAAGAACTCAAAGAAAAATTGAAACCTAGAGGTTTGGACATAATATACGTACCCCGAGCTGAAAAAGGAATTGAAAAATTTAGTGAGCGTGCGCACGACCTTTTTTGACAATAGAAAAAGAGTCTTCCATTTGAAGTGCAACCATCACAATTGATTTGTTCAGACTTTATTTCAGTATTTAGAACCTTAGACCATTTTTCAGCAACCTTTCTTCGTTCTTCGTCACTGTTCTCCTGTGTTGCCAAATACGCTCCACCAAGTGAACAAGTTAAAACCACAACAACCAATGATAGGTTTCTCCATAAAGCTCACTTGAATTAGACTGTTAATTATTTAGCTATAAAGGCAATTTTTGGCGCCAACTATTGATTTCTTTGAGAGCTTCAATACCCTCTCTGAATGCTTCTCTTGCATACTCACAATTCTCTTGTATAAGGGACCAGTTAGATATGTACTCAAAAAACTTGGAAATATGTCCTTTAGACTCAATGCCTTCTTCAACAATTGGTGTTAATTCATCAACCTTCAATCTGAGAACTGTCTTAGGTTTTGATGTGAGCAACATTGAAACAGAATATATATGTCCTTTTACAGTTGCACCCAGCAATCTGACGACACCTGCAACTCCATTATTTGGCTTATCAACAAATCTTTCTATAAGTTTCTGTTTATCAGACTCAACGCTTGAAAGAAATTGTCTTGCATACCTCAAGTATGTTGAATCATCCATCTTTTTTAGATTGGGAGGTAATCTTCCCCATAAAATCTTGTAGGTTCCTTCCGTAGGAGGAAGCCAGTCCTGAGGATATTTCTCAGAGTTGATGAAATAGATCTGGAACTGACTAGCACCAAAGTCTTGTGGATTAATATCTCCAATGGCTTTCTGAAACTTAATAGCACCTTCAACTTTAGGACTCCTCTCACCTTCCATAGCCTCAGGTTTGAGGAATACATGAAAATCAAAGTCTGAGTAGCCCCGTATATAATCACCTTTCACAGCTGACCCTTTCAGAGTGACACATTCTAAAGTATCCATGAATGCTGTTTTACAAGCTGAGACTACTAAGGAAACAGCACGATTCAAAACTTCAGCTTTAGGTGGGTTAAATTTCATCATCTATCCTCCTGACCACAATTTTGTTTTGCTCTTGGGATTGCATCCCTTATGACTCGTAAGTATTCATGGCTATATGGATATGGTTTTTCAGTGTAAAGAACGCAGGGAAATTCCTCGTAGCTCTTTGGACAATAATCTACCCTCTTTTTTGCAGCACATTTAATTATTGGACATGGGCTTTCCTTAAGCTTCCGAGGAGTAGCTTCTAAACCAGAGTAACAGCCCCAGCAGGTGCCTCCGTTCTCCTTGAAGGCAAAACAAACATCGCAACAAATACAACATGCCCCAATTTGCAATTTCTTACATACTCCTAGAGAATCTAACACAGCTACTGTGCATTCGGCAACAGTATTTTTGCCTTACGGTTTTATGTTACTATTTTACGGTTTCCTTTTATATATCCTAACCGTTTCCTATCATGTTTCTTAACCATATTGTAAGCCTTTAAAGACTACAATAAGACATATAGGTAAAAGAACCTTATTCTAAACGTCTATATAATAACTTCCTGTTCGTCTCTACTGTGTTCTATGTTGTTGTTTCATTCTATACGGATAATTTGGACAAAAATCTATTTAACATGCGTTTTGGTTTACTGTAAAGATAAATATAATCATTCTTATAATTTTAGTTTGGAGAGACTGATTTGGCTTTAGAGAAGTTGGGTGCCTCGCTTCATGAGTCTTTGAGGAAGATATTCCGAGTTCCGATCGTGGATGAGGCTGCCGTTAAGGAGTTGATCCGTGATATACAGCGTTCACTGCTCCAGGCTGATGTGAACGTTAAGCTTGTCCTCGACATCTCTAAGCGGATCGAAGAGAGGTCACTAAAGGAGAAGGTTCCGCCAGGAATATCCAGAAGAGAACACGTAATCAAGGTCGTGTACGAGGAGCTGACCCGTTTTCTGGGCGAGAAGCCCGCTACCTTGGAGGTGAAAGTAGGCAAAAGAAACATCTTCATGCTTGTCGGCATACAAGGCTCTGGCAAGACAACTACCACTGCGAAACTGGCAAGATACTTCCAAAAGAGAGGCTTCAAAACGGCAATCGTCTGCGCGGACACGTACAGACCAGGCGCATTGGCACAGCTCCAACAGTTGGCGAAACAGATAAACGTTCCAGTCTACGGTGACACAAGTAAGAAGGACCCTGTGAAAATCGCAGAAGATGGATTAAAGAAGCTGGAAAAATACGATGCGCTCGTAATCGACACCGCTGGTCGCCATAAAGATGAGAAGAGCTTGATAGACGAGATGAAGAAACTTGAGAAATCCATCAACCCCGACGAGGTGATCATGGTCATCGACGGCACGATCGGACAGCAGGCTTCAATTCAGGCTGAAGCCTTCCACAAGGCTACACCGATAGGATCGATCATCGTCGCAAAACTTGACGGTTCAGCCAGGGGCGGAGGAGCGCTTTCAGCGGTAGCAGCTACGGGTGCACCGATCAAGTTCATCGGTATAGGCGAGAAGATCGACGACTTGGAGGCTTTCATCCCATCTCGTTTCGTCGGCAGGCTACTGGGTATGGGAGACCTCCAAACTCTCATCGAGAAGGTACGTGAAGCAGAAATCAAGGTGCCCACGAAGAAGGCTAAGGAGATTTTAACCGGAAGATTCACCCTGGCGGATATGTATGAACAGTTCGAAGCAGTCGCGAAGATGGGTCCGTTCAGTCGGATATTAAAGATGCTTCCGGGAATCGGCTACGACATACCCGATGAAAAGGTGGAACTGGCGGAGGATCAACTGAAAAAGTGGAGAGTCATAATCCAGTCAATGACCCCTGAAGAGAGGGAGAGCCCTAAGATCCTTAACGCTTCGAGGATAAGGAGGGTTGCCCGAGGCTCAGGTACGAGTGAGAAAGAAGTAAAGGCACTGATTGAACAATATTTCATGATGCGTAAGGTTATGAAAACCTTGCGGAGAAAGAAACTCCCATTTCTCGGGAAGAAACTTCCGATATAAAACATCTTAATAATTAAGGAAAAATGAGACTGAGAACTGGCCTTAGAGAATAGGTGTCTTCCCATGGAGATCTTGGAGAAATCTTTGATGATGCTTGAGAAGTATCCTCTCTGCGATCACTGCTTGGGGAGACAGTTCGCCCTTCTAGGCTACGAGATGGATAACGGAGAGAGAGGCGGAATGATAAAGACATTGCTGGTCATGGAGGGTCATCGATTAGCCATGGCTAAGGATAAGAGAGGTTTTTCCATCTTAAAAACGCTGGCAAGCAACGGATCATCAACTATGGCGGCTGAGATATTGAAGAAGCTAAGGAAAAGAGCTAGAGGCCAAAAGAAATGTTCCCTCTGTGAGGGACGCTTCGACTCGTCTGAACTAGTGAATAAAGCTGTAGAAATGTTAAAAGAATACGAATACGAGACTTTTCTTGTTGGCGTAAGGTTGCCGATCGAGGTTGAGGAACGAGAGGACGAATTCAAAGCTGAGTTTTTGGTTCAATACAGCGAGAGCCTAAGAAACGAATTCAGCCGCGTAGTTGGGAAGATGGTTCTTAAGATCGTAAATAAATCGGTTGATTACATGAAGCCCGAAGTGGTCGTCATCGTTAACCCATTCACAGAAGATGTTGAGCTCCATGTGAATCCCTTATTCATAATGGGTAGGTATAGGAAGCTGGAAAGGGGGATACCGCACTCCAAATGGATTTGCCCAGAATGCGGAGGGAAAGGCTGTTCAAGATGCGATTGGACTGGGAAGATGCACGCCGAATCAGTTGAGGAACTCATTTCAAGTCCCACATTAAAGGAAACCTTCGGCGAAGACGCCTCCTTCCACACTGCTGGTCGGGAGGACGTGGATGCCCGCATGCTAGGACGTGGAAGGCCCTTCATAATAGAGATCAAAAGGCCTAAAAAGCGATCTTTAGATTTGTCGGAACTTGAGGAGAGAACAAACAGAGAGGCTCGGGGGAAGATAAAAGTCTCAAACCTTCGATTCGTGGACAAAGGGGCGGTAAAGAGGCTTAAGCAGACAGAGGGATCGGAAAAGTTGTATAAGGTTGTCGTCGAGTTTGATAGAGGCGTCTCCGACGAAGAACTGGAAACCCTAGTAAGATCATTCACAAACGCCATTATCCATCAGCAGACCCCTTCCAGGGTCTTACATAGAAGAACAAACCTTATACGGGAAAAGTACATATATGAGACGAAGGTAAGAAGATTGGCAGAAAACACTATAGAAATGAGGATCCGATGTCAAGGGGGACTATATATCAAAGAACTTATCACTGGTGATGAAGGAAGAACAAAGCCAAGCGTAGCGGAAGCGATCAAAGCCAAAGCAACCCCCATAGAGTTGGATGTGTTAAACATCTTTACGGAAGGTAGGGAGGCTTCAAAGAGGTGAGAAAATCAAGAGGCCTTCGCGCGGATTCTCGTTCTTTACTCAAGAGGAATCCTAGAGAACGCGGAAAAGTCAGTCTAAGCAAGATACTTCACGAGTACAAACCGGGAGAGAGGGTGGTTATCGAGATAAATCCATGCGTCCATAAGGGCATGCCTTATAGGAGATACCATGGGAAGGTGGGCGTTATAGTCGCTAAAAGAGGGAGAGCCTACACCGTGAACGTTACACAGGGAAACGCTGTCAAGGAAATCACCGTCCTGCCTGAACATATTAAACCCCACATCGGTGTATGAAAGATGCCGAGAAAGATTTTTAAGATTCAACCTATTACGGTTCCGCAGGTTAAGGCGATTTTGGAAAAGTTAGGCGAAGAACACCTCGACCAGTTTCAGCGGAGGCCCCTAGATTACGCGGCTAAATTTTCGAAAGTAGACCCTCAAACAGCCGAGAGCCTTATGAAAGACCTTATTGAGAAATTTGAATTAGATATGGGGGAGGCTGCTCAAATAGTTAACTGCATGCCGAAAAGCGTTGAAGAACTCAGGATTTTCCTTGCTGGTGGACGGAAGATTGTCGAGACATCTAAGTTGGAGGCAATTTTGTCCACTCTAGATGAGTATAGGAAAGAAAAATAGCGGAAAAGTTATTAACGATTAATTTATAAATGATTAAATAAGAGGGCGAAAAATGAAAGTGGGAATCATTTTTCTTAAGATTTGCTCTATTCAAGAAGCAAGTTTCGAAGAGTTAACTACTTTTGACATCGACGAAAAAACTTCAAGATCATTTAACCAAAGAAGATGATCAACTAAATTTTCTTCTTTTTCAGTTCGAAGCTGAAACTTTTCATGTCTAAGTGTGAAATAGTGAGGAAAGAAGTAATGATGGAGCGTAAAGAAAGAGGCGCCCGCCAAATTTATGAAGAATACGCTTACGTACTCGATTTTCTTCCATACGGAAAGCCGGGTTCTAGACCTGGATACCGTCCGGGAGCCGTGATTCAGATAATTGGCGAAGTCTACTTCACACTGCTTGAAGCAAACGTTAGGAACGATGTCACGCTTAAGACCTATGACCGTGTCTACGTTGGGAAAAATAAAAGGGCGGAGATCACCTACATAATCGGCAGAATAAGCTACGATGAGTTGACGACGAATTCGAAGATGGAACTTCCAAACGTGATTGAAAGGATCGTTTTAAATCAAGAGGAAAGGTTCATTAACTTCTTCAATACGGCTCAGCCGATAACGCCTAGGATGCACGCCTTGGAGCTCATACCTGGAATAGGGAAAAAATACATGTGGCAGATCATAGATGAACGGGAGAAAAGATCCTTCAACAGTTTTGAAGACTTGCAGAAAAGAGTTAACGTACCGAGCCCAGCGAAACTTATCACGAAAAGGATAATAGAAGAACTTTCTGGCGAGAGCAAATACCGAATCTTCACACGTACATCTTAGATACTACCACTTCCTAGGCCCTTTAAATCTTCTATTTTCTCTCATGAAATCGACGATACCAGAGGATTTCGCCATAGATCTTATAAGGAACGAAAGAGTGAAGAACAATGAGGGCTTTCCTAATTAGCTTACCAATTATGTCGATAGGTGGATTCATCTTTTCCTAAACCAGCTAAGCACCAGAATCGCTGAATATGAAATCCTCTTCCATTTCTATGCACATCTTTACATTATTAACCAGATTGGAGAGCAAAGATACCGTCAAGTTTCGGCAGATCTCGAAAAAGAGATCCCCATATTTCTCAATGAGTCGACAGAAAGACTTGATGACTTCGTCAAAAGAATGACTCAACAAATGGGGTTATATATTGCAGTTCTAGACACAGGACTGGTTCCAAACTGGAAGGACTACCTCCCAAAGGATAGAATCGCGACACATTTAGGCAAAGGCTTCTGGGTACAAATCCATGTCGATCCAAATCCATGTCGATCCAAATCCATGTCGATCTTGTCTACCAGGATTCGTTAAAGAAACCTCTTGGATTGGCTCAACCCTGTCATCGCATGGAACCCATGTGATAAGCACAATAATAGGCTACAACTACTATGCTCCAGAAGATGCAGCGGCAGGTTTTCCACTTCCCCCATTATACATTGGAGGCATCGCTCCCGGCGCGACAATGTATAATAATAATAGAATTCAAAAGGCATATCAGCTTAATAAATTTGGTAAGCAGAACATCGGTACAGGAGGTTAATTCAGTTGAAGGTCTCACTTCGAGTCTCCTTTAGTCAACCTGAAAAAGAGGGTGAACATCCTCTTGAACCAGCCCTAAGACTTTGCTCAAAACTGGGATACGATGGCATAGAGCTATGCCTACTGACAAGAACCTCAGCAAGAGCTGAGCCTGTAGCATGGTCCCCATCTTTGAGGGCTGAGGAAAGGGCCAAGATCAGAAAGGTTGCCGACTCCTATGGGATAGAGATAGCTACTCTGTCCTCTGACTGGGCCTGGGGATACGCCCTCTACTGTCCTAAGCTGAAATATTGGAAGAGAGGCATAGAAATCCTTAAGGAAGACATACGACTGGCTAAAGACTTGGGAGCCAATGCCATACTTGTGCACTTTGGTACAAGTCAGGCTCAGAGTTGGCATCAGACGAAAGAAATGGTCAAGGAGCTAGCTGAGGAAGGAGAGATGAGAGGCGTGAAGGTCGGTTTTGAGGGTGGCATTTGGGCTCGAATTGGACTTGGCGGACTCAAGGAGCTATGCCAGCTGTGTGATGAAATAAACAGCAAATGGTTCGGCGTCTATGAACACTGTTACTGGCCACGGGGCACTACTCGGCCTCATGAAGAGATCGAACTCGTCAGAGACAGGATAGTATGCTTGCATTCTGGACTCATCGATGTCAAGAACGTTGACTACAAGCTGATGCTTCAGGCCTTAAAGAAATATTATGACTGGTACTGGGTTTTTGAAGTCGGGATGGACAAAGCTGAAGAAAGCGTGAAGCTATATAGAGAAATAATGGCAAAATATGGGTAGGAGAGAGCCATGACACCTCTAAAGATCGGCTTAGCCCTCTGGTCGCTCGGCCGAACGGCGACAGAAGAAGACCTGAAGCAAAGACTGAGCACCGCTGTTGAGATCGGGGTCAAGTCAGTACAGCCCTGGTGCGTTGACAGCAGCCCCGCCTATCCATGCGTTTTAGACCCAGACCGTTGCGTAGGCACGAAGAGGAAAGTGATGAGGGAACTCATTCTCTCGTATGGTCTGCAGATCAGCGGTTTCTGCGCTCAGCTCACGGGTCCCAGCGTACCTGGGAGAGGGTGGCCGGGATCCGGTTTTGGTGATCCACGGGGTTTGAAGGAACGGATTGAGAAGACGAAGAAGTGTCTAAATCTCGCGGCCGATTTTGGCGCCCCCATTGTGACGCTCCATCCAGGCCCAATCCCATCAGACAAATCAACTTCGGAATACACAACGATCCTACAGTCCTGTAGTGAGATCGCCAGTTATGGTGAGGAGGCCGGAGGCATCTTCTGCATAGAGACGGGCCAAGAAACCGCAGCAGTGCTTCGCAATTTCATCGAGGAAATTGGTTCCGAAGCTCTCAGGATCAACTATGACCCGGCTAACATGCTGAGATACGATGTCGTCGAAGGTGTGAAGACCCTTGCACCCTTGATAGTCCACACTCATGCCAAAGACCGAGACCCAGAGACAGGTCGCGCCACTGTTGGCGATGGCATCGTCCCATGGGACGAATATATCTCAGCCTTGAGGTCAATTGGGTACGAAGGCTGGTATGCCCTTGAGGATGAAACAGGTAAAGATGTCGTTAATTCCTTGAAACGCGGCAAAGCCTTCGTTGAAAGGTACTAGGTGAAAGCAGTCATAGTGATGGGACTGGGGGGTGATGTTGATGCCGGAAGTTGTTAAGATTGCTCAGGTAGGCTGTGGAAGCGTGGCTCAAAGAGGAACCCTAGCTCATCTTGCGCTACCCGATGTGAAGGATAAGGTTCGATTGGTCGCAACGATGGATGTTATGGCTGAAAGGGCTAAGGGCTGCATGAAGAAGTTCGGAGCGAAAGAATGGTATGACGATTACGACAAGGTGCTAGCCGAGGCCGATATAGATGCAGTAACGATTGCCTCACCAATAGGGCTCCATTACGAACAGGTTATGAAAGCCGTAGCAGCTGGGAAACATGTCCACTGTAACAAGACTATAGCCACAACTGCGAAAGAGGCCACTGACATAATCGAGGCAGCCAGGAAGAAAGGTGTTAAGGTGGTCTCTTCGCCTGGAAACAGCGCCAGAGGACCAGCTGTCAGAAGGATCAAGCAGATCATCAAGGAGGGACTCATCGGAAAGGTCTACTTGGCTCAGAGGGCAGGAGGATTGGCAGGGCACGAATATGAAGGTTTCAGGAGACCGGATGATATTCTGGTCAGCGTAGACCCGACATGGTATTACAAGCAGGGCGGCGGCCCGATGTACGATTGGGGAGTGTACTGTCTCCATGAGCTCACAGCCATACTGGGTCCGGCCAAGAGTGTCACAGCTATGTCTGGGATAGGTATCAAAGAAAGACTTTTTAAGGGAAAGAAGATCACGGTGGAGATGGATGACAACACGATGCTCTTAATGGACTTCGGCGAATCCACCTTTGCTTACTTCTCAGCTACTTTTTCTGTTCACTTAGGTGGGGTTCCACTCAATGTATCAGGCAGTGAGGGGGCAGTAAGGGTCCTGGAAGCTGGACAATTGGAAGTCCAGAGCAAGAAGATACCGGGAAGACGGGTGGTTGAGGAGCCTAGTTACGCAGGCACGCTATCCTATGTTGAACAGTTAGGCCCCGCTCACAATGCTATGAGACTACTGCCTGAGGAACAGGAGCGCCTGAGGAAAAGTTTAAGGCTAGAGACTCTGCCAGGCGAAACCCATATCTTCAACGATGTTATGCATCTCGTTCACTGCATTGTAAACGATGTCCAGCCCATAGTCATCGACAACATCGAGAGTATGCAGCACGCAAGACACGTCATAGAGATCATAGAGGAGGGCTACAAGGCAGCAAGAACCGGAAGAACTCAGAGATTGACGACCACTTTCTAGGATCACCTGCATCGCAAACCCGCCGAAATAAACAACCCGCAATTCCCTAGTCTTTTTCCCCAAATGACCCCCGTCGCCGTAATAAAGGCAACAAGAGAAGCTGAACCTTTACAAAGGAACTCAGAGAATAGCCGCGCTGCAAGCGCCAAAAGTAAATATTCATCCTGGAAGCGGATCATCCACCAATCATCTCTGCAAAGCTCAAAGTCCGCCTGCCAGAGGCTATTTGAATGCTCTCTTTGAAAACGCTTCTTCCCCACTTTTTTCTAGGCTTGTCTAACGGATGGTTCAATCCGGCCTCGCAGATCACGCGGTAAACCCTATTATGGTCTATGGCGAAACCCTTGCAGCAGAGTCGTAGGCTTTTAACCTAGGGATTTGGCGAACTCCGAGGTCGTCCCTCAAAACTATCCCATGTTCGATGACATCTGTAGCCAGTGGGTTTTTCCTTGCCAACAGACTTCTAAACTCGTTCGGAGTCAATGGTATGACTTGGTATCCCGGGAGTATGTCCAGGGGCTTGAGCCTTTGGATCGGTCCCCCTGTGAAATCTTCTGATATCAACATGATGTCCACATCGCTCCAAAGGTTAAAATCGCCTCTAGCATAGGATCCAATGAGGATCGCTGTGAGCTTGAGCGGCAGCTTTGCAGACCAGTCTTTGGCTTCCTCGATGATCTTTTCCCTTAGGTCCCTTCGCCTTTTAACGACTTCCATGATTTTTCCACCCAACCTAAAATTGCCCCTGCGCATTCGATGGCCTTTTCCCCATCCCCGCTTGTATAGTATTCCTCCGGAGTACCTTCGACCCACGCATCTGGATACCTAGTCGGACATAGTATTTGTCCCGAGTCTTGGCCGGCTGAATCACTTCATGGATCCCTAGATCCCTCGGGGCCTTTGTCAATAGACCTGACACGCTGTGTCCATGGGCTGGCAAGCCCAAACCATGAAGCAAGGCCTTAACAGCTAACTCTGCGGTCTGCTGAGCCTTGAAGCATGCCCAATTATAGTCCCCCCTTTCAAGGTCGCCCCTCGCCGAGTTTAGAGTCCCTTTAGATGATCTAATCCACCTGACGTACTCCGCTTCGTCAAACATTGATGGGCACTTCCGAACAATACAAATCTTAACGCCCTATTATGCTTATTAGTATAGTGGGTTCACCACAAAACTGCTAGCCGGCGAAAGGCCCCTTATGAGAAAAGCATCTACACTCCATGTGTAAGATTTAATTGTACATCTTAAAAAATATTTCTCGGTGACTTGTATGAACCCAAATGCTTGTGAGTCAATTAAAGAACTTTTCAACTTTGGGGGAAGGAAAGCTGTTGTGACGGGTGGCGGCGGTGGAATAGGCAGCGCAATATCTTCTGGATTTGCCGAGTTTGGCGTTGACATCGCGTTAGTAGACCTTAATGCTGAAAGTATGGAAGCCGTCAAAGGCGAATTGGTGAGAAGGTTCTCGGTGAATGTTTTAGCTGTACCTGCAGACGTATGCAACCTTGAGCAAGTTGAGGTCGCCATTAACAAGATTATTGCTGATTTTGGCCATATAGACATCCTGGTGAATTGCCATGGTATTGGTCAATGGTGTTTGGCTGAAGAGATGGACACGAAAGATTGGGACAGGATGATAGATGTAAACTTGAAAGGCGTCTTCCTAATGTGTCAGGCTGTTGGCCGCCACATGATAAAGAGGAAGTATGGCAGTGTCATAAATATTGCTTCAATGTCTGGAACGATTGTGAACAAGCCTCAGCCTCAGGCGCACTATAACGCTTCGAAGGCTGGCGTGATAATGTTGACGAAGAGCCTTGCCGCCGAGTGGGCTAAGTATAACATAGACGTCAACAGCATCAGCCCTGGGTATACGCTGACGCCTCTGGTTGAGAACCTTCTCCGGAGTAAGCCTGAATATGCGGATTACTGGAAGCCTTTGATACCTTTAGGAAGATTCGCTAAACCCATGGATGTGGTTGGTCCCGTCATTTTCTTAGCTTCTGAGGCTGCGAGTTACATTACTGGACACGACTTAGTGGTGGACGGCGGCTATACGGTCTGGTGAATCTTCTAAGGACGATTGAATAATGGTGCAGCTCCATGTGAAAAGAAGATGGTTAATTATCTGCTTGACTAAACTACTTAAATAGTGTAATATGCCCGCTGGTGTAGTATGCCATTCTACAAAATCGACGATATAAAACTCTATTATGAAGACTATAGAGCAAAGGACCAAACTCCCTCGATATTTCTACATGGCTGGATGGGAAATAGCGAGTGTTGGAAACTCCAAGTTGACCACTTTAAGAATAAGAGAAGAATAGTTATTTTTGATCTGCGGGGGCACGGTCAATCGGACAAGCCGCTAGGAAAATATTCTATAAAACAGTTTTCAGAGGAGTTTTTCTCCTTTATGAAAAACTCGAAATTGAACGAGCGATTCTAGCCGGCTACTCAATTGGCGGGATGATCGCCTTGAGGTTTACTCTGGATCATCAAGGAATGGTCGAAAAACTAATCTTAATAGATGCTACCGCAAAACATCATCTTCATTTGGAAGGGAACTGTCACTCTTGATTTCGAAACTGTTACTCTTGACATCATATGAATCGTTTGTGAAATATTTTGTCTCCAGATCGTTTCGAAAGAGTTATTCGAAATCTGGACTTCAAAATTTCAAGAAAGGGCTCTTAAGGATCCAAAACACATCGTGAAATCCTGTTTTTCGGCTATAAAAGAGTTTAATGTAAGTTCTGAACTTGCCAGTATAAAGGTACCAACTCTCATCATTCACGGCAGCGAGGATATAATACTTCCACTCAGCCAACGGAGATACATGAAAGAACATGTCCCTAATGCAGAATTAGTAATTATCGAAGGTGCAGGACACGAAACGGTAAGAGAAACTCCCGAAAAAATTTGGGAAACTATTGAAAAATTCATCGATACTTAGATTACTGGGTTAACCAGATAAGTATTGCCGAGGAAATAAGATTTAGAGGAGATAGCAGGGAGTTAGACTTGTGGCGACAGCATAATCATCAGTGATAGCTGACAAAGGCAGACTAAAAAATTACGTGTTCCTTTTAGTGTGTCGAAGAGAAAAGAGGTTTAGATAGAGTTGAAGCTTGCCCATCGAATTTACTTTCTTGATCGTCATGCTGCTACGATTTATTCGTGGACACAAATCCTATATGTTTAGAAGTCGTTATTGTAAGTAGTCAGTTTTAGGAGGTGAGTAAGATGTCTGAGAAAAAGATCGAGAGCATCATGCGGGGTTTTGTTGAGGCGTACGTGAGCGGGGACGTGGAGAAAACTCTTTCCTTCTTAGCAGAAGACGCTGTCTGGGTCGCGCCTGAAGGCACATTCAAAGGCAAAGAGGAGGTAAGGCGCTTGCTGAACTGGCATACCCAGA
>Ga0315310_10001243_pt1 | contig 16061 bp, 18 predicted proteins | sample TDP5_MG_FD_203630 | JGI IMG/M metagenome (GOLD analysis project Ga0315310, IMG submission 203630) | Freshwater sediment microbial communities from Lake Towuti, South Sulawesi, Indonesia - TDP5 | ecosystem: Environmental > Aquatic > Freshwater > Lake > Sediment | place: Indonesia: South Sulawesi... | reverse complement strand
CTGCTTGAAGAATGCATGTACTATCTGGTTTCTTTCTCTCGCCAAGTTCCTTGCTGTTTCAGTATAGAACTGAGGTTCTTTTAGCCACCGAATGTGTCTTGCCACATAAGATGCTTTTGACCTCTTCCTCCAGAACTTCGCTGTTTCCTCAATAGTTGTGTTGGTTAAACACGCCTTGATAAAGATTGACGCTATGCCTACGCAGCCCGTTTTGTCTAAGAGGTCTGCGTCGTGAAGGATTCTTGCTTCGACTGAGTGCGGTTCTTCGCCGTGGGTATGAACTCTTATGGCGTGACAGACCGACTCCGCTTTGTCTTCATTGAACCCTATGGAGTCTAGGAAGCCCTCAGCCATATCGGCGCCTGTATCACCGTGATCTAGGGCGTTATTCTCTTTCTCAAGGTACTTCGCAACGTCATGTAACAGGGCTGCAACTTCGAGAACATCACGGTCCACCTGCTCTTTTTCAACCTTTGAGATCTGCATGCAGAGACGGAGAACTCGTTCTACATGAGGCCAACCATATAGTCCAAGTTTGGTCATCTGCTCCTTTGCATACTCTTCAATGGGCTTGAGTTGCGTAACCTTCATGTCTTCGGAGGTTCTGCGGCTGTGCAAGGGCTGTCCTCGCCTCGGGTTGGCATCTAAACCTGTAGGCCTAGGTCGGCTAGAAGCTTCTTCAGCTCCTTCCGCTCTCCCTCCGTCAGCGGGATGTGCGGGGGCCTTGGGGGGCCGCCTGTTAGCCCAACCATGTCCATCGCAGCTTTCACCACGCTCACCTTGCCCACCTTTGAGCGAAACTCTGCGAGCGGCGCGAGGGCTTCCTGAAGTTGCACCACTCTCTCGTAGTCCTTTCGAACCGCGGCCTCGTAGATCTTTAACTCGTACTTCGGTGCAAAGTTGACCAAGCCGCATGTGAAGCCTTTCATTCCTGCCATGAAGTACTGAGGAGCCACCGCCGCGGCGTGGTCCACACCGCCGATCAAGACTGCGCGGTCCCCAATGAGGCGGGCCGTTCTGGAGAAGCTTCTTAGCTCGCTCATCTCATCCTTCACCGCGACGACCCCAGCGATCTTCGAGAGCCGAGCGATGAACTCGGGGGTCCACCCGGACGTATTGTACAGGATCAGCGCGACGCGAAGGCTCTGGGCTAGGGTCTCATAGTGGAGTTGAACGCCTGCCTCTGGCCCCGTGGGAGGAAAGGCAAGGACAGCCTGCAGGCTCAGACCTTCGATGAACCTCGCTGCCTCGAGCGCCGGCTTTGTCGCGTCGGGGATTCCAGGTACCACCAACGTGTCCTGACCGGCTGCTTCAGCGACGGTCTTAACGGCTCTTCTGTGCTCCTCAGCTGTGAGCGATGGGAGCTCCCCCGTACCGGCGCAAGGAACAATCCTGCGGACACCGCTCTTGACGAGGAACTCGATGTTGGCCCTCAGCCCTTCTTCGTCCAGTTCCATCCAGTTGCCAGCCTTGAAAGGTGTCACTGGAAAGGCAAAGGCTCCGCAGAGCCTCTCCTTAAGCGCCTGCAGACCCACACGTCATCACGTGCAAGTGAAGGATAACCATCGCATAAAAGAGAATCGGTGATTACCTCGAATACGGTTATAAGGGTCAGAGGTAGACTCACAGCCCACCGGAGCGTTGTACGGCATGGTTTTCCAACCGAGGGGGATCATCCCAGCAATGGTTACGCCGCTCAAGAAGAGCGAGGAACTCGACCTAGAAGGGTTGAGGGTTGTGGCTCGCTTCCTGCTCGACGCGGGAGTGCACGGCCTCTTCCCCGTTGGCAGCCAAGGCGAATTCTGGGCGCTGTCAAGAGAGGAGAAGGGACAGGTCTGGGAGACCGTAGTGGACGAGGTCAACGGAAAGGTCCCCGTGTACGCCGGCGCAGGCGCCGAGTCCACCCGCGAGACCATCGAGCTTGCCAGGCTGGCGAAGGACCTCGGATGCGACGCCGCTTCCATCATAACGCCGTACTTCATCTCACCTAAAGGCCACGAACTCGTGGAACACTACAAACTGGTCGCAGAGAAAGCTGACCTACCCGTCGTCCTCTACAACAACCCCCCTAGGACTGGGGTCCGTGTGCCCCCCGAGGCCGTCGCCAGGCTTGTTGACGAGTGCGGCAACGTGGTCGGCATAAAGGATAGCAGCGGCGACCTGACGACTACGATGGAGTTCATCAGGAGCGGAGGCCCGAAGTTCTCCGTTCTCGCGGGAAGAGACACTCTGATCTACGCGACCCTGCTGTATGGCGGAAAGGGCGCCATAGCGGCATGCGGGAACGTTGTCCCGCGCCTCATCGTGGAGATCTACGAGGCCTTCGTCAAAGGCGACTATGAGGGGGCGCTTGAGGCTCAGTTCAAACTCGCGCCTTTGAGACTGGCCTTCGAACTTGGCACGTTTCCAGCCGTCGTCAAGGAGGCCATGGAGATGGTCGGGCTCCCGGCTGGACCCTGCAGGAAACCCGTCCTTCCCATGGATGAGGCGAGCAGAGAGAAGCTGAGAACAGTCTTGGAAGGCTACGGCCTGCTGAAGGCGCGGTAGCAAGCAGACATGACCGGCCTCTCCTAGCTTCGGCGTCAGAAACGCTTAGATGAGAGGAAACGTGAAGCTTGGTTGAGCAGAGCTTCTCTTGGCCGAAGCCCAGACTAGGCCTCGGCGCCTCCGGAAGCCAAGGCCTTTCCAAAACGTGGAGTGCAGGTCTTGCACCCAAAGGGGCAGCTACTACTGCTGGAGATCTTGCCCTTTCAACGCCTGGCGGGGTCGGAGCATTGAGTAGGCGGAGAGGTCGGTCGCCGCTGCCTTGCTCTGCGGTTTGAGGCCTAGATGACCTTCGTCCCTGGCATGACGTCCTCCTCAACGGTCAGCCAGACGGGCCGCTCGCCGTGCACGGCGGCCAACACCATGCCCTGAGATTCAACCCCGGCTATGAGCTTCGGGGCGAGGTTTGTGACAACCACGACGCGTCGCCCAACAAAGAAGCTAGGCGGATAGAACTCGGCCCCACCTGCGATCGTCTGCATCACCTCTCCGCCCAAGTCGATCTTCAACCTCAAGATCTTCGCTCTCCCCAGTATCGGCTCTGCCGCTAGGACTTTCCCAACCCGAAGGTCAACCCTCTTGAACTCCTCCATAGAGATCGTCTCAACCAACCCGTCCACCAACGCTCGGAATCTTTGGAGAACCCTTTTAACGTTTACCTGCCCAGCCCTGTGATCCTACGGCCGCCTCCGGAACACGCTTCTTAGAGGTCTGCGGTGACAAGCCTGAGGGGCAAAATGGAACTGTTCGAGGCGGTGAGGGGTCGGAGGAGCGTTCGCAGCTTCAAGCCGGACCTCGTGCCGTCGGAAAAGCTCGCCCGCGCGTTAGACGCCGCACGGTGGGCGCCATCAGCCGGAAACTGTCAGCCCTGGGACTTCATCGTCGTCGAAGACTCGTACGCGAAGAGAAAGCTAGCCGAAGCCGCACTCGACCAACGATTCCTTGCGGAGGCGCCGGTTGTAGTCGTAGTCTGCGCGAACGAAGAACGTTCAGCTTCTAGGTACGGTCAGAGAGGCCGTCGGTTCTATAGCCTCCTAGACGCAGCGGCTGCAACTCAGAACCTCCTGCTAGCGATACACGCCCTCGGGCTGGGTGCGTGCTGGGTAGGAGCCTTCGACGACCAGGAAGTCGCGGACCTCCTAGGGCTGCCCGTTTATGTCAGAGCGGTTGCCATCGTGCCAATCGGGGTCCCAGCTGAGCAACCGACCACGGTTCGACGACTGCCACTTAAAGAGGTGCTCTACTACGAGAAGTATCGGGAGACAGTATAGGCTTTTAGCTGACCCGAGCGACACTTCCATCTAGGGGACGATGGGTTGAGGGTAAGATACCTCGTCTATACTTCGCCGATCGGCATGGTCTACGTCGCCTCGACGGAGAAGGGCCTCTGCTCGTCCTCCCTAGGGGGCACAGAGGCGGACTTCAGGTCCGCGTTGAGGAATGCATCTGGCTTCGACGCTGCACGAGACGACGAGTTCTTCTCCGAGCTCAAGGGTGAGCTTGACGCGTACTTCTCAGGGAAGAGGATCAGCTTTACCTCGCCTATTGATTGGCTACAAGGGACTGCGTTCCAGCAATCCGTCTGGGAGGCGTTGAGAAAGATACCGTACGGTGAGACCAGAAGCTACAAGGATGTGGCGCAAGCCGTCGAGAGAGCCCGGGCCTATAGGGCGGTCGGTCAGGCCGTCGGAAGCAACCCGGTTCCACTCATAGTTCCTTGCCACCGCGTCGTCAGGTCGGACGGCAGCCTCGGAGGCTTCGGATCCGGTCTGCCCTTAAAGAGGCGATTACTGGAGATCGAGCGCGCGAAGATCGTCTTGGGCCCCCGTTAGTCTGACGATAGCTGGTTGCGGCTCGACGCGAGGTCTCGGCTTCCGGGCCTGTTTGTGAGGAGCAACGCGGGCAGAGCGGAGCCAAGGATCGCCAGACCGGAGGCGTAGTACGGCGCGTTCATCCCCATCGTGTCCCAGATGATGCCGCTGAGCATCGAGCCTACCGTCATCCCGCCCCAGAAACCGCTTGCAGTGACACCGTTCACGAATCCCCAGCTCCCGGAAGGTGTCATGTCCATCGTGAGTGCTTGGAGAGCCGGCCAGGACAACGCCAAGATGCCGTTTGCCAACGACATGTAGACGAACAGCTCGAGGATGGTTCTAGACGAGGAGAAGAGTGCGAAAAACGGCGCCGAAGCCATTATGCTCGCTACTATCAGTGACCTACGGTTCCATCGGCCAGCCAGACGGCCGCCTGGGAGCTGACCTAGCAGCGAGGAGAGCCCAAAGCCGACAGCGAACAGAACGCCGACAAACGTCAGGTCTACGGGAAAAAGCGTCGTGACGAAGATAGGGGTGACAGGGCTGAACAGGCCGATCGCCACTCCTTGAACAGCGTTCACCGCAAAGACAGCAAGCAATGGAACGGAGACAAACCATGGGGACAAGGTTGCGCCGCGCCGCCTCGAATGAGGGACGCTGCTCGGGTTGCGCGTCTCTCCAATGGAGATCGTTAACGTGAAACTTACTGCCAAGAGGGTTGCCGTGGCGAAGAACGAGGCCCGTATCCCATAGGCGTCAGCTATCAGGCCTCCTATCGACGGGCCGATGGTCGGCCCGATCAGGAAAGCGACGTTCACCCAGCTGTAGGCTTTGGCTCTTTGCTCTACGCCCGTCTCATCGGCAACGATCGAGAACCTGAGAGGGAAATATAGACCGACCGCAGCGCCTGACAGGAGAACCCACGGAATAAGCTCCGCCGAGCTTCGCGCGAAGGCGTAGAGGACGGGCGGGAAGATCGCCATGAGCGTCCCGAGGGCGTGGAGTTTCCTGCGGCCGTATCTGTCGGAGAGCAACCCGCTGGGAACCTGTAGAAGTGCCCCCGCGGCGTTGGAGAGGCTGAAGATGAAACCGAGTTCCGTCATTGAGGCCCCGAGGCCGCGAATGTAGATCGGCCAAACAGGCGATATCAGGTTGGTCGCTAACGAGGTCAGCAGCATGAGGAGCGCGATGAGCAGGATGTTCCTGCCGAACGCAAGAAGATTCAGCCGCATAGGTTTGGCCTCGCCACGTCCAACCGCGAACCAGCTTTGCTACAGCTAACGGGAGTGAATTAAGCGTGCCGGATTGCCGTATGGAAGGCGCTCGGGCATCGACTTCAACAAACGCTTAAGTGGCGCCCTCCGCCCGGTCGCGGCGGGTTCCGTGTTGAAGATCGCGCTGTGTGGCATGCTTGGCGCAGGTTGCTCGGAGGTCGCTCAGATCCTGACGGCGAAGACAGGCGCGACAGTCGTGAACTCCGAGACCGCGGTTCGGCAGGTCGTGACCGATACGACGAAATCCTTCCGGGAGTTTCAACGCCGCGTCGTCTCAGGCGAGGTTGACATCGACAGGCTGATCCAGAGCCAGCTGCAAGAGGCGGCAGTTGAGAACGAGAACCTTGTTGTCGAGGGCAGGTCGGGATTCATGCTTCTTGACGATCAATCATTCTTCAAGGTACTGCTCGTGGCGGCTGAGGAGACGAGGGCCAGACACATAATGGAGCGGAGAAGCGTTACTCTTGAAGAGGCGAAGGCCGAGATACGGCACAGCGACGCCGAGAGGAGAGCGCTCGTTGAAAGGTTCTTCAACAAGGAATGGCTCGTCCCGACCCACTACCACATCGTCCTGAACACGGAGTCCTTGAGCTTCGATGTCACCGCTAGCTTAGTCATGGAAGGCTACAAGGCCCACGTGGGCTAGCGACCAAGCGACTTCCTGTTCTGTACCTTGAACCATACGAACGTCTTTAGGCCGGAAGCCAAAGGAACTTCTCGGTTGCGATGAGCAGGCAGCTCGGGCCCTCGCTCGACGCGTTGCTGACGCTCCTAAAAGACGGCGACTGGCACGGAGTAGACGAGATAGCTGCTAGGCTCGAGGTCTCCAGGGAGAAGATCCTTATGGCCCTCGGCTTCCTTTCGGAATACTCTATCGTTGAGTTTGAGGAGGAGCGCGATGAAGCAAGGATTACAGGCGGCGCTAAAAGGTGGCTGATGGAGCTGCAGGGGGTTGGCGCCTAGCCCTCCACGAGCATTTTGGCCATCTCTCCATATCGCCGTAGGAACTCCGATCCCTTCTGGGTCGTTCTGAACCAGCTTCCAGTGTTTTCCAAGAGGCCCATGTCGTTCAGGTACCTAAGGTTACGCTGCAAACCTCTGAAGTCGAGACGAGCCTCATACATGAGGTCAGCCTTCTTCCTCGGCTCGATGGCCAACTGCAAGAGTTGCGCGGCGATCTCCAGTGGTCCTCGTCTTCTGCGAACCATCGTTATGACTCCCGTAAGCTGAAGACAACACAAAGCCGCTCATGCGATTTATAAAGATTCCGAGGCCGCGCTTCAGAACCCATTGAACGAACGCGGCAGAGTTCTCGCGAAGACTGACCGCGCACACGCTGACCACTACTTACCTCAGGAAACGCCCAGTACAGGTTGCTTGTTCTCCTCGAGACACCCATATGGCTCAAGCTACGGAAACATCGAAGGCTCTCTTCTCTCTTTCCGGTGGAAGGTTTGGCTCATTTGAGGCCAGGATACAAAGGATCATCCAGCGGATCCTATCCACCCAGAACTCTTCCATCTCCTTCGCCCCGACCTGAAGCCCTCTTGCGAGCAGTCGGTTCGTCTCTTTTGGAACTGTTACGATGACCTTCGTCGCCTGAAGACGGCTGCTCTTCTCAGGCATACGATCTGACACCAAACCCCCGCCCCTACTTCGCCGAACGTTGGCTCAGATATATGCCCGATACTTTGTCTTATCAGCATTGTGAATCCGCTGCACAGAAAGCGTCTCCATGCTGTGAACCCACACGAACTCTATCAAAGGTTGGAATCACATCATATCGAAGGTAGAACCATCTCATACCGCCCTTATGAACACAGAAGAAGACTCTCCCAGTAAGGTCGCAGGCCGGAATCCACTCCGAAAGGTGTCGTCTAGGCATATGCTTGCTGCATATGCAGCAGCTATATGACAAGCGTACACAAGATTAACATATGTGAGATGCTGCGAGATTCCATCCGGGGGCAGGAATACAAGATCCAGTCTATATGGGCTTGAGATATATGACGAGGCTGACTCATGGCCGTTGGAGGGGTCTCATCGTTCGAGTGGGGCTGAGCCTTGGGGTTGCGCCGAGTTGATAGGCGGGCGCGCAGCCAGCCCGAGATCGTAGCGGATATCTTGCTTGCAGCTCTTGACGGCGACAGGAAGACTCATATCATGTATAAGGCGAACCTAAGCTTCAGGGTGATCGACTACTACCTACCATATCTTACGAAGATAGGTCTCGTGATGGCGGATACGGACGGCGAGGAAAGAGCCATATTCAGGACGACGCCTAGAGGGAAGCGCTTCATCTCAAGGTTCATGGCGATGAAGATCCTCCTCGACGGGAAACCCGATGTTGAGGAACCCTCTTCGACTGCCGCACCCGGGGCAAAGAGAAGAGACAAGCTGTCCTCCTCTATGGCCACGTCGGCAAGGTGTTAGACCAGTGGAAACCGTGACGAAGAGACTGGAGCATGAGAGGAGCTGGGGCTCTCCACACGGCAGCCCACACGGGGATCAGCCTACCGATGCCGAGCGCATTGAGCCGTGAGGCGTTCCTCTCCCGTCATGGGACTGCAGCTGGGCTCGTCTCAGGGCGTAAGCGGAAAGATTTTATCAGGCAGGCCTCGCTGAGCCCCTCTCGCAAGAGATGGGCTGTCGTTCAGCTACACCGAGGGGATCACGCGTGACGGATCACGTTCAGGATCTGAAGGAGCTTTGTCGGCTGGCGACTGAGATGGGAGCTGTGGACGTGAGGGTCATACAGGCACGCGACGTCGTTGTCTGCGATTGGGTGCGGTGGAAGTGTAGGTTTGGATGCGAGAACTATGGAAGGTCGCTGATGTGTCCGCCCTACTCGCCGCAGCCTGACGAGACGAGGGCGCTTCTTCAAGGTTACGAGTACGCGTTGCTGCTACGCTTGAAGCCTGCCGTGGAAAGGCGTAACCTCGTACTCAGCCTTGAGAGAGCGGTCTTTCTGAGGGGCTACCCCTCAGCGCTTGGCCTGACGGCGGGCCCGTGTAGGCTCTGTGAGGAGTGCAACATCAAGGGTGGAATATGCCTGAAGCCTCGTGAAGCGAGGCCGTCCATGGAGGCGTGTGGCATAGATGTCTTCACCACGGCGCGAAACGCCGGCTATGACATGAACGTTCTAACGTCGAAGGACCAGCCCTACTACTCGATATCGTTGATGCTCGTGAGATAGGAACAGGCACAAAGACCGTGAGCCGCGCAACGCAGAACGATGCCCAAGATCGGTAAGGCCTTAAATGAGCCGTGGGCTCAGTAGACGCGAGACAGGGGAAAAGGCATGGTCGAGATCCAAGAGGGAAAAGCTGGACGAGTCATCTTCGCCCGGCTTTCGCCAGGCGACGATTTGATCGAAGGAGTAAGGGAGATCGCGACCAAGGCAGGCGTGAACTGGGGCGTCTTCCTAGTCATAGGCACCCTCAAGAAGGTTAGCATGGGCTTCTACTCGCCTGTAATGAAACCGGTCACGATCACCGAGCCCCTAGAGATCCTATCATGCGTCGGGAACATCTTCAGGAGCGCAGACGGGCTTGTGGTGCACGCGCATATCGACGTCTCGGACAGCAAGCTACACTCATATGGAGGCCACCTGCTGGAGGGATGCGAGGTGGACAAGGCAGGCGAAGTTGCGCTCTTCGAACTGCTGCGGCGCGAGAGCGGCGGGCTCTGAGCAGCAGATCGTGTTGTCAAACGCTGTGCCAGTAAGCTGAGGTCGTTGACATGTTCAAGGCCGGTTTCACGACGGTAGAGCCACGTCTGGCGCACTGGGACACCTGCTACGTAAGGGACCTCTTCAGGCGAAGAGATAGGCTGTCCGAAAGAGGCGGCCTAAAGGTTGCATACTACATCGACTCGGTCAGCTTCGTCACGGTCCTCGCTGGGAAGAAGCTACCATACCACAGAGAGAACGCTGAGGAGATCCTCTATGTTCTGCAAGGCCGGGGGCGCCTGAACGCCGGTGGGTCGACGCGAGACGTCGGGCCGAGAGACGCCGTCTACCTTCCGCCGCGGACACCCTACTCTGTCGAACCACTCGTAGAGGGGCAACACATCCTCTTCGCACAATACCTTGTCGCTTCGCCCCTTGACGCGCAGCGGGTCATGGCCACAAAGGCGGCTGAAGATGAGCCCGTTCAAGCGAAGGCCCTCATCCGAAACTGGACGGACGTGGCGTCGAGCCCGGGCCACGAAGGTACCTGTCTGACCTACCCTGTCTTCTCAAGGGATTCCATGCGGTTCTTCCTCTTCGCGACGATGATGACCGTGCCTGGCACCCTAAGCTATCACAGGCACAACTCTGAAAGCGTCTATATGGTGGATTCTGGCTCTGGCGTCGTCAAGGTGGCAGGTGAAGAGCAGGAGCTTAGGCCGCTCGACGCGGTCTATATGCCTCCTGAGGTGGCTCACGGGTGTAGGAACGCGTTGCCCGATCAGCCGTTAAACGTCTTCTGCGTCGGCGTTGCGGTCCCCCACGACGCCGAGGTCTGGACCGTCGATGATCTCCCCGAAGCCTGACGGCCTACCCCGCGGATCGTGGGCCAAGTCAAGCTCTACGACAGCCGCGGGACGATCAGCTGGGTGATGGAGCGCGCAGCCTAGGAGCCGAGCGAGTTTGGAGGCTCATGGGAAACCGGCGCTGGGTCCGCGCCCCATGCAGACCGGGTGGTAGCCTCAGGGCTCGCCGGGCACCTGAGTCTGGACGATCATGAGCCGCCAGCCCCCCGGCGTATCCGGGCCGGTTGCAACAGCGGCGGAGGTACCTCTGCACGAACGGGCGGAAGCGCAGAGAGGCGCGCCTACATGGGCGGTGTAGACACGCATGGGCCAGATTGAAGAAGGTGACTGATGGTAGACCGTAGAAGTTCCTGCATCTTCAGGATTGCGTCTTGATCCTTGTAGGCTTGTCGCGGCCAGAAGAAGCCTCTGAGGCCGTCCCCGCGCCGACGAGGCACAATGTGAACGTGCAGGTGGGGCACGCTCTGACTAACTCGGTTGTTGATGGCAACAAAGGTTCCCTCAGCGTCCAAAGCCTTCTCGACGGCGCGCGCCAAGAGCTGGACATTCGCGAAGAGAGGGGCGGTAAGCTTGGCGGGCAGGTCGGTCAGGGTCTCATAATGCTCTTTGGGAATCAGAAGTGAGTGCCCAGGGAAAAGGGGGCGGCGGTCGAGGAAGGCCAGAGCCACCTCGTCTTCGAAGATCACGTAGCTCTGCACCCTCCGAGCTGCTATGTTGCAGAAGGCACAGGCGTCCTCAGCCAAACGGACCTGTCCCATCTCTGTCGCCTCACTCGGAAACCGCTTTCCTACGAGCCGTTCGCTCTTCCGGATCGCAGGACGAACCCTTATTAAAGCACTCAACGCGACTAGTTGAAGCCGACCCACACCCGTTCAGGAGCCCTTTGTGATGGTCGGAGAAACGTTTAGACCAAGGATCGAGGCAAAACGGTGGAGTCTGGCGCGAGAGCAGGAACTGTCCAAAGCCTGGGAGAGCCAGGGCATCTACCGCTTCGACATGGATTCAGGTAAGGCTATCTTCTCCATCGATACGCCTCCTCCCTACCCTTCGGGCAAATGGGGCGTAGCCCAGGCCGCCCATTACGCCCAGATCGACATGGTTGCCAGGTACTTCAGAATGCGCGGCTACGAGACCCTTTTCTCGTTTGGTGTCGACCGGAACGGGCTTCCCGTTGAGGTCCAGGTGGAGAAGGAGCACGGGATAAGCATCAAGGAAACACCAAGGGAAACCTTCCTGGCGCTCTGTAAGGCCTTCGTAGACAGGGCTGAGGGAGACCTTCTGAAGATCGCCAGAGGGCTAGGCATGAGCTGCGACTTCAAGAGCTATTACCAGACTGACAGCCCCGAGTACCGATGCGTTACGCAGGCATCGTTCATAGAGCTCTGGAAGCGGGGCTTGGTCTACGAGGACGAAAGGCCTACGAACTGGTGCCCGGTATGCGGGACCGCCATTGCCGACGCCGAGATCGAGTATAGGCAGCTTGAGACGGACTTTGTCTACATGAAGTTCGGGGTGAAGGAAACAGGAAAGGAGATCGTCATCGCCACAACCCGCCCTGAGCTCCTGTGCGCCTGTGCAGTGGTCGTGTTCAACCCTCAGGATGAGCGCTACCGGGGCCTTGAGGGACTGACCGCTATCGTTCCTCTGTACGCGAAGGAAGTTCCCATCAAGGCCCATCCCTACGCAAAGCCCGAGTTTGGAACCGGGCTTGCGATGATGTGCTCCTACGGCGACTACTCGGACGTAAGGCTTTTCCGCGAGCTAGATCTTCCGCCTGTGGCCGCAATAGGGATGGATGGACGGATGCTACAGCCTGCAGGTCCTTACGCGGCGCTCACTGTAGAAGAGGCCCGAGAGCGAGTCGTCGAGGACCTAAGGCGCCAAGGCTTGGTCGTTAAGAAGGAGAGGATCATCCACCCAACGCCCGTCTGCTGGAGGTCTAGCAACCCTATAGAGTTCATAGCCGTTCGCGAGTACTACCTGAAGCAACTGGAATTCCTTCCCGAACTCCGGCGGTTGGTCGACACCATAGCGTTTCATCCCCCTGAGCACAAGCAAATCCTTCTAAACTGGATGAGCAGTGTGTCGACAGACTGGCCGATCACGAGGAGGCGCTTCTACGGTACGGAGGTCCCACTCTGGTACTGCAAGAAGTGCGGGGCTCCCTTATTGCCGCCTGAAGGCAGGTACTACCAGCCGTGGAGAGAGCCCCCGCCCGATGGTGCCTGCGGCTGCGGCTCCACGGAGTTCGTCGGAGAGGAACGAACCTTCGATACGTGGATGGACTCAAGCGTAAGCCAGCTCTTCATACTCGGCTATAGGCACGACCCCGAGCTTTTCGAGAAGGCGTTTCCCTGCAACGTCCGCGCCCAAGGCTACGACATCGTCAGGACGTGGCTTTACTACTCGCTTCTAAGAACTCACCAGCTCTTGGGAAAGGCAGCCTTTCGAAGCGTGAGGCTATCCGGTATGGGGCTGGACGAGAAGGGCGAGGCGATGCACAAGTCGCGTGGGAACGTCGTCGAGCCCGAACCGGTGCTCGACAAGTATGGGGCTGATGCGTTCAGGTTCTGGGCTGCCTCGGAGGCCAGGCTGGGCTCAGACTACCGTTTCTCCGAGAAACACGTGGAGACAAGCGCTCTCTTCATCACAAAGCTCTGGAACATCTCGAGGTTCATCTCAGCCTTTCCCAGAGTCGCTGGCGAATACGAGCTCGCGCCTCTCGACCGCCTTATCCTCGGAGAGCTCAACGCGCTGATACGACAGTGTACCGAGCAGTATGATACTCTAGACCCTTATGTTCCCTCGAACGGGGTGCGGGCCTTCGCCTGGAACCTTTTCGCAGACCACTACGTTGAGGCCGTGAAGCCTAGGGCCTATAACAAGGACGGAAGGTTCCCTGAAAGCCCCCAACGCGGTGCCTGGTACGCTCTCCACGCCTGTCTGGAGAACGTCCTGAAGCTTCTCGCACCGATATGTCCGTTCGTCACAGACGCGGTCTGGCTTCAGCTCTACGGGAAGCGGAGCATCCACCTCGAAGCATTCCCGAAGCCCAGGGCAGAGTGGGAGAGCGAACTTGCGAAAATGAAGGACGACTTCTCAGCGTTTAATGCCGCCATCTGGAAGCTCAAGAAAGAAAAGGGAGTCGCGCTCAACCAGGGCCTCCCTGTCGCCTTATACGCGCCCGCAACCCTAGAGCCCTTCAGGGAAGACCTCCTGGCGATGCACCAGGTTAGTAGCATAACGTTCGGCGAGCCACCGGAGGAGAAACGCCGAGAGGCCACGCAGCTGAGTGAACGGGTCTACCTGATAGACCGGCCAAGTCGTCTGATACACTAGGCGCAGCTCGTCCCTTCAACTCAGACTATGATCCTTCGACTCTGCCAACCTGACAGTTTCACTGGTCGTCGGTCTCGCGTTGCCGTGAACCAAGGCCAAACCGCGAGACGATAAGGCCGCTGATCGCGCGGCGCCTCGTTCACGCCATCTGGCCTTCCAGCTCTTCCATCCTGTCTTGACGAATAGTTCCCGACCCTCCAGGTCCTTGTGAACCCATTCGAGGAGGGGTCGAAAGCGACCCCCTCCCCCTTTTGCGGAGAGATCGATTATCCCCAGCCTTCTAAGCGACCGGACATACGTCTGTTCGGCCAGGTCCTGCGTCTCGCCTGTAATCCTTGTGGGCGTGACCGAGTATCCTTCCGTGACGAGTTCGCTTCTCACCTTTGACAGGACGTAGCCCGTGCAGACTCGGATCGGCTCGGCCTGGTCGACAGCTAGCGCCTTAAGCCCCTCTGAAGCGATCGCCCAGGCGTGTTCCAGGTAGAGCTTCTCCTTGAACGCCGGCTCTTGGAAGAGTTCGACCGGGATCTCGTCGGCATGGAACTGCCCCGTCTCGACGCGGCGAACGACGATGAAGCAGCCGCCGACGAGGTCTCCCCATCCCGCGTCATCGATCTCTATCGTCAAAGCAAGGCCACGCCGTGATGCTCATTCAGCCTAGAGCTGCAGTTCCTCGCCTACTTCGAGCACCCTGACCTTGAAACCTGCCTTATCCGCCTTCGCCTCAAACTCGGCCGGGTCGGCCTCGATCTGAGAGAAAGTGCCGTAATGCATGGGAATGGCCAGCTTCGGTTTGATAATCTTCAAAGCCTCAACGGCTTCGTCTGTGTTCATGGTGAAGTATCCCCCGATGGGAATCAGCAGAACGTCGATGTCCTGGAGCGGTTTCACGCCGTCTAGGTATGTGTCCCCTAGATGAGCGATTCTCCCACGCTCAAACTCGACGATGTAGCCGGCGGCTAAGGGGCTCGGCGAAGCAGGTGGGCGCTTATGGCTGGCAGGGATCATCTCAACCTCAATGCCCGCAAAGGTCTTTCTTTCTCCCACCCTCATCACTTCAGCTCCCCTGAACCTGCAACTCGGCGGGCATACGATAGGACAACCAACACGGTTGAGGAAAGAAGAATCCGCATGGTCGCCGTGTTCATGAGTTACGAGAACAAGGTCGGGCTTACCCGCGTACCTTGGCGCCATAGGGTTCCCGGCGAAGTAAGGGTCTATCAGGATCGTCTTCCCGTTCTTCAGCTCGAACCCAGAGTGGCTTAGATACTTGATCCTCACGCCAAGACACCTCAGGCCACGGGCGGGGTATGTTTCGGAGATGGTTATAAGGAAGCTGTTCAACCGTCCCACGCGAGCCTTATATGGCTCAGGTCGCTAACCTTACCCTTGACTACGGGGCCGTCGGCTAGCTAGGTCTAGACGAACAACCGAGACAGGCTACGTGGCTTGGGCGCCCTCAAAGGCCGAGAGCCCACGTGATCGCCGGTTCAAATCCGGCCGGCCCCACCTTGCCCGGAACCGACCACTGCACGCAGGTCGCTCCCTAGCGGAGACTTCTCGATCAGAGTAGGTCCGCGCTAGGTTCCGGTTGAACCGGGGCCTCCCTCACGTCCTTTTGGTGGCATGAAACCACCCTTTCGGCATGGAGAAAGGCGCTATGAAACCACCTTCCTTAAGGGCGTACGTGAGTCCGAGAGGACCTCGCCAAGCTTCTTAAGGGCGGGGTGTCAGTATCGACGTGCGCCCGCGGGGGCAACAGATGAAGCCTGCCCTCCTATGCATGGTCAAGACCAACTTCCACGACCACCTGCTATACCGCATGAGGCTCGACGAGCTTGGAGCATTGGCCCGAGTTGCCGGGTACCAGCCCATAGGTGAGGTCGTCCAGGTGATGAGAAAGGAGGGAGCGAACTACGCCTTCGGCAGGGGGAAAGCAGAAGAGCTTAAGGCACTGGTGAGGGACAAGGCTGCCGATTCGATCATCTTCTACAACGTGCTTTCAAGTAGTCAGAAGTATAACCTCGAGAAGCTTACCGAGGTAAGGGCGATCGACCGATACGATCTGACGCTTGAGATCTTCGAGGCCGCCGCGAACGATGAACTCGCCAAGCTTCAGATCCGCTGGGCCCGATTGGCGAAGGACCTGCCGTACAGGCGTAGGCGAGCCGCGGTTAAGTTCAGGCTGGGAAGGGAGAGGCCTAGCTTCATGAGCCTCGGCGAGTACGCTTACCACGGCGCGTTGAAATCCCTCACACGCGAGATGAAGCTTGTCGAGACCAAGATCGAGAAGCAACGGGCGCTCAAGGCTTCCCAACGCGAGAAGCGGAGAAGGTTGGGCGCGCCGACTGTCTGCATAACGGGCTACTACAGCGCAGGCAAGACCTCGCTCTTCAACGCGTTGACGAACCTGCATAGACTGGTGGGGCAGAGGCCTTTCACCACGCTCACCAGCAAGTACTACTTGGTAACTCGGTCAGATCGCGGTTTCCTGCTTGTTGACACCATCGGGTTTGTCCACGACCTCGACCCGAGGCTGATCGAAGCATTCCAG
>Ga0315310_10001242_pt1 | contig 16061 bp, 12 predicted proteins | sample TDP5_MG_FD_203630 | JGI IMG/M metagenome (GOLD analysis project Ga0315310, IMG submission 203630) | Freshwater sediment microbial communities from Lake Towuti, South Sulawesi, Indonesia - TDP5 | ecosystem: Environmental > Aquatic > Freshwater > Lake > Sediment | place: Indonesia: South Sulawesi... | reverse complement strand
TCTTCTAGTTCCTTAGGAGTTCTAGGAGTTTCATTCTCTTCACTCATTTATTTGACCTCTTTAGTTACCATCGTTTGTTTGCATACTTTTTAACGAGAAATCTTACCTTTTTCTCAAATTCTTTTGGTTTATGAAGCATTTCGAGTGCAGCTTTCTTATTGAAGACATCAGTGGGATTTACATATTGACCGCGAGTATTTAACATCGCTAGAATTGCCTGGATAACGGTCGTAATGGTTTTAGAAGGGCTCCAGCCACCCTTTTTGCCAGTGAGGCTCGGATCAACCAGCGCCAGGCATATATTACGCTGCCCCGGATATTCACTGGGTTTTGGCCAGAAATTGGGGTGCCAAATCCCCGTATGTAATCGAACAAAAGGTGGTTTTTGCGGATAATCCGGGGGAAACTTAACTTCCAGCTTGAATAAACCTCCTTCATATGGCGTCCCTTTCGGTCCCTTTAGTGTAAGAGCGATGTGATCTAAACTTTTAACTCTGGCATCGAATGCTTGCAATTGCACAATTGTGCCTTCATTCAACATTTTTTTAAGCGCTGCATAATCTTGCGAAATTCGACTACTTCTTATACTCATCGTCTCACCATTAGAAATATTTCACTTCATTTCATTCTAACTAATTTAATAATCCTTGGTTTTTAATAATTGTTTTGCATTAGTTGTCTTAAAAATTATGGATTTTTCCATTCACTTTTCCATTCACTTTTTGTTCAAATCTCTCAAATTTCTAACTTAGTTATTGAAGAAATTAAGCCTATGTTTGAATCTAAGTATGAATTTTTTGCTTCGCGCAGAATATCCATAGAAATTATATTTGAAGCGATCTTAATAATTATAGCAATAATTGAAATGTTAATTGGGATAATTCAAATAATAATAATAAAATAAAATTGGTAAGGTGCATAAATTGAGTAATTTATTAGGAGTAGAATTATCTTGAGTAATTTATTAGGAGTAGAATTATCTTGAGTAATTTATTAGGAGTAGAATTATCGAGGTTTCCCATTACGCTTCCTTCTTATTTTGGAGTTCAAAATATATAATTTACATATAATTAGAATAAGCTGTAGGTAGAGGTATTTTATTCTTGGAAATAGTGAGTTCGCCCATTATCTCACCCACTTTTTGAGAAACAGAAATTGTAACAGGCAAATATTTAGCAAAACTCGCAGAATTCCAATCAAGTTTTGTTAAATTCATGATATCTGTCGCTAGAGTTTTAATTGAACTGTTTGATTCAGCAATGTCAATCCTTAAAGGTTTTGGAATTCCACTACCGGGATAGGTATCAAAAGCAGGAATATAACCCGTTGTAAAAATATAAAATTCTTTTTTTGTATCCGAAAATACCGATCCTCGCATGATTGGATATTTAGTTCCAGTAAGAACTCTCAAAATAGGATTATCCATTATGTGGAGGTAATCTTGAATATTTATTCCGTCTGCGGCTCGATGAAATCCATTCAATTCTTCTATAATATAGGGTGATTTTTTATAAACTACAATTCTAAGAGGGTCATCACCATTGTGCTGTCTACGATAAAGAGAAACTGCTTTATCGAGCACATCAAATGCTTCATTTTCGGTTAAATTTAGAGATCTACTATCTACTTCCTCTTTGACTGGAATTTCCAAGCCTCTAACAATTTGAGAATCCCCTGTTCTCATATAGACCTGAGCAATTGCAGCTCTAATCACAGGGGTATCTTGAATACCGATATCATTGTAGAAAGAGACACCGACATGGACAGTCTCGGGTTCGAGATCGGCTAATTTCCATGGGATTCCGGTGGATTTATAAAAATTGGCTACGGCGAAATTCCAAGCGATTGTGGCAGGATCTTCTTGACTGGATTCAAATTTTAGGGTTTGAGGTTTGATAATCTGAGTTTTTAAATTATATTCAAAGCCCACTACCTTAAGATAATTATGTAAATCAAATAATAAAGGTCGATCTTTAGGATCCATTTGCGCAATTCTCGTAAGGTCTTCAAAAGTTCGTGTACATAATTTTATTTCATCCGTCTTTAGGAAATAGTTTTTACAGGAGTTCAATAGGACTTCAGGAAGTGAAATTATAACCAAATCGGGTTTTGGATGAATTCCACTTAAATCTTCTAGTGCTTGGCGAAAAGTAATTGCAGTTTCAGTGATCATATCCTCTTGATTCGATAGATTAACTATCTTATCTATGACATCATCAGAGATTTTCTCACAACAATCCTCTCGAACTGAAAAATAAAAGCCCAAATCTAAATCCTTATCTACTCCCGGAAAATCTATTCCCCAGACATTAGAAGCAAGTATTTTTTCCCCTGGAATATAATATTTAAGCCGATCTAAAAATTGCTGTGCATACTTAATTGAAAGAGAAGATCCCACAATTCCCACACTTATCTCGGCATTCTCTTCATTGAGCCCATTAGGGCCAAAATTTAATAATCCCACTTTCGGATCCACACAAGGATTCCCATCTTTAAAAAAGAGCTGAGGTTCTTCGATATAAAATGTATTCATTTCTTATTACCCTAAAAAAAGTTATCTTTCCCCCATAGAAATTATGATTTTTCATAAAGAATGGGCTTATGAAGCGTTTAAAGTCAAAAAATTCGATTGTAAAAAGGTAATACTAAATCTTTAAGAGCCTATTACCATAAAGGGAAATTAAATCATATAATAAAGTAAATGAAATAGTTCAGATTTGAAATCTTTATTGAATGGGAATGAGATGAGATCTTATGAGTAAAATATATATCTTGAAAGAAATTCTCAAGACCCAAGAGCAAATTATTGAGAATAATCGAAAAATCCAAGAGAATAATAAGAAAATCCAGGAATTACTGAAAACTATCACAGTTGAGGCGATTCCCGATCCCTAATCAGGGACCCAAAATTTAGGACGGGTGTCATGAAATCAGAGTTAAACGACATTTTAACTTACCTGTTTAGAGACGAATGGACGGAGGAGAAAGCTGTTTAATCCGCGATCCGATCATCTAAAATCTCGGCGTCTGAGAGCTCGGCGAGGGCAATGGAAATATTTATGGAGGACCAGCTCACAAATAAGTCAAAGATAAAAAAAAGTTATGGGATATAGTAATGAAATTATGATTCATATTAATAAAGTGATAAGTGTTCTTTATTATTATTTTAGGGTATTATAATTGGGCTGGACTAAGATATCTCCTCTACGAATACGAACTAAGTTTGCTCTCAAGCAGTCGCCAAAAAAAAGTGGATTGGAATGATTTACTGAAAACTCCAAAAGATAAGATTTCGATAGAACATATTTATCCTCAAACAGAAAGTGGTCATTGGATTAAAGTATTTAAAGATATCCCGCAAAATCAAAAGAGATATTACCGAGCATCCCTGGGAAATCTCCTATTACTTTCCCAAGCAATAAACTCTTCCCTTCAAAATGATAATTTTGATGAAAAAAAGTCACCAAAACACGATAAGAGGGGTAAAAAAATACGTAATGGTTATTCTGATGGATCACATTCTGAAATTGAAGTTTCAGCTTATGAGGACTGGGGACCAGATGAAATCCGTGAACGAGGGATAAAAATTCTTGAATTTATGGAAGACCGCTGGGGATTTAAATTCAGAAATAACGAGGATAAAGAAAAGATATTGTTTTTAAACTTTGATGCAGAAGAATGAGTAGGCGCATCTCGCAAAAACTCTCCCCAATGGGCAATGGAAAGACTATGATCAAAATAAAGAAGAATTTATAGTAAAGATATAAGGGTCAAAGCGCCCATTTGAGGGGGGAGGATCATAATTGAAATTACTATCATTAGATATTTTGTAGGTTTTTCTTTCATTTCTTATGTCTCGTTTATAGTATTATCTCTAAATTAGCTTTTTTATCAAATCGATATATTGGCGACCTACTTTATCGCCAAATTATATTTCAGAGTCCTGCAGTCCATAAAACCGCATGATGAACTCCCGCAGGTCAGTTATTTCTACATAGGGCCCCTCCTCCATAGTAAGCCCAACGGAAATTTGATGGGGACCAAACGACCATGGTTTATCATGTAGGGAATTGGTTAAAATCACAAAATTTTGCTCGTAGGGTGCGCTGATCTCCTCCCAAGCCAATACAGGATATTTCTCGGGAAGCATCTGGAACAAGCCTTGGTCGACAAGTCGCTCGAACCGACGATGTTCTGAATCATTCAGTTCTAGTTCAATCAATGAACTGAAAAATATTCCTACCCAAGATGTAGGGATACCCTCCTCTAGAAGAAGAACAAGGAGTTCAAAAATACAATCGAGGCTGAGAGTTCCCATATTGTACTCTACACGAATCGCGGCCATACTATCCCCATCGACAAGAACACAGCCTGGTTGGTGGCACCCCAAATTTACCTGCAATAAAAGTCGATTTTGGAGTCGTCTACAAGCTTGCTCTTCAAGATTATGTAAGTTATTACTCAGTTCCCTTCAACCTCCAAACCTTATAGCCGCCTGTCTCGGTGCGATAGAGCTCGCCCATGCGATACAATTGCGCGATTCCTTCATCTATAGCCTTAGGTGGCACGCCAAATTGCTGGAGGTAGGCGATGATTTCATCAGAGGAGATACCCTTCCCTTGATCCTTCAGGAGGATAAACCGCCTGATTCGCTCCTTTATAGATATGTCCGATTCAATAACTTCCCCTAAGATGTCTTGATTGGAATTGTAATCCTCGCGCCTGAGTGGATAGAGGCAGCGAATACAGGGTCTGACCAAGACCTGCTTCCTTAATAAATCGTCGCAAGTCACGCGCACGCCGATTTCAATTAAAGCACGCGTAAAATCAACTATTTCTGAATCGACATTGCTCGGATAGTCCTCTCTCAATCTTCGTGCAATTATACAGCTAAGCGCGGAGATTGACGCATAATAGGGTTCTAGCAATTCCATGAAGTGTCGTCCAAGTACTATCTGGAAGATTTGCCCAAACCGCGCTTCTGCTTCCCTTGAAAGCCTATATTTACCCGCGCTTTCTGGAAGATGCTCAATTAAATCAATTTTTACAAGCCGCTCAAGATAATTGGCAAGAGCTGGACCCGATTTGACCTTTTCTCTCTCCTCTTTAGAAAGCATTCGAAATAGTTTGTATGGGTTAAACTCCTGTCGATCTTGGATATAGGGGTAAATAATGAGAAAAACATCACGCAACTTGGAATTTTCAAACTTATCACCAAAAAGACTGCGAACCGTCAGCTTGGCTGCATTTTGATATGCAGTATCGGAGATATTTGGTTTTGCCTTATAATCTAACTCACAAGTTCTCTCTTCAGGAATATGAAACAACCCCTTCGACTGGTAGATTGATGATTTCTAACAGAAAGTCTATCTTCCGCAAGAAATCTTACACCTCCATCAATTAAAAAGTATACTTTCTAAAAAAGAAAGTTTGCTTTGTGATGGAAAAAATGAACTTTTTGAAATAGAAAGTTAACTTTTGAATGAAATAAGATTCTTTTCAGGATAAAAAGTTAACTTTCTAACGATTAAAAATCCAGAAAAAAGTGGAGTTTTTATATTTTACTACTGATTTCCGGGTGGCAACCAGCGATTTAGCCCGTCCATGACTGCCTCTTCGATTCTTGCAGCGCGCTCTTCGATTGTTTCCTCGCTCGCCTCTGAATTGTGCTTAATGATATCCATTTCATCAAAAATAATGTCGATAATATCCTTAATAGTTTTCCAATCGAAGTAAGTCCGCAACTCTTGAATAATTTCGCTCCAAGTGGTGAGTTCTTCAAGCGCGGGTCGGCGATCGGTGAGGATTGAGAGGATTTTTTCCTTGAATCGATCGACTTGAATTCCGGGATAAGACATATAAAAAGAAGTATAAAAAAGAAGTAGAGTTAATTATACTGGATTCTGTATTGGAACGCTTATAAGAGAATTAAATTCTTAACTTAACATCACAAGGTTTCTTTCTATATAAAAGAGGGTAAAATACGATGTCGATGAAGGATTTACTATCGATTGACGGAATTGATGAAAAGCTCGCCAAGGAACTAATTGATGCGCATATTCCGAATGCAGTTGCACTGGCAAACACCACTGTTGCGCGACTCACCAATCCAGATTACGGGATTGGCATAAGTCCAAAAAAAGCAAAAAAAATTATAGCTGCCGCAAAGGAACGCTGTGACTCTCTCTTCGGATTTGAGTCTAAAGATAAATTAATTCAAAGATATGATAATCGCGAGCATCTCACGACGGGGACGCAAGGGCTTGATTCGATTCTGGGCGGAAATGGATTCGAAACTGAAACTTTATATGAATTATACGGGTTTGAAGAGGCGGGGAAAGAAGTTCTGCTGCATCAATTGGCTTGTACTGCCTATCTTCCTCCGGAAAAAGGAGGGTTGGCGACGGGAAGCATCTACATTGACACAGAGGGAATGTTCTCCATAGAACAAATCGAACGGATCGCCCAAAGGTTCAAAATTGATCCCGAAGCATTGAAATCAAAAATTGTTCGAGTGACGCCCCCTGATAGTGATACGCTGGTTGAATTTTGTGAAAGTCAAATGGAAATGATGGCCTTCAAGGTGGGTGCCCGCCTCTTTTGCTTGGATAACTTCGCAAGCTATCTCCTAGCCGAGTATGGTGGAGTTACGGAAACTCTTCCTGAGCGGCAACAAAAAGCTAAACGAATTGGGGCAGCGTTTCGACGTGCAGTAGTTAATCTTCGAGGTATCGCAATTTACACAAACCAGATGAAGAGAGAATGGGGGAAACCCCAGGGCACCTTCACATATGCCCTAGGATTAGCAGTGGGCTTTATACCAAATGTCCGCATTCGCCTCGATATTCATAATGAAGTCAAAGGATTGCGAGAATTCAAGATTGAAAAAGCACATAACCTTCCCAACAAATCTGTTATCTTGAGATTAAAAGAAGATGGATTTTTTGACTTGAGAAAAAAGGTTTCGGTCCATAAGACTCCATAATTTTCTCTTAGAAATAGAAGGAATTTTAAAAGCGAAGTATTGGTCTCATATTGCAGGTGAAAGTTGATTATCCAAGAAAATTCCTTCTGGTAAATCGCTGAAATCCGATAAGTGAATTGCCTCTCTAAGTTTTTCGAAGAGCCGATGAAATTTATAAGTCTTCCCAAAGGGTCCTTTCTGTATTAAAATGTTGAAACCGCTATAATTCTCGCCGCCTTTACGGACGATTGTTTGGCGAATTAATGCTTTATAGTGAATTGCGTTACGGACTGCCGCAAATAAAAAGGGGCTGAGACCCTGCGCTTTAGAATAGGAAACAGTGCCCAATGATGTTAAAATAATGCTCACGCCCAGTTTTCGGGCTAACTCCCTTAAGGTCCCCACAAGCTGGGCTCCTGTTTTAGCTTGCTGAATCTCCGATTGCTTCACATCCGATCCGGTTTTGAAATAATCCTCAATGGATTTAAAGAGAGAATTTATGACTACGATTTTAATCCCGCCATTCCCCGTTGCTCGACTTTCTTCAATAAGAGAACCAAGATAGGCAGTAATAAACGATAGAACCAAATCAAAAGTGTCGATTCGGGTAAAAAGAACCGTTTTCAGATATTCCTTAGGCAGAGATAAGCTGAAAAACTGCTTTAAAGACAGAGTATTTTCAATGGTATCGATGTAAAGAATTTGGGAGTCTTGTTCCTGAGAGTTCAAGGCAGTATTTTTTAAATAGGTAACTAGTACCTGATATAAGAACTGGAATAGATGTCTTCGGTTGCGGTATTCCGCAAAAAATAAGATTACATCATTGGATGGGATGACCAGAGTTTCTTCGGGTACGAATTGGAGCGTGAGTGGTTTAGCCTCTGTCTTGAAACGATCGCCGTTTTCCACGGTGGTTATGAAGGGTGATGAGAGCCGAGAAAAAGTATCATAAATTTCCTCCCGTTTTTCCGGCATATAGAATAGGGAGGTCCTATAATCGTACGATTGTTCAATCTCTTTCCGCTGGATTTTCTCTGATTCCCAGGTTTTAACCCACTCCGCCTCTTTTTGCACTGAAATACTAATTACCTCCTCTTTATAGAGATCTTCAGGGGCGAATGTGAGACGGCTCTTGGAGATCCATTCAACGAATTCATCAATTAATTGAAACCGATATATGGTGGTAAGCCCTGCTTGATATACGGCACGCCGTGGAGTGTAAATAGCTCCTGCGCCTGTATGCCCTCCGAGCCCTTGATCTTCAAATAGACCGAGCAAATCGATGTTCTCCTTATTAAAGACTCGGAGGCTGATCGAATGATTTATCCAATAACAAAGCACGAAATCAGGGAATTGTTGCTGGGTGTAGATCTGCAAGAGCGCTTTTACATTTCGCACATCAAAATACTCCCGGAAAATTAAAATAGCAAAGGTCTTTCCGTCCTTTGTCTTTCTGATAGAACCATGAAACAGAATTGTTGTAGATAAGGTTTCATCTAATTCTGGGGCTGGCTTCCCCGAGCAGATATTGAGAAAAAATTTGACCCAATTTTTCGGGCGCTTCGTCAGTTTCATGTAAAAAGCCCTGAATGCCCCATACCATTTATTGAAGTAGTGGTCATCATCTATGGTAGCGAGCCATCCACTGGCTGTAAGTCTTAAGGCTTGGAAGAAGTCCCACGGTCGCGTTCCTTGCTTTTGCGTTTCTTCCGCTTTCTTAAGCAAATCCGCCCAGATCATGCGATAGACATGCCGATTCTCATCGGGGACATGTATGAATTCAATTCCCAATTCTTCTGAAGCACTCATAGGGTCGAATGTCGGATGCGAATGATGGTCATACCAGAGAAACTGAAGGCGATCTTCATGTCCTTTCAGCTTTTCAAGATATTTTCTTTTTAATGAACGATAGAACTCCTTCGGGGTGGTAATCGGGAAATCTGCCACTATAATAGTGTTGTGCCCTTTTTTCCAGAGCAGACCTGGAACGATATTCTCTAGCACTTTTGTGATGTGGAAGGCATGAGGTGGATTGTTCTCCGCAATTACGATGTAGAGGTTCCGGGCGCCAAAATGTTTTATTACTAGGAGCAAAGTTGAGGCAAACCCATCAAAGTCGTTATGCGAGATAATAATAACGTTTTCAGGGAGTTCCTCTGCCACCGGTTCTGGAACAGGTTCAAGTAGCGGCACCTCCGAGAGCGCTTCCTGCAAGGCTGGAATTTGATCGTACTCCATGAATTGATGGATCAGATTGAAATAAGCAAGGACCTGTGCCGCCCCTTGTGCATCCTCAAACGCAAGAAACGTTACGGCATCCATCCTATTTCCTATTAGAGAATCCGCAAAATCCTGTGCCTTTTCTAACATCCAAGTTTCAAGAGATTTTTCTTCGGTCCCATCCAAAAATTTATGGCTACAAATTAAATCAAAAAGATCCCTTAACTTCTGCTCGCCTTCCTCGGTTGGGAAATAAACCCGCTCATGCCATTCATCTAACTCATAGAAAAAATCGCTTTTTGTGAGCATATTTTCATAATGCCATTTATCGAGAGCCGAGGAGGGTAGCAGATCTTTTACCAGTCTGTGAGCCCCTTGGAAGGCTCTCGTAAGATGATAACGGAAGGGGGCTCGAAAGAGGTCAATAAAGTCGTAAAGGAATTCACGATTCTCACGCGTTTCAACCCATGCTCTTTTTTTCCGAGTTTGGCGGCGCTTATGGATGATTCCGGATCCCGGCCAATAACGGCTAAACCCCGCTTGGTGAAGAGCCAACGCCGCTTTATCGCCTAGCAGGTAATACAGAAAATTCAAACCGCTATTAAAAGGGTCATGACCCTTCGGACCCCAATACAAATCACTGCGAACTACTCTTTGTATTTGACGGCTTTGAAATTGGAACTGAATGGGAAGAACGATTTTAATTGTTTCCCAAGCCGCAATTTCTGCATTCCCCTCCTGACTTCGTAACTTATCAATAAGTTTTGCAGAATAATGAGCATCAAAATCACTGAGACTCAGCGCTCTGGTGCCAAATAGAAATTGGAATAATTGCATAAGCATGGTACTACCAGAAACATTCAGATCCGTCTCATTTTTCTCTTCTAATGTGAAAAAAACTTGGGTTAAATGATCATATTGCTTCAAGGCGAGATCCTGAACTTTTTTAAGGGGGAGAATCTCCTCAGATATCTCCTCCCCCAGCTTAAAGGTATAGTAGAGGTTTGATAATATTTTAGAGATAGTCAAATCGCGGGCTTTTTTCAAGCGCGCAGTCCCTTCTAAGGAGCGGATGGTATCTCGTAGTTGTTGTGCTTTTGCTTCCTCATCTTGGATTCTTTGAATTTCAGTATCTGATAAAAACTTCGTGCGAATACGATGCTTTTTCAAGAGGTCAAACCCAGATCCGATTGTACCTCCGGCGAGGACAATTTTATAGATTTCTTCCGGATAAATAAATGAACCTCCACGTCCCATTATGCTGAAGTAAGGCATTCCCGACTTCTTTTGGCGTAGTTGGAGCTTTTCACTTTCCTTTAAGAAGAGAAGACGTTTTTCCTGAGTGATTTCTATGTAAGGAAACCCGGCGTCATCCAAAAGACGGTCTTTTTCAAACCGGCAATCATCTTTCCACTTAAAATGTCCCCAGCGCGTCCGTCGGAAGATAGCTTTACAAACTTTACACTGTGTCAATTTCTCTTCAGTTGGAATTTGGACAGTCCCGAGCCGATGACAGGCAGGACATTTAACTTGCTCCTCAATAATTTCAAAATCGTGAAACAGATGAGGTTTCTTCTTGGTTGGTTGAGTTATAAATGTAATTTCCTTTGGCCTCCTGGGTGGGTATTGTTTTAACCGATATCGATGTTGAAGCCGATTTCCCTTTCCAATCGGTTCTAACTGCCGAACCACCTTATCTTTGAGTGTTTGATTTAAGGTGCTGTGAAGAGAGGAATCAGGGACTAAGAGTTTCAAGTCCTCCTTGAGTTTCTGCCTGATTCCTCGTTTTGTGATGCCTTTGGTCTTGCACTCTTTAAGATATTTCAAAACAGGTTCTTCATATTGAGAAGTGGGAATAAAAACTGGATGGGGGCGCATCCGCGGTTTTTTTGTCCGCTTTTCATCGGAGGCTTGATAACGTCTAATAAGCCTCAGCAAGCGGTTAAACATGATTTGGTCTTCTTCAAAAAGTAGTTCGGATCGAATTTGGTAATATTGCTGCTCGAATGCTGAGGCTTGGGCTTCAGAGTGCAATTTGAATCCATGATATAACAGGTATAAGCTGCTGGCTAGCCATACCGCAGTCCTCCTGAGGATTTCCGCATCGCCCTCCTTAACTTCATTTCGAATTCTCTGATCCTCAGTATGATCCGGGCTGTCTTCATTGTAATGATAAATGAAGTTTCGGGCTTGGTAGCGTTTCATGAGGACCCAAATCGCACTACTTTCACTAAGATAATAGGCGGAATCTGCATATACTTTGTTTGCAACCAGAGTTCCCAAGAGTTTTCGTGCAGTGACAGAAAAGTATTTTTCCTCTGCTTCTCCTTCCTCTAATGCATCCATGTTTTCGAGAAATTTAAGGCATTCTATCGCATCATCCGGATCTAAGCCTGCTTCCACCGTTGCAATTCCTATATAAGTTAAGCCATAGCGCCCGCCACTGCTTCGAATAAACGAGTGTTGGGTAAATTTTCCTTTAGGGCTCAGGATCGCATCGATATCGAACCCCACCTTGAACTTTTGAAGCTGGTGTTTGAGGTCAGATCGACTCAACTCATGCCCAAATAAAGCCTCGAGCGCCAGCCAGGACTCGACATCAGACGTTGAAATTCGGCTTTTGATTGGCTCCAAAACGAACCCTTTCAATTTGCTAACGGGACTTTCTCCAGCGAATTGAAGAATTTTATGAATCAGATATTTATTATCATCTGAAAAAATGAAAATGACTTTGCCCACTTCTTCTCGAGTGCGGCCACACATTTGGGCTAATCGAATGCCATCATAGCGCTCCGGATTCAGAACCACAATTGCTTCGACATTTGGGATATCAACCCCCGTTTCAAGGAGGGGCGAACAGCACAAAATTCGAATTCCTTCAGGCGTGCTGAAATCCGTGAAAATATCCCGTTGGTCAGCTCGATCAATACCTGCATGAAGATGATCACAGTGAATATCAGTGGTCATACCCCACCGTTCATTTATTGCAGAGGCTATCTCCTCAGCATAGTCCCGGGAATAACAAAAAACCAGCATACGAGCCGGAAAGAGCTTGTAGGGAATAAAAGTTTGGTCTTCATGTTCCTCAATGAATTCTTCAATTACATTAAGGACTGCTTCTTTCTCCTTCTCAAATAGAATCGCTTTAAGTTTCCTTTTCGATTTCTCCTGTTTTTCTTCTTCGTTCAAGATGATGATGCGTTCTTCATAGCGAAAGAGTCGAGACGGGTTAAGATAAATCAAATCGCATTTAAATTTTGACCTCCAATATTTCGCCGACTGCTTATTGAAGGTGCCACTGAGGAAACAGAATTGACTTTGATATTCTTTTTGCAATTTATAAATCAGCGTTTCCAATTTGGGTCCCCTTTCCCTATCATTGATTATATGAATCTCATCAATCACCACCCCTCCAATACATTTCTCTTTCGGAAAATAGGCACGAATCTGTATGGAAAATAAAAGCGATCGAAAGGCTTCATACGTCCCAACAAGAATGAGCCTCTTCCAGTTCTTACGTAGTTCGCTTGCAGGGGGTTTGAACTCACCTGAAAGCGTGACTATATGTGCAAAATTACCGAAGAACTGGGTAATTTCCTTAACTTTCTGTGATAATAACTGATTTTGGGGGACTAAATACACCCCAATTTGTTGCTTTATTAATGCATGCCAGAGACATGCAAAAGCCACAAGTGTCTTTCCGCCTGCCGTAGGAACTACGACGAGGACATTCTTTTTTGCAAAAATTTTTCTAATTCCCTTTCTTTGATATGAGTAAAGCTGGTTGATCCCATATCCTTGTGTGTTGGCATACTTTTGCAATAGTTCAAAGAAAATGCTCAGTCTTAATTTCGGTGGATTTACCGTCCAATTATATGGATCTTTCGTTGAAGATAGAGGCTGCAGTAATCCTATCGAAATCATAATTAGAATGAGGAATTCACTAAATTTTGCTGAATCTATTAACATGCAAAATAACCCAAAAATTATAAAATTTTTGAAAATATGAATCTAAAAACTATTAGTCTACTCTATTCTTTATAAATTAAATTTGTTTTTTTGAATTTTTAAGATATTAATCATTAAAAATTTAAGTTCATAACATGAAGAAAAACTTTATTATCCCTTTTAAATTAATTTAGAAATCTAATTAAACATAGACTTTAGAAATTACTCTTTTTAAGAAATAATTTTTAAAAAGGAATACGGAATAAAGCCAGTCTACATAGAAGTTTATAAGGGATTTTGTGAAAAAAAAATTGGTAAGATTATATAGGAAAATTGGAAAAAAACGAAGGTGTGATGAAAAAATGAAAATAATTGATACCGTTTTTTTAGCAGAATCAGTAACCACGCGGAGCAATACGCTAGTACTTATTACAAATGCGAAAAATGAGGCAGACCGAAAGAAACAATCCCCTTTTGCAAAAATTGGGCGAATTGGAGGACAAAGCATCAAAGGATGGTTGCGTCACGCCATGGCAAAACTGCTACTAAGCAATGGAATTAGTGTATGTCATCCTCTTAATCGAATAAGTGCGACAGCGGAACGGAATAAGGAGTACTTTGAGACTGACCTGGCGCTTGGGTATCATTCGCGGGGTGAATGTCGATCTAGTGGTGGTTGTTTGATTTACCAGCTGTTTGGGGATTTAGATCATCCCGCGAATTTGATGACTAAATCTGTCTATTTTTATCCCTCGACCTCCGGAAATGGTACTGCTACGACGAATCTTAATAAAGCATTTGGGAGTGTCGGGAGCGGACGGGTTGAAATTATTAATAGCAGTCCCCGATGTCAGGGGGAAACACATCGGGTCTATTTGACGGTAGAACATATCTCAGGCGTGGCTATTGAGGCGCCGTTAAAATTGATTTTGCGCCAACCAAATCCGACACATGAGATTGTATTATTAAAAACGCTGGATTTCGTAAATTTAATGGTCCAAAATGATGAGTTCGATTTTCTCATTGGCGGGATGCGGACTCAAGGTTATGGCCGGGCAAAGGTATTGCCCTTGATCCCCAAAAAGTCTAAAGCAACGAAGCGAAAAAAGGCAGAGGAAAATTTATCTGAACTGGAACCAGAAGAGAATGGTTCAGAGGCAGAAGAGACCGCTAGAAGTTATAAAATCCAGTTTAAATATAAAAAAGAAGATGCAGCAGAGCTGGAAGAAAAGTTCCAGAATATTGTAATTCAAGAGAAAGCGAAATTCCCTATTCCTTCTGGAAATATAACCGAAGCGGTATCTGGAGATAGGCTGGAAAAGATAGAGGAGTAATATAACCTTGGCTAAAATTTTACGTATCCTTTTTAGATTCGAATCTGAATACGCGGGCCCGCCGCTCTATATTCCGGGAAATTCTCTGAGGCATGCCCTTTCCTTTCAATTAAATACGAGTGTGGGTATTTTTACCTCGTTTCAACGACTTTTTATTCCTTCTTCTTACTCTGATTTTTTTTATTTCCGCCAAAAACGGTGTTTCCTGCTTCCATATTTTGAATTCTGGTGGGATAAAATTCAGTCAAGACGATCCTACCGCTGTTTCTTTTTACCGGACTTCGTCACGTTCGATATTCTTGACCCTCCAGCGGATTTAGTAGAATTGATTAATGCAAAAGAGCTTATTCAGTTCGGGGGGCATCGGAACGCGGGATTTGGGATTGTGACCCTACAGGATTATATCGAAATTGATGTTGATGCGCTTAAATTTCCGGTTAGGGCCTCCCATCTCACATTACTCTCCCCGGCACTGCATTTACCCCCGTTCGTCGAATGGTACGGTTGTCGACATACACAGGTGCAGTTGAGAAATCATAATCAAGTCAATGTCGTGGATGTTATCGCGCCGGGACAGTTCTTCCGGATTAAACCCGGCAAGAACATTCCAGTTATTGCTAAAAAGGGTCTTTTGAGGAAAGGTCCCTTAGGGCATTTCGGATTTGGAGAGTTTATCGTGCATGATTGGAAGAATAATTAATAGGTGACTGGGATGGTTGGAGGAATAGGGGAAGAATTTTTGCGGTTGCTCCGGCACGATATGCATAAAATACGGATTGCGGGGGCGTTTCCTCATAGTCAAGCTTTGACAGACGCGCTGTCTCAGCAAGCTGACGCTACCGCCGCTTTCATAAGCCGTAATTTCCTGCGAGAAGAATTTGAGGATCACCCTTACCGAAAATCCATCATCCTTCAAACACAGAATTTTAAGAATCCGCGCACCCTAATTAATCAGCATCGATTTGAAGCAGCCACTCTCTTCGGAGAAACGGATGCCTTCAAGCTGCATGATTCTATTCTTAAATCCAAATTGTTAAATTTATATGCCGAAGCCAGAAACTATCCCTATACCTCCCTCAAATATCATATCCTGCTTACTTGCGCCTTTTATTACAATCTGAAGAATGGAATTAAATGGAATGAGTTATACCTCTGTGAAAATTGCCCTTCCGATCATCCCTTTCAAACCATTTATCAGGATGAAACCCGGGAATGGGCTTTGCTCCCGCACTCGAGAGGGGGGGTGGCAAAAGTATACCCCCAATTCTATCTTACGTGGGAGCGCCGTACTAAAATCAGTTTTGGAGGTGAGCACCAGATCTTCGAGGAGTTGCTTGCTACCATCGGCAGCTGGACCATTGCTCTCGCAACTGTTGAAGACTTCTTGTCCTTGGTGGCTTAAGAAAGAGACCTTTCTGTCACCTTGGACGATTTAAAGGCATAAGGATAAATTACCTCACTAGATTGCATGGTATCGAAATCAAGCCCGTCTATAGTGACGTTTACAAAGGCTTTTGGCTTTTGTGCTAGTGTGAAGGGGTAATTCCTTACCATGCCTTTGAATATTGTATGGTATAGTCTACAAAAATAGTGTA
>Ga0315310_10001241_pt1 | contig 16065 bp, 17 predicted proteins | sample TDP5_MG_FD_203630 | JGI IMG/M metagenome (GOLD analysis project Ga0315310, IMG submission 203630) | Freshwater sediment microbial communities from Lake Towuti, South Sulawesi, Indonesia - TDP5 | ecosystem: Environmental > Aquatic > Freshwater > Lake > Sediment | place: Indonesia: South Sulawesi... | reverse complement strand
CCACAAGGACATAATATCCAAGCTTGTTCAGCCCAGAATTCCACCAGACGCAGTAACAGCATTAGAAATCATGTCAACGCCCGTTGTGACCATAAACGAAGACGCAAGCATAGAAGAGGCAGCCATGCTTATGGCGAAGAAACGCATCAAAAAACTGGCTGTGATCAGAGGCGATGAACTTGTGGGCATCATAACCAGCACTGACGTAGTCAGAGTGGCACCTAAACTAACAGAACTACTAAAAAAATAGCCTTTTTTATTTCAGCAAACAATTTCTCTATGCAAGCAATATTTGAGCTATTAATAGGGCAGTCATGTTTGTGAGCTTCATGAAGATGTTAAGTGAAGGCCCTGCAACATCTTTCAATGGGTCGCCAACGGTGTCGCCAGTTACAGCCGCCGCATGAGTTGGTGTGCCCTTCATCCAGAACTTTCTTTCAATATATTTCTTTGCGTTGTCCCATATACCCCCGCCAAATGTGAAGAAAGGTGACAGCAAGGCGGATGTGCACAGTCCCCCTAAAAGCATGGCGCCTAACGCGAATTTTCCTAACAGGAGCCCCACAGCAACGGGAGACGCAATGGCTAACAGCCCTGGAGCAATCATCTGCTTGAGCGCGTTCTTGGTGCCGATGTCTACACAACGTGCGTAGTCTGGTTTCATCTTTCCCTCAATGATGGTTGGATGCCATCGGAACTGTCGCCTCACTTCATCAACCATTTTGTAAGCGGTTTTTGCAGTTGCTCCAATCGCCAATGAAGAGAACAAGAAGGGAATGGCAGCGCCCAGCAGTAGACCAATAATAATGACAGGGTCCAAGAGTCCAAGCGGAACTGTGTCGAGCTTTACCTGCTTTCCGTACGTGGCAAAAATAACCACAGTTGAGAAAGTGCCCGAAGCTGTGGCGAATGCCTTTGTGTAAGCTTTTGTGGTGTTTCCCATGGCGTCGAGTTCTTCAAGTGTCCCTCCGTTTCTTGTCCCAGACATTTGTGCTATACCCACGGCGTTGTCGCTTATCGGTCCGAATGTGTCGCTCGACATGATTATGCCTATGGCTAGGTCGGTTCCAATGTTTGCTGCAACAATCCCGTAGAGCGAACCATTAGTTACGTAGTAGGAAAACAGGATTGCTGCTAAAACGGCTAAAAAGGGCATGATTGGGCTTTGGAAGGCGTAGGATAAACCCGTTATGATGTTGATTGCTGCTCCGCGCTGGGAAGATTCCGCTATTTTCTTGACGGGTCTGCCATTGATTCCTATGTAATATTGTACGGCTAAGCCAACCGTTAGACTCGCTACTAAGCCCGCAACCACGGCGTAGAATATGGTCACGCTGTTTAACAACACCGTGGAAGAGATGTATGCGCCCAGCACACAAAAGATGGCTGTGGTTAAGAGAGCGATGTTGAAGGATGTGATGGGTCTTATCTTTCTCCATCCTCGGATAATGAAGACTCCCGCTATTGTTGCCAGAACCCCAGATGCGCCAAGCATCAGAGGGAACATCAAAGCGTTTATTTCGCTTATTCCCAACGGGATAAGTACGATTGTGCCTAAGATCATTGCGGTGATGTAGTCGTCGCTTATGGATTCAAACAGGTCGGAGCCTCTTCCCGCGCAGTCGCCCACGTTGTCTCCAACTTGATCTGCTATCACGGCTGGATTGCGTGGGTCGTCTTCTGGAAAGCGCTGTTCTATCTTGCCCACTAGATCTGCGCCTATGTCAGCAGCTTTTGTGAATATGCCTCCGCCCAGTTGAGCGAAGAGAGCTGCGAGGCTGGCTCCGAAGCCGAAGCCTACGATTAAGTTTTGGTCTTGGTAGAGCCAGAAGAGCAGACTTACGCCGAGGAGGCTGAGGCTCACGACTGAGAGTCCCATGACGGCGCCGCCTCTGAACGCTAGCGTGAATGCTTTTGTTGGTGATGTTCTAGCGGCGTTTGCGGTTCTTATGTTGGCTTTTACGGCGATTCGTAGGCCGATGTAGGCGGCTAGTAGGGATAGGGAGGCGCCGAATGCGAAGGCGATGGCTACTCTAACATCATGGAACAATACGGTTAATGGAACGAGTGATAGTGCCGTAAAAACTCCGATGGTTTTGTATTGTCGTTTTATGAAGGCTTTGGCGCCTTCTTCAATGTAGTCTGCGATTTTTTCCATCTGTCGTTGTCCGCGTGGTTCCCTGAGGATGGACCAAGCTAAGATGGCGACAACTAGCATGGCAAGGACTCCGACTGTCAATGCAAGCCATGTGAGGTCCATTTATCACCGGGCACCTTCTCCTAAACTTGGTTTTTGGAATTCGCGTCATATCCAAACTGGTCTTTTACCTAAGATAGACCCTAACTTATAAAGATAGCATGTTATCGTGGAATATGCTTGGAAGTTTTCGGCTCGCCTGACTAATGTTGGAGTCGCTTGAGGCACGCTATTAACAATTATGAGTTAAGAATTTGCAGTACCCAACAATATACTATTACTTTGAGTACCTCTACAAGGATATGAAGAAAAGAGAACAACAAACCTCCAAAACAGCTTGAAACACACAACAACTTGTTATTCGTTTATCTTTTTGATGAGCCAAGCCATTTGTCGGGCGAAGACTCGAATCGTCTTCACGCCCTCCTTGTCTTTCAAGACTTCGCCTTTCTCACGACCGAAGGCTATGTTCCAATATGTCGAGCCTGGCACAATCATCTCATGAACCATGAAGAAAAACATGAGCTGAGCAAACGTGAAATTGTGTCCTGCCCGTCTGGCTACGACTATTGGTCCCCCAACCTTGTTTTTGAAGGCTTTTTCGTCCAACCTGTAACATCGGCTGATCAGACTGACAATTTGAGGTGTGGCCGCGCCGTAGTAGACAGGCGTGGCAAGGATGATGCCTTCAGCTTTAAGCATCTTGGTGAGAATGGGGTCAAAGTCGTCTTTGATGTGGCATTTTCCCGTTTTGACGCAGCCTTTGCAGCCGTCGCATGGCGCGATCTTCTTTCTGGCGAGGCTGATTAACTCTGTTCTCAAGCCTGCCTTCCTGATCTCTTTCAAGGCTATGCGGGTTAGTGCCTCACTGTTGCCGCCTTTTCGCGGGCTGCCAACAATTCCAACGACTTTCATCGTGCTTTCACCGCAATCAAGTTACCGTCTCGCCATATGTGGCTTTGGGCTTTTCCTTTCATCTGGAACACGATGCGCCACAAACAATGAACCTCAGTCTCATACTGTATGGTGGCAAACATGACGTCGGAAGCGGATAGAGGGTTGGAGTACAGTGTTTACTTTTTCGTGTAAGGGTTGCTGGCCTCCGTTGCGCCGACTTTAGCGGCTGTTGTTATAGAGTTGACTGATGTTTGGTTTTTGTTTCCATTCAGTTTCGTCTTTTTCATCCCAAGTGCATTTGTGCTTCAATTTCTTGCATACCCGAAACAACGCTGAAAACCTGAAAGGGTTATCTTCTTCTGTTTGGAGCAATTGTTCCGATTATCATCATGGATATGTCGAAAAGCACGATTAGAAGAAGGTCGTAGTATAGTGGGTAAACTGGCTGCCATGCATCGCCCAACGTGACCGTTCTCAAAGCATCAACACTGTAGGTCAGGGGATTAAAATTCGATGCAACCTGTAAAACTTGCTCGAGAATCAGGGAAACCGTGTGATTGTGATGAAGAACCAATTTTTTGGATGTTTCTTCTCCCGCACGAATAAAGAAAAAGTTATAGTACAAGCAACAGACATAACGAGGTCTGACAGACATGGACAATAAATATCCAGAGCACGAGTATCCATACAAGCTACTTCGGGAATTGGTCTACTTCATCTGTTCAAAGAAACCCTATTTGAAGGATTTCGCAAAGTTCAGAATGAGATGTGAGGGATGGTTGAAAGGAGAGATTTTACATTTTCTATCCACCATCCAGACAGAAGCTAGGATAGAGGGTTTTGAACCAGAGAAATCCTATAATGATACGGGCAGATGTGACATTTTCTTTAAAGCAAATGGTCAAGATTATTGGATGGAGATGAAGACTTTTCCGACTAACTATTGTCGATATTTCAGTCGTTACAAGTCCAAACCTATCACTGTGTTTATTCATGACGCTAAAGAGGACTTGGAAAAGTTGAAAAGTGTGGAAAATGTTAAGGGAAATCCTATTTTTGTAATGCTTGCTTATCCAATACCTGACATAACAATCCCTCTTCCAGATTCTTCAGCCATTAAGCGATGGAAAAGTCATGTGAAGAAATTGCAGGAGAATGGGTTTGAAAAAACGATGGAATCCTCAATACGTCTTGAAGAGGGAGTGGAGTGTAGAATATATATTCTCATGCGAGGTTTTCCTTCTCAGGTCCTTCTTGCAGACAAGCAATAAAGAAAGAGTCCGCTTGCCACCGAACTCTAGCTTTTTTTACACAATGAATGAAGGGTTTTTTGTGTATCTAGGGTAGCGTCTGCACTTTCGCTATGTCACGGTTTTGTCATTCTTTGCTATTTGCTCTTGAGTCAGTAAGGCGTCTGGCGATGAACAGCATGAATAAATCCTGGAATGTAATTCTTAGTTTTGGGAAGTGAAAAGCTATTGGCCAGGAAAATTAAGTACTTGAAAAAGCATATGCGCTTAACTGGAGTTATTACAGCAGCTTTCATCTTCTTAGTAGCATTGCCACTGGTCATTTTGCCCTTATTTGTTGAAAGCAACGTGATATCGCCAGAAGAACTTGAAGCCTATGCGCTAGAATATCAAACTCAGTATACACGATTGAGTGACGAAAATGCAGGTTTGACTTCACATCTCACCAATTTAAGCAATTTCGCTTTTTTTGAATTTCATGATTATAGTATCACAGGAGTGATATCAAGCACACACGGTGCCGCTCTTTTCTTTGACCCTTCGAACAAACCTAATCGTATTTACATTAAAAAAATTTCTGAACCAATTGAATATTATTTCTGGCCTAAAATGACAACTGACACAAAAGCATTGCCAATTATCAGAGTCGCTGAAGGTGAATATCCTTTGGATTCCACAATTTCCGCTCAATATGGACTACTATACGTTGACCCTGAGGCAACGATGAGGTTTACTGTAAAGGGAAAGACTTTCAACTTTACAGACAATGCAGCCATTATTGTTTTCGGTACTGTTATCCAAGAACATTCACTCTTGTTGAAAGGAAGCAACAGCAAAGAAGATTGGTCGATAGCCCAAGCAGGGATGGATGCTTTATCTGAATTCGCTTGGGATTTGAGAAGCGCTGGTGTAAATGATACTGCCATTAAGAACTTGGGGACAAAATACAAAATCCCTTTCTTATTGAGCAAAATAGCTTTGAGAATGGAAAGCGGTGAATACCGCAACAACCCAGCCGTTTTCTATTCAGACTACGAGGATTTGAAGAATGCCGCTGCGGGGACAATGAATGATACGCTCACAAATGTTCTCACTGACTATTATCTTAAACAACAACAACCGGAGCTTTCCATTTGGGAAAAAGCAAACGCCTTCTTTGTTCAAAACACTTTGGGCGTCGCAATTTTGAGTTTTATACTGGGCATTGCTTCAGGAATAGCGGCACCCTATATACTTAGGCTTTTCAAGCGCACTTCGAAGGTTGAAGTCTCTTCTGGAAAGAAATCAACTTTGGATAAAAAGAAGACATAATAGAAACGTAGCAGACTCTTCTATGCTAAAAAATCTCAACAACAAATTAACACATTAGAGCCAGAACCCTCAGCGAACCCACCGTCTAACTATGGAGCGTTATTTATTACTTGTTCTAAGCGGAAGTTAATAACATCTGAACACACGTCAGCACACAATTGTTGATGACACTATAGGCGCATTCATCATGAACAACCAAACACGCACACCCCAACAACATCAAAGATGATCCACCGCCAACTTCAACTCAAACACGCCCGGACCGTTCAAGCATGTTCAAGCGGCAGCCAATGAAGATTCGTTGCAGAAAACAGAAAGCGGACGAACCGTCTGCAATTCCGTGTTCAACAACTTCTGTTCACAGACCAGCCCGCCAACAATGTCTAACATGGTAGAAGAAGGCGCTAAGCGATTGATCCCTTCTTCTTTCGAAATTTAGTTTCCAGCAGAGCAGTGATACAGTAGATGTCTCTTCCGGCAACACAGACTATTGTTAGTGTTATCCTAAGGCGCAGTCATCACTAACGCGCACAGAAATCTTCACAGCCTAGCAAACTTGTTGATGACACTGAGAACAACTGGGCATCACACCCACACAGCCAGCCACCCATAAACATAGAAGTTGTAGTCAACGTATACGCGGCGCAGACTACTACTTCTAAAGCAAAACCAGCTCGGTAATACTACAATTTCTAAGCAGAGGTTAACGACCCATGAAAATTCAGACCTGCTACAAACAGTCTTGCGATTGCATGTTCAACCTGCAACTGTCTAAGACAACACTGCCTTCAGGCTCGTTAATGTCACGTGAACAATCGTATGACGATGTAGCGCAAGTCAACTTCACCAAGCACACAGCCGCAACACTGGTAGAGGGCGGGCTTAAGCGATGCTCTCCTTCTTCTTGCGCACAGTTTTTCCAGCCGCAGCCTCAGTCATCCCAACGACACTATCCACTTTCGCATACACCTCTAACTTCACGCTAACTATGTTGAAACGCACCTAAAGCGCAGGTCGAACAGAGACAGAAACAACAACCAGAAACAAAAACAACCCCCAAAAAAAACAGAACGGCGTCCATCGAAACTAAAAATTTTTTCCACAGCCATACTAAGCCTAGTCTACCTCAGAATCATACCCGTAAACCTTTCAGGCTCAAACTCCTCTAAATCATCATACCTCTGACCCGTCCCAATAAACAAAATAGGCTTCTTCGTCACATAGGTCACGCTCAGAGCTGAACCACCCTTAATATCGGCATCAACCTTCGTCAAAATAGTACCATCTATCCCTACACTCTTGTGAAACTCCTCAGCCTGCATCACAGCATCATTGCCAGTCAAAGAATCAACAGTCAAAACAGTCAAATCAGGCTTAATCACACGCTTAATCTTACCCAGCTCAGCCATCAAATTCCTATCAGTCTGAATACGCCCAGCCGTATCAATCAAAACAGCATTAATCCCATGAGACCTCGCATGACTGATAGCATCATAGGCAACAGCAGCAGGGTCAGCACCATACGAATGCTTGATCATACGCACACCCAAGCGCCTAGCGTGCTCCTCCAACTGCTCAATCGACCCCGCCCTATAAGTGTCAGCACAAGCCAAAACAACCGAGTAGCCACGCTTCATAAGAAGCCTCGCAACCTTAGCTATGCTCGTTGTCTTGCCCGTTCCGTTGATCCCAACAAAAACAACAACAAACGGCTCTTTCATCTGGCGCTTTCTCTCAGCCAAGTCAAAAAAATCTATTCCCTCACCTATAGATAATACCTCAAGCAAAACGCTGTGCAGACCATCCTTCACAATTTGTTTCCTGTCTTCCAGCCGCTTGATTTGAACCCCATCTAATCTCTTCTCCATCTCAGCGCCTATATGGTCGGCGACTGAAACAGCAACATCGTTCTCCACAAGATTCAACTTGAAATCTTGCATAATGGGACGAATTTGTTCCGCTCGAAACTGAGTTGTGGCGATTTTGTCAACAAGTCCCTTGAGACCTTCCGTCAGCTTCTGAAACACTAACCCTTTCGCTCCGCTTGGCTGAGCTTAACCGACAAGTCTTGGAGCTTGTCTCTGTCCTCTTGGATTTTGCCCACAACCTGCACAAACTGTTGCTGAAGCGAAACCCTAGTCTTCTCGAGTTCACCTATGCGGTTCTGGACGGTCTGCTTGGCTTCTACCATTGTGCGCTCGATCGACACGCCAGCGCCCATCCCAACGATCACTTTGTCGGTGCTTTCCAGCTTTGCCTTTATAAATGAGCCCCCTCCAATAGGAACAAACAATGGAGCGTCAGATGTTTCCTTTTCAACTCCTTCCAACGTCATTCTTGCAAAACTCAGCTCACTCAGAGCTGCGTTGACTAGGTTTAGTCTGGACTGCAGTGCCTCGGCTGTTCCCTCCAAAATCCGAAGCTCCACTGCCAGTCTGCGGAAGGTTTCTTGGTCGCTACTAGACACTTTCTCTTTCTCCAAGCGTCAACTTCTTGACAGTTGGGTCAGTGATCTCCTCTGCTTTGATTTCTTCAACACTCAAGATTTTGATTTGAAAGCGCTTTACCCTGTGCCTGCTTCCGATCTCCTTATAGACTCTTTCAACTGCCTCTTCAGGCTTTAAGGCTCTTAACTCTTTTTTAAAACCTGTTTGAAACCTCGGCTTTGTAACTCTTCCAATAACCCTGAAGATTTTGATCTCACTCATTCTTCCTTCACCACATCCAGCACTTGTCCAATGATGAAGAGTTCCGGTCCAGTTGTGATATATCCAGCTACTGCGCCGTGGCTGTTCGCAATCAGACCAGTCCCTACATATGGGACTCCGCAGTTGATTGTGCCCACATCTACTGGGACCTTCAATACTTCCTTCAAACGCTGCTGCTCCTCTTCTTTTAGCAACGGATGAGCTAACACGCCCTTATTTGTTACGGTGGCTAGTGAGCCGACATAAGGTAAGCCTGCAATCTTACCTAGAACAACTTCAACGCCCAACGCGTCTGAAACGTTGGCTAAGTCTTTTTCCTTCAACCTAGGGTCGGCTATGGCACCCTTATCGTTTGTGAGAACCATATTTCCATAGGCTGTTCGCCTGGTTTCCATTGTTGCAATGTTAATGTCAGGCAAAGCGGACTTGATATTGCGGATTTCTTCCTCGGTGACAAAATGCGGCAAAGTTATTCCGTTGGAGTTGGCACTTGCCAAGGCGCCTATCAGCACAGACTGACCAATAGTAGTCCTTATCACCTTTACGCGTAGGAATTCCTCTAATTTCTTGACTTTGCCCTCTGAAACTTGGGGTGGAACAATAGCCATTCGTTCTGTGGTAAGTGAGTACACTCCTATGCTTGCGCTGCCAAAAAGACCCAAAAGAGAAATCGCCAATATTAGTCTCCTTCGGCTAAATAAAGCGTAACCGTGCCCTCTTTGTCCTTAACCGCGCGAACCCGTATGTTTCTCGGCGGTTTCTCGATTCCTCTGCCCCAAAGCTTCTCGTTCACTTCATTGCTGATGACAAGCCGCCCCTTCTCTTCTTCCTCGTCCCCTTTTGCTCTTGTCTCAACCTTCATGTGACGTTGAACAAAACTTTTAACCAATCGCACTGCTCTCGGTGCCCGTTTCTTGCGTGGTGAAATCCATGCTCGACGGAGAGGAATTGTATATATTCTTTCCTCAACTATCTCTTTTTCGGGTACTTTGGGTTTTTCCTTTTTCTCGACCTCTTCTGCTTCCTCTGGGATTACTGTTCCAGCTTCTTCCTCGGCCTCTACCGTCACGGCTTCTTCTTTTTGGGCTTCTGCTACCACTTCTTCCTTAGGCGCTGCTTCTTCTTCGATTAACTTTTCCTCAGCGCTTTGTTCGGCTGTTGGTTGTTCTTCCACGCCTTCCTTATGCTCCATGGTTTCTTCCTCCTCGTTTGCTTCCATTGTCTCTTCAGTTTCTTTGGTTTCTTCTACGCCCTTATCTTGGTCCGTGTCCAATGCCCCCTCTTTGGATTGGTTCGCACTTTCCCTCGAGTTTTGGCTATGACCCATGTTGGGACTGCTTGTCTCTGCTTGCCTTTTTTTGCCAATCGACGTTTCTTGGCTGTTGGTTTGTGGCGTGCCATTTTTATCGCCTCGTGATTTTTATGTCTCGGCGCTGCGCTTGTAATTTGATTAATATTTCCTTCAATTGTTCGTCTGTGATGGGTGTTTGCACTTTTCCCGCCTGCGCAAGTTGAATGAGCTGGATCTCCAAGGCGTTGGTGAAGTCGGGTTTGACCATTTTTAGGTTGTTGAGGCGCTGTCGGGCTTCGGGCGTTAGTATTCGGCGCAGTATTGCTTGCTTCTGTATCTCAATTTGTTGCTGCATCTGTGCCCGTTGCTGCTCTTGGGCTATTCTCTGCTGTAGTTCAAGCATTTTGCGTCGACGTAGTTCTTCTATTTCGCCTTCTTCGAGTTCATCTTCACTCAATTTTTGCTCGCACCAGTTTTAGGGGTACTTCTTTAATTCGGGTTGTTGTTTCTCGAGTTCCTCTTGGATTTCAGCTGCCAGCCTGTCTAGTGTTCGTCTTCCTTCTTTGGTCATGGTTCTGCCCTTGCTTTTGGTAGCTTCTATGAGCCCTGCGGCTTCTAGTTGTTGCATGATTTTTCTCACGTTGGAGCCGCTGCCTTTTTTAGCGTGTTCTCGGATATTGCCCCTGCGTTTTCTGCCACCGTAGTCGGCTCTTAAGTGTTCAACACCGAGGGATCCATAAAGGTATATTTTTCTCAGTATGGATGCGGCCCTTGTGAACCACCATTCTGGGTCTTCGGGTTGACGCTTTGTGTGGGAGCTTGTTTTGACGAATGGTGCCCATTGTGGTGGCTGAACTTGGTCAATGTTGTCTTTTATGTATTTGGCGAGGCGTTGTATGAAGAGTGATGGTGGTATGTTGTAGGGTGTGGGCAAGTTTGATTATTACTCCCATGCTGATGTTTTCCTTCAGTTATTCATATGGGCGTCTTATAAAGGCTTTTTCTGGAGGTGTTCTTAAATAGGCTTAGTGTGACGCTGAGAAAAATTTTTGTGTGGTGATGGATGGAGATCTGTCTATGTTTTAGGTTTTGATTTTGGTTCTGGTTTTGTTTCTGTTGTTTTTGGCATGGGTTTAGCGCACTTCCAATGTTATTAAAAAGGCACTTTTAAAATTGGTAAAAGGCAGGTTTGTTTATGGGTAAGTGCATTGTTTTTGTGGTTGCAAAGGGGCGATTTCTGTTTAGTAGCGTGTGTTGTCTAGTGGCGTCATCACTGGAATTAAGAAGATTGTACGGCCAGTCGTGGGCCATTTTCAAAGAAGACTGAAACCATTGCCCTAAGCGCCTTCTACTACTGAGTTGATGCTTACAATTGGTCGTAATGTTACGACAACTGCTTCACAGTGCGATGAAGCTTTGGAGAATAATGATTTATTTGCCAGGTGTCCGATTCTGATTTAACCCTAGCCCACCAATGCCAATAGTATTGCCTTAGCTGTATGTAGTCGGTTTTCGCTTTGTTGATAGATTATGGATTTTGAGCTCTCAATGGCGTCCTCGCTGATTTCGTAGCTTCGGTGAATCGGCATATCGTGCATTATGTAGGCGTCACTTCCACGCATCAGTTGTTTGTTGATTTGGTATGGCATCATCAGGTTAATTCGCTTCTCCTTCTCTTCCTTGAACTTTGGGTCGAGGAAAAACTCCATGTCCACCCACGTGTCGGTGTAAACAAAATCAGCGTCCTTAACTGCCTTCTTTACGTCAAAAGTTGATGTGTAAAGACCTGTCTTCTCAGCCGCCTGTAGCAATTCTTTGTCGATTGAAGCCTCGTTTTTCATCGGAGTGATCGTTATTATTTCCACGCCGGTTTTGGTGCAGCCCACGATTAGCGAGTTGCAGACGTTGTTATGGACGCCGATGTAGACAAGTTTTGTTCCTTTCAACTTGCCTTTTGTTTCTTTCACTGTCATCAAGTCAGCTATGGCTTGGCATGGATGATACTTTTCATCGCATCCGTTGATAACTGGCACCCTTGAAGCTTCAGCCATAGCTCTGAGGTCGGAGTGCTTCAAAAGTCGAGCCATAATGCAGTCCACGTTCCTCGACAGATACTTGGTTTCGTCACGAACATCAGCCAAAACAAGATTGGTCGCTCTCCAGTCTAAGTAGAGCGCGTGTCCGCCAAGCTGAGTCATGGCAACCTCAAAAGAAACCCTCGTTCTTGTAGAGGTTTTCTGAAAAATCATAGCCAATGACTTATCCGTCAACGATGTTCTATACTTCTTTGGGTTCCTCTTAATCTCTATGGATTTGTCAATCACTTCCACAATTTGTTTTGGAGTCCAATCTTTTAAGGTTAGCAAATGCATGATTTCACCGGTTTTCTTGAAAGCTGAACGTATCGAGGTTAGAAGTCAACTCACAGCACATATAAGTTTACTGCCGTTCTATTACGGTGAATGGGAAGCAACACAATGATTCTCATGGTTGCCTCAACCAAAGACATCGCCAGCATGAACATAGCCCAAGAAGTCATTAACCTACACGGATTCGAGAAAACCGAGGCAAGCTTCAAACATAATCCCATATACTCAAAGAGAATCCAAGACAAAGAAGTCAAGTTGGTTTTCATCAACGAAGAAACCATCTGGGCACAGTACATAACCGAACATTTCTCCCCTCAACTCGTAGTCTTTGTTTCGAGACACAGTGGAATTGCAGGCATCCCGACGCTTTCGGTGCACACACCAGGCAACCTAGACGCAGCAGCCAAATTTGGCGGAATCCCAAAAAAAGTTTCGATTTGCCCAGCCAGCGCCATGAAAAGCGCGCTCCTAGAACTGGTGAGAATAAAAGAGGAAAACAAACTGCAGTACGAGGTTTCATACGAGTGCACCCATCACGGTCCATCATTAGATGTGCCCACCATGTTCGTGGAGTTAGGCAGTTCCTTAGAGCAGTGGAAGGATTTGAGGGCGGCTGAGGCAGTGGCCCACGCTGCAATGGCTGCGATCACTAAAGAACCGAGATATCCAGTGGTTTTAGGCGTCGGAGGACTACACTACAACGAGAGATTCACCAAGATTGCGTTGACAACATCAAAAGCGTTTGGACACATCATCTCTAAATATGCAGCACGCCAAGTTGATGAAGAAACAGTTAAGCAATGCGTCCAAAAAACAGTGGAAAAAGTGGAGTCGGCTGTCTTCGACTGGAAGAGCATGAGAGCCACAGAAAGAGAAAAAATAATCACAGCATTGAAGGTACTCAACGTTTCAGTGGAAAGGGCTTGAACGCTATTTTGCTACCTTACTCTTTTTCTTCACCTTGTACAAAACGAAGGTGTGCCCACGCGTGTCGATGAGGGTCGAGCCAGTTTGGTTGGCGATTTCTTTGGCTATTTCTCTGGTTTCCATATCTTTGAGGGCGGTCTGCAAGATTTTTGCCTTCACCACTTCTCGTTGTTCGAGTTGTCTAATGATTTCACTGATTATTTGCACTGTAGCGCCCTCTTTTCCAATCCAAACCGTGGGTTTTTCTGCGCTCAAATCCTGTTTTATTCGACGTTTCATTCTTGACGTAATCAAGTCATGTTTTCTCCTTTCCTTCTTCTTTTTTGTGACCTTTACTCTTTAAAGGTATGCGGATATGTCTATCATTAGATGAAACTATGAAGTCAAAACCCGCTAAATATGGATTCTGCAGTTTTTCTATAAGGAGAACTTAAGAATAAATCAATAACAAAGAAAAAAAGGATTTTTCTGATAGTTTCGCTATGTTTGCTATAGAACTACAGATGCCCATGAGTCTATGTACCAATGATAGTTTCCATTTAGTTCTTTTCATAATTCCACCGACAAACCATATCTGCTTCATAACTATTTAAAGTTCGTCTTAACTCCATTGATTAAACAAATATGAGAAACTTAAGATTTGCGTATTCAATGGTTTAAGAGTTCCAACCGAGCTGTTTCATCCTTCTTCGAATTCGTACCCTTTAACGGTATGCGGGTGCATTTACCGCAGATCAGACATGTAATGACTATATGGGGTTCACGTCTCTGCCGAACGCGAACACGACAGTTTACACATGGGTAGATAAAGCTTTTACAATGTCTACAAATCATGCGCCTATACTCTTTTGGCAATCGCAATTTAGTTCGCATGGCGATTTTCCGCGCAATCTCAACGTAGCGCTGCGCCAACTCGGGTTCTTCCCTAATTTTTCGCTTAGCTAAACGAAATAGAGTGCGAATGCGCTGCAACGCTATCTGTCGGGTTTCATTCATTTCGCTCTTTTTCCATTCATTATCGATGTAGAAGATATGGATGAATGCGTGCAATAATATCTTTTTCTAGTTTTAGTTTCTGAGAAAGACTATTGTCGCCTGAGTGAATCTGCCACTTGAGTTGTGTTTTCCATCGCTTTTACATTCATGCATTCAATTGCCTTTGCGCAGCCAAAGTACTCCTCAGGAATCGGCTGATTTATTGGGTACCCAACCAAATACCCAAAGTAATGGGGTCACCCTTGTTTCTGCATTTCTTTTTCGGTTGGAGACAAACCTTCAGTAGCCTTAGCTTCTTTTTTCCTTTCTCCCAACATCAAAAGGTAGACTATGAAGACTATGCCAACTATGACGAGCGTGAGAGCGGCGAGGATTAGACTGAATAGAGTGCCGTAGTCTGCCATAAATCTTGAATAAAAGAAAACGCAGTGCAAAAGCGTTATGAATCCAAAATTGACGATGCAAATCTATATTAGCCGCTTAAACATATCAAACCGAATTATTGTCATGGATGAGAGAGTCATCGAAAGTTACCTTTTTCATGTTTCTCTCATCTCACGGCCTTGGAGAGTAGGAGGCGTTTCCAAGGTAACGACAACACGTATCGAGATTTGTTTTTTAAGATTAGCTGTGTTCAAAACGTCTGGATTGTGGAGACTCCCAGGTGAAAGTAAAAATCGAAAACTCATTCTGATGGTTTATTGCATTAAGCTTTTATTGGGAACGAGTTCTCCATACCTTTTATAAGGGCAAGATACTTGTTAACGCTTGTTTTGGCTGAATCGGCGCTGGAAACTATTCCAGAGCAGTTGTGGGACTATTCAGCTGTCAAACACTATGCCAAACTGCGTCGTAAGCATCCCCGCTTTGTTGTTCTAGACCGTTCCTATCATCATTCAGCAATGAAAACATTGGAGTTGAGTGAAAAGCGTGGACGTCCCGACATTGTGCACTTTGCTCTATTGGATGCTTTGGGCTCGCCGCTCAACAAACAGAAGTTTCTAACGATTTATGTGCACACTATCAACGATTACGTGGTTTGGGTGAATCCCGAAACCCGGTTGCCCCGAAACTACAATCGCTTTGTTAGTTTGATGGAACAGTTGTTCGAGTTTGAACGAATTCCGCCTAAGGAAGCAGAAAAGCCACTGCTCACATTGAAGAAACAGACCCTAGCTCAGTTAATGCGTGAACTCCAGCCCTCTTACATTTTAGCGTTAAGCAGGATAGGTAAGGCCCAGACGCTGGAAACTACGGTTTCAAAACTGGCTGAGGAGAAAAAGCCAGTAATTTTTGTTGGCGGCTTTCCACAGGGGCACTTTTCAAGGGCAACTGCCAAGTTAGCGAAAGAGGTTGTGTGCGTTGACAAGGGAATGTTGGAAACATGGACTGTGGTGTCTAGACTGATCTACGAGTTTGAACGCGCTCTTTCTCTGCCTAAGAAAAGACTGGAACCATAATTGATGAATGTTTAGAATTGGTCATTGCGTTTAGCTCAAGGGGTGTGGGAAAATTTTTTGGGGTTAGAGTGAGTCGTTTCTGTTTGTGTTTTGGTTTTTGTTTTTGGTTTGGTTTGTGTTTTGAGTTGTGTTTGGGTTGTTTTAGGTGAAAATCTATGTTGTTTTGGGTGATATAATATGTTGTTAGAGAGAGGCGTATAGGAAATTGTTTCATAAGGCGTATATATTATTTCACTTTTATAATAATAGCGCTGAAAGGGAGGAAAAGGAGGAAAGAGAGGAAAAGGAAGGAGGCATTGTGAAATCTAAAGTGATTACGGGAATAGTGTTGATTGGGCTTCTAATAGGCACGTTGATGTCGGCATCGAACATACAACAAGCACGCGCAGTGGTACTCCCGCATGGAACATAACGAGGGTGGACAGTGCTGGCTCTGTGGGAGAGTTTACCTCTATTGCTTTGGATAGCGGAGACAAACCACACATCAGCTACTATGATGCCGCCAACGGGAACCTGAAGTGTGCCTACTACGAGGTAACGTATGTGGGTGACTTTGACGGAGACGGTGACGTTGACTACGATGATATCGTTTATTTTGTTGACGCCTACATCAAATACTGGTCAGGTGAAGGAAAGGACCCACTATGCGACTTCGACAG
>Ga0315310_10001237_pt1 | contig 16082 bp, 13 predicted proteins | sample TDP5_MG_FD_203630 | JGI IMG/M metagenome (GOLD analysis project Ga0315310, IMG submission 203630) | Freshwater sediment microbial communities from Lake Towuti, South Sulawesi, Indonesia - TDP5 | ecosystem: Environmental > Aquatic > Freshwater > Lake > Sediment | place: Indonesia: South Sulawesi... | reverse complement strand
CGGACATGGGAGTCAAGCGCGCCTCCGTTGACAAATCTTTCGAATTTGATTAAAAAGCTATTTAGATAGGTAAACAGCTTACCCCTCACCCTATGGAGAATGGGAAGGAGTGTTTGATGGGAAGAAACCTAAGGCTGGAGAATCTCACGAAGACATTTGGAACATTGACTGCAGTGGACCACGTCAATTTGGAGATCGAGGAAGGTGAGTTCATCTGTTTTTTGGGTCCGAGCGGTTGCGGAAAGACCACTATCTTAAGGATGATCACTGGATTTGAGACAGTCACGGAAGGGAAGATCATTTTTGATGGCAAAGTGATCAATGACCTCCTTCCCCAGAAGAGGGAGTTCGGGATTGTCTTCCAATCTTACGCCCTCTTCCCCAATATGAGAGTGGAAGAGAATATCGCCTTCGGTCTCAAGGTGAGAAAGATGCCCAAGAAGATGATCGCTGAGCGGGTGGACCAGATGCTTGACCTCATTGGGCTTCGGGACTGGCGAAATCTCTATCCTGCTCAATTAAGCGGGGGCCAACAACAGCGGGTTGCCTTAGTTCGGGCATTGGCCCCGGATCCCCAGGTGCTTCTTCTGGATGAACCTCTCAGCGCGTTGGATGCAAAGATTCGAGTGCGCCTCCGGGCAGAGGTGAAACGGCTCCAGCAGGAACTGAAGAAGACCATGATCTATGTGACGCACGATCAAGAGGAGGCCCTCTCCATTGCGGACAGGGTTGTGGTAATGGAAACGGGTCAATTTCGGCAGGTCGGGAAGCCTATCGACATTTATAAGTTTCCCGTCTCCAGTTTTGTCGCAGACTTTGTGGGGACGTCGAATTTCTTCAAAGGTCATCGAACCGACAATTGCGTCAACACAGGAAAGAGGAAGTTCAAAGTTGCCCAATCCGGTTCCATTCCTGAAGAAGAGGTCTTCTTGGCCATTCGACCTGAGAAGATCGAGGTCTTCAAGTATGGGGAGCCCCCTGCCCATTTGGAGCGCTCAAATCTCGTTCCGGGGAGGATCGATGTCGTCACCTTCTTAGGAGCTGCGGTCCGCTTGGTCATCAATATGGATGGGGAAGAAGTGATTTCGGATGTGATCGAAAAGGATTTTGAGCAAAGACAGCTGAGACAGGGGGAGGAGGCCCTTCTCTATTTCCCTCCTGAGGCCTTTATCATCTATCGCGCAAGAGAGGGCTCTCAGTGAATCGCCTGGAAACCTTGAAGGACTATTCTGCTCCAACAACCATTATCAGCGATCGCTTGATGACGGGAATGACCCTGGGATTCCTCTTGGCAGTTCTCACCTTTTTCATGCTCTATCCGGTCTACGACATCTGTAGGCTGAGTTTCTTTAAAGAGGGGATGTTCACCTTAAAAAATTATGCCGCCTATTTCACCAACCCCCGAATTTTTCGCTCTTTGACCAATAGCGTGTATGTCTCCCTGATCACCATGGTGATCACGACCGTTCTGGCCTTCTTTTTTGCCTATGGATTGACTCGGACGACCATAGGAGGGAAAGAAATCTTTTACACCATCTCGACTTTTCCTCTGATCGCACCCTCCATCATTCAGGGCTTAGCCCTCATCCTCCTTTTTGGCCGAAATGGTTTGATCACTCGTTATCTGTTTCAGACGGATTGGAATATCTATGGTGCGACAGGGATCGTTGCAGCAGAATGTCTTTACTGTTTTCCCAATGCGTTGTTCATTCTTTATACGACCCTATCGGCAGTTGATACACGATTGGATGAGGCAGCCCAGAGCTTGGGAGCCTCTGCCTTGAAGACCTTTTATAAAGTCACCCTTCCTTCGGCGAAATATGGAATTGCGAGTGCAGCTGCGCTGGTCTTTAATTTGACCATCACCGATTTTGGTGTACCGGTCGTCATCGGAGGGAATTATAACGTTCTGGCCACCGAGATCTACCAACAAGTTATTGGAATGCAACGTTTCGATTTGGGGGCCACGATCAGTGTCATTCTTCTGATGCCATCTGTTGGGGCCTTCCTCCTAAACTATTACCTGACCAAGAAGAGTTATGCCCTGATCAGCGGGCAGGCTCGCCCCTTTCTCCAGCCATCGAGGCCATTTAAAAGATGGGCCTTCACCATCTATTGTTGGATTCCTTGTATTCTTATCCTTATCGTTTTTGCGTCCGTATTCCTCGGGTCGTTTGTAAAAACGTGGCCTTACGACTTCTCGCTCACACTCAAACATTTTGATTTTCCTTCCTTGGGCGGATATGCCCCTCTCTGGACCAAGTTTTGGGCTTCCATCTTAGATGGAGAATGGCAATCCATGATTGCTTATAAGTATGCTCCCATATGGAACAGTTTCTGGGTGGCCATTCTGGTGGCGATTGGAGGTGCCTTGTTGACGCTTTTGGCAGGGTATATTGTTGAAAAGAAGAAGCCCAGAGGAGATCAGGTTCTCTATACGCTGAGCGTACTGCCCGCTGCCATCCCAGGGACGGTCATGGGATTAGGATATATCCTTGCTTTTAACAAACCTTATTATTTCTTCTACGGCACCTTCTGGATCATCATCATCAATATCATTATCTGTAATTTCACGCTGGGGGTCCTTTCCAGTATTGCCAATCTGAAACAAATCGACAAATCGATTGAGGAGGCATCCGTCAGCTTGGGCGCAAACCCCATCACGACCTTTACGCGTGTGGTCTTTCCTCTTACCAAGACGGCCTTCTTCTCCAATGCGATCTTTTTCTTTATGAGGGCGATGACAACGATCAGCGCTGTCATCTTTTTGGTTTCGGCAAAGGTGAAGTTGGCAGCCATTGAAATTATCTTTCTCGACATCGATGGTCGGACTGCGAGTGCGAATGCCATGTGTACGATCATCATTGTGATCGTCGTAGGGATGCTCGTTGCGATGAGGTTGATCACCGGAAAGGCCGGACTAAAGGGGATGAGTGCCTCCGCCTGAGGTGTAAGAGAGGATGCCAGAGAAGTTTCATTTAGAGAGCGGCGTACCCAAATATATCCAAATCAGCAACTGGCTGACGGAGATGATCCAAAAAGGCCGGTATGCCGTCAACGATAAGTTGCCCTCCGAATCAAAGCTCTCCGAGCTCTTCCAGGTGAATCGCAACACCGTTCGCCAGGCCATTTCAGATTTAGTGGCGAAGGGCTTGATTCGGAAGAGGAATGGCGTGGGCTCCTTTGTCCTCGTCCGATCGACGCAACCGGTGAGGTATACCCTCCAGCATATCTCGAGCTTTACCGATGATATGATCCGTTTGGGCATTGTGCCTCAGACGAAGTTGATCAGTAAGGCAGTGATCGATGCGCCTCCAGATGTTGCAGAGAAGCTGATGTTAGGAAAGGAGAAGTTAGTCATCCTGACGGAAAGGCTTCGCCTGGGGAATCGGATCCCCTTAGTGATCGAGAGGAGTTACCTTCCACATAAGGAGTACAAGGGCATTTTGAAGATGCGGTTGACAGGCTCGCTCTACCATCTTCTGACGAAAAGGTTTCATGTCGAACTCCATCGATCGATCCAGACCTTCCGCGCCACTACTTTCTCTGGGAAGGATGCCGCGCTGTTGGGCGTCCCTCCACGATCCCCTGGCATCTTTCTCGAGAGCATCATCTATGATTCCAAGAACATCCCTGTCGAGGTCCTTCATGCGTTTCATCGAGGGGACAAATATATTTTTGAAGTGGAATCGGGAAGATACCGATACGACCTCAAGGCCTAAAAAAATCTTGACAAAAAAGTTCTCCTTTGTTACCTGTATAGATAGGTAGTTAGCCTGATAAACCAATGTCAAATGTCAAAGTTGAAATGACAAATCAAATCCAAAGTTCAAATTTCAATTTTTGGATTTGATTCACCTTCGGTTCATCACTTCGTGAAAGCTTTGACATTCCTTTGACATTCGGATTTTGGCATTTGAACTTTTGTTTGAAGAGGAGGTTTCCATGGCTGATTTGAAACGTTTCTTGGTTCCTTGGATCGATCAGGTCAAACCTTACGATACCGAGGACTTATCGACTGCTTGGTCGAGGCCGGAACTCAAGCGGATGATGATTAATGAAAATCCTCTTCCACCCTCGGAGAGAATCCTTCAGGCGATTCTTGAGGCTGCGAAGATTGGGAATCGTTATCCAGATAACGGGGCTCGCATACGAGCAAAGATTGCGAAGCGGTATGATTTGGGGCCGGAGAATGTCTATATCAGCCATGGCTCCTCCGAGACCATTGATATGATCATGAGGCTTTTTGTGACTCCGGGGGATGAGGTGCTCCTTCCTAATCCTACGTTTTCCCTTTATGGTATTCGGGCAAAAGCGGTAGGGGGTAGCGTGGTGGCTGTCGACTTGACCTCTGGTCTCCAATACGATGTCCCGGCGATGCTTCGGGCCATCAGCCCACGGACGAAGGTGATCATCATCTGCACCCCCAACAACCCCACAGGAGACTTTATCTCGGACGACGATCTCATGAAGATTGTGGAAGTAGGCATCCCAACCCTGATCGATGAGGCCTATTTGGAGTATCACCCTGAACATGAGTCGAAGGCCCATCTGATCAGGAAATATAATCATCTGATCGTGGCCCATACCTTTTCGAAGGCCTATGGGATGGCTGGCATTCGGGTCGGTTACGCCCTCGCTGACGAGGCACTGATTCAGTATTTTCGTAAGATGCAGGTTCCGTGGAATGCGAGTCTCCTCTCCATCGCTGCTGCAGAGGTGGCCTTCGATGAGGAAGAAGAGTTGAAGCGTAAGGCCGCCTACAACAACGCAGGGGTTGAGTACATCTGTAGAGAACTTTCGAAGATTCCGGGTCTTAAACCCTACTATTCTCATGGAAATTATGTGCTCATCGACGCGACCGATACGGGCGCAACAGGGAAGGAGATTGTCGATTACGTCTTTGAAAAGGTCGGAGTCATGCTCAAATACTTTGCTCCCTTTCGCGGGCGAAATGGATTCTTCAGGATCAGTCTCGGAACGCACGAAGAGAATTCGATCTGCGTCCGAGCGATCAAACTGTTTTTTGAGGATAGGAGAAAGGAGAGGAGGGCATGAGGAAGAGTCCGCTGGAACGATTGATGGATACCCATCCTGGATTGGAGATCTGGTGGGATTCCTCACCTTTGATCTATGCTGCCTGGACTCAAGGCATGTTGAAGAAAGCGCCCCCGGATCGGGCAAAAGATCTTCAAGAACAGTTGAAGAGGCTGTACGATCCCGAGCATCCTGAAGCAGCCCTCTTTAGAGGAGTGACCACCAATCCGCCTCTCTCGCTCAATGTGATCAAGACACACGAGGCGATGGTGACCCAGATCGTGGACGGGCTGATTGAAAAGAATCCCTGTGTCGATAAGGAAAGCCTCTTCTGGATGACCTACAAAGAGATTATCCAGCGAGGGGCGAAGATGTATTTAGGGGTCTTTGAGCGCTCTCAATACCGATATGGATATCTCTCTGGTCAGGTGGATCCAAGGAATCTGCGAGATAAGGAAAAGATGATCTCCCAGGCCTTGGAACTGTCGAGCCTCAGTCCCAATGTGATGATCAAGGTGCCTGGCTCGAAGGAAGGCTATGAGGTGATCAAATTCCTTACGTCAAAAGGGATATCCACAAACAATACGCTGACCTTTGTGCTCCCTCAATTGATGGCGTGTGCGAAAGCAGTGAGGGAGGGGTTAGAGATAGCCAAACAGAATGGAGTGGATCTAAGTCGCTGGAGATCTGTCATCACCCATATGACGGCTCGCTACGGAGATCTTGGAGACCTTCATAAGGAGACAGAGGCTTTAGGAATAGATCTCACCGAGGCAGATGTTCGTTGGGCGGAGCTGGCGATCTTCAAGAAGGCCTATGAGCTTGTCAAGGAGAGAAATTATCCAAGTAAGATGCTGATCTGTTCCATGAGGATCAGCCCCATCATGAACGGAAAGAGGTATTGTTGGCATTTGGAGAAGTTAGCTGGAGGCAATATTGTCTTCACCTGTCCTCCGTCCTTTATCGAGGGGGTATTTGAATTCCTTGAGGAGACAGAATTTCGGCCCCAGATCGATGAGGCTGTACCCAAGGCCGTTCTCGATAAATTATTGCGGATTCCCTATTTTGAGAAGGCCTACTATGAGGATGGATTGGCACCGGATGAGTTCAATACCCACCCTGCACTCGTTGCTACGGCAGCCGAATTCTCAAAGGCAACAGAAGGGATGGTCGATTTTGTGGCAAGACGCTTAGCAGCCCGGTGCGGTTGATCGGAGTCGTTCTCATCAACCTCACCTTAATGAGGGTGTCCAAAGGTTGTCATCGCTGGATTACCTTGGAGGAGGGGAAAGATGATTATCGGGGTTCCCAAAGAGATTAAGGTTGGCGAGAAAAGGGTGGCAGTGACCCCTCAAGGGGTGGATGCGTTGGCTGCCCATCACCATCGGACACTGGTCGAGAAAGGGGCAGGGGAAGGCAGCGGTTTTACCGACCACGAATATCAGAGAGCCGGCGCAACCCTCGTGGAGAGGAGTGAGGATGTTTGGGCTCAGGCTGACATGGTGGTCAAGGTGAAGGAGCCTCTTGAGCCAGAATTTCCATTGATGAGATCGGGCCAGATCCTTTTCACCTTTCTCCATCTGGCTGCTGATCAGAACCTGACTCTGAAATTATTGGATCGCAGAATCATTGGGATGGGTTATGAGACCATTCAGGAGCCGGATGGGTCTCTTCCGCTGCTGCGGCCGATGAGCGAGATTGCTGGCAGGGCCTCCGTCCTTGCTGGCGGGATGTGTCTGGAGACAAGATATGGAGGAAAGGGTGTTCTCCTTTGCGGCGCTTCGGGCGTTCCTCCGGCCAAGGTGGTCATCATTGGAGCAGGGGTGGCGGGTTCCAATGCATGCAAAGTCGCGGTGGGGATGGGAGCGCGGGTGAGCATTCTCGATATCGTAGCGGAAAGATTGAGTTATCTCCACGATATCACCCAAGGCCATGTTACAACCTTCATTTCAAATCGGATGACGATTGCAGAAGAGATTGCGGATGCGGATCTGGTCATTGGAGCCATTCTCATTCCAGGTGCTCAGACACCGAAGCTTGTGAGCCGGCAGGTGCTCGGGAGGATGCGGCCTGGCTCTGCTGTCGTTGATGTTTCTGTAGATCAGGGAGGATGCTTCGAAACCACACGGCCGACCACCCATGACGATCCCGTCTACATCGAAGAAGGGATCGTCCATTATTGTGTGGCGAATATCCCTGGGGCTTTCCCAAGGACTTCGACGTTTGCCCTCACCAATGCCACGTTCCCTTACATCCTTCAGATTGCAGAGAAGGGTTATGAGAGGGCGTTGAAAGAGAATGAAGCCTTGAGGAAAGGTCTCAATCTGATCGATGGGAAGTTGGTCTGTCAGGGAGTCGCTAACAGTTTCGGTATGAGTTTTATTAAAAATCCATTCGACCGCACTCCTTGAAAATTCCCTCCTGATATGATAAACCCCGTTACGAGAGTGGTGCATTCAGACCCCTGCTCCCAGGAGGAAGGAACTTTTTTTTCTTCCGACCCTTGCTAAGAGATCGGGTCTTTCTCACGAGGTAAATCTTCCCCATCGTTCGACGTGCTGAGATCATGGGAATTCCTAAGAGAAGATTGATTATCGCCATTGATGGCCCTTCTGGCGCGGGAAAAAGCACTGTGGCAAAGCTTTTGGCAAAGCGACTCGGCTATCTTTATATCGACACTGGAGCAATGTACCGAGTCGTTGCGCTGAAGGCGAAAGAGAGGTTCATTCACCCGGAAGATGAATCAGCGCTCCACCAGTTGGCCTCCTCTCTTTCTATTGCCCTCGTCACGAGGGGGAGAGAGATTCATGTCTTTTGCGATGGGAAGGATGTGACGGAGGCCATCCGTCTGCCCGAAATCAGTCGTCTCGCCTCAGACATTTCAAAGAAGAAGGGTGTGAGAGAGGCGTTGGTTCAGAAACAGAGGGAGATGGGAAGAAGAGGAGGGGTTGTATTGGAAGGGAGAGATATTGGAACGGTCGTCTTCCCTGGTGCGGAGGTTAAATTCTATCTCGATGCCGATGCAGACGAGAGGGGAAGGAGAAGATTTGATGAATTGTCCAGAAAAGGAGTTGAAGTCAACTTTAAAGAGACCCTTGAGGAAGTGAAACGGAGAGACCATCATGATATGAAACGGGTTCACTCTCCTCTGAAAAAGGCCGATGATGCTTTGTTCATCGATTCCACCCATCTCTCTATTGAGAAGGTTGTACAGAAGATGCTCCGCATCGTAAAAGAGAGAGTTAAGAGATGAAGCTTTTCGTTGCCAGATCGGCTGGCTTCTGTTTTGGAGTCAAGCGGGCCATGGACATAGCCCTTGAGGCTGCCAAAAAACACCCCAAGGAGCTCTATACCTTAGGCCCCCTTATCCATAACCCTCAAGCTGTTCAATTTCTTGAACAGTTAGGGGTGAGAGTGAAGAATCGGATAGAAAATATACCGAGGGGGACAGTCATCTTCCGATCCCATGGAGTATCTTTAAAGGATCTGAAGAAGGCTAAGGAGAAAGGGTTACACACCATCGATGCGACCTGTCCCATTGTGAAGAGGGCTCAATTCTTCGCAAAGTTCCTTTGTCGCCATGGATATTCTGTCCTGGTTGTAGGAGATCCTTACCACCCTGAGGTCGAGGCGATCAGAAGCTATATCAAGGATAAAGTGGAAGTGGTTGAGGATGTCGATGGACTTCAGCGATTAGGCCCATGGGACAAGTTGGGAATTGTCGCCCAGACAACGCAATCTTTCAATCTCTTCAAAAAGATAGTGGCCGCCGCCTTGGAGAAGGCCAAGGAAGTAAGAGTGTTTAATACGATTTGCCGTGCCACAATGGTTCACCAGGAGGAGGCAGTGGAGATCGCTAAGAAGGCAGATTGTATGATTGTGGTGGGTGGCTACAACAGCGGTAATACTCAAAGGTTGGCGGCCATCTGCAGAGACGTTCAACCTCATACCTATCACATTGAAACTGCAAGGGAAATCGATCCTAAATGGTTATCCGGACGAGAAAAAATCGGCCTGACTGCAGGGGCCTCGACACCGCTCTGGATCATCAAGGAGGTTGAGGAGAGGATTCAACGGCTTAAGGGCCCAAGTAATTAAACGATTTGTATTTTCCAGAATAGTGTGATATAAGTTTTGGCGGAAAGTTGGCCCAGGACCCCGTTCAGCAATGGCCGGGGAAGGGTTGATTTTTACATTGTCGGAAAAGGGGGTTTTTCTGAATGGTTAAGGAAGAACTGACACCTGCAGAGGAAGGGGCAGCAAAGGCCTCTGTGAGCCCAGAAGAAAGAAAGAGAGAGGGTAGGGAACTTCCTCGCAGGGATGAAAGCGTCGAAGACTCGACTCTACGAGAAGACTTTCAAACGCTCTATGAAGAGAGCCTCAAGACATTGGAGGAAGGCCAGATCGTCAAGGGGACGGTCATCGAGATTACTCCGGATCATGTCACTGTGGATGTCGGATATAAGTGCGAAGGACAGATTCCTATTCAGGAATTCATCAAGAGGGACAAGAAGGTCGATGTGAAGATCGGAGATCGGATCGATGTCCTTTTGGAGAGGAAGGAGAGCGAAGAAGGGTTACTCACCTTGTCAAAGGAGAAGGCAGACAAAGTGAGGACTTGGAGGGAGGTCAGCCGATCGTGCAGGGAAGGGGAGATCATCGAGGGCGAGATTGTATCGAAGGTCAAGGGAGGGCTTTCCGTGGACGTCGGCGGAATCCTTGCCTTCTTACCTGGATCTCAGATTGATTTAAAGCCGGTTCGGAACCTCGATGCCTTGCTTGGTCGACGACTGAGATTCAAGGTGATCAAGTTCAATCGGAAGCGGAATAACATTGTCCTTTCCCGGCGCATCCTTCTTGAAGAGGAAAGGAAGGTGTTGAGGGAGGAAACGTTAAAGAATATTCAAGAAGGAACCATTGTAGATGGAACCGTGAAGAGCCTCACCGACTACGGTGCCTTCGTCGATTTGGGAGGCATGGATGGTCTCCTCCATATCACCGATATTTCTTGGGGAAGGATTGGACATCCCTCGGAGAAGCTTTCGATGGGGGACCGCGTCAAAGTGAAGATTCTTCACTTCGATCGAGAGAAGGAAAAGGTTTCATTAGGATTGAAACATGCTTTGCCCGACCCGTGGGATTCCGTGACACAGAAATATCCAGTGGGATCTCGAACCAAAGGGAAAGTCGTTAACGTGACTGATTACGGGGTGTTCGTTGAACTGGAGGAGGGTATTGAAGGCCTCGTCCATATTTCCGAATTGACATGGAGCAAGAAGATGAAGCATCCCTCCAAGATCGTCCATATCGGGGATAGGGTGGAGGTTATGGTTCTCGATTGCGATCCAGCCAAACGCCGCATCTCATTGGGGATGAAGCAGATTGAGCCAAACCCATGGGCTCTGATTGAAGAGAAGTATCCTGTGGGAAGCAGGGTCGTTGGAAGGGTGAAGACCATTACCGATTTTGGCATTTTCGTCGGTTTTGAGGAGGGCGTGGATGGCCTCGTCCATGTCTCTGAGATGTCCTGGACGAAAAAGATCAAGCATCCCAGCGAGCTTTACAGGAAGGGGCAAGAGGTTGAGGCGGTGGTCTTAAGTATCGATCCAAGAAATGAACGTTTCTCACTCGGTATCAAGCAGTTGACCCCTGACCCATGGAAAGAGGTTTCACGGCGATATCGAAAAGGTGAAGTGGTCACAGGGAAGATTACCAATTTGACCGATTTCGGTGCCTTTGTCGAATTGGAGGAAGGGATTGAAGGGTTGATCCACGTCTCCGAGATCAGCCGGGAGAAAGTGGAGAGACCTTCGGACGTGTTAAAGGCAGGAGACACGGTTTCCGCGGTTGTCCTCCATGTGGATTCTAACGAGCGGAGGATTGGCCTCAGCATGAAAGGGCTGAAGGAAAAAGCAGAGAAGGCGGAGATTGAGAAATACATATCGAACCAAGGATCCACTTCCTCCACGCTTGGAGCATTGATTCAGGAAGAGATGGAGCGCCGAAAAGGAGGATTGTCCAACAAAAAGGGAGAAAATTAGCTTCGCTAATTTCAAAGGCCAAAGTTCCTGCCTACCCTGCCTGCCGGCAGGCAAATTCCAAATGAAGTTCAAATGACAAATCATTTTATGTATACGAATCCAGTTATTGAGTCATTAGTCATTAAGTCATTGAATGACCCAATGACTGAATAACGTAATGACTAAAGTTGGATTTTGACATTTGAAATTGATTCTTCCCGCTTAAACCTTCTTTACGTAGATATCTTTCACGATTTCCCTATCCAAGGCAAGAGACGTCTCTCCGATCTGCAATACGTGGGATGGATTCTTTTGGTGCATCCTGACGATACTTCCTGGAACAATCCCAAGGGTGCTCAAACGGTCAAGCCTCTGATGGGACTTCGGTGCGATAAAAACGATTCGACCCTCCTCGCCCAATCCCAATTCCTCAAGAGGAATGACGAGAGGCGTCATCTCCTTTTTGAATTTGGCACAGCATTCTCCTCTTGGAATTGGCTTTCCATGGATACAGGTGGGTGGATGGCCGAGAAAGGTACAGACGCTCTCTGTCACCCCTGGGCTCAGGATATGTTCGAGCTTGCATGCCTCTTCCTCAACCTCTTCCTCAGACATCTCAAAGATTTCGGAGAGAAGCCTTTCTGTCAAGCGATGACGCCGTACGATCTCTTTGGCCTTCTCCTCCCCCCGTTCTTTGAGGACCATCCGGTTTCCTTCCATTTGAAAGAGATCATCTTTGATCATCAGACGGAGAATGGACTTCGCTTCAATGTCCTGAGTAGTCTCCAGAAGCCGGTTGAGATCAGCGACTCCTTCTTCCCTTAAGGTCCAGATGAGTTCAAGGAGTTCATCGATTCTGTCCTCCTCAATCTCACCCGTCTTCCCCCACATCTTCCGGTGGGGTCCTCTCTTAATTGGCGACTCCTTGTTCATGGATTATCCTTCCTCCTTAAAAAGGATTTTAAGAAATCCACGATGGCAGATCGTTCCTTGAAGGTATATCCGCAATTGGGACAGCAAAGGAGATTGCAGTTTTTTGAGAAAGGGCATCCTGAGGTACACTTCATCTCGCTTTCAGAGAATTGTTTTCCACAAAGAGGACATCTTTGGGAATCAGATTTCGCCATTCTTAACCCCTCCATGCTCTTAAACTCAAACTCTAAACCCTAAACCCCAAATCCTAAATAAACTCAAAACTCTAAACAAAAAAGTCGAAAATCTTTGTTTTGGATTTTGAGTTTTGGGTTTGTTTAGAGTTTAGGGTTTCGAGTTTTGGGTTTAACTTCTTCGTTTCAGATTTCGATATTCGGATTTCGAATTTTTGCATTTTAGATGCCTATCCACTTCAGTAAAAAATTTATCAATCCACCCGCACCAAAGGCAATGGGAAAGATCACAGCCGTCAACCAAAGGGCCTTCTCCAAGCCCCTCTCTTTGATCATCATAAAAAATTGGGCAACGCATGGGATGAAGAGGGTAATGGTCACCAGACTCACCAGGATTTGATGAGGACTGAGTTGACCTTCTTTAGCTAAGATGAAGAGGCCGGCTGCCCCATAGTCCCTTCTTAGAAAGCCAATGATGAAGGCCTCTGTGACCTTAGGCGGAAGACCCAAGAAGTAGACAACCAAAGGAGTCGTCGCCTGTTCTAAGAAAATTAATAGGTTTGTCTGGTGAAGGGTGAAGAGGATGAGCGTGCCCAGGATAAAGAGGGGAACGGCCTCCTTTAGGTACCATTCGATTCGAGCCAAGGTTTTGACCACGATATTGGAGAGTTGAGGGAGTCTGATCGGGGGGATCTCTAAGATGAAGTCAGAACTCTCACCAGGAATCACACGAGCAGCCAGGTATCCAACAATAACCAGGATCCCTGAGATCAGAGCGATCCAAATGAGAAAGTAGAGCGCAGGAAGCCCTGCAAACATCCCGAGAATGACCCCCAGTTGGGCGGAGCAGGGGACGCCGAGTGCTAAGAGAAGGGTGACGATGGTCTTATCTTTCTCCGTCTCTAAGATCCGGGTGGTCATGGTGGCCATCGTATCACATCCGAGTCCTAATACCATGGGCAAGACGGCCTTCCCATTCAGCCCCATCTTTTTAAAGATTCGATTAGTCATCACAGCAAGTCTCGGCAGATAGCCGGAATCTTCCATGAGTCCGAAGATGAGAAAGAAGCAACCGACAATGGGTAGAACGATGGCAATGGCATAGGTGAGCGCCATGGTGACGATCCCGTAAGGTCCGATGAGAAGTTCCCGTAGCAGTGGAACCGGCATGAGACGCCGAACAAGGTCGATGATTGGGGGAAGGAGCCACTGTCTGAAAAGGGTTTCCTCTAAAAATTTGACACTGATCTGGGCTCCGAATACTCCCACGAATTCATAGGAGACCCAAAGGGTAAACAATAGGACAGGAATTCCCCAAAAAGGGTGGATGGAAAGATTTCCAAGAAGAGTGGATAAGGTCTTGGGTGGGGCTTGGGTCGATTTCATCACTTGGGATAGGAGTTCGTCCACCTTTCGGAGTCGAGCTTGGTTGATGAGGTATCCGATAGGATCCACAAAACGAGCCTGAATTTCTTGTCTGATTTTTTCAATTTGGAGAATCTCTTCTTCTGAAAGATTTTGATGGAGCCACTGAGCGAGGCTTACATCGCCCGAGAGGAGCATCAACGCCAGAGATCGTTTGGAGATAGAGGCCTCTGGCAAAAGCGATTCGATGCGGGAGGCACCCATTTCGATCGCCTCGGGGTAGGCGATAGAAAGGGAAGAGGGAGGTTGGGTCTGAAGATTCTCCGAAATCTTATCCAGGCCCTTTCGCCTTGTCGCAACTGTTTTGAGGATCGGAATTCCTAAATGTTTCGACAGCGCCCGGGTTTGAATCTCAATTCCTCTGCTTTTCGCCTCATCCCACATATTGAGGACAATGAGGAAAGGAAGCCCCATCTCTGACAACTGAAGGGAGATGAGAAGACCTCGACGAAGATTCTTTGCGTCTGTAATTTGGATCAGATACGGTTTGGGTTCTTTGAGAAGAATGTCCCGGGTGACTTTCTCGTCCTCTGACGTGGGGATGAGGGAATTGATCCCTGGGGTATCCATCACGTGGAGCTTCTTCCCTTGGGCCGCCATCGTTCCCAAGGCCACTTCAACGGTCGTCCCGGGATAGTTCGATACCGTGACATATTTACCCGTCAGGTAATTGAAGATGACCGACTTCCCCACATTGGGATTTCCAATGAGGATGACCTTTTCTGGAGAGGTATCGGCTTCCTTCGTCTCTGTGCTGTGGCAAGATTCCATGCCTCAGTCTTTTCTCCTTCACTTCCCCTTTTTTGACCGGCAAGTGCCCCGCACCTCCCCGGCTTGCCTGCTTTCGTTAGGCAGGAAGGGGCACAATATGATGGATATTTCATCTCCGGGAAGCCCCACGCCGTGGGCGGGGAGCTTCACTGCAGTCCGCACATTGGCCATAGAGTTCCATACGGTGGTGAGAAATTTTAAATCGGTAACGCTGGGCAATGCCCTTCTGAAGGACTTCAATGTCCTCGTTCTCGAATTCAATAATCTTTCCACACCTGAGGCAGATCAGGTGGTCATGATGATCCTTTCCCGAACTCGGTTCGTATCGTGTCTCTCGGTCCGCAAATTTTCTTTGGACGGCGAGGCCCGAGCGGGCGAGGAGCTTCAGCGTTCGATAAACCGTGGTATAGCCAATTTTAGGATTGACCTTGGCGACCTGAGCATAGATTTGAGATAGGTTCTGATGGCCTTGGGAATTCAAGAAGATATTGAGGATCTCCTCCCTCTGTTTGGTTGCCTTTAAACCTTCTCCAGAAATCCATCGCTTGAATAAATTGGCTTTCATCGGGCTCCCCAATCTATTTTTGAAATTGAAATCCAATTTCATTTTAAGATACTGCCGCACGGTTGTCAATCCGTAGAAAAATTGATAAAATGAATATATGGGCACTGACCAGGATCCGCAAGCGCGGGTGTATGAAAAAATTGTTACCCACAATGACTTCGACGGGATCGTAAGCGCCTCCCTCTGCACATGGGCATTGAAGGTGGAAAAGATCTTTTTTGTTGGTCCCCTGACCATTACCAAATCTCAGATCACCATCACGGAGAGAGATGTCGTTTGTGATTTACCCTATCCTCTCCAGTGCGGTCTCTGGTTTGATCATCATGAGGGAAATCTTCAAGAGTTGGAATACCGGAAGATCAACCCAAAGACTATTCCTGGCCGATTCGATTTAAAACCGAGCTGCAGCCGCGTGGTCTATGAATATTTCTCTGAACGGACAGAGCTTCCCTCCTACTTTCTCCAGGCAGTGGAAGAGGCAGACATGATCGACAGTTTTTCTTATGCATCGATTGAGGATTGGAGAAAGGAGACGCCTGGAAAAGTGATCGATTTAACCCTCAAGGCGCGTTTCCTGAATGCAGAGGAACAAGGCTCCTATATGAGAAATTTGGTTCAACAGCTTCGGAATCGGGCCATCGAAGAGGTCTGTCGGCTCTCCTTTGTGGAGAAAAGGCTGAGACAATACCGGGAAGAAGAAGGGCAGATGCTTCGGATCATACAGGATTCCTCCTATTTCCTTGAAGAGGATAAAGCGCGAGAGGTGGTAGTGATCGATCTTACTCAGCACCGTCGAAGGCCCCACCTCATCAAAAATCTTGCTTTTCTGATCTATCCCGAAGCGTTGGGAGTGTTAGAAGTTTACAACCTGATGGATCAGGGAGTAAAGAGTAATCACATGGGTTTCTCCATGTCCCTTTCCATCAGTGGGAACAGAGAGGATCGTAAGAATATCGGAGAGATCATGCGGACCCTCAACATCGGAGATGGTCACCCGGGAGCCGCCTCAGGAACGGTAAGGTGTAGTTCAAAACAGGAGATGCTGAGGAAGAAGAAAGAGATCTTGAATCAGATCTACAAGCTGTGGTTGTCTCAATGAGCCGCATAACGATTTTATAATCCAGCAGCCGCCGGCTTCAGCCTGCATGGAGTTGTGAA
>Ga0315310_10001235_pt1 | contig 16090 bp, 16 predicted proteins | sample TDP5_MG_FD_203630 | JGI IMG/M metagenome (GOLD analysis project Ga0315310, IMG submission 203630) | Freshwater sediment microbial communities from Lake Towuti, South Sulawesi, Indonesia - TDP5 | ecosystem: Environmental > Aquatic > Freshwater > Lake > Sediment | place: Indonesia: South Sulawesi... | reverse complement strand
GCCTGTCTACAGACATGTATCCATCCGGAGGGTCCACATAAAGCTTTTCCGCCGAGCAAACTGAGCCCAGAGGGGCAGCCTGCACGGGATATTACGTCCATCAACCCGCGCAAAACATATGCGTTGAGACGCCGCTGAATGCCGGGGCCAGGATCAGGCTCCAAGTCTCGCCGCAGCGCTCGTTGCCAGCATATGAAGTGCAGCTAGACAACCGGGAGCCATAGGCCGCACGGGCGGCGGCTCTAAGCACCAGGCATGTCAACTGGGCTAGCGCCCTTGCGATCACGCTCTCAACTGAAGGTTCCATCATGAGCGCCAGGATCCACGGTGGCGCCGCGGAATCTGTGATGCGCCACAGGCAAGGCTTATCTTCATCTTACGTCACGGTATATCACAGCACATCACAGCAGGGGGGGAAGCCTCTGTCACATGTGATCCCGTCGGGTCACGCCATCCGTCGGCTAAGAGAGGCAGCGGGACTTACGCAGAAGACGGTCGCAACGAGGGCGGGGGTGAGCCAAGCCTTGATCTCACGAATCGAGAAGGGCACAGTTGACCCCAGGCTCTCGACGGTGAGGAAGATAATCGACGCGATATCAAGCTCCACCCCACAGGTCGCATTCGTGAGCGACGTGATGCACAGCCCAGTCATCTCTATAGAGGAGTCTCGGCCCGTCAGAGAGGCTGTCGAGTTGATGAGAAACTACGACTTCTCCCAGCTACCGGTCATGAGGAACGGGTTCCCTGTGGGAAGCGTTCAGGAGTCAACGCTCCTCAAGAGGTTAACGCGCGTGAGGGATGTGAGAACGTTCTTTGAGGCTCCTGTCCGAGAGGTCATGGAGGACCTCTTTCCACTCGTGCCGCCTAGTATGACTGTTGAGGAGGCGGTCTACATGCTCTCACGGGGTACACCCGCGCTACTTGTGATGGACAAGAGCCAAGTGCTGGGGATTGTGACGAAGATTGACACGATCCTAACGGCGTTGAGAGAGGAACAGCCTAGCAGGGCCGCAAGCCGGTCAGAGGGGGCGTCAAACTGAACGAGATCATCCTTGCCGCTGCGGCGATCGTCGTCGCCACCGTTCCAGCCCTCGCCCTTTATGCGCTCAGAGTGCGCAAGCTGAAGGCGGAGTACGAGGAAGCGAGCGAGAACATCAGGTACGCGTTCAGAACCTACCGGCAACGGCTTGACTCACATGAGGGGCAGATCGAGTCGCTAAAGCGGAGCCTCAACGAGTCGAGCGGAAGCTTGAGGTGGCTGCGGGGAAGGATTCTAGGCCAAGAGAGGAAGATTGCAAGGGCTACAGAGGCAGCCCTCATCTCGCTAGAAGCGAGCAAACGCACGCTTGACCACTCGTTAGCGACAGAGGGCAGGTTGAAGGAACTCGAACTCCAAGCTGAGAAGGGCCGTGATGTCTTAAAGGAGCTCGACCAGATAGACAGCTTAAGACGCGAGATGGCCGCTCTAGCTTCGGAGCATCAGGCTTCGCCTGTGTCCGTCGCGCCCATGAGGCCAACCGGCCTCGTTGACGCGCCGACTGGGCTGCCAGCGGGGGAAGGGGCGCTTGCGCGCCTCACGGAGACTGAGCTCAAGGTCTTAGGTGTCCTAACGACCGAAGGTGCAAAGACGTCAAGGGAACTCGAGAGGACTATCGGGAGGACCCGGGAGCACACGGCCCGGGTGATGAAAAAGCTGTACCTAGAGGGGTACGTAGACAGGGATACGCATAAGCTGCCGTACGTCTACAGGGTGAATGAGAAGCTCAAGGCCGCTGTGCAGAAGAGCTCGTGACACCCTTCTGCCGGTCGTGCAAGAGGCCCTTCTCAGGGCTGATGTTCAGCCTGTAGCGTCTAGCGGCCCTAGAGCCCGACCTGAGAAGGAATCCTTCGAAGGCCAGCCTCTGGAGATAGGTTGAAGCAGTGCTTAGGGCAAGAGGGACGCCGTAGGCTTCTTCGTATGAGGCCTGCAGGTCCTTCGAGGAGAACCAGCCCGTAGCGAATGCGTCTAGAATAGTTGATTTGACCCTCTCCAGCTTGGTAAGAGGCTCCGCCCCAGCTTGGTCGAGGTCTACCGCCTTCTCGGACGGTAGTCCGCCTAGTAGCTCAACCATGTCGAGCACTTGGAGAACCTTATCCCGCGACACCCTGCCCTCGAAGGACACTGCGAACCTATTCCCCTTCCTGTCGAAGGCTTGGATGCGGAAACGCGACGAGCCCACCCCCCCGCTCCGACTACACAGGCGAACGGATAAAAGAATTCTGCGACTTGTGAAGTTGTGAAAAGCGTGGCCGTGCCGCTGATCGGAGAAACTGGCACGCTCGGGGCGTATCTGGTCATTCACCTGGTCGTGAGTTCCCGAAACGAGGGGCGGCAAAGCCATGTCGGTTCACGATTTCTCCAGTGGAAATCAAGGGGTCCTTGCTTTCGCGTAGTAGCTAGCTTTCTTCCCGGCGAATTGACAGCAAGAGAGGTAGAGTGACGTAACGCGGTGCATTCCACAGGGCGTTGACTAACGCGATCTGGGTCGCGTCCCGCAAGTGTGCTCTTCCCTCAGTACGCTAATTTCCCGTCAGAGTGTGATGCTGACCGTCATGAATCTAAGACGGGGTGCAAGGAAGGATGCCCACCCCTCGATTTCCAGTGGAGCCAGATCCCACTGTAGGAGGGGGGTTCTTCATCCTCTCCTTAGAAGAAAAGAGCTCATTGTGTTTACCTGCAGAGGCTTTAAGTGGAATACTGTCTAGATGTTTTGACCCCAGGACCAATGGCGGTTCGTATGTGAACAAGTACGCCTCCACGTTCATTCTTGCCGTCTGGAGTGGAAACGGAGGGCTGGGCGTCCTCTGAACGGAAACTCACACCTGAAATGTTTTGCGAGGGTGTCAATTTCTCTGGATTAGTAGGCTTTTAACGGGCAACCGTTCCAGAGCTTAGGAAGCTTGGGCGCCAGGAGGCTTAAACCGTGCAGGAAGGCCTATCGGAGATCTTCGAGCACTTCCTAGGCGAACCTGCCATCCTGACGAACCGCGAAGTTCTCAGGCCCGACTACGTTCCGGAGAGTTTGCCTCATAGGGACGAGCAGATACATAGGCTCGGCTGGATACTAGCGCCCGTGTTGAAGGGCTCTAGGTGTTCTAACGTGTTCATCTACGGCAAGCCGGGAACTGGCAAGACAGCGGTCGTCCGCTATGTTCTGGCGCATCTGGTAAGGAAAAGCCACGAACTCCATACGCCTGTGGAGGCCTCCTACGTTAACTGCAGAATGGCGGGGACCGATTACAGGGTTCTCTCGGAGGTCAGTGAGTCCCTCGGGGTCCATATCCCGTTTACAGGCTTGGCGACGAACGAGGTCTTCGATAGATTCAAGGCTGGCTTAGCCTCTCTCCAAGGGCTCCTCACGATCGTTTTGGACGAAGTCGATGTCTTGGTGAAACAGCACGGCGATAACCTTCTCTACGAGCTGACCAGGATTAACGAAGCCTCAGCGATCGGCAAGCTCGTTTTCATCGGCGTATCAAACGACCTGAACTTCAAGGACCTGCTCGACCCCAGGGTTCTGAGCAGCCTCAGCGAGGAGGAGCTGGTCTTCCGTCCCTACGTCGCCGACGAGTTGTACGACATCCTCTCGGAGAGGGCTAAGCTCTCTTTCCTAGACGGGGCTCTCGAGGACTCGGCCCTGAGACTGTGCGCGGCTTTAGCGGCTGCGGAGCACGGCGATGCGAGGCGGGCCCTAGACCTCCTCCGCGTCTCAGCCGAACTCGCCGAGCGGGAGGGCGCGAAGAGCGTCTCCGAGGCGCACGTGAGGCAGGCGCAGCGCAAGATCGAGGAGAACCGGGTGGACGAAGCGTTGAAGACGCTGCCACTCCATCAACGGCTCGTGCTGTACAGCATATACCACACCAGCCGCGTGAACATGAAGGACTGCCTGACCGGGGACATCTACGAGGTCTACACAGACCTCTGCGGCAAAACCGGAGTCGACCCTCTGACGCAGAGGAGGATCAGCGGCCTCATCAATGAACTCGATGTTCTCGGCGTCGTTAACGCTAAGCTCGTCAGCCGCGGCAGGCACGGCCGGTCAAAGAGGGTCCGTTTGAACATGCCCCTGGCCGCGGCTCAGGAGCACTTCAAGAGCGACCCTCGCCTCGGGGTGTTGCTCTCATACCTACCCCGCCACCTGAGGAAGGCCCCTTAAATACCGCTGCGTTTGTTCTCGGGCTATGGGCCAGCGTCTCCCCCCTAGTCTACGCGTCTTAGCGTTCGAGGATGGACCTTTCACCTCGCCTCAAGGCGAGAGGGCAGCCCGCGCGCCTCTCCTAGGCGTCGTCACGCGGGGCGCGCAGATACACAAGCTCTTGACCGCGTGGATAGAGGTCGACGGCGTCGATGCTACCGAGCGGATCGTTGAATTGGCCCATCCCGTGCGCAGAGGCCTGTCGGCTCTCCTACTCCACGGCTTGCCGTACGCGGGGTTCAACATCGTCGACGCTCCTCTCCTGACCAGAGAGCTTGGGTTACCCGTCCTAGCGGTTCTTAGCGCCAAACCGAGGCGTGAAGCCGTGGAGACAGCCCTACGAAGGCACTTTCCAGATTGGCAGCAGCGCCTCCAGGTTCTCGAAGCAGCAGGCCCGCCGATGCCTCTTGAACTATCTCCAGGCTGCGTCGCGTACTTCCAGGCTGTGGGCGTCGATCGAGGGTCGGCTGAGGCCTTGATCCGCAGCCTCACAGTCTTCGGGAAGATCCCTGAACCGCTACGGGTCGCGAGGCTACTCGCCGATGCTTTCTCGCCTTGGGCTCTAGACGAAGCTGGTCGCTGAGACCTGCATCGTCTTGAGTTCGACAACGGGGACGACGCCGGGAACAGGGGTTAACCCGTTCTTCCTCTGGTAGGAGGTCTGGCTCTGCCAGGCTCCCGAGTTGACTACCAGCGTCCCCCTGTAGTTTCTGTGCTTGAAGACGTGTACATGCCCCGCCTGGAAGATGTCCGGTATCCCCTCAATGACTAGGAGGTCTCGTTTCTGAGGCGATATCGGTGTCCGTTGTCCGAACGAGGGACAGAGATGCCTCGCTTTCAGAAGTAGCTCCATCGCTGCGTCAGGCTCTTGGAAAGACATGTTAGGCACCGAGCCTATCACGTCGTCGAGGCTTCTCCCGTGGTAGGCGAGGAGCCGCACGCCGTGGAGGTCGATCCAGGCCGGGCCGCCTAGCATCCTGATGCGGTGATCGTCGTACAGTTGTTCGGCGTACTTGCGAGGAATTGCTGGTTGAGGCAATGCTTGTCTGACGGCGTCGTGGTTCCCTGGGATTACGAGGATCTCTATGTGCTCTGGCACTTCGCTCAGCAGCCTGGCTACCTCTTCGTACTGTTTGTAGACATCTGATATGATGAGTTCACGTTCCTGTTCCGGGTAGACCCCTATCCCATCGACGAGGTCTCCGGCTATCATGAGGTACTTGACCCTACCGGCTAGGTTCCTCTGCTCAGGGCTGCCCACTCTGCCTTGGAGCCATTGGAGAAACCGGTCGAAGGCCCTTCCTAGGAACATCCTGCTGCCCACATGGATGTCTGAGATCAACGCCGCGCAGACATCTTCCTCAGCGGTGGACGGGCGTCTGTCAGGCAGGTCAGGCACGGTGATGTCTGTGACGATCAGGATGCCTGACTCGGTTCTGAACCCTGATACGCAGAGGACCTGGTCAAGCAGGATCGCTTGAGCTTTCAGAACTAAAGCCCTCTCCGCACTCGTAGGCACCAGGGCGGGCATGGTAGCCTCTAGGTCTTCAAGCTCCAGCCTTATGAAGCCGCCCCGCTCCCTCTTCTCGGTCACCATCGCTATGACCTTTACGGGGCTGTTCACCGGCGCCCTGAGAGCCTCTGAGATCGAGACCGCGTCACGAGCATCTATTCTTCGCCTCAGCATCTTCTCGCTCTTCGTGAACCTGTCGCGGAAATACTCGACGAAGCCCTCTAGGGAGGGGTCTGGCTCCGCCTCCTCGTTCGGGTCGAGCAGAACCTTTATTTGGGCTTCAACGTCGGCCGCTGGCGGTCGCAGCGTGGGGCCGACGCTCTCCGGAATAGGCTCGGCCTCTGGCTTCGACCCGTAAGCGGCTTCTTCCAACAAGCCTTTGGGCAACCAGAGAGCAGACCCGTCTCTTCGAAGCTGCTCCTGTATCGCTGTTTCAACGACCTCAGCGGGGTCAACGGCCTCCGGTAGACCGCCTAGGAAGCGGAGCCCTTCAGGTTCAAGCTGGTATCCGGCGTCTAACGCCTTCAGCAGGGCCCTCTTCAACCTGTCCTGAGGCTCCTCAAGTGCCCCAGCAGCCGTAAGGTCGACCCCCAGCTCTGAGCCGCGCAAGAATCCGCTTCTACGCTAAAGAGAGTTTCCCTCTTCCCGCCACTTTGAGCCCTGCGTCGAACAGCAGGGGAGCCTCCTTCTTACGTGCGGAGGATGATACGTGTAAGTTCGAACCTCTACCATCCTGGAGATGTCACCCGCTAATACTAACACTTTCTCCCACAAACTCCCTCCCTTTTCGAGGTGTCTTGATTGAAGGAGAGTTCATCCTTGGTAACGCTCTTTGTAGTATGATACATGGTCGTGAATCGCACGCGTAGCCCCTCTCTTATATGACAAAGCCTTATATCTTACCCAGGGGGAAACTAGTCTGTCTGATGTCAAACGAGACTATTTTCTCGGGCTGCGGTACCGTTTGTAGCAACTGCGAGTGGTACAAAGGCACTAGAGAGCCCAGATGTCCCGGTTGCACTGCCATAAAAGGGAAGCCATTCTGGGGGGAGTGCGGAGTTTATGCCTGCATGAAGGATAAGGGCGTGGAACACTGCGGCATATGCAGCGCGTTCCCATGTGATAGGTTCATAGATCAATATGACCCTAACAATGGCCCCATTCACTCGGTGGTAAGGGCGGGAATACTCGCATACAGAGCACGACACGGCGACGCGAAGGCTGTCGAGCTAGCGCGAAAAATAGGGTACTAGTTATCAGGGCGCGCGGGTAGCGCTGGAGACACGTGGACGATCATTACTCCTTCTAGTCTCCAAGACGTGGGCTTCTCCTAGAAGCTTCTATGACTCTTCCGGAAAAGGAAGTAGAGAGTGGGCCGGGAGAGATTCGGATTAAGGGGTCTTTACTGCCTCTGTCCCGTTGTGACGCCTAGGCGACGTAGCCCATATTCCCAAGCCTATCAACGGTAGGGAGATGAGGCTTAGCCATTGACCGAAGGGCTCTAGCGGCCTGTAATCCATGGTCTTGGAGATGTTTATGGAGAGCGTTACAGTGTTCGGCCCGTCGTTCTGCACCCTGAACCTGTAATCGCCCGTCTTAGCCGTTTCAACCGTGAAGTAGGAGGAACTCACCTTCTCCTCTGACCAGACGACTTCTCCGTCGGGGTCATACACGAAGACGCTGAAGGTTTGGGGTATCGTGATCACCCCAGGCCCGAGGATCCCGTCGGGCGGGGGCTCTATGACTGGCGTCCGGTTCAGCTCCCCATCGAGGGGCTTAGGCCAGTAGTCCCTCAGGTTGATGTTGCCCGTTATCACATCGTCTTCCTTGAAGCTCGCGGAGTAGGTCCAGGTCTTCGTCGGCGCGATCGAAGGGCCTGCGTTCAAGACCGTTTCATACCGTTTGTCCGTGGGCGAGAGGGCGAAGCACCAGACGCCTGTGAGGAAGATGACGGACGCCAAGGCGAGCGCTACCGCGCCGCCCGCGGTCCTAGAGACGTGGGAGCCGCGAGCCACTAGGATGACGAGCAGGATAAGGAAGAGGACCCCTAGAACGATCGCTCCGAACACAAGCAGGGGGATTATCGAGTAATAGACGGACGGTGTCGAGATTACTTCATTCATGCTCTTCGCCGGGCAAGAGAGTATAGGTGGCTCTCCGTATAAAGCTCTAGCCTTTAGAACAAGAGTGTCCAAAGACTCGATTCGGCTGCCCTCTCCGTCACATGCTGATCGCTGGCCCACGCCACTGTGATACCACTTTCCTTAGAGGAGCATACGAGTCATCCCCGCTTCCTTGGGTTGTCACGATAAATACGGCCGTCGGCGGTTCATGTGCAGGAAGGCTCTCGGATGTCCTCGGATAGAAGGAGTCGCCGGTTAGCCTTTGTGGCTCATTGCATCTTGAACCAGAACGTGCGCGTCGCTGGCGGCGCTCATTACCCCGCGGTGATAGATGAGGTTGTAGACGCGTTAAGAACCCACAGGGTAGGCTTGGTCCAAATGCCCTGCCCGGAGTTCACCTTCGCGGCTCTGAATCGACCGGCCGGCACTAGGGAGGACTACGACACTCCTAGGTTCCGAAGGCACTGCGCGAAGATCGCAGGATCTATAGCGGATCAGGTCGATCAATACGCCAAGAACGGGTTTCAGGTCCTCGCGGTGCTAGGCATTGAGAGAAGCCCCTCCTGCGGCGTCGAGCAGACGACGACCCGCCCAGACGGTCCGAACGGGGAAGCGGAGGCTACAAGCGGCCAAGGTATCTTCATCGAGGAGCTTCAACGAGAGTTCGACTCAAGGCATCTCCAAGTTCCGTTCAAGGGCCTAGACTGGAGAAGGGTCTCTAAGGACGTTGAAGAGCTAGAGGGGCTCTTGCCGCCTTAACCCCTCCTCTCACCGACCTCCGGAGGAGACCAAGGTAGAACCGATGATTCTGGTAGCGTACGTCTGCGGAGACCGGCATGGAAGGGCGTTAAGGCTTGGTGATGGCGTCTATCGCCTCGAACCTGCCCGTTCTCCTACATGACCTGTCCAACCGCACGAAGGCAGGCCCCGACAAGGTCGGTGACTTGACTAAGCGTCTCCTGAGCGTAATCGCGGCTGAATGCCTTTCTCGGCGGAACGCCCTCCCGTTCATAGCCGTAGAAGGCTGGGCCTCTGACTCGCGCAGGCTCAGTCAAGAGCGCCCTCAGCTCAGCGACCCTTGTCCTCAACTCCCTTGGCAGCTTCTCGTCTACGGCTGTCAGAGCCCCGCCCACATCATGTTCACGAGGGTACTCGACTCCCACGGATCTCAAGACGGCCTTGACAGCAAGCTCCAAGGCTTCTTGGGACCTCCTAACAGTTCCGGCCAAGTCCTCTTTCTCAAAGGCAAGCGCGGCCTCCTCTAGGCAACGCCTCGCCCTGTAGAGGTAGTCCTGAACCATCTCGTCGCTTCTCAGATCTCGACCACCTCGCCTAGCTTGAGGTCGGGTTTCAGAATCCAGTAAGCGCCTTTCTCAGTGTGAACTCTCTTCGCTCCAAGCTCCTTAAGCCTCTTCCTAACATCCCCCAAGACCCGCGTCAGGTAGCCGCCTCTCTCAAACAGGATTATTCCGTCTTCAACAATGTCTAAGAGAATCGGCGGGTGCCGCCCTCCCTCCTCAGGCGTTAAGAACAGATCCGAGATCAACGTGTTCCTTCCAAGCTTCCTCAGGAGACGATAGGCCTCCGTGCCCTTCAGCCCTTCATGAATGGGGTTCGTCTCCCTTATCCTCATGCCGACATCAGAAGGCAGGCCCTCCGCTACGACGAGGATATCGATGTCGCTTTCAGACGTAGCCTTTCCTGTCGCGACGGAGCCGAAGAGGCAGACCGCCCGGAGTCTATCGCCGAAGTGCCTCTTCACCCTGCGGCAATACTCGTGGATGAGCGGCCAGTATTCCTCTGAGACTCTTACGCGTGCCCCGCCTTCGTTTCCCATGGAATCTCAGCCTTACGCTTCTTCGTCTCAATCAGCCTTGCGGCAGTCTCTCTGGGAGTGCCCAGCTTTATCTTCGACGAGGAGGAATCTAACCCTTTACCCACCCTTAGGGGCCCTGTCCTTCCGGTCTACATGTAGTCGCCTCGGTAAGTTGGGCGTTGATAGATGGGGTGGCGCTTTCTCCGAGACGCGAAGGGTCTTCCGAGGGCCAGCCCAGCTAGGAAGCCACCAATATGAGCCCAGTAGGCCACCCCGGTTTCGACCGCCGCGAAGCCGAGGAGCAGCTGATAGAGGAACCATAAGCCGATCATTACGAATGCGGGGACGCGGACGAGCCGGATGAAGATGCCGACTGCTATGACCGTCTTTATCCTCGCCTTTGGGAAGAGGAGCACATAGGCGCCTAGGACCCCGGATATGGCGCCGGACGCGCCGACAGCGGGCAGAGTGGAGTCCCAGGCGGAGAACATGAAGACGACCGAGGCGATGACGCCTGAGAGGAGATAGAAGACTAAGTAGCGTAGATGGCCGCACATGTCCTCGACGTTGTCGCCGAAGATGTAAAGGTAGAGCATGTTGCCAGCGAGGTGGAGGAACCCGCCGTGAAGAAACATGCTCGTTATCACCGTGTAGTAGCCTTTCCCGTCGAGTATCTTCGCTGGAGTGAAGCCGTAAACAGTGACAAGACGGCTGGACTCCTCTGGCCCCGTTACGAATTGCCAAAGGAAGACGCCTACGCAGGCGAGGATGAGCAGCCAGTTCACGAAGGGGAATATGGAGGCTGGATTCTCATCGTCTACCGGAATCATCTTCAGCCGCGGCAGTATCTGGTAGAGAGCATGTTATTTAACTCACTGTCCTCGTTGGCTACATCCTCTCCAGCAGGGCCAGTGAAGCGCCGAAGGCACCCATCGGGAGAATCGACGTACTCTGCGTATCATCGCTGCGACTCGGGAAGTACCCGGAGCTATGCATAGTCCGGCAAGATGAACGCTCTCTTGCGCTTTCACTTCTCTCCCCGAGTACTCACACGATGCTTTCGTCCTTGACCCCATCAGGATTCACGCGGGCAGATCTACGAGGGAACGTCAGCCAGTGTTGAACAGTGAGCTTAAGAGGAATGAATGTAATGCGCTGTCGATGCGCTATGAAAGCTCAGGTCCTTCACACGGTTCAGTCCATAGAGAGCAGACCCCTTGTGAGCGAGTCGGTCGCCGACCCGGTTCTGGGCCCTGATGATGTCCTCGTAAGGGTCAAGGCGTGCGGGGTCTGCCACTCGAATCTGCATATGATCGAGGGAGATTGGGGTGTGCCAAGTAAGCTCCCGATAATCCCCGGCCACGAGATTGCTGGCGTCGTGGAAGCCGTCGGAAGTGGGGTTAAAGCATGGCGCGTAGGCCAGAGGGTTGGCGTTCAGGTGCTGCACGACACCTGTAGGCAGTGCGAGTACTGCCTGACCGGCCGCGAGAACCTGTGCCTAAGCCGAAACATGACCGGGGAAACCCTTGACGGCGGCTACGCCGAACTCGTCAAGGCACCTTGGGACTTCATCTACGCGATACCGGATGGCCTAGGGTTTGAGGAAGCGGCGCCGCTGTTCTGTCCAGGCGTCACGGCTTACCGGGCTGTAAAGAGGGCAGGTGTTAGACCCGGACAGAAAGTAGGGGTCATAGGCATAGGAGGCGTAGGGCACATGTCGCTTCAGTTTGCCAGGTTGGCGGGAGGCGAGGTCGTAGCCGTCGACAGGCTTGAGGGCCAGCTTGAACTCGCGAGAGAACTGGGCGCTGACCACGTCGTTCCAGCCGGTGAGTTCGAAGAGTTCGTTTCCAAAACTGGTAAGCTGGACGTCGTAATGGTTCACGCTCCCTCTCAACAGGCAGTAGACCAAGCCATGAAAGCTGTGAAACGCGGGGGGACCGTCTTGATGGCTGTCGTAGGGAACATACGCGTAAGCTTTGCTGACGAACATACGATCATAGGGAGCGTCATCGGCTCAAGAATGGACATGATCGAGACCTCAAAGCTGGCTGGGAAACGCAAGGTCCAGGTGAAGTGGCAAGGATTCAAGCTTGAGGAAGCCAACGACGTACTTTTGAGGCTGAAGAGGGGCGAGATAGTGGGAAGAGCGGTCCTAATACCATAGACGCGGATGAGCGAGAGTCATAAGAACCCCGCGGCGACAGCGGCGATCCCAACCATCTCCAGAGCTACGAGCATCGAGCCGTAGGAGGTTCCCATGAATACGGCCATAAACAGCCATAGAGCTACGAACAGCGCCAGTAAGAATCCGCCTAGGGCTGCAACCAGACAGGCGCGGCTAGTTGTCATCTTCGTGGCTTCAACCCCCGCCAGCAGCTCTCACAACCCACTGAGTAGAGAGGCCCTCCGCTTAAGAGAGTTGAGACGGGAGAGGTGTGACTCCTCTAAATGCGGCGCTGTAGGAGACTCTTGTCTCGCCCGCTGGTTGTGAGCTCGACATCTGCTTCTATTCGCGCGCCGGCACTTCACCAGCTAGGAGCTGTCAGAGGAAGACACCTATGTAGGTGAGAACGACCAGTCAGTTCGCGAAGCAGAATGTCGACACTCGGTTCTCATTGTATGCTGAAAGCGTCCTCAGCCGCTTAGCCATCGGAGGGCCAGGTATTTAACCCCTTGATGACGTAGTCTGCGTATCTCTAAGGCTGAAGGGGTGGTCTGAACGTTGTCGATGTTGGAGGGGCTTCTTGATGCTATCCGGGCAGAGGTCTCAGCCAGTACCTCGCTGGGCTACTTGACCGAGGTCTACTTGCGTGACCGTTGGTCCACGTTCCCCAAGTATCATGAGACCTGCGAGTACTGCCGGCGCGTCCTTGAGCAGAACGGCGTCTCCGATGTGGAGCTCGTAGAGGTCCCTGCGGACGGCCGGACGAAGTTCGGCGATTGGGTGATGCCTCTAGCCTGGGATGCTGGCGAAGCCACCTTGGAGCTAGTGGAGCCTCAGGTGCCCGCTGAGAGCCGCGTCCTAGCTAGGAGGCTTGATGTCCCCAACGCGCTGGTGATGTGGAGCGCCCCCACGCCTCCCGGAGGCGTTGAAGGCGAGGTCCTCGCCTTGGAGAAAGGCACGGTCGAGGAGTGCGCCGGCCTAGCCGTCGAAGGCAAGATCGTCTTCGCACCTAGAGATCCCAGAGAGATCAAGGGTATCGTGGCGAAGAAGCATGGTCTGGGTCTCGTCTCAGACTACGCTAGGAACCGGGCTCTTCGCGACGCCACCTTCTGGGTGAACGGCTGGGGCGATAAGCCTGGTTCATGGATGATGACCGCGGATGATTCTCGGCTGTTCGGCTTTTCCCTCTCGCCTGCGAAAGGGGCGTATCTTAGAGGGCTCCTGAAGGCTCGTGGTCGCGTCGTTGTCAGGGCGAAGGTGGAGAGTCGGCTGTACGAGGGTACGTTGCCTTACGTGACGGGGCTTATACCTGGCTCAACGCTGCCGGAAGAGGAGGTGCTCATCCTCGGCCATCTGTACGAGCAGGGAGCGAACGATAACGCCGCCGGGGCTGCCGTGATCCTTGAGGCTTCAAGAGCCTTAGCCAGCCTCTTTCACGGCGGTGCTCTGCCTAGGCCGAAGAGGAGCATCCGTTTCCTGCTTATGGCTGAATGCTACGGTTCGATGGCTTACGCGGTGCAGAACCGGGAACGGCTTTCGAAGACTCTAGCCGCGGTCAACGTCGACCTAGGCGCTGGCCGCTACGAGCTTGCCAGGTCTGCGATGGAGCTGGTTCTAAGCCCTCACTGCCACAGGTCTTTCGTAGACGCCCTGATGCTCAGGATAGTTGAAGGGTACCATTCGAAGTACGCGCCTTGGAAGCATTGGGCTGCTTCGAAGTACCAGATGGGCACCGACAACTACTTCCACGACCCTTCAATAGGCGTCCCGACCCCATGGGTCTACATCGGCATGGGAGACAACTACTGGCATACCTCCGAGGACTCGCTGGACAAGGTGGACTCACGGTCGTTAAGGGACCTCGCCACCGTAGACGCCACCTTCCTGTACTTTGTAGCCAAAGGAGGCTTCGAAGAAAGCCTCTGGCTCAGCGAGGAAGCCCTATCGCTTGGCAAGAAGAACGTAGCTGAATGCTCGAAGAGCATCCTTCAAAAGGCGTTAGCGGCGAGGGACGGCGTAGAGCTGGGACGACTCACAGACGAAGGAATCCAGAGAATAGAGCACTTCGCGGCCATAGAGCGCCAGGCGTTAGGCTCGGTCATGAGGCTTGCCAGCGGCTCGGAAGGAGTAGCGCTCTCTAACCGTCTAGAAGAGCTGAACGGCCGCTTAGAGGAATTCGCTCAGGCTGAGAAGGAGGGCTTCGTTGAGGCTTTGAAGCTCTGGGCTGAGCACGCGAGGATCAAGGTTGAGCCCTGGGTGAGACAAGAGACTCCGTGGGAGAAGGAGGCTACCAGAGTTGTTCCGAGGAGGCTCGTCGTCGGCACGGTTACGCTTGACGATATCCCGTACGAGAAGTGGGAAGTTGTGAAGAGCAGCCCTAGGTGGTGGGGCGTCGAGACCGCGGCGCTCTGGTGGGCTAACGGCGAAAGAACGGTGCGAGAGATACGCGACCTCGTAAGGCAGGAGTTCGACGAAGTCGACATCGACCTACTGCAGTACTTCAGGTTCCTAGCCAAGCACGGCTACGTAGCGATAGGTTAGGGCAGCTACGCAGCGATAGGTCTCCTAGGAAGGCACGCCTCCGGAGGCCTGCTGATTCCCTGAGTGGGACAAGAGCATACACCTGAATCGGTCCAGACGCCGCAAGTGTCAAATACGTGTCAACATGCATGCGTTGACGACACCTATGTCGTTGAGCAGCCCTCTCGCCCCGAGGCAGGAATTTGTCTGGTCTCTACGCCGGAAGGGCTTCGAACCTGTTGAGATCGCGAGGGAGCTGAAGACAAGTCGTCAATTCGTGCATCAGACTCTGCACGCTGCGGACGCGAAGGTTTCAAGGCTGTTGAGGGAAGCAGCCCAGGCGAACAGGATAGAGATGCGAGTCTTGGACGTGAAGAACGGTGTTCTAGCCGGTTATCACCGCGGCTTGGGGAAGCAGGTGGTCATTTCATACTCGGCAAAGCATGGGGTTCAGGTCTGGTACTGGTACGAGAAGCCCACCGCCTGCGCGGATTGTGAGCTAACGCAGCAGTGCAGAGAGTACCTCCTAGACGAGGCTGAGGAGCGAGGAATGCCCTTGACAGCGGAAGAGAAAGGATTAGCGCCAGCCCAGATCGCACGCGTAGTCTTCAGCAGGCTGATACCGGGGTTGAAGCCATGAATAGACGACTTAGGGGGGTCGGCTTGTTCAGAGCTTGGTGTCCTAGGGTTAGCATGGCTAATGCCCCCCTGCAGGCGAGAAAGACTGTCCTTTACCGCAGCCTGTTCGTCGTAGGCGTGCTTCTATTCATCCTATCAGGGTCGATCTTCTTCGCGTCGTTATGGTGGGTACCGGCTCCCATTCCGTTGGGGCGGGAGAGGATGGAGGTCGTCTATGCGGTGGCTAACCAGACCTCACGGCAGGTCTTTCTCAAGCTCCGCGGGGATTGGTGGGACTTTGCGAACTTGGGGGAGGTAAGGGTCAACGGCTGCAAAGTGGCAGGGGATCCGCTCCCAATACTCTCTGGAGAGGCTGGCTTGAACTACAAGACGTACGCGTTCAGGTACGATGGACCATGGGAAGGCTCAATACTCATAACCTTTTACGCCGATGTGCCCGTCAAACAGCTTCTCTTCGAGCAGCTGGTTGACCTCCGGTCCGCGTCTGGAAACTCGATGGAGGGGCTTGACCCTACCATATCTGAACTTGTGGAGGTCTACCTCCGGCGCCACTCCGATGAGGTTGGTGCGACCATCCAGTACGGCTCCCCGATCATGTTCCCCGTAGCAGTCATCGCAGTATTCGTTCTACTGCTCTTGAGAAGACGAAGCAAAGCTGAACCGACCAGTAGAGCTTTGAAACCGGGAGCCATTAAGTCTGTCAATTCATGTTCCACCTATCACGCTGTACGATCTCCACCAAAAGGGGGAGGTGTCGAATCCCGTCATCTAGCCATACCGTCACCTCGCCCACATGGCCGGGGATAGAGGTCGAGTATCCAACCATCAGCCTCTCCAAGGGGCTCTTAAGCCCCCTTAAGCTGCAGAGGCGGGAAGAAGAGCAGAGGTCTGAACCTGAAGAAGAAGAGGCCGAATCCTGAGCCTTGCTCCTAGCGGTAGCTCTTGGCCGCTTCGCACAGGGCGAGGAGGTTCTCAACGGGCACGTCGGGTTGGACGACGTTGCAGGGGCCGAGGATCAACCCTGAGGGGCCTACCGTCCTGATCCGTTCCCGTACTGTCTCCTTAACGGTCTCCGGCGTG
>Ga0315310_10001234_pt1 | contig 16091 bp, 13 predicted proteins | sample TDP5_MG_FD_203630 | JGI IMG/M metagenome (GOLD analysis project Ga0315310, IMG submission 203630) | Freshwater sediment microbial communities from Lake Towuti, South Sulawesi, Indonesia - TDP5 | ecosystem: Environmental > Aquatic > Freshwater > Lake > Sediment | place: Indonesia: South Sulawesi... | reverse complement strand
TCAGAGAGGAAGGTGCAGAGGGGGGCTGGGGCAAGAGAATGATGGCATACAGGGCTAAGAAATGAGTGAGCTCATCGGAATGTATGCAATATGGGAAAGAGAATTCAAGGTCTTTCTCAGGGAGAAATCAAGGGTTATTGCGTCAATAATCAACCCGTTATTCTGGCTTGTCATATTCGGAACCGGCCTCGGGTCCCATGTAACACTCTCCGGGACAAACTATCAGGTCTTCCTCTATCCGGGGATCATCGTGATGACCTGCCTTTTCACCTCAATGTTTTATGGCGTTTACGTTCTATGGGACAAGCGCCTCGATTTCCTTAAAGAGGTCCTGGTCGCGCCTCTCTACAGGTCGACAATATTTTTAGGTAAGGTATTGGGGGGCATCACCGATGCGATCCTGCAGGTCATTATTATTATGATCCTTGCCCCCTTTTTTGGCATCCACCTCGGTTGGAACTTGATCCCTATCTTCATTTTCCTCGTTGTCTTAATCACAGGGCTCGTGAGCGTCGGCCTTGCAATAGGTAGCATTGTAGAATCACCGGAAGCTTTTGGTTTAATCAACAGCATGATCAACTTCCCCCTCTTTTTCCTCTCCGGTGCCCTGTTCCCGCTCACCGATCTGCCGAAGTGGCTCACTTTCTTCACAAGGATAAACCCGGTCACCTACGGGGTGGATGCCATGAGAACGCTCATGCTCGGGATGGGCACCTTTAATCTGACCCTGGACTTCATTGTCCTGACTGCATTCGCGGTCATAATGGTTATCTTAGGAACTTATGCCTTCAGCAAGATGAAGATTTAAACCCCTGAAGACGAATATGGTAATCGCAATGGGGTATTAAGAAGAATAAATGGGCGCTGTCCCTATTTTGTGATATTATGCTGGCGTGGTTGGCTTAATTAGATATCTTCTGTTCTGCGCTGCCTTTGTGTCCCTGGTTGCCCTGGAGGCATGGGCAGAAGAGATGGGCATTGAAGAATACGAACGGGCAGAGATGTTTCTCCTCGGGGAGGAGCCAATGGTAATCTCTGCAGCAAAGCATCCCCAGTCCATTGAACAGGCGCCGTCCAGCATAGAGGTAATTACCCGGGAAGAGATTGATGCCTCAGGATACAACACCCTGGGCGACTTCCTCCGCCTCGCTCCTGGGATCATTGTTCGCGCTTTAATTCCGGGAATCTATTATGTCAATAATAGGGGATACAGCGGCCCCGGCACCTCCCTGTGCCTTTCACTCCTCATGGTTGACGGCAGGCCTTCCAATGACATGATCTTGCTCCTTCCCCTGACTGAGGACCTTCCTCTGAGTTTAGAAGACATTGAGAGGATAGAGGTCATAAGGGGGCCGTCATCTGTTCTCTACGGCTCCGGCGCCATGACCGGGCTCTTCAATGTCATCACACGCCAGCCCCCTGAAAAGGACGGAGAGCACACTGTGACAGGGAAAATTGTCGGAGGAGGAGTCCTTGGTCAGGAGAAAGATGTCTGGGGGCCTGCCTTGTCTGCCCAGGCCAGGGGGAGCGGAAGAATGGGAGCCACAGGATACTCTGTATCCGGGGAGTATAGGGAGGAAGCAGACTGGTTCACAGGGGACAGCGGTGCCCACAAGGTGGGAAAGACGAGGGGAAAATTCTCACATTCCTTTGATAAATTCGGGACAGGTTCCCTTGAAGGAGGGATTAGTGTGTCTGAGGGTAGGCTCTTCTTCGGGTATTTCCAAATTCCCTACGAGAGGATAGACCATTACCTCAAAGGGGATTATTCTTTCAAAGGGGCTTCTTTCCAAATCTCCTGGGAGAGGGAATACTTTGAGTCTCTGGACATTATCATCCCTCTCTACTCCAACCTTGTCCTCAAATCCGGGGAAATACCTTTTGAAGCGAATAATATTTCATCCTCTCTTGATTACAGCGCAGAATTCCCTGCTTACAACAGGATAACTGTTGGCATGACAGGGGACATTTCCAATTTTTCCTCTCAGATGATCCATAAGGAATGGGAAGGAAGGAGGCTCAACAGGGAGCTCCACTGGAGTGGGTTTCTTCAGGATGAATACTCACCCATAGACAAGCTCGTATTCACCGGCGGGATCAGGAATGACCAATATACCATTACGCGGCAGGCTTGGAGCTGGCGAGGGGCCGTGGTCTATCTCCCCTGGAAGAATCATTCTTTCAGGGGCACAGTAGGACGTGGGTTCAGGAAACCCTCTTTCTTTGAGGGCCAGCTACTTGTGAACTATTCAGGTATTAAAGACAAAACCACACAGGCTCTTCTTGAGTTGCTCTTTGAAGAGGGGAAATTATTCGGCAATCCTGACCTCCTGAACGATGAAATCATCTCTTATGAGATCGGATACCTTGGGCGATACCGGGATGTCCTCCGCTATTCTCTTACCCTCTTTCACGACGAGTTGGAAAACAGTATTGAATTTATATTTGAAGCCAATGCACCGTCAAAAAAATCAAAGGCTACTTACTTCAATATCCCCCGAGACACCCGGGTATTTGCAAACGGCGGAGAGCTGGCGCTTGATCTCTATCCCTCAAGATACCTTCATGGAATCCTGTCCTATACTTATGTCCACAACTTTGCACCCGAAAAATACCCTTACTGGAATACCGAACGCCACATTGTCACATTGGGGGCCATTGCCCAATTCGCCGGAATAGGGGTTTTAAATAATGATGACCTCTCTATCGGGACATTCGGTCACTACTTAATCCATGAAAGGCCCTCGGTCATGAATCCAACGGTCCCTGTAGGCGAAAATAATTGGAAGTATGTGGATGTCACAGGCCACCTTCTTCTGAGCATCAAGGCAGGATATACATTCTGGAAAAATATTGAGGCAGGAATCTCTGCCTACAATATCGTAGGGGACAAGGAGTTCAGGGAATACGGAGGGTTCACCCAGGGAGATAAAAACTACGCTGCCGAGGTCCTGCCGATCAAGCTAATGGCCTTCCTCTCCGCAAAATTCTGACAAAATACAAATTTGTCGCTGATCCTGTTTTTTTGCCCTCTTTTTTCAAGGACAAATTAAATGGGCGCTGTCCCTATTTTTTTTATGGTGCGGGTGCGAGCCCTGATCATCCTTGCAACCTCTGATGGGGACGGCCCGCCTGCGCTGACCCTTGACCTCAAGCTTTGTATAGGGTCCAAAATGCGATTGATCGTCCCCTGAGGGATGACAACCTTCTTCCCCAGCTTCTTTCTTGCAAGGGATGTGAGCTGGTCCGAGGTGATTGCCGAAAGCCCTTTCCCACGATTCATTGCCTCCCTGACAAGAAATCCCACAAGGAAATGGGCCTCCCTGAACGAAAGGGGTGTGTTCAGGGCAAGGTATTCAGCCAGGTCCATTGCCGTCACATTGTTCTTGAGGACAAGCTCCAGCATCCTCTGCTTCTTGACGATGAGGGTCCTAAGGGCCTTGGTCATCACAGCAACGGAAAAACGGGCATCGTCCATGCTCTTCCAGAGCGGCCTCTTCATCTCCTGAAAGTCCTTGTGATAACCCGTTACGAGGCCGCGTGAAATGCTGAGAATATCAGCACAGGAGCTTATGGCTTCGTTTGCCTTGCCCCTGATTGCCTCCATAGGATCCGGGTTCTTCTTCTGGGGCATGGCGCTGCTCGTGTCTGACATCTCGTCTGAAAGCTCAACCATGCCGAACTCAAAGGTTGACCACAATATAATGTCCGAGGCAATCCTGCTGAGGTTGGTCATGAGAAGGGCAATGATACAGGCTGCCTCCTGGAGAACATCACGGCTTGAGACGGCAAATGTCGCATTCTCCACGATCCCGTCAAAACCAAGGAGTTTGGCCGTGTAATGCCTGTCTATGGGCACACTCGTCCCTGCAAATGCGCAGGCCCCCAACGGGCTGAGGTTCATCCGGGAATAACAGCCCATGATGCGCGCCACATCGTTCAGGAGGACATCCGCATGGGAAAGCAAGTAGTGGGCAAAGGAGGTCACCTGCGCATGCTGGGTATGTGTATATCCAGGCATGACCGTTTCACGGTGTTTGCGGGCGAGGGAAAGCATGGTTGAGATCAGGGCGAGCAGTTGTTCATTCAGCTTGAGGAATTCATCGCGCATATAAAGCCGGATATCTGCCATGACCTGATCGTTTCGGCTCTTGGCAATATGCAACTTGCCTCCAACATCCACACCAAGCTCGTCAATAACGAACTGCTCTATGATCGGATGGACATCCACGAACCGTGGATACCTGGGGAGAAGCAATCCCCGCTTGTGCTCTGCCCTTGCCCTCTCAAGGCTTGCAACGATCCTGTCCGCAGACTTTTTATCCACGATGCCCTTCTTTTTCAGCATCAGGACATGGGCCTGATTGACCGTGATGTCGTATTCAACAAGCCTCCTGTCCTCTTCCATGCCGCTTATGAACGCAAGGGCAGTCTCGTCAAGCCCGGCGCCCAGGCGCCCCCTCCACATGTCTTGCGATTTCTTTGATGATCCTTTTCGTGTCATGCGAAAGCCTCCCTTGTGTTGCGTATGGTTCCCTCTACAATGGGAATCCCTTCTCGAGCCAGCACCCCTGCCGCATCGCAGAGCTCTTTTTCGGAAACAGGTTTATATTCTGCATATGGATATGTGCGGCCAAACAGGCCTTGTTTTGATATAGCAAGACGGTGGAAAGGAAGCAACCTTACAGGGGGCAGGCGATCGCATGTCTTTAGCCACGAGGCAATGGAAACGAGGTCATGATCAGAGCTGTTGAATCCCGGGATCAGAGCAATACGCACCTCTATTGGGATATCTTTTGACAGCAACTTTTTGAGGTTGTTCAGTATTATTGTGTTGTCTTTGCCTATTACCTTCTTGAATTTCTCGGGATCGCTGTGCTTGAGGTCAAAAAGGACAAGGTCAAATTTATTAATAATATCCTCAATAAGATCAGAGGGCCACATGCCAGCTGTCTCCACTGCCACATGGATATCCCGTGCTCCAAGGGCATCTGCACATGCGAAGAGGAATTCGGGCTGGGCCAATGGCTCCCCGCCGGAAAAGGTCACACCACCGCCCGTGCCTGCAAAGAAATCGTTTTCATCAGTAACCTCCGAGACAAGCTCTTCAACCCCATAGTTTCGGCCTACGAGACGGCGCGCCTTTGATGGACATGCAGCGGCGCATCGCGCCTGGACCGTGCAGCCGGCGCGCCACGCATTGGGGACATCAAACGGCCAGTCCCTTGGGCAGGCTTCAAGACACTTCTTGCAGCCAATGCAACGGCTGATATCGTATGAGATCTCCGGCTCGAACGATATCCCCTCTATATTGTGGCACCAGGGACACAACAGGCGGCATCCTTTTAAGAAAACAACTGTTCTCAAACCGGGGCCGTCGTCAACGCACCCCCGGGAGATATCGAAAATCCGGCCGGTGATGCCTTTCACTAAATCACCTTCCGAACTCTGTGCGGGCTATGATGTCTTCCTGGATGGATTTGCCAAGGTCAGTGAAAAACGCCGAATACCCCGAGACCTTGACGATCAGATCGCGATAGCGCTCCGGATGCAGTTGCGCATCGCGTAGCGTCTCTGTGGACACAACATTAGGCTGAATATGCATCCCGCCCTTCTTGAAATATGTCCGTATCATAGAGGTAAAGGTGTCAAGGCCCTGGTCGGTCTTGATGAAGTTCGGGTAGAACCTCATGTTCAACGATATACCCGATGAGATCTGAGATGGAGGGAACTTGGCCACGCTTCGCATTGGCCCTGTGACCCCGCCGATGGGCTCAACGAGGTTTGAAGGAGAAACACCATTGGAGAGAGGCTCCCCCCTGAGGCGGCCGTCTGGTGTCGCCCCAAGCGTGAAGCCGTCAATGACATGGTTGCCGTAGGAATAATAACACATCCTGAAACGGCCATTACGGAAATTGCGGTATTTGGAGGATTCCTCGTAGAACCACTTAAGAACCTGGAGGGCCATTGCATCTGCTCCATCGTTTCCAACGCCGAACTTGGGCGCCTCGTGTATGAGGCGCTGGCGAAGGACCTCGTGGCCCTTGAAGTTTTTGTCGCATATTTTGATCAGCTCGGTGAGGGTCAGTTCTTTCTTCTCATAAACGAAGGTCCTTATGGCCAGGAGGCAATCAATCAGAGTCGCCATGCCCCTGACATCAAGGGATGTGAAATCGTATCTTGCCCCACCTGCGGTAATATCTGCTGCCTTTTCAATGCAGTCATCCATAAATGCCGAGACATAGGGGGCCGGAAGAATGTCCATATATATTTTATCTTTGCCTGCTACGGCTCTAACAAGGGTCTTCACCTGGTGGGACAACTGCCGCTTGAAGGCAGCCATGAAATCCTTAAATGTGGCGAGTTTTGCAAGGTCTCCGCTGTCATAGCCCTTCTGCTGCCCTATAAATGGTGGAGGATAGGCCCCCCGGCTAAGGGTCAAAAGGAGGATTGCGGGAAGGACAATCTCGTGTCCTCCAACGCACCCGTGGGTGTCCGACTGTCCCGATGTCTCAATGCATCCGACAATGACATAGTCCCTGGCGTCTTCAGGGCTGAGTCCATCGGCAAGCATTCCTGCAATGGTTGCCTCATCGTTATGGATCGCTATCCCGTTCGTCTTCCTGAACACCTCCATGGTGCGGCGGACAAAGGCATCAGGTGAACCGTTGTGGATCCGGACCGAGAGCTGGTTGATCGCACCGTTCATCTCCTCAAATGCATCAAGGATCAGCATGGAAAGATCGTTTGTGCCGTCCTTGCCTTCGGGGGTCAGCCCGCCGATTGTCACAACATGCTGGCTGTTCCCAAGTGGCGCATTTGTTTCCATACCGACCTCTGGGATCGGCTCTACATTGGCCTCCAGTTTCAGGAATAGTTCCTGGAGAAGTGCTTTTGCCTCATCCCGCGTGATGCGGCCGCTTTCAATGTCTTGTTTATAAAATGGATAGAGATATTGGTCTGTCCGTCCAACGGCAAAGACCTCATGTGTCCCATATTGAATCGTGCCAACAAGCAATGTCATGTATAGGGACTGGATTGCCTCGTGGAAGCTCGTAGGCCTGTTTCTTGGGACACGGCGGCAGTTCTCAGCTATCATCTCAAGGCGGCGCTTTTCACCGGCGTCCCTGGCCTTTGCTGCCATGGTCTCTGCAAGATCTGCAAAGCGCTCTGAATAATGGATGGCTGCCTCAAGGCTTATGATGACTGCCTCAAGGAAATGCTGCCCTCGGAGATTGTCAGGCTCGCTCCTCTCAAGGCGCTTCAGCTGCGCTCTTGCCTCGGCGATAATCCTATCCATTCCCTTGGCGATTGCCCTGTCAACCCCAAGGCTGAGATGCCCCTGGACATCAAAACAATAAACAGCAGGGTTGGGGTTGTTGTTGGCAAGCTCATAGCGAAGGTTACGAAGGGTGCGAAACCTCTTGAGCGTCATGGGGGCCTGGCGGTTTGCGCCCATGATCTTGCGCAGGCTTTTCCTTCCTACATACCGGAGGAATCTAATCCTGTTGCGTAAGCCGCGCAGCCAGACAAGAAGGCTCTCCTCTTTCTCGATGAGCCCGTTCTTCTCCCATTCGCGCGCCTTGAAATCCCTGACGGTGCGGCCGTCCCAGTAGGGAACGATCTCGTTCCAGAAAATCTCCTTTTCCTCCTCTGTAATAAGAAATGGGCGGTGTTTCAAATGGAGGATGTCCATCTCCATTTGAAGGATTCTCAGGAAGTCCCCGCGCTCAATTGAAAGCGGCCCTGCAAGGAATTTCTCCGTCATGGTTCCGGCAATGTATTCGTCCGGATAGATGAAGATCTTCTGTTTCTCCAGGGTTCGCTTGAGCGCAAGGGCGTTGCGAAGGTGTGGGTCCATTCCCTCGGTCTCTTTATAGGAACGGGTGAAGTGAAGCGCCCGGGCCATGCAAACCTCATAGGGCGCAGTAAGGAGCCGCTCTTTCAGGCGGGCAACACACGGATCAAACCCTTCGCTCTTTTCCGGCTTCATCTCTAACATCTCCTTCATAATAGGAAATAGCTCTATCCCATGTCAACCAACCCCTTGAAGTTCCAAATCCCAAACGAAGCTTGACATAATGGATTAATAAGTGTAATTAGTGAGACACATAGGCAATATGCAAAGAAAGCTCACTGTTCTTTTCATCTGTTTCTTCATTTTACTTCTTTGGGGAACCATTGCCCTATCACGGGAATCTCCAGGAGCAGGTGGATATGCCCTTGATTTCACCATCTCCTACTTATTCGATGAGAGCAAGGAATTAACCTTTTCACATTATTATGGCGCAAAGGCAAAAGATCCCAAGAAGGCAATCATCCTCACCTTTTTCGGATCATGGTGCAAGCCGTGCATTCAGGAGCTTCCAATCCTTGAGGCCCTATACAAGAAGCACAAGGAACATGGCCTCCTCGTGATCAATGTGTCGGTGGACAAGGGGGAGGCGAAGAAGACAAAAGAGCTCATCAAAAAAGCCAAAGTGACCTTTCCTGTCCTCCACGACAGTCTTCAGGTGGTTATGGAGAGATATGGTGTTGTTCATCTGCCCAAGATGTTTGTCATTGATGGCTCAGGAAAGGTCGTAAAGATCTTTGTGGGGATGAACGAGAGCAAGAAGGCCGAGCTTGAAGGGGAAATAGAGAATCTGCTCAACAAATAGGATTTCTTAATCCCTCTCCTCCTTGGAGGAGAGGGCAGGGTGAGGAGGACTTTCTCTATGAAAATTCACAGAATAGTTATTTGTTCCGGCGCAGTCATCATAACAATTCTGGCAGGAGGTTTTACTCAAGCCCAGGAGAAGCCCGTTGTAATGGTGGCAGACTTTGAGCTTGTTGGTGTGCCTGCACATTTGAAAGCCTCACTCTCCGGAAGGCTGCAGGCTGGGGTTGCAGCCACAGGAAAATATCGGACGACCGATCCCACAGTGACAAGGAAAGCATTGTCGGAACAGGCCCGGCAGCAGAAGATGACAGACTGCTATGCTGAGGAATGTCTTGCAAAGGTAGGAAAGGCCCTCGGCGCATCAGAGATGATCGTGGGCACGATCACAAAGGTGAAGGAGCGTTTCTACACGGTTGATCTGAAGCTCGTGGACATCGCGCTCCTCACGAGCGTGAATACAGTGAGCGAGTCCAGCCGTGGCGATATAGAGGCGACTTACGAGGCAATAGATCGCGCAATAGCCAGGCTCCTTGGTGTAGATGTGTCAACCCTCCCTTCGCCGCCCCCACCGGAACTTGGCGCCCTTTCTGTAAACACGGGGATAGGCGGTACCGAGGTCTATCTGGATGGGCAATACCAGGGAACAATCTCCGAGGAAGGAGAGCCCTTGCGGATTTCCAATCTCACCTTGGGAAAGCACACAGTGCGGGTAGAACACCGTGATTACCAGGCAAAGGAAAAAGACATAGTTATCAAGCCCAATATTCTATTGAAGCTCAATTTAACCCTTGCGGCCATCTCCGGGGAAGAGGAACAACCATCAGAGGCCAGGCGAAGGGTTCAACCGGCAGCCAGGGAGACACCCAGCGCTAAGACAAGGGGGTGGGAGAAAGGGTCACTTGCGCCAAAATTTATCGGATTTATCCCGAACAGCGATGAAGAGGGTTTGAAGGACTTCAGCACGGGGATCGGGATCGGTATTGACGGACGTTTTAATATTGCGAAAAATTTCGCCATCGGAGCAGAGCTTGCCTATATTGGCTACTCAAACTTTGACGGAACCTATAGCTATTACGACGAATACCTGATGGAATGGTATGATGTGTCCCTTAAAGCAACATTCTCCACTATTGTATTCAAGTTGAATGCTTTGGCAACTTTCCCGACTGGAAAGTTTACCCCTTTCGTCGGTTTTGGACTCGTTTATAACAGTGCAACCATTGACATGGAGCTCTCAGAGGAAGACCCCTACACATATGAGCTCATAACATATGAAGAGAGCGCAAGCGGGTCCGGAGCAGGGTTCCAGGTAGTTGGTGGTTTTGATTATCATTTTTCCAATAAAGGGGCTTTGACAGTGGAAATCTCCATCCCCATCAGCCAGGAAATAGATGTTGAGATGGAAGGGGTGTCATTAGGAACATGGAATATTGGCGGTTACGAGCTTGTTGCCGGATACAGGTTCTTGTTCTAACAAAAATAATTAAAAAATGGACGTGCTGTCATGATAAAAAAGATCGCAATTGCTATTGCGCTGTTTTTTGCTCTCACATCATGCGAGAGGGGAAGGCTCTTCGCACAGAAGCCGGGACGCTGCCTGACCGGTATTGCAGCCCCGGGAGAGAAAATACTGCCCACCACCAAGGCAATCACCCCCACTGGAACACAGATACATGTCGGGGGGCATCCACAGGGCATGGCCCTCAGCCCGTCTGGCGATCTGCTCCTGGTGAGCGAGAACGGAATATTCCTGCCGCACGGTATTAGATCAATTGACCCAATCAAGGAAAAAGATATTGGATTCAAGGGAATAACCAATCTCTTTGTTGGCGTGGGATTTTCCCCTGATGGAAAGTATGCCTATGCCTCTGGCGGAGGTGATAAAACACTCTATAGATTCACCGTAAACGGTCAATCCATCGCGCTGAAAGATTCCATCGGCTTGCCCGGGTTCGCAGCAGGCCTGGCAATCAGCCCTTCGGGCACTGTTTTCGTTGCCCTTCTTGCCCAGAACTCTGTCGCCGCAGTTGATCCTTCTTCCTGGACTATTGCCAGAACATTCACATCAACGGATGGAATTGGTCAATTCCCCTGGACGGTCGGAGTTTCACCTGACGGTGAGATCCTTGTTGTCCTTAACAGGGGAAGCGGTTCAGCAACCTTCATTCCCATGACGGGAGCCGCCCAAACTACGATAGTCTCCCTGTGGGAGCCCGCAGCAGAGATCCACCCATCTTCAGTGGTTTTTGATTCCGGGAAGGAAAAGTGTTATATCGCCAATGCCAATTCAGATACGATCTTTGTAATAAATCTGAACAAACTGACGACAAACCCTGTATCGTGGGTCATATCTCTATCCCCTTATCAAAACGCTCCATTCGGAAGCAGCCCGGTTTCACTTGCCCTGGGCCCTGATGGAAAAAGACTTTATGTCGCCCTGTCAGGAGAGAATGCAGTGGCTGTGATAGATACTGTCACAGGCCTGTTCGTTGGAAAGATCCCCACTGGCTGGTATCCGGTTGCCATAGCCCTAAGCCCTAACGGGAAACGCCTTTATATCGCCAATATGAAGGGGGAAGGGCAAGGCCCGCATTGGCCCCCGAGCCTCGCCCTAACCGAGGATACCGTTTGGGCTGTTAAGGGGACCATTTCTCTATTAGATGTCCCGGATGACGCCACTCTGGAATCAGGCCTCACCCAGGTAAAGAATAACAATTGTGCACAAGTTGTCAGTGATTCAGAACAGTTCCATGATGCCTTTAAGAAAATCAATCACATAGTCTATATCTTCAGGGAAAACAAAACCTTTGACCAAATATTCGGAGACATACCTACTCTTGGTCAGCCGTATCCCAATTATTTCTCAGTTGCCGGGGAATTGGGATTATATGGGCCCAAGGCCACCACGCCGAACATTCACGCCCTGGCAGAGCGTTACACCCTGCTCCATAATTTTTATTCCGATACTGAGGTCTCTGTCCAGGGACATATTCAAGCTGTCGCAGGGACCGTCCCTGACTGGACAGAGCGCCTCTATCCCCTGGATTACGGCGGTCATCCAATGCCCAGCATACCGGGCTACAACAATAGGGTTGAGGCATATCCTATCTCGCGGTTTATCTTTGACAGGATCGCCCAGGCAGGCCTCTCATTCTCCAATTTCGGGGAGTTCCTCAGCGTGGACAACCCTGATTTGCAGCCATTCAATGTAAATATTGACGGCTTTACGGATGTCACAAGGGCAAAAAAGTTCCTTGAGGCTTTGGACTACTATGAGTCAAAGAAAGAGATGCCGCCCTTTGTCTTCATCACCCTGCCCCAGGACCACTGCCCCCCCTGTTACCTGGCCATGAACGATCTGGCCACTGCCATGATCGTGGAAGGACTTTCCAAAAGCTCTTTCTGGAAGGAGAGCCTTGTTATCGTCACAGAGGACGACCCACAACCCGGATGGGATCATATTGATACCCAACGGATGTTTGCTGTTTTGATCGGACCTTATGTCAAGAGAGGATACATGAACCCGAGGCGCTACAGCTTCCCAAGCGTCCTCAAGACAATAGAGTTGATCATGGGGTTCCCTCCTTTGAACCAGAACGACGCCCATGCCCTTGCCCTGACAGACTGCTTCACCTCTGAGCCCGATTTCACGCCTTATACTGCCCTTCCTGTTTCCATGGGATTCTGGGCTGAAAGCGTTATTAAGGCCAAATTCATGGAAAAATCCTGGTGCAATGCGAGGAAAAAGATGTTTTCAGGGCCCCACCCTCTTTGCACATGGCATAAGTTTCCATCTGTCCGATATTACGACGACTGAAGGCAGTCGTAAGGCCTCTTTTCTATGATATACTGGGGACATGGAAGAACGGGAACATCTTGAGGTCTTCTTCTTTCTATCTCTTCTAATCCATTTTCTTGGCCTCGTGGCCATCAGGCATGCATTCCCAACCCAGGGGGTTGAGATGGCAAGGGAACAGATTATTGAGCTGGTCAATCTGAAAGACATCCAGCTTCCATTCGCTCTTGAGAAGCAGGTTGTTGAGCTACCAAAGCCGGATAAGCAGGAGGAGCCCGCTCATACGCGTTTCCTGGACGATTACTCAAGAAGGGTGGCAGAGGAGACCCGAAGCAGGCACAAGGGATGGAAGGGAACCCCTTATCTTGAGAAGCCAATTGGCGGCGCTAAAAAAGGTGAGGACATCGCCAAGCTTGACTCCAATGATACTTTTCTCCAGAGGATCCTTTCCGACAAAAAGGGTGAAGGCGGGCAATCGCCTGAGACAGGACGAGAGAACAAGCTTCTCCCATCCTACAGCCAACTCAAGGGATTCGGGCCGGTAGGCGAGTCGCAGTTCCTCCCCGATGTCAAAGAAGGCGAGATCACGCTCCTCAACACAAAGAGCTTCACCTATGCAAGCTTTGTCAGAAGGGTCGCCTACAGGATCTTCGACCACTTCATCCTCAACATAAGGAACACCCCCTTCAAGCCGGAAGACATCACAAGGATCAACGGCTTCGCCTATGTAGAGGCCGTTATGGATACAAAAGGAAACCTTGTTGAGATAAAGCTTCGTCAGTCATCGGGCTCGGAGAAATGGGACACCCTTGCGCGCGATTCCTGCAAGGCAGGCGCCTGGGACGGCAACCCTCCAAAGGGGGCAGAGTCCTCGGACGGTTATATCCATTTCATCTTCGCACCATCTACCGATCTCCTCGTAGTTGGTCTTGAGGATTAGGTTGGCCAAGACCTTTGACATCGCACTCCTAATACCCAGCATCTCCAAAAAGATCCCCTTAGTGGAAGGATTCCTTAACCAGCTAAAAAAGGAATATCCTCATCCAATATTGCAGACCGCTGACATGTTTTGCTGGTCCTCCAGCAATTCCCTTGGGATAATAATTTCTTTTGATTTCTCACTTTTTCTTCCCAATTACTTCAAAGTTATCGCAGCCTGGGCTGAAAAAGCCGGGGCCAATATCTATGAGCTTATGAACCTTAATGAAAAAGAGAGACAGGCATTCAAAGACAAATTCGTCCTTACATCTGACAACAAGTACTTCGGAGATTATGATATTGCCTTTGCCTTTAAGGCTATCATTACAAGGATAGATGCCGCCCTGGGAAGAAAACACACGCGCTATGATGCATCCATCAAGGTCGCCTTCAAAACAGAGAAGCAATTCGTCTACGAATACGCCAAAAACATCTCAAAGGGCGGCATCTTTGTGGCAACGGACAAGCCCCTTCCTCTCAGGACAAAAGTGGAGCTTGTCCTTCATCTTCCTCATTCCTCAACAGAGGTTAAGATCATAGGCGAGGTCGTGCATGTCATTAACACGGAGCAGGCCAAGCTCATGGATGCTGATAAATGGCCCGGTATGGGCATCCAATTCTCAGAGTTTGAGGAGGGTGGAGAAAAGGCCCTGATGGACTATCTCAAGACCCTTTCCTAAATAGGGACAGCGCCTATTTATTTTTTGTTTTTCTGCCACCTCAGCACAAGCTCTCTGGCTGCCTTCACCTCATCACAAGACAGAAAATGTCCTTCCTATGAAGGGTTTATGACCATCCGTTTCGCTGGATGTACTCTTGGCAACTGGGTAAATCAGCCAATTTGCTTTATGCTGCCTTAGGAGAGACCTCATATCTCACGGGCAATAGCTTCTTGAGGTCAAGATGCCTGGAGGTATAGAGAAATTTATTTTTTTCTCCTTCCTCTTTCAATAGACTCCTTTATCTCCTTTATGCCCATTCTGCCAAGCCATCTCTCTCTTTCCTTAGTATAATCGCCTTTCCCCATGTCAAACTGTTGGAGAAATCGAACCAAATCTATCGGCCCAAGGGCCTGCGCTAAGGCATCCATCCCTGCCTTTCTGATTTTGTCGAGACTCAATGCTTTACTTTTCATTTTCAATCACCTCTGCCAACCATCTAAGGGGATTTGCTATCCTTACATAAATTACCATATCCCCTCTCGACACTTTTTTCAATAACCTTTCATCAGTCGTAAGTAAGACATCAGCCCTGCCTTTCTCAGCGCAGGCGATGTGTAATGCATCAATGGGTTTAACCCCCAGATCGAGTATCTCTATCGCCCGCCTTTTTATTTCTTCATCAATAAGGACCTTAAATGTGGTTATTGCAGGACCTTAAATGTGGTTATTGCAGCCAAAACAGAGGTTTTCTGCCTCCGATCATTATCAGGGATATGTGAGATCTCAAAATCTACGACTTCGCTTCCTATCAGCTGCCATTCCCGGCGCTGACAGCGAGTAAGGATTGTCAGGACTGCTTCTGACTCAAGCCTGATCGTATCCTGTGTTTGGTCATCGAAAGGACGATTCAAACAACACACATCGAGGTAGATTTTTATCTGTCTGTTTTTTGTTTTGTCCATCTCAGCACAAGCTCGCGGGCTGCCTTCACCTCATCCACCCTGCCCACCCTGGTCTTGTGCGGCGCTGAATGGACGATGTCAGGGTTCTCCTGGGCCTCCTTCGCAATCGCAATCATCGCCTCAACAAACTCATCCAGAGTCTCCCTGCTCTCGGTCTCTGTTGGCTCAATCATCAGCGCCCCCTGCACCACCAGCGGGAAATATATCGTCGGCGGATGGAAGCCAAAGTCCATGAGCCTCTTTGCCATGTCCAGCGTGGTCACTCCCCTTTCCTTCTGCTTTTTGTCGCTGAACACGCATTCATGCAGACACGGGAAATCGTACGGCATGGAAATTGTGTATGCAAAACACTTGTTTCATTCTTCAGATCGGGGCAGGGACTTGATGACGCTCGACAGTTCCAGCACCTCGATGTGACTGGGGCAGTCATCCCAATTATGGCGCCAGCAGACGATCACATCGCAGCCGCTCTCCTGATGACCATGGTTGCGGAACTCCCGGCTCTCAAACTCAAATTCTATTCGAACACGCTACCACTTGCCGGGTTCAACTTGGCGTTTGGCTTCACAATCGGGGAATCCGGCCTGCATCGCCTCCACCATATATCCAAGCTCCCTCGCAACCATGCCAAAGAGAAATACAACGCCTTGTTCGTTCACTGGTTCATGACGGAGTCCCCGAAAATCTATAGGATTTCCATAGGTCGGGCGGCCATTAAGTTTAGAATGGTGTGGCCTCACTACATTCTGAGTCAAAGGTGCAGGAGAAGTGTGGGGAATTGTTTGGATTGGCCTCTCAGGGGGCAAGAGTGGGAGAACATCAGCCCATTTCGGCTTGCCCTGAGCGAATTTCCGGAAGTGTTCTGGAATGGTTGACCATGGTCCAAAGTGCTTCTCGAAGACACCGGGGCTATATTTGCCTTCCCGCCTGTACTTATCACGGGTGGGAATCTGCCGTTCCCTGCGTACAAGCTCACCCCAATCAGCAAGGATCTGTTCATCATCGAGTCGCACATTGGATGAATCTGGCAC
>Ga0315310_10001233_pt1 | contig 16098 bp, 13 predicted proteins | sample TDP5_MG_FD_203630 | JGI IMG/M metagenome (GOLD analysis project Ga0315310, IMG submission 203630) | Freshwater sediment microbial communities from Lake Towuti, South Sulawesi, Indonesia - TDP5 | ecosystem: Environmental > Aquatic > Freshwater > Lake > Sediment | place: Indonesia: South Sulawesi... | reverse complement strand
AGCTCAAGCTTCTTCGCCGAGGTGATCGGCTTGAAAGAAACGCTGATCGGGTCGAGCATGTAGGACTTCCGCTCCTTCCTGCAAACTATGTAGTGCTCATGCCCGAGGTTCTTCGCCAACTCATGGACCAACGCGATCCCCTTGCTCTCAGAGGTCATCAAGATCTCACAATCCCTAAGATGAGGTTTCAACTCCTCCACACAGTGACTTACGAACTGCCTGTCTCCCAAACTGTCAAAATAGGCAATCCAAGTGTCGGGAGAAACCTGAACTAGAGGCAGCCTACGCTTAAACCCCTTCACGTCAAGCTCATAGAACTCCTGGCCGCTATAGGGAACCACAGTCAACATGGGAATCAGCCGGCCTCAACGGAAAGCCCTTTAAACCTTTTCGGCTGCAACGGAGGGGACAGAAACCCAATTTCCATTGACCCAGGGTGAACCTGAGGTCCAAGCCTTAAATAGCACCGATCTCCGTGGGACCCAAGAAAGAGACTGTGTTCGACGAGCACCTTCGACTGACAACCGTTTAGCCAGTTGATTCTCGCGTTTCACAGCATGTTTCGAGGAAAGACACAATGGCAGTTACGTTCGCAGACCTGAGCATCAGGCAAGAGATAATGAAGGCTATCAAGGAGAACGGCTTCCACGAACCGTTTCCGATTCAAGCCGAAACCATACCCGCAATGATGGCGGGGAGAGACGTGGTGGGCCAAGCCCAGACCGGAACGGGTAAGACGGCGGCGTACGGCGTGCCCGTGGTTCAAGGGTTGAACACCGACGAGAGAAGGGTTCAGTGCATCGTCCTTGTTCCCACTCGAGAACTCGCGATGCAGGTTGCCCGAGACCTAGCCCGTCTCGGAAAATACCTCCACGTTAATGTGGTCCCCGTCTACGGCGGCCAGCCCATTGAGAGACAGATCAGCAATCTTCATCGCGGCGCTCATGTGGTGGTGGGAACCCCGGGCAGAACAATCGACCACCTAAATCGAGGAACCGTCGACCTCAGCGGGGTGCACACGGTGATTCTTGATGAGGCAGACAAAATGCTTGAGATGGGTTTCCGAGAAGACGTCGAGTTCATACTCCGCCACACACCCCGAAGCCGGCAGACCGCCCTTTTCTCCGCAACCATGCCCGAGGAGATCAGGGAGCTCGCGGCGAACTACATGAGGAACCCAGAGGAGATCCTAGTCAGCCGAGACGAGATAGCCCTCGAACAGATAGACCAAAGATACGTAATGATAGATGAGAGGCATAAGTTCAGTCTTCTAAGCAATCTTATAGAGACCCGGGACATCCGGCGGGCTATCATATTCTGCAGGACAAGGACAAGAGCAACCCGCCTGGCCACCAACCTAAGGCGAAGGGGGTTTTCCGCGGAAACCCTCCACGGAGGAATGACACAGTCCAAACGAGACCAAGTGATGGGTAGCTTCAGGAACAAGGAGACGAGGCTTCTCGTCGCCACGGACCTGGCGGGTAGAGGACTGGACATAGAAGACATCAGCCACATAATAAACTACGACATTCCCATCTACCCACTAACATACTTCCACAGGATCGGAAGAACCGCCAGAGCTGGAAAGACCGGCAAGTCCATCACCTTCGTTACCCCCCAAGAGCAGTTGGACCTAGACCAGATACGCAGCTTCACCAACACCAGCATCCGGCCGCTCGAATTAAGACCCGAGGCACCCGGGGCAGCCAGTCCAGAAACCATATCCAACTCCAGCCTTGAGAATAGGGAGTACGATGTCGCAATAGGAGACATAAGTCGAAGGGAAAAGGGGGTTGACAGGATCAGCGGGTCCGCGCTCTCCGTCCCTCAGGCGAACCCCGGATACAGAATCAGAGCCCGCGTGCCTACCGCGAGGAAGAACTTGGCCAGAGCGCTCATCCAAGATAGCTCTGCTCACGCCGATGAGGGCGACGAAGAGATGAGCCGGCCCTGGTTCTACCGCAAGATAAGACGCATCGGCGGCTGATCGATCGATCGTTGGGCTGAAGCGCCCTAGGTCCTCGGCTTCGTGCCTCGCGAGGGTACGTGACCATCGAAGTTACTAGTGCAGCTCGTCTTGTCAGTGAATTCAGGGTTTCCAAAAGGAACGGTTCTCTTCATACCATTCTATGGTCTGTTCCAACGACTTCAAGAAGTCGTGCTGTGGTGCCCAGCCAAGGTCCTTTCTGGTCTTTGCGGTGTCAAGCGAGTATCTCCTATCGTGGCCGGGTCGATCAGAAATGAAATGGATGAGATTTCGGGGCCTGCCGAGCTTCTGGAGCACGAGCTGAGCGATCTCTAGGTTTTGTTTCTCGTTGCCGCCTGCCACGTTGTAGATCTCACCAGGATGACCCTCTCGGGCTACGAGGTCAATGGCTCTGCAGTTGTCGAGTACGTAGATCCAGTCCCTAACGTTCTTTCCGCTGCCATAGAGAGGAAGTGGTTTATCCTGGAGGGCGTTGATGACTAGCGTGGGGATGAGTTTCTCTGGGTGTTGGCGAGGTCCGAAGTTGTTGGTGCTCCTCGTGATGACTACTGGTGCTTTGTGAGTGTGCCAGTACGACAAGACAAGGTGGTCTGCAGCCGCCTTGCTGGCTGAGTAGGGGTTCGAAGGATTGAGCGGGTCGGTCTCCTTGAAAGACCCTCTCTCGATACTGCCGTACACCTCGTCGGTCGAGATCTGCACGAATCGTTCGACCCCCTCCTTCTTGGATGCTTCGAGGAGTACGTACGTCCCGTATACATCTGTGAGGACAAACGTTCCCGCTTCGATTATACTTCTGTCCACGTGTGTCTCGGCCGCGAAGTTGACCGCCATGTCACAGTTCCTGATGCCCTTTTCGACGTCTTCCCTCTGGCAGATGTCTCCCTTGATGAATTCTATCTCCTTCATTTCATCTTTGAGGTTGTCGATATTGCCCGCGTAGGTCAGCTTGTCGAGGACAACGATCTCGTCTCTCGGATGGTTTTCAAGCGTGTAGCGAACGAAGTGACTTCCAATGAACCCCGCGCCGCCAGTTATTAGAAGCCGCATGTTACGATCCTCATTCCCCTCTTCTTCAGTCTTTGTAGCTGCTTCCATGTCACCCGTGTTTCATGCCAGGGGTGAGAACCCAGTCGTATGGGATCTTGTCCGTATCCGGTGGTAGGCGTTTCTCATCCGGTTCCTTGTAATTGTAGAGTTCTGTCGGGACGTTCACAACCAAGGCTGTTTCCTCGATGGCTTTGAAGCCGTGCCAGACGCCTGGTGGTATCTTGACCAGGGCTGGGTTCTTCTCACCGATGAAGAACTCTGCCAGCTCGCCCTTTGTCTTTGAGCCTTCACGGTCATCGTAGAGAGCAAGCTTGATCATGCCTTTCACACAGGCTAGGTGATCGGTCTGTTTCTCGTGGGCATGCCACGCCTTGACAACGCCTGGATAGGCCACAGTGGCATAGACCTGTCCGAAACTATCATATTCTTTCCAGTCCGATCTGAGAATCTCCATCAACCACCCCCGCTCGTCCGGGATCAGCTTTAGCGATTTGACGACAGCTCCTTCTATCATCTCAATGCATCTCTCAGAGCATGATTCTTGAATGGTCTCCCACGGTGAACCTGAAGGCTTGAGTCCTGTTTCTCCTGTGCGTAGCTAGGTCGGATCCTGGACCAATGATACTGTCCGCGATCCGACCCCTAATGTCTATTTGACAGTCGTCCATCACGATCGAGTTCTCGATCTCTCCGCACCTAAAGCTGACGTGGTTTCCGATGCTTGTGTATGGCCCAATGTAGGCATCTGGCTCTATGGTGGTTCCTTCCCCTATCACTGCGGGGCCTCTGACGACAGATCCCTTCATGACCTTGGACCCCCTTCCGAGGGTTACTCGCCCCTGGATTGACGCTGGGTCCTCGACGGTTCCTTGAATATTGGTTTCGAGTTCATCTAGGATTAAGCGGTTTGATTCTAGGATGTCTTCGGGCGCTCCGGTGTCTTTCCACCAGCCCTTGACAAACTCATAGGACACATGGCCTCCAGCCTCCATGAGGGATTGAAGGGCCTCCGTGATCTCCAGCTCTCCCCGCCAGGAGGGAGTGAGTTGGGTGATTTGTTTGAAGACTGTGGGTCTAAAGAAGTAGATGCCCGTTAGGGCATAGTTGCTTGGTGGTTCTCTGGGCTTCTCCACCAACCCCGTGAGGTTGCCGTTTTCGTCAAACTTGGCTACGCCGAATCTCTGTGGGTCGCCGACTTCGCAGAGGAGGACCATCGCATCAGAGTTGGATTCGGTGAACGCCTTTGCGTACCTTCTGATCCCTCCCTTCAACAGGTTGTCACCCAAGTACACAACAAACGGTTCCCCGCCGACGAATTTCTCACAGAGTGCCACCGCGTGCGCTATTCCCTTCGGCTCCTCCTGACGTATGTAGGTAATGCTGACGCCGAACCGGCTTCCATCCCCGTAGTGATCAATCACTTTCTCAGGGTAGACGTCCCCAAGGACTATCGCGGTGTCTTTGACTCCGGCTTCTATGAGGTCTTCTAGGACGTACTGCGAGATCGGTTTGTTTGCGACGGGTATGAGCTGTTTGGGGCCTGTGTGCGTTAGGGGGCGGAGCCGGGTTCCGTGGCCTCCGTGGAGGACTACGCCTTTCAGCTGATCCACCGTGATTCGGCTTGGAAGACTTCGCACTTAACCATTTTGTTTGACTCAGAGTGAAGCGGGCTTCCTCTCAAGCATCGTCTTGAGGCTGTCCTCCACCTTCATTAGCCTTGTCTTCAGGACGCGCTCCGCCCTGCCTACGTTCAGAGAGGAGTCGGGGGGTCTTCTCGCAACCCAGAGCCTGAGATCCTTCATCTCAACTCCGGCTATCAGATCTGGGTCGAGGTTGAAGGTGCGGGCTAGTCTCACCGCGAAGTCGTAGCGGCTGATGCGTTCAGCCCCAGCGGTGTGGAACACGCCGCTGAGAGGCCGGTGCGCAACCTCGAGGAGAACCTCTGCCAGGTTATCGGCTAGGGTTGGTGAGTTGTAGTGGTCGTCCACTACTCTTATGGGTTGACCCTTTTTCAAGGAATCGATGATCCAGGTGGCAAAGTTGTTTTTCCTTGGATGCCATCCATAGAGGACGCTGGTCCTGCAGATTGCATAGTCCTCGCAAAGCCCCATGACGTGACCTTCCCCCTCAAGCTTGGTGGAACCGTAGTGGTTTATGGGAGAGGGCGTGTCTGTCTCAACGTACATCCCGCTTTCGCCGTCGAAGACATAGTCCGTTGAAACGTAGATCATTCTGCAGCCCAGTTGTCGACAGACCTCGGCTATGTTTCGGGTGCCCAGTGAATTCACCAACGTGGCTCGCTCTCTGTCTCTCTCGCATTCATCAACGTTTGTCAGGGCCGCCGCGTGTATCACGGCGTCGGGTCTCAGAGCTAGCAGTCTTTCATGAACCTGGCCGATGTCGGCGACATCCATTTTGAGCGAACTCTCAGTTGGTGCGACGGAGCGGTGGGTGGGAAGCAACGTGTCGTCGGCGGAAGCTACTCGGAGGATCTTGTCCCCGAGGAGGCCAGCTGCGCCCGTGATGGCTATCCTCATTCCAATCCCCCCGTTACCAGCTGCTTTCTATTGCCTCACTGTGATTTTAGTTCGATTGTTCAGCTGAGCAATTAGACCTTGACCATGGATTCGGTGATGGGGAGAAATCGATCGATCGATCGATCGCGCGCATATGCTGCCCATAGCGAACAAACCCATGCTCTTCTATGGCCTGGAACACCTGAAAAACGCAGGGGTAAGGGAAGTGGGGGTCGTACTCGGCCCCGTCAAGGAGAGAGTTATGGAAGCAGTTGGAGACGGCTCCAAATTCGGCATCGAAGCAACGTGCATAGAAGAGGGAGAAGCCAAGGGCCTCGCTCACGCGGTCATGATCTCTGAAGACTTCATCGGCGATGAATCGTTTCGATCGATCGATTGAACTCTTGCGCATAAGCGTCTGAGCCGTAACACGGCAATCGGGTTCGGTCACTCAACGTCCGAACGACAGATCTATGCGCACAGATGCCCATTGAGGTGATCGATTGACGCGCACCTTTATACAGAGGCGTATCCAATGGCATTGTCTGCTTCAAATGGAGTAGCCGATAATGAACATCCCGGTTATTGAATTCTTCATCGAGAATGTGGAAGAACATGAAATAGCGGCGAAAAGAATTCTTGAGGTCGGCAGCAAGTATGTTAATGGTAGCGTCAGGCCCTTGATCGAGCGCCTCCATCCCAGAGAGTACATCGGGGTGGATATAGAGCCTGGTAAGTATGTCGACACAATTCTGCCCGCTCAAGATCTCATCGAGCATTTTGGATCTGAATCATTTGATGTCGTGATCGCCACGGAGCTTCTTGAACATGTCAAAGACTGGAAACTTGCAGTGAACAACATGAAGGAGATACTTAAACGCGGTGGACGCGTATACGTAACAACCCGTTCATATGGGTTCCCCTACCACGGATATCCGCTTGACTTCTGGAGATATGAAGTTGAAGACATGCGGAAAATATTCTGTGACTTCAGAATGTTGGCCCTCGAGAGAGATTCTCAAGAGCCCGGGGTGCTTCTCAAAGCAGCTAAGCCAGATGACTATAGACCCAATGACCTGCAGGATTTTGCCTTATACTCGATGATTCTAGGTAAGAGAACAACATCCGTCCCGGACTTTTGCGAGATGCCTTTGTTAAGGAGGGTAGGACTCTCCATAGTGCAAGTACTACGATCAATCGACAGATTGATCGAGTCAAATCTATCGACCGTTGAGAGATGAAGCCTCATCGAAGACTGGCAACAGGGACACAGCAATCTCTCAACCAATTCCGCCTTTATCTTGGTTGTTCCGAGCTAATGACCCGTTGAGAACGATAGATCCGCGCGAAATACTTTCTCCAAGCTATATTCTCACCGAATTTCAACGAGGACACAAAAAGTTGTGCCAGCAAAGTGAGATTTGTCTTCAACATGAGTTTCCTCACGTCGGCCTCTTCCGTGTTTCTAATAAAGTTCTGGACCGTCAGTCGTCTCTTCCATAATTCCGGGAACCTTCTTAGGACCCACAGAATAGCCCTAAGACGGGCCAGGAGAATTCTTGCATCTCGCTTTCTAACGATATCCGATACTACTGTTCCAAACGTATACGGCAGTGGGTTGAACTTCAAGAGCTCGCTCAGACACTTGTTCTTCAGTACCATCGCGATCAAATTCTTAGTCCCATGGAAAATACGAATGCCGTAATCTACACGTCTGGTAGTTGCCTCTCCATAGTGATACACCACTGACGAGGGAACGTACAGAACTTTGTAACCTCTTAACCGTATTCTCCAACCTAGGTCTATGTCCTCGAAGATCATGAAAAAACTGTCATCGAAGACACCTACGTCCTTCAGCGTGGAGGACCTGACCATCATAGCGGCGGCTCGCGCACTGAAGATCTCATCCAGATGATTGTACTGTCCTCTGTCTTCCTCACCGCTTGCTCTGCAGAACGATAGACCGAAGTAATCCACAAAATCACCGGTAGAATCAAAAATCTTTGGGTTGCTCAAGCGTAGAAGCTTGCTTTGAAGAGCCCCAGCATCCGGGCGTTTCTCCATAACCTTGACCAGTTCCGTAATCCACATCCGGTCCACAACCGTATCGTTGTTGAGAAACACAACATACTTGCCCGTGCAGTATTTCACCCCCGCATTATTTCCCGCCGCGAAACCAACATTCCCCTTCAGCTTCACTATCTTGACCCTTGGGTCCTTTCCGAATAGACCTTCAGCCAACTCAATACTGCCATCTCTGGATCCATTATCGACAATCACTACCTCCAGCCGTCGATAGCTGCTTCTCAAGACTGAGGCTACACAGAAGGACAGAAACTCTTTCCCTTGGTAGTTGAGTATTACAACAGAGACTAGAGCGGATCGATCGGCGACATCTTGCACTATTATCCTCCTTTTTCAATTGGCGCGGAACGGGTAATTAAGCATTAGTTCAGAAAACACATTCGATCGATTCATCCTAATTGGAGAACATGCTTTCGTCGGGTTTACACCATCATCGACTGATCGAATGGGCCAGAAAGCCAATGCGTAATGCATCTTCTACAGTATTCTATCTCTGCCCGCGGGAGAAGCCGAAAACCGGCTTTGAGTGAGGCACTGTAGGAACAATGTCCTTCTCTTGAACCGGAAGCTCCTTTCGCTCGCTCGATCGACACCGCGCGGATGCAAAACGAGATATATCAGTCCCTGATTCAGCTAGCACGGGGCCGAGACGGTGTGGGACCCGATCTTGGCAGCAAGGTCGAGGCGCATTGCCGTGGTCTAGCATGGTCTTGGAGCAATCCGCCAAGATGACTCCAGCCTGGGGTGCGCCAGCCGCGCCCTGAGCGTTGGAAATCGTGGGTTCAAAAGCGGCGATGACCCGCTGAAACTCCCACCGGCCCCATCTGATACATTCTCGGTCACGAATCCATCAGTCACCCAGCTCCCAGGGTATCTTTGGTCGAGGCTGCAAAACGATTTATTCGCCGTTCTGCCTAAAGCTGTCGTGAAATGCCTCGGTACGTCAGTTCAAGCGACCGCCGCAGCGTTGAGCTTGTTAGCCCCTGCGGTTCTCGCCGGTCTCAACCTCCTTCTCTCGTTTCCACTCTTCAGCGGCGAGTACACGCACCACATGCGATCGATTGAGCCAGCTTTCACAAGCGACGCTCGCTTCATCCTCGAAAACTACCCGCATATCAACTGGTATCCACTTTGGTATCTCGGTTTTCCGTTTCATCTCACGTACCCGCCCCTCGTTCCCTATCTCACCGCCCTTCTCTGTACGGTCTCAGGAATCAGCACAGCCCGTTCATACCGAGTGCTGGTGGCGTTCGCCTACCTATTCTGCCCGGTGACTTTCTATTTCTTTGCTGAGAGGTTAATGAAAAGCAGGTTTTGGGGTCTGGTCTGCGCCCTTGCCTACACCCTCTTTCCATCGTCGTACTACCTCTTCTTTCCTGATGCAGCCCAGAGGCTTCAGGGATTTCCGTCTGTCAGGCTGGTAAACCTGGCTTTGTACGGAGAGGGGCCTCACACCATAGGTCTCGCAATCACGCCCTTGGCCGCTCTCTTCTTCCTTGAGGCTGTGGGGAAGCCTAGGCCGCGAAACTATGTGCTGGCGGCCGTCTCCGTGGCAGCGGTAGCTCTTGTCAACCTCGTCGCGTTCTTCGCTCTGGCCGTTGTCTTGGCCGTCCTCTTGCTTGTTGAACTATCCAGAGGCGCATCCTTGAATGTGGCGTGGAGAGCTTTCATCTGTCTCTCGCTCGCCTACGGGCTGGTTGCTTTCACCTATGACCTGTCCTTCACCCGGGCCTCTGCTGCCTTCGGCGAGCAAGGAACGTCTACTTGGGGGTGGCTGGGGGCGCTGCTCCTTCTGATAGGTTTGATCCTCGTCGCTAGACTCGCCATAAAGCCGGGTAGGGCCTGGGCGGTGGGCTTGACGTGGGTGGCCGGTTTTGGAGGGGTCATATTTCCCTATTTTCTTGGATTGACCGTCGCTCCTCAGCCGTGGCGATACATCCCTGAACTGGACATGGGAATAGCCTTGCTCATCGGCATGGCCGCTAGGTTTCTGAGTCAAGGTAGAGCTCTGAAGAAATTTCTCTTGGGAACGGTCGTGATCGTCGCGCTGGTGAATTCGGTTCTGTCTTGGGGGGCAGGTTGGTCGATGGCTCAGCCGAATGAAAACATCGCCAACACGGCGGAGTACCGGGTTGCAGTTCATCTGAAGAGCCTGGTTTCGCAGGGAGAAAGAGTTTACACCACGGGGTCGACAGCTTTTTGGTTAAACGTCTTCACGGACATTCCTCAGGTGCGCGGGGGATCGGACCAGGGAGCCACAAACCGTTGGTGGGCGGACGTCAAGCACGAGGTCAACACCGGTGAGGATTCTCACACATCGATTCAATGGCTCAAGGCCTTGAACGTGAGATACGTGGTCGTGGATTTCCCAAATGCCTCGACCGCGTACAAGGACTACGTCTATCCTTTCAAGTTCGAAGGAAGACTGGAGAAGCTTTTCCATTGGGGTGGGGTTGCAGTTTACGAAATACCGCTGTCGAACTCTGCGTGGGTCCAAGTGGTGAGCAGCGAGGTCGCTGGACAGCTAAGGCCTATTCGGGGAGTTCTCGACCGAGAAGGCCTTGGAGACTACCTTGGATTGGTCGAGAACTCGACTGCAAATGGAACTGTCGAGTATATCGTTGAGAACCCGGATGAGATTAGGTTGACGGTTATGGGTTGCAGCGGGCGGGAAAGCCTTCTCGTGAAGTCGACGTTCGATCCTCGATGGAGAGCAACCGTGGACGGAGTTGATGTTCCGATCGAAAAGATCGGCCCCGACTTCATGCTGATCAGTCCTAGACGCGCAGGAAGCTATGAGATCGAGCTTACTTGCACGCGGTCGGCGAGTGAGGTAGTGGGGCTAGCTATCTTCGCTCTTTCCGTCACTACCGTGCTTGTCATTCGAGTGTATGGACACCTGACGCTACGTCTCGAGAAAAAGAGCAATGTCGGTCGATCGACATCGACGATCGATCGTTGACGCGGACTACCTCATTCGAAGATCTAAGGAGAAGAGGGAGGAGGGACGGATGATCTTCGATCTTACTTGCCTCAACGAGATGTGTCTGGGAGGGTTTCAGCAGGTGGTGGGGGTTATCTTCGATCGATCGCTTCGACGGCATCAGGAGCGAAGACCTCCTGCCCCTGGATAAGCATGCCATGCCAGTCCTCATCGAGGCGACTCAAGTCCTAAACTTTCACAAATCCCCCTACGTTTTCCATGAAGAGTGTGTGGGATTACTGTCAGATAGCCTGTGAGGGCCGAGAGGTCAAGCCTCTCTCCTACAGCCAGACCCGAGAATACGTCAAGGACCTAAACTTTAGGGGCCTCCACCGAGTTAACCCTGAAAAGACGGAATTTCAGCCTTATGAAGAAATGAGCGTGACGATCTGAGAGCGGCACGCACTTTTGCAGTTTTGAAGCGCGTCCGAAAAAATAATTAGTTCCTCCAATCTATATGGTCCTTGTGGGCTGTCGGTGAAGCGGGAAGACATATACAACTTTCTTGCTTCATTCATTTTAGTAGTATCCACATATTTTCTTGGGTCTATCCTTGGAGCTTGGAGATTTCTCCCATATCCCCCCGGCTACGATACAATCAATCATTTATATCGGGTAAAGTGGTTTCTGGATTACTGGCCGCATATCAGCTGGAATTATCAATGGGCAGGCGGCATGCCCCAGTTCAGGTGGTATCCATCACTGTACTACCTTATGGTGGCATTGCTCGCCGAGTTTACCCACTATTCGATAGAACCAACAACGGTGTTATTCTTGTGTATCGGGATATGCCTTTGCGCCATTGCTTGCTACGGATTTCTGCTGGAGGTCACAGAAAACAGACCCATTTCTCTTATGTGCGCACTTCTTGTTATCTCTACCCCAAGCGTTTGGGACGCTTACATCTCAGGCGGCGTTTTGAGCAGAGAGGCATCGCTGTTTCTCTTTCCCTTCTGTTTATGGTCAACAGTTAGATTCGCTAAGGTCCTCTACAAAAATGGACCATGCACGAAGAGTTATATCTGCACCGTCTGTTTGCTTGCCCTTTCCCTTTCATTCCACCCGTTCTTCGGCTGGCCGATTTTTTTAATATCTCTTTTTCTGCTCTTCGTGTACCTAAGGGAGTGGAAGCAGAAAATCCACGCCATAATCAAAGTTACGATACCCGTTTTGCTTCTTAACGCATATTTCTATATCCCGTACGTATATTCTCCCATTCCCAGTGGAGCCGTCACGATACTCGGTGGCCCTTCCCCGAATTTGCTCTTGGTGTTGCCTAGGTCTGCAAACATGCCGGGGTACTGGACTCTCTCCCTGGTGTCTCTACCTTTGACAGCGACGGTCTTAGTGGTTAGCCATTATTTGAAATCGTTAAGGCTGAGGGAAGATAGATATCTGAAAGCCCTAGCATTTTTGACGCTCTCTCTCATTCTATTCCTGAGTATAGGATCGTTTTTAGGCATTGAGCTTACTCTGTTAGGCATCGCCATCAGTATTTTACCATTTTGTCTGATGGCTTTTGACGCCATTTTGCTTACGCGAATATCCGTTAGGTTTCCTAAGGGTGTTAAGGTGGTTTTTCTGGCTACCCTAATAGTAGCTTTGATCACATCAACGATAGCAACTTACCGTATCACTCCAGATCAGGTTTGTGGGTCTATCGGTTTCAACAACGCTAGCAAAACGGATGAAACGAACATACTCGAATCGCTGAACATCAATTGCACCGAGACCATGCATCGCGTTGGCGTTTCAGCAGCTGATGGAGGAACCGGCATGTGGTGGAACTACAAATCAGGCGTGCCTCAAACAAGACACTACTATAGTCAGGGAGTTTTGTATCCACATTGGGAGACCTGGCTAACGGCCAGCGTCTGGGGGTTTTCAGAAAGATGTGAGGAAACGAATTTTCTTTTGGACTGGTGGGCTGTAAAATGGATTCTCGTAAATACAGGAACCCAGCCACCCGGTAATCCGTCGAAATTCCTAGATAGACCAGACTATTACACTTCGCTTGCCAATGTATCAACGATTCATGTGTTTCTCGTTAGGGATCACACATCTATCATTTCAGCAACCAATGCGCCCACATTTCTTGTGATTTCGGAGCAAGCTGCTCCGGGTGGAGGGCCCTATAGAGACATACTGAACGATATCGCATACTCGAATTATAACAGTTGTTCCGTGATTCCGATACACGGTAATGAGTACGTAGACGACTATTCCTTGGAGGAGTTAAGCATGTTCGACGCCGTTTTCTTATATGGTTACAAATATCATAGTCGTGATAGGGCGTGGGAATTGCTAGAGGAATATGTTAGGGGAGGAGGTGACCTGATCATTGAAACCGGTTATTCGCCAGACGCCGATGCCCCTTTTATTCCTCCGCCTTCTCCGGTGAATAGAACAACGTGGACGAATTTCGGCATGGAATGGCATTTCTCTTGTATCAATAGCTCAGTCACAGACATGATCGACTTTGCGGCATTCTCACCTGCCGTTAACGAAGGCGCCGCTTGGGGGATCTCCTCATCACTAAACGAAAGCATTCGTGGCTGGGCGTGGCCAGTACTGTGGGATAGCGGCCATCCCATTGTTGTTATGGGTGAGTATGGAAAAGGGCGGGTGGTATGGTGTGGGATGAACCTGCCGTGGCATATAGCCGTCTACAAAAATCGTGAGGAGTCCAGGTTTCTTTCAAAAATGGTTGATTGGACCTCGAGGGCGCCTGAAAAAACCAGGGTGCAGGTGAAATGCGATGCAGAAAGGGTTAATCCGGAAAAGGTCGTGGTGAGAGTTGACGGTGCGGCCAGTGGCATACTTTTTAAAGAGTTCTACTTTAAGGATTGGCATGCCTTTCTGGAGAAGGATGGAAGAAGGATTAGGGAGCTCAAAATCTGTAGGGCAGGACCGGACTTCATGTATATAGCCATTCCAAGGGATAGCGAATACCCGATCAGGATCGTGTTTGAATTCAGCAGGGTCATCGAATACACAGGGCTTTCAGTATCGGCCACCGCGCTGTTTTTGCTCCTAGCCTACGGTGTTGCTGGAGAAAGACTAGTTGCCCCACTCGCTTCTGTTGTCAGCAAAATCAAGGAAAAAGCAAAGAGCTCCATACGCTCGATCAGGATTCGACGGGCGGAACGTCACAATAGTCCGACTTGGGATAACCTCGATATGCGCCCTCCTATACATCGCGTGGACACGTAGAAAAAAGGCAATGATCCTAGCACCTGCACACCACTGAAGCGAATGCTCGATCGACAGCTTCAGATCAGAACTCAGTCTGGGCGAGAGGCATGCTTCTCCGCTGTATGGATCTACCTATCGATCGAGTGCTTCGTTTCTGCAATGGGGCCTTCTATCTGGCTTTCTTCTTGGCTTCTTTCGTCTCTTCCTTCTTCTCTGGCGCTTCTTCCTTCGCTTCCTCGCCTATGGGTTTCTCCTCTTCCCCTGGTGTCTCTAGCGGCGTCTCCTCTATTGGTGTTGGCGCCGGAGTTGTAGCCAGCGTCCATCCTATCCATGCCAGTATGGCGAGTATCACGGCTATTCCGAGGAAGGCTGTTACCTGCAGGGTGATGACCGGCCAGGGTGAGAAGCCCACCAGCCATCCGTAGATCAGTATCCCCGCGACGCTGCCTATGAGTATCAGCGCCCCTATCACTTGATCTTTCGTCATTCTTCTCGTCCCCTATTGCGATGCTGTGTAGTCGAGGCTTAAGTACTTAAAAATAGCGTTTTCGCCCGGCTTGCCTTCTGCAGCCCGGCAGCCGTCACCCCCGCGTGGTCTCGACATGTACGGCTTAAATAGAATGCGTCGGGAATTGTCCGTAGCGATGAGCGGGGACATCTCACAGGGCCTGTTGGGTGTTGTCTTCTGCGGTGGAGCCGGGGTTAGGCTTCGCCCCCTGACCTACTACGTGCAGAAGACCATGATCCCCATAGGCACGAACGAGAAGCCTCTACTGGAGTACATCGTCCGACTTCTTAGGCACCACGGGATTACTGAGCAGCTATTCTTGGTGAGCTACAAGGCTAGGCAGATCGTGAACTACTTCGGCGATGGCTCGAGGTTCGGTGTTGGGATTCGGTATCTGGCTGATCCGCCCGGAGCTGAGTCCACGGGTGCGGCGCTTGTGAACGCCTTCAAGAGGGGTCTGATCGGCTTGAGGCAGACGCTGTTGATCTATTACGGCGACATCCTCTCTACCCTGGACCTAGGGTCCATGATCAGGTTTCACAGGGAGAAGGGGGCTGTGGCTACTCTGGCTCTCTCCTCCGGGTTTCCCATACCGGTGGGGGTCGCTCAGGTGGACGAAGAGGGAAGAGTCTCAGGTTTCGCCGAGAAGCCCGTGTTGGAGAGGCCCGTGGGGATAGGGGTTCTAGCGATGGAACGGTCAGCTCTCGGATCTTGCGCCGAGGCCTGGAAGGAGGGGGAGCAGATGGACCTCATGGGCGACATGATACCGCGCCTGATAAGGCGTGGTGAACCCGTCTTCGGATACCGTACCTTAGACTACTGGTATGACATTGGGTCTGCCGAAAAATACGAGAAGCTTGACCCGGAGATGATAGACGGCAAGTTCGCGTATCTCTTCCAAGCTTCCCCCTAGTCACCAACCCCATATGGTCTGCCACAGCACCGGCACGTTTTCTTGCTTGCGTGATTGTACGCAAATTGGTGATGCTCTCCTGTGCTGGTTCGATCGATTCGATGTTAGAGACCGGCCCTACTTTAGGGATAAGTATATATGGCGGCCGTGTCTCGCGGGGCGTCACCTAAAGAAGCGAAGAAAACCAAGGGAAGTGAAGAAAGATGCTCTCAGGAAGAACTCGTCTCGTGAACACCTCGACCAAGATTCAGGGCAAGAAGTATGATCGTTTCCTGGTTCACATCCCGTCAAAGGTCGCCAGGGACTCGCAGTTCCCGTTCAGGGCCGGTGACTTGCTATCAATAGACGTCGACCCAAAGAAGAAGACGATCACACTTCTGAAGACCAGGAAGTAAAGGTTCCTCAAGGCGACATCGGCATATTTCGAGCCCGTTATCCTTTTTCATGCTTGGCTAGAGGCGCTTCTTTTTCTGATAGGGTTTCTCGCAACAGTTCTCTTCGGTCAATGCTCATGCAGGGGGCAGCCGAGGCCCCAGTCCTCGACTTTGAGAGATGAATCGACGGCGAGTGGAAGGTGCTTCTCAGCTCATGCCTTCTGAGGTGCCCAGCTTCAGGCTCATTGCATGCCTCCTGAGGTGCCCAGCTTCAGGCTCATTGCGACGCCCGGGGAGAGAGCTATGGATACAAGGGTTACCAGCGTTAGGATGAATGCGTGCTTGAAGCCTGCGGAGACCCTTTCCTCCGCAACCTTTCCTGCAACGAGCCCGTTTATCGCTCCGTTCAGCACGAGCGGCGGGACGAAGAGCATGACGAATTCACCGTAGGCTATTGACATGCTTGCTATGGAGAGGATGCTCCTGAGGA
>Ga0315310_10001232_pt1 | contig 16104 bp, 19 predicted proteins | sample TDP5_MG_FD_203630 | JGI IMG/M metagenome (GOLD analysis project Ga0315310, IMG submission 203630) | Freshwater sediment microbial communities from Lake Towuti, South Sulawesi, Indonesia - TDP5 | ecosystem: Environmental > Aquatic > Freshwater > Lake > Sediment | place: Indonesia: South Sulawesi... | reverse complement strand
CAGTTCCAACGCCGCCAATAACTTGAGTGACCTGAAGGAAGGCACCCTCAACCTTGTTCAAAGCCTCTCCATAAATTGAGAGAAGGCTCTTGAGATGTTCCTCGCGGTGAGGCAACCGGTCCGGAATATAACGGGGCGAAAGCCTCCCCTTGTCCCTAAAAATCGTGGACGTTTTAGACATGTCCATACTGAATTAGCACCAAAAACCTACCATTAATTGATGCATACATTTAAGTTATCTCTATTAGTACATGGGCATATAAACTTTCAATCTTTCAGATGAGACGATGATCGCGGTCATTTAGGAAATGAGCCAGATGATTCTCAAAGATCTAAGCAATGACTTACTCGGGAATCTTTTTGTCTAATAGGTATACGTCTATAATACTTGATAATTAATAGAATTTTCTCAAACATTCATCATCTTCTCATATGTGCGCTCCTTGACGAGGAGCTAGCCGTTTTCCAAGATATTTGTTAATCATGCTGGTGACAGCACCTAAAGCCTCTATCCTTTTGCTGCTATCTTCGGTTATTAAAATGCTTATGTAGTGTGGATAGTAGATGGTTTCGATTTTCCTGACCGAATCTCGCTCCAATAGGACTCTAAGGCCTCAATAACAGCACTCGGCGTCTTTGGTTCTCTAAGGTCTTTGGTATTGTTTTCTCAGTTTTTTGAACATTATGTTGAGCCGATATAATGCATGCCCTTAACAATATTTCCTAAACATGTCCACCATTACTATCTTCTCATGATCGATCTATGTTTCACACAATTCAACTTCTGGTACACCTTCATTTGGCAGCAACACTGGTCTAAGATATCTATCTGTGAAGAAGCGACTAAGGTCATTTAGGAGATCACTGAATGTGTACTTGTTGCCACTAAACTTTGACAACTCAATGGTGCCCCGTTCAATCATCTTTAAGACGTTTTCCATGGTCCTTGTATTGCATCCGCTTGTTCCAGAGGTTCCAGCGTTACTGTAGTGCCAGACCCCGCTTTCAACCGCTATCTCACCGTGGGTCCCAGCGAAAGCGTGAATTCTCCAGCCTGTACCTGAAACCATCCTATGTGCCAATTCGACAGCCTTAACATCGCCAGCTGCAATAATGACGTCATCGGACATGAAGGACTCGCCATATCTTCCTTTAATACTTTTCAAAGTCTCAACGTGAGGGAGATTCGAGTCATAAACAAAAAATTCTACTTTATCACCGAATCTGCTGCCAAGTAACCGTTCTCCGAGCCTAGCCTTATCTTCACTTCTGACAAACATGACAACCTTTGATGCTCCACCCACCTGCACCTTCTCGTCAAATGTTAGAGCCACCTCAGCTGCAATGAAGGCCATGGCTCCCGAGCCTATTATAGCTGTCACGCCGCCTCGGGCAACCCCCTTTTTCATTATGTTACCGTGTTCATCTTGGCCTTCAGGATGAACAGCTAGATCCAGACAGTCAACTAAGCAAGCAGTAGGCTCAACCAAGGCAGCTTCCACATCGCTGATGTTATCGGGCACTCTTAGGACACATCCGCTTCTGATCAGCTCTGGCGTAATCCGTACATATTGAGCGTAGCTGCCATCCACAGTTCTCGCTCCGTCTTCAATATCCATTCCAAGGAGCTGTATCCCAGCCACGTTTCTTTCCCATAGATATCCAGGAACAGGCTTGTATGTGGCGCATCTTGTTTGTAGAATCACTCTTTCGCCTTCTTTGAAGTTAAGGTATTCCTCAGGAAACTGCCTCAGCCATGTGCTCATGTAACCTAAGGGTTCAGTTAAATGCTTTACATTTGTGCCTACTTTCTCTATTGTACCTACCATCTCATGTCCAACTACTCTGCCCCATTCTGGGAATATTGATCTACAGAGTTTTGCTCTATGGTCTTCTGTTAAACCTTTTAAGCGCCTTGCTAACCCCTTATAGAATTCGTCGTTTATATTATCGTTTATCCTTCCCGTTTCCAATAGGCGCACATACTCGGGAAGGTTTGATGGTTCGAATTTCTCGTCTAAGCCAATTAAATCGGCTAATTGACATAAGAGAATGTTGTCGATTAAGCGGTGGCCCTCTTGATAGTATCTCACCTCGGTGCCACATCGGTGGACCATCTTAACCTTGATTATTAGATCGTTTGATGTGTAGAAGATCGGACGGTTCTTCACGACTCTATAGTCTCCCTTGCCATAATAGACAAGTGCATACATGCCGCCTGCTCCTACGCCTTCAACACGGGCTTCTCTGCCCCGTTCCCGGTAAATATCACCAGGCTTCAAACCTAGCCTAGACTGATACCTGTACACGGTCACTACAACCTCTAGCTTGGATACAAACCTCCATTAAGCAAGATCGTCTGTGCATTGATGAAGCCGGCTTTATCAGAAGCCAAAAAGACGATAAGGTATGCGATGTCCTCTATGGTGCACGCTCTCCCAACGGGAATCTTTTCAATTCTTTTCCGTCTCAGCTCTTCAGCCGAGCCTAATCCTTCTTTCTCCAAAGACAACTCATATAAAAGCGGATTTTCGCTCCAGCTTCCTGCCTCGTAAACATCGCTTGGCGCTATGGCGTTCACGGTGATCCCAAACCTGCCCAATTCAAGCCCAACGGCGTGGGTGAGACCGCGCAGGGCAAATTTACTCATAGAATAAACCGATAAGCCCGCGCTTCCTTTCACCCCTGACATAGAGCCTATGTTAATGATTCTACCCCATTGTTGCAGTTTCATGTGTAACTGAACCGCCTTTATACAGTAGATCGCGCCCTTGATGTTGACATCGATTGTTTTCTTCAGGTCTTCCTCAGTCGTATCCTCCAGAAAGTTTGGGATAGTGATCCCGGCGTTGTTTACTAGTATGTGAACCGTGCCGAACCTTTTAACCACCTGCTCAACCATGAACTTAACGCTTTCCTCACTCGACACATCCGTCTTCACTGCTAAGGCTTTCCCTTCCCCATACGTTGCTTCTATTTCAGCAGCTACGCTTGTGGCTTTCTTTTCATTAATATCGGCAATAACCGCACGAGCATTTTCCTCAGCCAATGAGAGGGCGATCCCTCTACCTATGCCAGCTCCTCCTCCTGTGATTATGGCAACTTTGTCTCGAAGATTTAGATTCATGGCAAATCTTCTCTATGAGGTTTAGGTCTTTTAAAATTACTTAACTTTGCAGTTTATAAGGAGTTTTGTTTCTCATAGGGTGATGGCGGAGATGATTATAGTTATACATTGAACTATAAATTTGGTAGGGGAAAAAGAAGAATTTTAAGGAAGTAATGGACACAGCTACTTTACCTGTGGTAATAGCTGGAGGGCCAAAAGTATCAAATGATAGGGAATTCATTAAACTTGGGAAAGAGATCACTGTGGCAGAGACAGGCGGCGTATGTATGGGCAGAAACATTTGGCAAGCCAAAGATACTGGATACCATCTGCGCAACTGTTCATAGAGGGATAGAAATAGATGAGGCGCTGGGAATCTACAGAGAAAAAGTTTGAAGTAATCGGCGTGGGGAATTGTGCAGCTGATTTTCTGGGGATAGTGCCTCACTATCCCTCGCTTGATGAGAGGTTAAGAATGCTAGAGCTCCTCCGTCAGGGAGGTGGTGAGGTAGCCACTGCTTTGGTAACTCTGTCTAGGCTTGGGGTGAGAACCTCTTTTATTGGTAAAATTGGCGATGATGAGATCGGTAAGTTCATCGTTGCCGAATTTGAAAAGGAAAAAGTGGATACCAGCCGCATTGTTATGGATAAAGGGGGGTCCTCTACCTTCGCATTCATTATCATTGATAAGGAAAGCGGTAAAAGAACCATACTATGGCACAAGGCAGTGAAACCATTAAAGCCAGAGGAACTGGACAAAGAATTTGTTCTCTCGGCTAGAATTCTTCATCTGGACCAGCATGAGCCGGAAGCAGCTATCGAAGCAGCCCACTGGTTTAAGGAAGCAAGTAAGACTGTTGTATTGGACATTGACGCCATTAATTCTCAATTAGAAAAGTTAGTGAGGCTAGTAGATGTGCTCATTGGCTCTGAAGTCTTTGCCAAAAACTTTACCAAGAACAGTGACTATTTTGAAGCAGCGGAGAAGATCACTTCTCTAGGACCGAAGATTGTAGTAATCACTTTAGGGGACAGAGGATGCCTCTGTAAATCTGGAGAAGATGCGTTTATTCAACCGGCCTTTGAAGTGGATGTGGTAGATACTACTGGTTGTGGCGATGTGTTCCATGGAGCTTTCATCTATGGGCTTCTGCAAAACTGGGACCTAAGAAAAATAGCCACGTTCTCCAATGCTGTTGCCGCGATGAAATGTACCAAAGTCGGAGGAAGAACCGGCATCCCTACGCGCTATGAAGTAGATAAATTTCTGAAGAAAGCCAAACTTAAAGGGTAATAGCCATGAGCCGACTGAATCTATACACGAAACAATTTTCGTAGCCTTTTATTGTGACGCTCTTCAGTTTGGAGACCACGCCTAGAACGGATTTGCGGACAGCAGGTTTGTGATAAACTCTTGGTTTTCTCCCTTCATCACCAGCCGAATAGTAACCTTTACAGAGCTCGGCTATCGATACAACTGAGATGACAGCATGTATCATGCCGCCTCCACAGCGTCGAGAACCTGTTTTAAAAACCCGTTAGGGTTCCTCCTATTCTTGACGCCCAGAAAGACATCAGTACTTGCTCACCCTCCATTATGAAAAGTACCTTATCGCCCTCCCTTAGACCTTATGCATCCCTAATTTCTCTAGGGATAGTTATCTGCCACTTCGTGGTAATTGAGCCCACACTTACCTTCAAAATACGGTCCCTACCAATTGGAAAGGAGAGCTTACTAATAGGCGCTAAATTCTTTAGTAAACATTTAATTTGATCCTGATGGTGTGTTTAAGCCAGTCTTTCTTTACAAGTGATCATGAATAGATGGCATGTGATTTGTAGGGCTTGAATAAGGGTGAGCCCGGGAGTACGGCTTTTTGTAAAGGCGATGGCGTACCCCTTAGCTCTAATCTAATGACGGAAAAATTAGCCAATAGATTAGACCCCCTATATTTTTTCAAATCTAAGATAAGTAAGCCATCTCGTGATATCGCAGCCTTCCTTTGATGACGGCATTACTAAATTAGGCGAATCCTTTTTAAGATTGCATGAAGGAAATGAGATTGTATGAACAGTTCCGTACGAGACTATGAAGAGATCCTTCGGGAAGCTAGTTTAAGTGAGATTATGCGCAAGGCATATGAGGCTCATATTTTAATACCTGCTTTTAATATTGCCTACTTGCCGATCGTTGAGCCGATTGTTTCTGCGCTAAATGATCTTTCCTGTTTTGGCCTTGTTGAAGTTGCTCGTCCCGACATAGAGAAGTTTGGCGCTCAGAGCTTGAGGGCAGTTCGTGACGAATTCGAGAAGTATGCAGACAGGGCTTATACACGTTTGCATGAGGACCACGTTCCAGTGATTGATGAAGATGGAGAAAGAGTTAATTGGAAAAAATGGATAGAGGAAGCCCTCAATCTCGGTTTCGACTCCGTGATGATTGATGGGTCTCGGCTAAGCCTCAAGGAGAACATTGAAGTTACCAGAACGGTAGTTGAGATGGCGTATGCAAAGAGAGATCCTGTTGAGGCCGAACTGGGAGCCGTATTTGGGCATGAGAAGGGTCCCCTTCCACCATACGAGGAACTTTTCCGCACAGGTAAGGGGTTCACTGACCCTGGAGAAGCAGAGAGATTCGTGAAAGAAACGGGCGTTGATTGGCTTTCAGTCGCTATCGGGAATATACATGGCGCCATCAGCGGTTTAGCAAAGGATCAGAAGAAGGTAAACGCTAGGCTAAGTATTGAGCATCTGCAGAAAATCGTCACTGTTACGAATGTGCCGATCGTCCTCCACGGCGGGACTGGAATAACACAGGAAAGCGTACTCGCCGGAATCAAGAATGGCGTTACGAAAATAAATATAGGCACCGGAATTCGCCAGAAATACGAGATAGGACTCCGAGAAACAGGAAGCGTTAGCGTTGCCCGAAGACGTGTAAAAGAAGAAATTGAGGACACAATTAAAAACTATTACTACATCCAAGGAAGCGCTCGTAAGTTAGCGTCGCTAATAGGTGGCACATCCAAATTATAAGCTATGCTATCGCTTTCTTCAGCCTTTGATGCCCAATTTTTTAAAAATATTTAAGAATATGTTTTAGATATTGCTGGGGATAGAGCGAGTTGGATTCTAGACTTAAGAGAATCATTAACAAGATTAGGGACGAGTCGCTTAGACATAAGATTTTCGATCTAATTGAAAAACCATCAATCGAGATAGATGGCAAAGTATATGAGGGATTACCATTCGAGATTGCACCTGCGAGCACATTCCATCATCACAATTATCCAGGAGGGCTTCTTGAGCATGTCCTCTCTGCAACGAAAATCGCCTTAGTCCTATGTGATTGTGTTGAAAAGATCTACCATGGAAAAGTCGAAAGAGACACCGTGATCAGCGGGGTCATACTGCACGACCTCTACAAAACGCTTACCTATGAAGAGAGAGAAAACGGAGCTTATGGTTTTTCGCCTTTAGCAGAACGCGTAGATCACCTTTCACTGATCGTATCCGAGATGACTCGGAGAGAATTCCCTTTAGATCTGATCCACGCTGTATGCGCCCATCACGGCGACATTGGACCAATTAAACCTAAAACGGTCGAGGCATTAATATGCTACCTCGCTGACCTCATAGATTCCCAACTGAACGGCGAAGTTATAAAGGCGGCTAAATACCTTGTTAAGGAAGCGACCGGCGAAGCGTTGGAGAAGATCACAGCAAAGGAAGCTTTTGAGATAGTTCATTCAAAAAAGGTCGGAGGATGGGATCATCTGCGCCGAACTGTGGAGAAGCTAAGAGAATCTTGAGAATTGCTTTTACTTTCTCGTTTTAATCCATTTTCTAAAGTTTCTATATTCCACAAATGATAGAACTCCGAGAATGGCGATAGTTAAGGATGACAATATTATGGAGCCGCTTCCTCGGAGGCTTGTAATTCTATCTAATGTACGTGCTAAGACTCCCCAAGCAGAGGAGATTCCGCTGAGTAATAAGTTTGGCAATGGAGGCGGTCTTACTCTCATGTAAATGTAATTTGACTTCGCACTGTAAGCATTACTCGTATAATTGTAATTCACCTCTGCGGATGGAAGAGTATAGATCCCTTCCTTCTTCAACATGATCGAGTATGTATGCGTCCTTGAGGAATTCTCAGATATCTGTGACCAAGCGTGCGTTAGGTTACCTTTCACCAACTCTACAGATGAAAGACCATAATATTGAAGCGATAAGCTATCATCTAAAGTGACGTTTTCAGCCGCATCATCATCCATGTTAATAACTCTTACTGTGACATCGACTATTTGACCAACTTCTGCTTCGTTAACCGTAATCACTTTTTCTACTCTTAGATTTAAAGGCAAAACTTGTATGAAATTGACGGTTAATTCTTCAGGCAGAATCGACGAACCCTCTTCCACGAAACTAAGGGTTAGAAAAACAGTTTCATTTAGGCTTTGAATAACCTCTAAAGCCGGTTTGAATTCCGTCTTATTCAGATTAGCCGTTGTAATGACATTAACTATAGGCTGCTGAGGAGTCACTTTTCCATCCTCGATTGCTGCGTTGGGCGCGGCTGTTAGAATGAAGGATAGCGCGGCACTAGGTGAGAATCGAATCGGCTTGGTATTGTTTAACAGTTCATTTATGTTGAATGGATGAAGGAAAGATGAGGAGTGGAATCTGTTGATCCAGTATGAAAAGACGCAGAGCATCGGTGTCGGAGTTGTGGAACTTGGCAGAATCATTCTTATAGGCACTAACATCTCAGAACCTACGGCTTCCAATAGATTCTGAATCGTCGAAGAAGAAAAGAAGCCGACCATCATAACGGTCCCATTTGCCGACATCCTAGTTTTATGCGGGGTAAATATGCCTGATTCGTAAGCTGAGTTGATTAGATCTGCCAGTCCGCCCCTATGAAGAGGTAAAGCATTCATAATACTGCGTCCAACCATCGATAGCGGCGCATCCGACTGATATACAAAAAACACAATGTTATGTGTTGTGCCGTCGGTTTTCAACTCTTGAGCAAATGAAGCCAGATAGCCCAAAGATGCGCCGAAAGATCTAGAGAAGGATGAAGCAGCTAGATCCGCCTTTTGACGAGCAACATTTACATCCTCTTCAATATAAACGGATAAGAAAAGCGTTCTTGGAACGAGTTCATAGTACCTTGTAATGTTCTGTAAGAAGGATTGAGGAATATCCATCGGCATCAATTCCCTTAAAGCGGATGGCGACGTAAGGATCGGAGGCAACGTAGCAGCACTGATGTCCTGGGAGATCAGGATCCCCATAACGGCATTCTTGAATTCGGGAGCTGAAAGATCGATATAAGCGAAAGACATCTCTGAGTCTACAAAAGCGGACGCTAAGTAAGCTGTACCCTCAGGAGTTGAAAAACCAAACACTCCCTCGATGTAGTAAGGGTCGTCGTTTAAATTGCCCATAACGGGGGAAAATGCAGAAGCAATCAGGGCATTTATGAGAAGGAATGAAGCTAGACATAAAGGCTTCCAAAGATTGCTTAAACTTCTCGAGGTTGCAGTGTTAACCTTGTTCTCACCCACTCCGCTTTTAGGTTTCTTCTTCTGTAAAAGAATTCTTTCAGCCAACCTGCCCGTTTCGCATCCAGCGATAGCTGAGATTATGAGCAAAGATAGATTCTTTACGGAGTTGAAGACCACGATTCCCATAAGTGGAGATAAGATTTCAGTAGACGGCCCTGATAATCCCGCGGGCATCTTCTGCAAAAGAGCATATACGTCGCTGATGATGGGTGCAGCAAAGATCGTTCCCAGCGTAGTCCCAGGAGGTGGAGGTGGAAGACCAGTTAAGAGAGTAGTAAAGTTCCCAAGAAAACCCGATCCTTCCACTATCTCAAATATGCGGAGAGCAGCGACGATCATTACAGAAAACATTGCAGAAAAAACGGAACTCGCGGAAGATACGACGCCCAACCTTTTTCTAACTATCAAACCGCATAGAAAACCTGTGCTAATCCATATACCTATTAAGGTTGGAAAAGTTAAAGGATCACCGAAAAGGATAAAGATCATCGCCAATAACACGTGGATTGATGTACCCAAAAAAGGACCTAACCATTCAACTAAAAGGCCGAAACTGACGGGCAAGAAAGTGAACCCTAAGCTAAAAGCTAATACGGAGCATGCCACGAAAGCTAAAATTTTCCTCATCTTCGTTTCATTACGTTAGAAGCTATGATGAACATATAGGTTTTGTGAACTAAAAAATCACTTTCGAGACAGCATCTTCTTCGTTACATTAGATCCCCAAACACCATTGATTAGTAAGCTGAGTATAAGGATAGCATGAGATAGAAACCACAAGGGATACTGACTTATCCAATGATATTTTTCGATGGACCATAGAAATACGGCCAGTGATATATATATCGTGATTAAGCTACAGCACAGATGTACAAATTGAAGAATCTTACCCGATTTATGTGTTCTTTTTTTAAATCTATTAAGAATGCGGCTCACCCTCAAAGATATGTCTTGGAGATCATCTAAGAGTAGAGTTAGGCCTCCGTAAAGGAAGAATAACTCCATATACAGTATCAAACTTTGAAGGCTCAAGCTTTCTCCGGTAAAAGTCGGCGTGAAAAGAGTGGTTAGAGAATTAGGGATGAAAGATACGATCAAAAGGGTTGAGCCAATCATTATAAGAAAACCATACACATAGTGGTGGAAAAGAAGCCTTCTGATATGCACCCTCCCAACCATTTTAGACGGAACAATATTTAGGAGAGCTGTTAAAATCGCGATCCAGAAGAGTAAACCACTCATGAGGTATGGCGAATAGGGTTGCCACCATGGTCTTGCAGCGTAGTATCCCGCTAAAATATTTCCTGCAGAGATTAAGCTTATTAAAGAGTTGAATATGAGTGCTAAGCTCAGAATTTTCTTCGCGAGGTTTGCGTAAGCTTTCAACATGGCGTCGAAAGATTATTTTTTGGTGATTTAAAACTTCCTGATCTTTCCGAATTTTTAAAGATAGATTATTTCCACTTTGAGCGTTTCAGTATTCAAAAGTGCGATGGTTGATTTACCAGTAAGATAGCCACATGTTTCTCCGGGATTTATCACCAAAGTCTTACCCTTTCTGTAGGTCTTAACCTCATGCGTATGTCCATAAACAACTACGTCGAAACTCTGAGCCTTGACAAGGGATCTTGATAGCTCCTCTTCATCGCCATGCGTCATCACTATCTTCACTTTCCCGATGTTTATTTCTGCAAATCTCCCGCGTATCTGGGCATTCAGCTCTTCAAATCTCTTTTTTAGCCCCTCTCGTTCGCCGTCGTTGTTGCCAAATACCCCGATTAAGTTCGCGCTTAGGGATTTAAAGCGTGGCACAACAAATGGAGCTATGAAGTCTCCTGCATGAAGTACTAATTCAACCTTTCTCTCATTTAATTGAGCAACAGCTTCATCTATTAAGGGTAATCTATCGTGCGTATCCGCCATTATTCCCAATAACATATTTCAAACACCGCTTTCTAATTCACTTACGTTCTAAAAAATTTTAAAACCTTTCATCAAACATCTTTTCATCTTTATAAAGGAAATAAATGTTATTTTAGCCTTGACGGTGAATTGTCATGGTGGTTTCTGCCGGGGTTCATGGAAAAGGAACGCTTTCACTTTCAAACATATTAAGTTCAATAAAAAATAACAAAAATTTCCGAAAAGCCGGTGCGATAGGCATCTTTATCGGTGTTGTCCGCGGCGAATCAGCAGAAGGTGAGGCTGTAAAGAAACTTGAGCTGGAAGCCTATGAAGAGAAGGCTAATGAGATCCTCGAAGATATTTGTGGGGATCTAAAAAGGAAGGAAGGCGCCATCGACGTTCAAATCCATCACCTCATCGGAGAATTCGACATTGGAGAAGATTTAGTCTACGTAATAGTCGCGGGCGCTCATAGACATGACGTGTTTCTTATTCTGCAAGAAGCAGTGGAACGATACAAGAAAGAGGCTCCAATCTTCAAAAAAGAATACGTAACTGATGAAAAAGGAGAAACAAGATCAATCTGGATCAGCGAACATGAAGACACATAAAACTCCCAAATAAATAAAAAGTAGAATGAACATTCTAAAATAAAAAAGGAGAAATCGACTTGGCCAGGTTTAAGTTCAACATCTTTTACGTTATCTCCATCGTCTGCATATTGCTGCTTATTGGCTACATCTGGATCATCTTCCTTCCGATATTTGAAGGCTCTCTTGAATATGATGCCATAAGAAGCATAGCAATCCTCATAACCATACTTTTAGCTATATCAACAGTCTTAACATTATTCCAAATGATGGAAAAATGAGCGAGTACATCTAAATGGGACCTCCTTCGTTACGTAGCGGCTCACCCATTTCTACTTATATCTTGTAAAACACTAGGGTGGATATGAAGCGAAAAAGAAGTAACCCACAACAGTTCACAATAGATGAGGCCAATTAGCCTCATTATTGGTAACTGAGGGCTCATCAACATGCAGACTATATCTAAGAAAACATAAAGGTAAAACATACCTGACTGGTCCAGTCCTAGAAATAAGGATGTGCGACAGAGAAGCGTTGAAACCGGCATCAAGGGCACTAAATCAACCGATATACAAAGCACCAAGCAAAAACGTAGAATGTCCGCCACACCCGTATCCGCCGGACGGGAAAGGACGATGGCGAATCGGGATAGCAGCAAGAAAAACAGAAAAACAGTCGAAAACTCCAACCACTACTAACAGGAGAATTCCTAAAAATGGCGAAAAACACTAGAAAGATGCAGAAAACTTCAAGAACGCTTGTAACGGGTAAAACCACATCGGCCACAAGAGAACCGGTCGCCATGGTCAGCCATAAAGTAGCCTGGACCACACCGCTCACAGAATGGAAGTAATCTCTTGAGTTTGCCACTTTCGACTACGTAATAAGAAGAAATGCTTCTCTTACTCTTCACTTTACTTTCTGTTTCTTCTTTGGACATATTCATCCACCCTCCTCGGTTTTTTCTTTTGGTTCGTTCCTAGATATTATGTAATCTGGCTCCGCATATTTAGCTTGTTCAACCGAATCATAAACGTTTGCTTCGCCTACAGTGACCGTAGATCCTGTTTTCGTCTCAATTTTTTTAATATAGACACAGTCAATGTTTGCATTTAGTATCGCTGCGAGTTGTTCTCTAACCTCAAAGCGGGATGGGGTTCCTCCTTTTTCGTGAACGCTTTCGAAGGTAATCTCCCTTCTCTTTAGAAGGTGGTTACGCTTTTGAGACAAAATCTTGATATTCATTCGTCTTCACCCCTTCTTCTTTTTAGGCTCTCATCTTCTAAATTAATTTTTCTAATCTTGCCATTTCATTTCGTCTATTAGTTTAGATGCCATCTCTTTCGCTTCTTTGGTAGCCTTAATCACAACTATTCCTTCATGCGGCTGCCCGTAGATTACTATCGAATTCTCGGGAGCACATAACACCGCCACTAACGTGAGAAGATCCTCTTCTCCTTCAACCAGGATTTTAATCCTCTTTTCATGCCTTAACGCCTCTTTCATAATGGACCACGCTTCGTCAGTTATCGTCCCTGGTGGATTTCTGAGATGTAAAGTCTGATCTACACAAACTTTTATCGGCGTTATGGGTCTACGCATGACCTTATTATCAATGATTAAAATGTCGGGATAAATCTCTTTCTTTTTCAGATTTCCTGAAACAGTATCACCAACAGTTATTATTTTGCTTGGCTCCACATCTTTTATCAATTCTTTCAACTTTCCCGTAGTGTATTCTGGAGAACCGCGAATCAGTAAGCCTAAAGGCGCCTTTAACTTCTCACGGAGGGAGGGTGTTAGAACGCGTACCTTTACTCACCTTACACGGATCGCGTATTTGCCCCTCTTATTTATCCCCATAGCACGGGCAATCGATGAGCCTTCCGGATCGATTATTACGACTAACCCACTGAAGTCGTCGCTAAGGTTGGAAGATTTACAGTTCGGACAAGATGAGCCACCCGATATCAAGTTGCACTCTCTACAAGCCTTTTCATTCATTCCAGAATCTTCCCATCATCTTTGTGATTCTTCTTTTGTTTCTGCACCTTTAACTTTTACTACATCTGTTTCGATCCACTCTATTTTTCCTAAGAATGGCTGTCGAGCTGTTACCCCTACTTTCCCAGAATCCCCGCCTCTTCCAAGCGAAACCGCAGTTATGCGTACTCGCATATGATCGCCTGCTGCGACTCGTCTTTTCGTCTCTTTACCCATGAGCACCCCTTGCTTCTCGTCGTAGGTAATAAAGTCATCAAGAAGCTGTGAAACGTGAAGTAAAGCGTCGATAGGTCCAATACGGAGGAACACACCGAAGTCAGCCGCCTCAACTACCTCACCTTCAACTACCTCTTGAACGTTAGGGTAGAACGTTAAGAGGGAGAAGGTGACTTTATGATATGTCGCCCCGTCTCCTGGCAGAATCTTTCCGACCAGTGAGACTTTTATATCGGTCACAGCGATCACATATCCCAATTCTTCATCAACCATGCCCTCGTATTTTAGCTTCAATTGGTCGTATCCGACTTTCTCCAAGGGGTCACCGAATCTATCGGCTGGTATTCGAATAGTATCCTCCAAGGTCACTAAATTAAACGTAACAATTCGCTCCCTTTCGAAGTGTTCACATATCTCACTGTTAACTCTAAATCCCAAACATAAATGTTTAAATACTTTCCGAGGAAAATCCTAGATTGTTCTCCTGTCAACAATCTCCCAGGCTTCAGGTCCTGTTCCAATAAGCGTTACTGGCACACCTATCTCTTTCTCAATCTTCTCAACAAATCTCTTGGCCTCATTTGAAAGTTCATCGTAAGACTTTAAACCTTTACAATCAGAAAAAACGGCGTCTATCTTGGTAACGGCTGCTTGTGTGGCGCTATTCAGCATAACCGCCCTCTTAGCCAGTTCAAAATTGAATGGCGCAGCCCTCCTCCTTCTCCCAGTGACTGAAGCTATCTCAGCCCAGCCTCGTTTCTCAGCCTCCTCCCATGATATCTCATTGGAAAGCGGGCCACCACCGACTCTTGTTGTGTATGCTTTGAAAACAATTAAGACCTCATCCACTTTCTTGGGACCGACTCCCACATCTGAGCATGCAGCCGAGGCTGTGACATCCTTCGACGTACAATACGGGTAGGTGCCATGGTAAAGCGATAGATAGGTTCCCTGAGTCCCCTCTATTAAGACGTTCTCTCCTCTTTCAATAGCGCTGTTTACTTCGAGCGGGACGTCCACGATGAATCTTTTTAGTTCGGGTACATCTCTTGCAAGCTTAACTGATCTCAAAGCCCTTTCAGCGTTACATGGACCCGTACCTGTCCCTGTTGTCTTTATTTCACCAGCCAGGTGTCCCTTTTTGTCAGATTCAATGTGCTTTAGCTCGATTATGGCACATTGTGGATCGACACCGGTCCTATCTTCGGATCCTGTGAGCTCCACCTCTTTAAAGAGAACCTCGGGGTTAATGAGGACCCCTGGCCCTATTAAAAGCCTACATTTCTCGTTGACAAACGCGCTGGGAAGCATCCGCATCTTGTAAGTCTTATCACCATAAACCACCGTGTGGCCTGCGTTGGGGCCTACACCCGCCCGGGCTGCTACAGAAACCTCGTCCTTTAATGCTAGATACGAAATAATCTTACCTTTACCGGTATCTCCGAAGAAACCGCAAACAACAACTATGCATCCCATGTTTTGTAAAAATGTGTTACTTCCTTATACATCTTTCTTCTAGGTTTTTCCATTTTCTTTTGAATTCTTTTGTTAGGAGTGGGTCGAGCCTTTTTATTATTTGTTCTAGCGGTTTTCCGTCTTTTGTCACTACCCATATTCCTTTTCCGTCTGGGGGAAATAGGTCTGGTCTGCATGTTGTTCGTTTTTGTATTTCTTTTCTTATTGTTGTGCCGAATACTCTTGCTGCGGGTTCTAGCGCCTCTTTATCGCACATCCTTATTAGTAGTCTTTTTATTGCTAGTGGTGGTTTATACCTATAATCTCTTACGCATGATAAGGCTCCCTCATCCAGTATGTTCTGTGCTGTTCTAGCTTCGTCTGTTGTGTACTCTTCTTTTGGGTTTCCTCTTCTTTTCGTCATAGGACACCAGCAGAATTTTAGGCTCGTTTAGGTAACACCTAATCCTATGCGGAATCAACGTTAAGGCTTCCATCAACTCTTTTTCAGGTATGCCGTATTCCTTGAGGAAGGGGTTAACTAATAATATTTATCTCTAAGATGGAATAGAACTGAGAAAAGGGATTAACATGCGTATGATCAGCGTAATTCCCGTTGAGGGACTGCCAATCATAAAGCAGGGGGATGACTTAGCGGATCTGATAATCAAAGCTGCTGAAAAGCAAGGAACGCCAATTCAAGAAGATGATGTAATTGTGATAACTCACGTCATTGTTTCTCGAGCTGAAGGTAATACCGTGAACCTCAATGATGTAGTTCCATCCGAGTTCGCGAAGAATGTTGCTCAACAGTATGACAAAGATCCCGCGTTAGTTGAGGTTCTTCTTCGAGAATCAAAGAACATCATCCGTATGGGAGACGGCCACATTATTGCAGAAACTAAACACGGCTTTATCTGCGCTAACGCAGGAGTCGACAGGTCAAACGTCCCCGGAGAGAATTTTGTCGCTCCCCTGCCCAAAGACCCCGATCATTCAGCTCGGAAGTTTCGCCGAAAAATCAAAGTAAACACGGGAAAGGATGTGGCGGTTATCATATCGGATACTCATGGTCGAGCGTTACGCAACGGTGAGATCAATGTCGCCGTAGGGGTTGCGGGCATAAGACCAATTCGAGATAGAAGAGGAGAAAGTGACCTATTTGGATATACCCTAAGAGTGAAACAGACAGCCATAGCCGATGAGCTCTCTTCAGCTGCCGAGCTGGTTATAGGACAAGCCAGCGAAG
>Ga0315310_10001229_pt1 | contig 16123 bp, 16 predicted proteins | sample TDP5_MG_FD_203630 | JGI IMG/M metagenome (GOLD analysis project Ga0315310, IMG submission 203630) | Freshwater sediment microbial communities from Lake Towuti, South Sulawesi, Indonesia - TDP5 | ecosystem: Environmental > Aquatic > Freshwater > Lake > Sediment | place: Indonesia: South Sulawesi... | reverse complement strand
TCTTCATCTGTCAGAATTCTCCTTCTACACACTAACTCGTTCTCCAGGAGACTGAATACAGCCATAGGACCACCGAAACCGAAACATCCGATTTTGAAAAATAGACTCCAATCATCAAATCTCGTGGCTATGGTATTTCGTTCTTTTCCTCTTTCCTCAATTTTCATAGATTTTCTCTTATACAGGTTCACTAGAGTTTTTTCTATCTCTCTGGCTTTACTTTCATCACCAATCTTACGATACAGTTCCAATGCTCGCTGCCAGAGCTCGGTCACCAGTTCTAATCTTTCTCTGCCTATGGATTGGTTGAAAACAAGTAATCCCCTGCTATATAATTCATTTGCTTTTTTCCTTATGTCTTTTTCCATATTCGTTTATCTCATGCTTCATTATTTCAAGGGAGACCCTTCACTTCGTTCAGGGTAAATGCGACCGATATTAAATCAAATACTGGTCGCATTTATCTTCCTTGCAGGTCCCATTTCCTTAATCGGAAGCTAATATACAAAGATTGATTATTCCGAGGACGATAGACATCGAGAACTACTGCTTGACCTTCTTTGAGCGGTACTTTTTTTATTATTTCCTTAAATGCATAGATGTTTGGCGTTGGATATCCGTTTAGTGACCTGATAATATCTCCTGCCTGGAGCCCTGCTTCCATCGGAGTTATGCCTTCTATTTCGTCAACCAGAACCTCGCTTGTAGTAGTATTAGCGTCATTCGCGGGAACAATGTCTATCCCTAACCACGCAAGTTCTTCAATACCTTCGCCGGGAGAAGGTTGAATTTTGTTTTGCAGGGGTGACTTTGGTCGAGCCGTTGCGGCGACATATTTGTAGTTCGGTTGGTTCGACCTTACAAATTCATAGCCAGCAGGTAAAGTCACAGGAGCCGCAGGCACTTTGGCGGTCAAGTCCGGTAGATTCACGAGTAGATTTTTTGCTTGATTTACTGGAATAGCAAAACTTATACCTGTATACGCTGATTCGATAGGAGAAAATATTGCTGTATTTATTCCAATAATTTCACCTCGCAGATTGAGAAGCGGACCCCCGCTATTGCCCGGGCTTATCGGTACATCGGTTTGGAATACATTATGGAGTACTATACCCCCTATGGGCAATTTTCGGCGACGAGCACTGATAATTCCGCTCGTGACAGTTTGAGTCAATCCAAAAGGGTTGCCAATCGCAATAACTTTATCTCCTACAGCAACTCTGTCCGAATTGCCAATACGGGCACGAGGGAATATCTGATTTTGTCCACCGGGGCTAACAATTCTTAATAATGCCAAATCGTTTTCTTTATCAATACCTATCAGCTCCGCCCGATAATCTCTCCAGCCTTGCGCATCAAATATTGAAACCACAATATTGCCGCCCAGAGCAAGCACATGGTAATTTGTAAGCACATATCCTTCCTCGTGAACAATGATTCCGCTGCCAACGCTTCGTTTTCCTGAAGGTGTAATGATCTCCCAGCCCTGTTGCCAGGGTGGGGTTTGACCTGTGTTCCCAACGCAAATACCAACTACCGCCGGCTTTACTTCACTAACGATATTGCTTACCCATCCGATAATTCTTGGCGTAGGACCCGTGACCGTATCGGGGACGCTATTACCGCCGAAAATGCCGACAGGATGATTATAGGAATCTGTCGAGCCTGAGTTCGAATTTAGTTTGCCAATAGCATCTCGTAGTGCTACCAAAGTAATCTTCTTAAGATATCTGTCTAAACCGTTTTCGATTTCATCAATCTCTATTTCAACGCGGCCACGAAATAAGAGGAGTGAACAGAAAATTAAGCCTACACAGACGATAGTTATCAAAATTATGTTTTGCCAATTTCTCATATTTAGTAATCCATAGAAAAAACCTTATTTGACTACTAATTGTAAGCCGCTGGTTTTAAAGAAACCTGAACATTACTGATGTGCTCGATTTTCCGCATTAGAGCAGATCGTATTTCGCGAGATACTACATTTGCTTCATTCAGTGTTTTTTCCCCTTTGAGACTCACCTCTACATCAACCCATATTTTCTGCCCTATTTGTCTTGTCTTTAAATAGCCTATCTTTTTCACTCCGGGCAATGAAATTATTATTTTTCTTATTTCTTCTATTTTTTCTGGCCTTAAGGAAACATCAAGCAATCCACGATAGTTCTCTATTACTAATCCGGCACCCATTTTGAAAACCACCAACCCTACCAGTGCGGCTGCTATAGGGTCCAACTGAGGAAAACCGAGCTGGCTGCCAAGAATACAAATTACAACCGGAATAGATGAGTATGCATCAGATCGGTTATCTATTGACATCGACTTCAGCGCAGGACTATTCAACTCTTTGGCCGCGCACATACTATAATGTGAGACGACGAAATTGGAATAGACCGAAAGTAATGCTACCCAGAAGGCCAAGATATTCGGGGAACGTATTCTCATGTGCCAGAACAGTACCCTTAATGAGCCACGAAGTATTGTTAGAGCAACAAATATTAGGACGACACCTACTATTATTCCAACTATAAACTCGATCTTGCCATAACCATATGGATGAGTCTTGTCTATGGGTTTGTCACTAAACCGCGTGCCCCACGCCGCAAGGAGAGCACAAAGTATGTCCGCCCCCGAATGGCACGCATCAGCCAATAGCGCTCTACTGGTAGTTATGTATCCCACTATTCCTTTAATAGAAGCGAGCATAAAATTCTGTCCCGCACTTAGCCATGTCGCTCTCCGACCGCAAGTTTCACATTTTTGTTGAGCCATTCATAGTCCCCTTGGCAAAAGTTCAGGCTGCTCTTTGACTACTATCTCAATTGGTCTGCCTGTGCGTATCAGAGAAAAAGTGATGCCTTCAGATAAGTTTCGGTCTCTTATCGCTTTTAAGAAACTTATTAGGTCAGGGGTAGGTTTGTTATCCACTTTCGCAATTATGTCACCGTCTCTTATTCCGCTGTTTAATGCCAAACCCTCTGTCTCGGTAGCAACTATGCCCCTGGTGTCTCTCGGCAAACCATAGGCGAATGCAATTTCCGGAGTAATGTTAACCGCAGCAATTCCGATGGAGACGATTTCCGCACTCCCGGTTTCTATTTCTGCATTTTTTAATAGGTCAATGGACTGATTTTTCATGGCCACCGGTTGAGTTTGTCTCCAGGCACCTCCTGCAACCGCAAATTTAATATCAAGTCGTTTTCTTCCCCGGAGAATTGTTAAGTTGACCTTATCGCCAGGTTTCTTCTCTGCCAATAAGGTTCTTATTCTTGTCTCATCAGTAATTCTTCTTCCATCAAAACGAATAATTACATCCCCACGTTTTAATCCTGCCTCTTGAGCCGGCGAATTCGCATAGACTTCATTTATTAGAATACCTCTATCTACCGGAACATTGAGCTGTTCGGCGAGTACATCATTCAAAATTTGTATATTTATCCCCAGCCAGGCCGGTGCATCTTCTCTTGGCTCTGTATTAGGTCGATTTTGTTGCCCGGCCACTGGATATGCTCTGGGATTGGGATAGCCTAACAACTTCATAGCAGCCTTCTGGGCAATTCCATCCATGTAACTTCCGAAAACCTCCACTGCCTGATTTATCGGTACAGCGAACCCTAAACCAGTATGTGTTTCAACGGGCGAATAGATTGCTGTATTTATACCGATTACTTCCCCGGATAGATTAACGAGAGGGCCACCGGAACTACCCTGGTTTATCGGAGCATCTGTCTGGATGAGATTATTGAGTTGATGTCCCTCAATGACTGCGTAACCTCTGACCGCGCTGATTATGCCTGATGTCACAGTTTGGGATAGGCCGAAAGGATTACCTAAGGCAAGAACTCCATCACCAACCTGGACTGTATCGGAATTGCCTATGGGTGCAACCGGTAGGTCTACATTCTGCGGGTCTATCTTTACGATGGCCAGGTCACGGTCTGATGCCTGTGCAACTACTTGACCCTGAAAACCACTTTGTCCTTGTGGGGTAAATAAGGTCACGGTAAAGAACTTCTGCCCTGAAACGAGATGCGAGTTAGTCAATATATATCCCCTTTTGGAAACAATAATGCCCGAACCTAAACCGTAGAATCCAGGTATGGTTACCTTTTGAGAGTTTGAAGGCACAGGCGGACTCTGAACGGTCAGGGGTGGAGTTTGCTCTACCGTAGGTTGCATCCAGACCTGTCGTTGTCCTCCCATCGAGTTGTTTGGTAAGCGGGGGCAAAACATAGCCGAACCGCAATTGGGACAGGTAATTGAAGACCAGGGAACACCTGGCTGGCGGGTCACTTCCATTCCACAATTGGGACAAGACATAGTAAGCGTATTTGGACCGAACCCTTGCACCCCTCTCCCCAAAACCTGTGTTTGTCCCTCCGGCTGTTGTGAAGGTTGTAGCCATGCCTGGTTTTGCACTCGTGGGTTTTGCTCTATGACCCTTCTGCAATTGGGACAGACGATTGGAGTTAGTGGGTTTTCTGGGGGGTGCGTGGTTATCCAACCACAGTTAGGGCATCTACTCCATGCTATATCGGGCGTTTGAGTTTCGGCTGCTCCCCACTTTTGTAAAAACGGCTGGGCATTCGAGAGGCTAATTCCAACAACGGACGGTCTTACCAATTCCACAACACTGTGGTATGAATCTTGTGATAGCCTGCCTCTAATGACTTGATTAGGCCTGTTCCCCGGCTCTACTCCGGCTGGGAAATCTGTTTTGCCCAAGAACATGCTATCCTCCGAGGCATACTCCTTATTTTTCCATCCCTTGCCGAACAGTATCCAACCTACCACAATAACAATTAGAGCTATTAGTCCCACTATCCACGGTTTTAGCTTTTCCTTCGCGCAAGAATTATTTGAATTGAGTATTTTAGTCTCTGATCCCATATGACCAATCTCCGATAACCCAATAGAGAAAGCAGGTTATCTTCTATTCTTTTTCCTTTGTTTTCGAAGGTTTCCTACCGCTATTCTTTACTCCTAAGCCGAGCAAGGTTAACCCGCCAAGAACGAAAAAAATCGCTATTAACCCTCTGATAATGTCCCATATGAACCACCACCACGAAACTATTGCCCACAGGCCTATAGCCGTAAGAACCAAACCAGCAATAATCTTGTTCATAGCTCTACGCCTCCTTTATCCTGTTAGAAATCTCTAATACGGCCACCGAAATCTACCGGGCTGAAATTCATAACAAAAAACTTAACCCCAATCCAATAGACCACAGGATTTCTAACGGGGGTCATCCATAAAATTTACCCTCCATTCAAGTTCTACTTCTGGTGAATTCAGCAGGTCCTTCTCAGCGCCAATATATCGCATCCGGTGGCTAAATCCATAAATTCTGCCCAGAATATTTGTGGGGAAGGCACTCAGAAGTTGATTATACGCCTGAGCTACACCATTGTATTTTTCCTTTTGTTCGGCAATACGGTTTTCCGTATTTGCCAATTCCCTAATTAAATCCTGCATAGTTTGCGTAGCTTTCAGGTCCGGATACTGCTCAACCAGAGCCAATAGCTTTGATAACGCCGCGTCAAGACTTGCCGCAGCTTCTATTTTTTCTCTGGTGCCTCTTGCCTGAATTAACGTTTCTCGCGCATCGGACACATGCTTAAATATCTCTTCTTCATGAAAGGCATATTTCCTAACTGCTACAACCAGATTCGGGATTAAGTTGCTCCGTCTTTTTAGCTCAACGCCAACCTGAGCGAAATATGCTTCGGCGTCGGTCACCAGTCTGGCACAATCGTTGTACCAATGAATAAGTGCCCAGGCAATGGTAACCACTGCTACCGTTAAAATCATTCTAAATAGCCACGCAAGGAATTGATGCTTAGCAAGATATTTCTTTATATTCTCCGCTATCGCTTTAATTCTATTTATCTGTCTATTTGATAATGTCCTTATCGGATGTAATTCATCAAAATATGCTCTTTTAATTACGGCTTTTATAAGACTCATTTTTTCAGTAATTAAGATGGCAATTTTTGAAAATAGGACTTTTTTCGTCTAATCGGCTTCTTCAGCTTCCATCGCCTTGCGGAACGCATCAATTGCCTTCGCGTGTTCTCCTTTACCATCGTAGGCTAATCCTAAACTGTAGTAGTACTTTGGTGTACGGGGACTGAGCTCAATAGCTTTTTCATAAACTTTGATAGATTCATTGACTAGTTTTTCCTTGTCGTAGAGTAATCCTAGCCGATAATGTATTTCAGGTTGTTCGGGAAAAATTCTCAAAGATTTTCGGTACGAATCTATCGCTTTTTTGAAGTCCTTTTTCTTATCGTAGGCCAACCCGAGACAGGAATATATTTCTGCCTTATTAAGAACTCCGGATAAGGTACCACCCGACTCCATCTTTAATATCTTCTTATAACAGGCGATCGCATCGTCCCATAATGCTTTTTTGCCATAGGCGAGACCGAGTTTGTAGTAGACTTCTGCATCTGATGGATTCAGCTCTATTGCTTTTTTCAATGAGACTATGGCCTGGTCTACCTGACCCTTATCTACATATTTCTTTCCAACTTTACTAAAAATTGTTGCCTGATCTATAGGTTTCGGCTGAAAAAGTTGCTCCGCCCATTCAAGGAACCTCTTGAATGCCAGTTTAAGCGTCTGTACCAAAATCTCAATTTTTGCTAACATCTTTTTCCTCCTTATGTGAATCTGCCTGTGCTCAATAGGGGAAACCTCAACAGGTTTCCCCTTATTGCGTTCGCTTCGCTCTCTGTCACCCCTTCCACAGTGGTTATCGTCTATGTGAATCAGCTCCGAAGGAGTCCGACGCCTCCATCGGGTTTCGGAGTCCTATCGGACCTGTGCTTCCCGATATTATCGGGACGTTCGCTTCCGTCACCCTAAGGGGCGACCGCAAGGGTCGCCCCTACGCGTGGTCGGGCACTCTTCAGAGTGCCAGAAAGTGAATCTTTTACTTTGCTCCCTATTCGTCGCAACCGGCAGCCCTTCCGCAATGGATTCTTATTACCAGATTCTGATGTTGTTATCTATTCGTTATCTATTACCGGTGACTCCTTCTCCCGTAACTCCATTGCCTTGCGCAAAAAATCTACCGCTTTGTCATGCATCCCTTTGCTGTCATAGGCTAAACCCAAACTATAATAGTACCTTGGTTCTTGAGGACTGAGCGAAATTGCTCTTTTATAGGAAGTAATAGCTTTGTCATGCAGTTTCTTACTATCGTAAACCATACCGAGCCTAAAATAATATTCATCGTGATTTGAATCCAGGTCAATTGCTTTTCTATAACACTTTAAAGATTCATTTTTTTGGTCAAAATAGTCGTGCGCTAATCCCAGACGGTAATATACCTCGTGATTTTCTTGCCCCAATTCAATGCTTCTACGGTAGTACTTTATAGCTTCTTCCCAATTTTTTATCTTCATGTAGATTCTGCCTAATTGAAAATATGCTTTCCCATCCTCGGGATTGAGTAGGATAACTTTCTGGTAAAGGTCAATTGCCTGCCTTTCCAGACCTCTATCCAAGCAGTCCCCACCAACCTCAGCATAGACCTTACTCACTTGTTTCGAATCGAGACTAAAAATCTTACCTATAATATCGAGTAACTTTTCCAGATAGAGACTCAGAAATTTTAGAAATAGCCTTAACTTTATCAACATATTCAAATCTTAATGAACATTAGAAATCTGCCTTACGGATTCATAAATTTACAAAGGTCTATGTCGTATTTGCTGGCGCTTTAATGAGAAGGGTTCACTCTGGTTTCTTTTTCTTATTCGTGCCCAATGCCAGCCCGATAGCGCCTAAAGTAACGCCCCCTGCCCAGAGGCAGAGTCCAATTGGCAGCGCAATTTCAAATATCCCCGCTATGGTTATCCCTGCAATAGCACCCAGTACTCCAACTCCTGCCCCTGCAGCAGTGAAGGCCGTTGTTTTGACGACCCGTGTTAAATCAATGGTCTTATTTCCTTCTTCTGATTTTGTTTGGAACAAGTTTTTTCTATTTACCACTTCCTTCTTCTCCACTTTAGACCTCCTTCGAATTTTTTCAGTCTGAAGTTTAAATTACTTTCTCGATTTTTCGGAGCTCCTTCTGGCAATCTTTTATCTTTGCAATCAGATTCCGTATCTTTCTTTCTTTAAAGATAGCCTTCTTTTTTCCAATCAGTCCGTAACATTCGCTACCCAGAACGCCAAAAAGTTCTCCCATTTTGCTTTTCGCGGCGCCAGCCTTAATTTTGGATTGAACACAGCGAATGATTCTCTTGGTTTTTTCCGGCGCAGTTACTATCCTGGAAGCGATGATCTTGGAGACATCTCCGGTTATCTTACTGGTAAGCTTTCCGGTGGCTTTCGCTGCGGCCATTATTTCCTTTGGCACCGATACCGCCCTTCTCTCAATTTTTTCCAGTTTCTTCCGAATTCTTGTCGGTAGCTTGCGCTTCTTTACTTCTTCCTTAACCTTCAATTTGAAAGGCTCCCGTCGTTTAACCGGTTCAGCTAACTTTTTCGGTCCAGGTTTCTTCTTCATTCTCTTTTCCTCCTCCTTCCCCGCAATCCAGGAATAGGGGTCTTCCCCGGAAAACCTTCTTTTACTCATCAAGTATCGGTTCTGACGCATTCCCCTTTCGCCTAAAGGGTCTTCCCCCAATGCCTTCCTCTTACTTTTCCTCACGAGAGATTACCTCCTTCGTTAATTTCATATAATCATCGGCTCCGTAGGAATCCGGGCTGTATAAACTAATCGGTAGCCCGAAGCTGGGGCTCTCGGCTAACCGAACATTTTCTCGGATAACAGTCTTGAATACTTCTGATTTGAAATACTCTCTTATTTTGTCCAAAACTTGCTGACTCAGATTTGTCCGGACATCGTACATTACAGGAATGACCCCTGTCACCTTAAGCAGAGGATTTACTTTTTTTCTTACGATTTCAATTGTTTCCAAAAGTCTGTTTATTCCTTGCAAAGCAAAAAATTGAGTCTGAATAGGAATAAATATTTCCCGTACAGCAGTTAAAGCATTCAGAGTAAGTAGCCCTAAAGAAGGAGCACAATCGACTAAAGAATAATCGTATTTTCTAAGTGTGAAGAAAAGTCGATCTTTGAGTATTGTCTCCCTGCTGGGCATATTAACCAGTTCTATTTCCGCTCTGGAAAGGTCGATGTTGGAAGGAATGATATCTAAACCTTGAACTGGAGTGGGAACAATAACCTCTTCTACCTTACTTTTCCAAAATAGAAGGTCGTAGATTGAATGTTCTATTTTGTTACCCCTAATTCCCAGATGGATAGTTAAATTGGCCTGGGGGTCTAAGTCTATGACCAGTACCCTTCTTCCCAGCTGAGCCAGACAGGCTCCCAAATTTGCTACTGTAGTTGTCTTTCCCACACCGCCTTTCTGATTGATCAAACATATGGAACGCACTACATTTCTCCCTTACTTCTCAGTGTTCTCCTACGGAAAGAGAAGCCGTGAAATGGAAGTTGTAACCATTCATAAAATCTCTCACCGTGCCCGAGTCTCGCTCCCAGAACCCGGATGGGCACGGCGAGAGAGGGGGGATACTTTCCCGGCAGAATGATAAGCATCAACCATTGACCAGATCCATACAATAACGAGAAAGAGCCAGCCGACAACGACAAAGGAGAGCACCCAGGAAATGATATAGGCAATAATAAATTCCGTTCCTTTGCGAAACTCCTGGTTATAAATCTGCCCCAGGCCGGGCAACAGAAAAGAAAGGGCAACTGCTAGACCTCTATACGGATGACCAGACATCTTCGGTCCCCAAATATTAATTTTCAGTTTAAAAAGAGACTATTGAAAAACCCCGCAATCTCTTTTTTCAGAAACAAAGCCTGGATTCCAGTAACTAAAGTATCGTTGCCAAAATTCCTGTTAGCCATTCTTAAAAATCTTTGAAATCGGAGTTCCCCGGGGTCTTTTTCAGAGACTTTAAACAGTTCGGTTCACACCCTTGTTCAAGCAGCCTGGGCGCTACCTGTCTTATAATCTGGAGATTCACGGTCAATTATTCTGTGCAGTGCCCGTATAGCTTCTTGGCGAACCTTCAAGTCAGCGTCTCCCAATCTCTTAGTCAAGATGGGAATGACGTCTCTGTTTCCCGACTGACCTAAAGCTTTCACCGCTGCCAGACGAACATATTTCTCTCTTGCGTTCAGATCAAAAATGGCATTATGAAAACCTGTTTGGCCTCCGTTATTTTTCTCGACCTGAGTAATCTGGGCCTTTATCTTCCGTATCTCAGCTTCACATTTTCTCAATTCGCCCAGAAGGCCTTTGATGTCCTTTCGCTGCCAGATGTTCTTTGCTCTTACTTCAAACAACCCAAATATAACCTCACCCATTCTGGTAAAGGCGGCCCATCTTTTCTTTTCCCATTTTTTCACATGACTCCTTAATTTCTTGATTCTTAATGCCTTTCCTGTCACTTTGATTACATGGGCTGTTCTTACTTTAATAGCAGCCGGCACATTACCGGCTCTCTTGGCCATCGCCAAGGTTTCCCTGGCCAGTACGCCCGCCGTTTTTCCAGAAGCCACTTTTACTTTCTTTAGCAGATTCCTACTCATCTTTCCTCCTTAATTGAAATTTGGGGAGATTGCTTTCATCCTAACTTTCGAGCAATTTTGTTTCCATGCGCACTCCTCAATGGAAGTTGAAAAACTATTCTCCTTTTAGTTCTGACGATAAAATGTACCAAGGCCGACCTCTGTAAGGGTAGCCTGGCTTGATGACTCTATGTCCTGGTCACTCCTTTAGTGGTCAATTTTTTGACAAAAGCAACTCGGAAAAAAATGGATTTAGCGAGAATAGGTATTGATAATTGAGTAATAATTTAACAAAATGTTAAATCATTTACCAAAATTTGGGGGACTATCTTTCCGGAAGGACTTAGAGGAAGTGTTTTTTCTCTCATCAATTCCAAAACGCTTGAGTTTGTTATATAAGGTATGGCGAGTGATGCCCAGAATCTCCGCCGCCCGACTCTTATGTCCGCGACAACTTTCTAATACCTTTTCTATATACATCTTTTCCATCTCTTCAAGCGTAAGATATCTCTCCTCCGGCGGAATCAGAAATAATTGTTTCAGAGTCTTATGCTTCTGAATCATAAGTGGTAAATCTCCAACTTCAATGTTATTCCGCTCGGTCAAAATTATTACCCTTTCAATTACGTTTCGTAGTTCGCGAATATTTCCCGGCCAATCATATTCCTTCAACATCTCCAGCGCTTCCGGAGAAATTGCTTTCTTCCCTTTTCCTGAAACCTTTAGATTTTTTAAGAAGAAGGCAACCAATAAGGGTATATCTTCTCGCCTTTCTCTCAAAGGAGGAACAGTAATAGATACTACACTCAAACGATAATAAAGGTCTTCTCTAAACCGGCGGGAAACGACCTCTTTATATAAATCCTTATTAGTGGCACTGACAATTCTTAAGTCAACGCGAATTTCTTCATTACTCCCCAGGCGACGAAAGTCTCCAGTTTCGACAACACGCAACAACTTAGATTGTAAACTCGGTCTTATTTCGCTCACTTCATCCAAAAAAAGAGTTCCCCCATCAGTCTCTTCCAGAAGACCCCGTTTTAAACGAGTAGCATCAGTGAAAGCGCCTTTTTCAAACCCGAAAAGTTCACTCTCCAAAAGATTTTCAGGGATGGCACCACAATTTACTACAATGAAAGGGCTATTCCGGCGCAAGCTATTCCTATGTATAGCATCAGCAATCAACCCTTTACCAGTGCCTGTCTCTCCTTGAACAAGGACAGCACAATCAGCAGGAGCAACCTTCTGAATCAAATCCCAGATCGATTTCATTGCTGAACTCTCTACAACAATGTTGGAAGGAAGACTCCCAACCGACAGTCCCCGACTTCCCTCCAGGACCCTCCTATATTTCCTCCAATGCTGAACGGCACGTTCAACAGTAGAAATTACTTTATCTAAGTCAAAAGGTTTCGTCAAATAATCATAAGCACCTAATCGCATCGAGTCAAAAGCCGACCGCATCGTGCTATGTTCGGCAACAACAATAACTTCTATATAGGGGTATGCATCTTTTAGGCATTTCAGAATCCTATTTCCGTCCAGGTCCTGTACTTCGGAACTTATGAGGGCAACCTGAAACTCCTTATCTTCTAACTCATTAAGACCATTGTCTACATCAATAATTTCCTCGACACCGTACCCTTTTTTTACCAATTCCTTTTTTAGGGCTTTGCATATAGATTCTTCGCCGCCAATTATTAGGATGTTTTTTTCTTCTATCATAGATAATTCCTATTTAATAAACTGCACTATGGATTTTTGCACCTTCTTATAACATTTTGGACACATAATATGAGAGCCATAAAGAATTTCATCATAAGCCAACCATTTATTAAATAAAAATAATGATTTACACCAGGCACATTGTTTTCTTATTCTCCTATCAGGATATGTTTCCATATCTCTTCTAAAAACATTGTATATTTCTTCAAACTCTCTATTATGTCGCCTGAATATTTCCAGAATTTTCGGGTCATATCTGCCAAACTCTTTGTGTAATATAATATCCTCTATTTTTTTGTGGGAATATGCTCTCCTGTAAGGCCTTTCTGAAGCAAGTGAAGCGTACGAATCCGCTAATGCACAAATTCTTGCAGAAAATGGAATATCTTCACCTTTTAGGCCATATGGATAACCTGTTCCATCGTAATTCTCATGGTGGTAAAGTACTATTTCCTTTGCTATCTTTAAAAAATTCTGTAAACCCCAGCCGGCACCTTGCTCAATAATTGATACCATTTCATATCCATAATGAGTATGGGTTTTCACAATTTCAAATTCTTGTTTTGTAAGAGAACCCCTTTTTGTGACTATCTTTTGAGGTGTATTTATCTTTCCGATATCGTGAAGTTTACTTCCAAGGTATATATAGTAAATGTAGTTTTGAGTGAGAATCTCGCCCGCCTTTTTAGTTCCACATAATTTTTCAGCAATCAAACGAGCGTATTGTGCAACTCCGTTCAAATGTTCCACAGATTCATATTCGCCTCTCGTTTTCACAAGACATGCTAAAGCCGTATCCGTTATTGCCGCGGATAATGAGAATAGAGTATTTTTCCAAAATAGATTTATGATTTTAGCCCTTATGCTATCTAATAAATTACCAAAAATACCCTCTTGGCTGGAAAATCTGAGGATGTCTACGAATTCAGAAAGGTCCCTGAATGGCCCTCGAAAATCATAAACCCCGTATTTCGCATACCGGAATGCATGCTGCAAAGTTGGATTCTCTGAGACTACTATTATTTTACAACTCGGAGAAACATTCTTGAAGTAATCCAATGTGCGCAACCCCTCACTTATCCTCTCCGATGTTCTGAAAAAGATTAGGTCAAATTTGCAATTCCTATAAAATCTTTTGACATCTTCGATTTTCCTTCCCACATAAATAGCATAGAGAACATCCCTGTCAACCCATGGCTGTATGGTATTTTCCATGTCGAAATTAAATAGAAGGACATTTATCCTTTTCATAACTCAAGGACCCCGGGCCCCTCACATTTTCCGAGGCTTCCCCAAAAGCCTATTTTAAGAGTTGCAATTTTTCTGCCATGATGGTCAATTTGTTAAGAAATTAGATTAAGATAATTTCCAAAGATGTGTATTCAGGCAAGCCTTTTATGATGAGAGTTGAAATTTTGGCGGGCAGGTGCGATTTGTTTTATTTGATGGGATGTCTCATAATTGACACACATTCCCCGTTTCCCTTTACGGACATTAATAGTCTGACACAAAAAGTTTATTCTTTTCTCAGATTTGGCACATCCGTGCATTAATGGCACAAAAGACGAATTCCACGAATAGAAATTTGCCCTATCATGATTGTAGAAAGTAATCTCCGCCACCACGCAAAAGACGGAGTTATTAACTATTTAATCCGATATTCCTTTAATTTTCTGTACAATCTTGACCTACTCAGTTTCAATAGCCTGGCAGTTTCTACCTTATTACCTCCACACTCTCTAAGCGCTTTGGTAATAACATTTTTTTCAAAGTCTTTCAATAATTCCTTCAAGCTCATTTTATCCGATGAAGAGAGGCTACTTACGGGGAGCCCGGGAAAACCAATTCGTAAATCCATAGGCGTAATATATTCACCTGTAGAAACTATTAGTGCCCGCTCAACCACATTGGCTAATTCCCTCACATTTCCCGGCCAATCATACTCCATCATAATTTTCATAAACTCCTCACTAACTTCCTTCTTTACTCTGGTAACCTGATTATTGGCAATAAAATGCTCTACTAATAATGGAATATCCTCTTTTCGCTCTCTTAGCGGCGGTAGATTAATGCTAACGACATCTAACCGGTAGAATAAATCTTCCCGAAAATTGCCCTTTCTAACCTCTTCAGCTAGATTTCGATTGCTCGCTGCTATAATTCTAACATCTATCTGGATCTGTCTCGTGCTCCCTAATCGCCGGAACTGATGCGTCTCTATTGCTCTAAGCAGTCTTGCTTGTGTGGCTAATTTCATCTCTCCGATCTCATCAATAAACAAAGTTCCTCCATCGGCTATTTCAAACAATCCTCGCTTCATAGAAGATGCATCAGTAAAAGCACCCTTTTCGTGTCCAAAAAGTTCGTTCTCTAACAGGCTTTCCGAAAGAGAAGCACAGTCAACAACTATAAATGGTCTATCACTCCTTGGCCCATTAGTATGAATGGCTCTCGCTACCAATTCCTTGCCGGTCCCACTTTCCCCGGTAATCAAAACCGGAGAAGAAGTCCTTGCCACTTTATCAATTAAAGAGAATATGGATTTCATCTCGGAACTTCTTCCAACCATTCCGCAAAAGCCATCTTTGAGTTGTAGTTCTTGTTTCAGAATAACATTTTCTCTACTGAGCACCTTCTTTTCGTACGCCTTCTGTATGACAGCCTCCAATTCATCTAACCTGACTGGCTTGGTCAAATAGTCGTAACAGCCCAGTTTCATTGATTCAATTGCAGTAGGTATACTTCCCTGGCCGGTAACGATTATGAATTCAGTCAATATGTCCCGTTCTCTAAATCTTTTTAATAATTCAATACCATCCATATCGGGCATCTTTATATCGATCAGGCCAATATCAAATTCTTCCTTCTCCGCTTCTTTAAGGACATCGTCCCCATTACTGAAGACTTTCAGATTATATTTAGTCTTAGGAACCGTCCTGACCATTAATTGCCTGAAGTCTGCTTCGTCGTCAACAATAAAAAGATTTATCTTCTTTCTCATCGGCTTTTGCTCAGCTGTCTCATCCCGAAAATATCAATTCACTACTTTTTAGCTTATTACTTCTCTTATTTCCTCTAAGTTGAATGGCTTTTGTACCCACGCCGAAGCGCCTTTCTGTTTCAGTCCATTCAAAAAGGAATCGTCCATTAATTTCCCGGTTATTATTACTACTTTCGTCCCGGGCGAGATTTTCCTTATTTCTTCAAGAACAGCCGTTCCGGGAATTCCCGCCATTATAATGTCTAAGAAGACAACATCAAAATACTCATTTTTGACCAGTTCAATCGCTTTCTTTCCCTTTGATGCAGATTTCAGTATGTGTCCATCGGTAGATAACCACTCACCCAATATTTTACATATCTCTTCTTCATCGTCTACTACGAGAATATTCAAAGGCGGAGTCTCTTTGACCTCTCTTTCCTTTTCCTGGTTGGTGATTCCCTTTTCCTGCCTTACTTCCTTCAGTGGTAACTTGACCGTGAAAGTGGTTCCTTGCCCTACCTGGCTTTCAACCTCAATGCTTCCTCCGTGTCTCTGGATAATCCCATAAGAAACATATAGACCAAGTCCTGTTCCAGGAATGGTGTCCTCTCCAATGGCTCCTTTTGTAGTATAGAAAGGCTCAAATACTTTACTTAGATTCTCTTTTTCTATTCCCCTGCCTGTATCACTAAAACTCACTTCTACATTTTCCCCGGCCTCCCCAACACATATTTCCAATCTTCCACCCTTGGGTAACATCGCATCACGGCCATTAATAACTATATCCAGAAACACCTGTTGCATCTCGGCCTTATTTACTTCTACCATATGAGTTCTTCGGTATTTTCTG
>Ga0315310_10001228_pt1 | contig 16133 bp, 13 predicted proteins | sample TDP5_MG_FD_203630 | JGI IMG/M metagenome (GOLD analysis project Ga0315310, IMG submission 203630) | Freshwater sediment microbial communities from Lake Towuti, South Sulawesi, Indonesia - TDP5 | ecosystem: Environmental > Aquatic > Freshwater > Lake > Sediment | place: Indonesia: South Sulawesi... | reverse complement strand
GCGAAGTAGCGCCCGATGAGATCCGAAAGAACACGTACAGTAACCCTGTTCGTTGCGCAGTTCCTAGAACCGCATCTCTCATGGAGGAAGAGATCGTCAGGGCTCAGAAGGAACGCGATAGTGTCGGGGGTGTAGTTGAAGCCATCGCACTAAACGTTCCCCTCGGACTGGGTGAGCCCGTCTTTGACTCGTTGGATGCGGACATTGCGAAGCTGATGTTTGACGTGCCTGCTGTGAAAGGTGTAGAGTTTGGAGCTGGCTTCCATTCGGCTTCATTAAGGGGCTCAGAAAACAACGACCAATATGGCATAACGGAAGGCAAGGTCGTCGCGTTGTCGAACAATGCTGGCGGAATCCTCGGCGGAACCTCGACAGGCATGCCCATAACAGTCAGAGTTGCTTTCAAACCGACCTCTTCAATAGCTAGGAAGCAGAAAACTGTTGACCTGAGTCGTATGGAGGAGACTGAGATCGAAATCCGTGGCAGACATGATCCATGCGTCGTCCCAAGGGCAGTGCCGGTAGTTGAATCATGCCTAGCGTTCGTCCTCGCCGACCATGCAATCAGATCTGGCAAGATTCCAAGGGTCATGGAAGCAGGCAAGTGAGCTAGGAGCATCTTTAGGGGTGGGTTGACCGCATCTTCTTTAAGCTCCAGCTGCTTCCATTGTTCTTGGATGATGGTCATGCGCTTACGCTTCGCTACAATTGCAGACGATTTTACTGGGGCCTGCGATGTCGGCGTAAAGTTCAGGAAGCGTGGGCTCGAAACAGTAGTCTTGACGGACACAAAAGGCCTAGAAGATCTGAAGGGAAAGTTCGATGTCGCTATAATTGACACGGAAACTAGGAACTTAGCCCCAAAGGAGTCATACTGCAAGGTTAGACGGACATTAAAGGCACTTAGAGAGATGGGCGTGAAGCTTGCGTACCTGAAGATCGATTCGACGCTCAGGGGTAACATCGGCGCCGAGCTTGACGCTGTTCTAAACGAAGAGCACGGGGTCAAGGCGGTTCTGGTGGCGCCCTCTTTTCCAGCACACCACAGAACAGTCAAGAGCGGAAACTTGCTGGTCAATGGCATGCTTCTGAGCAAGACAGAGTTTGCCAGAGACCCCTTGAACCCCCCATGCGAATCGAATATACCAACCCTATTGAGGTGTCAAAGCAAGGCAAGGGTTGGACATGTTGATCTATCTGTTGTTAGAGACGGGTTTGACTCGCTGGCTCGCGAGGTTCAAGAAACGATCGAAGGCGGTTGCCATGTTGCCGTCATTGACGCTGAAACACAGAGAGACTTGGACACGATCGCAGACGTCGCAGCGGCTCTGCACCTCCTGCCTTGCGGCTCAGCTGGCTTGGCTGAGCACGTTGCGCGCCTTCTGGCTCCCGAGCCAAGGCTTCTCGTTATCACGGGAAGCGTGAACACCGTCACTTTGGGCCAGATCGCGATGGCGGAGAAGGAGTTGAAGGTGAGGGTCATTGAGCCTGATCTCACTGAAGTCTTGACGAGTCGCCGAAAGCTGACGGCTGAGGTAGAACGGCTTGTGCGAGAGACAGACGAAGCGTTCAACGAAGGCAAGCAGGTCATTATCCGACTGGCCAAGTCAAGAGACGAGATGAGCAGAGCCCAGACAAGGGGCAAGGAACACGGCATTTCTCTCGCGAAGGCTGTCGAGAGACTCCTTTCAATCTTGGGCAATGCTATCAGAGAGATCGTTCAGAAACATGAGATCGCCAGTTTGGTGCTCATAGGTGGCGACACGGCGATCAGCATGGTAGGCGCTCTAGGCGCAGAGGGAATCAGGATCGAAAGGGAGGTCATGCCTGGGGTTCCGTTGGGTTGGGTGCTTGGCGGCAAACATGAGGGAATGGGTGTCGTCACTAAGGCAGGTGGGTTTGGAGCGAGTGACACGCTCATCAAGGTTATGAGGACTTTGGTGAAGAGTCACGTCCTCTATAGGTAGAAGCCTCGTGGAATGTCTCCTTGATAGCGATAGGAAGCCCAAGAAAGCCGTCCAGACTGGGGAGACTGCAGCGATACCTATACGGAAAACGACACAAGCAAGTTCATCTGAGGTATGGGCAGACAGATGGACTTAGTTCTATGCTTCTTCACTGAGTATACGATCGACGATCATCTGGCGGAGGCTCTTTGATAGACTGGCAAAGTATGCGCTGAACCCGGTTACCCGCACTATCAAGTTCGGAAACCTAGACGGGTCCTTGTGAGCCTTGAGGATTTGCTGTTTGTTGACGACGTTTATGTTAATCATTGTCCCGCCAATCGCAAAATGCCCGAGGATGAGCGCCTCAACCTTTGCTAAGCCTTCCTCACCCTTAGCTAGACCCGCATCCATGTCCAGCTGCAATGGCGCCGCATTGCCGTACCCACACTGAACAGAAGCGACAGCCACAGCCAACGCCGTGGGAGAACCCTCGCCGCTTAGGGAGCCTAGTTCAGGATTCGCTCCATGAGAGATCGGGGCACGCGCAGTCCGCCCGTTGGGGGTAGCGCCCACATCCTGACCCATCGAAGCCATCGAAGCCCAAGAGAACAGCCCAGGGATCATGTTGAACCCTTTGGGAGTAGGGTTTTCCTTAACCAGTCTTGTGAAGGTCTGGGCGATCTTGGCTGCCCACTCGTCTGCGTGCGTTCCTCCTCGACCATAGTGAGGAATGCTTCGGAGCATCAGCCGCACATCCTCAGCCTCCTTGAAGTCGCTGTCTAAGTGGTGCATCAGTTCCTGCCATGTTAGTCTGCCTTCTCTCTCGACACGTTGCTCGACCGCCGCCAAGGAGTCGGCTGCGGTCGCTATGGCTGAGCCGTCAATGCACATATTATAGTATTCGACGCCGCCATGCGAAGCATCCAGCCCCTTCTCTATAGGACCATACGATAGCAGATCCAACACCAACTCCGGAAAGACCTCATGCATGTGCTCAAGATGGAAGTCCAGCCCTTCAGCCGTTACCGCAACAGCACGTCGAAGATGCTTCTCGAAACGCTGCCACAACTCCTTGACGCTATGCTTCACGCTGCGGTCGGCCATCATATCCCGCAGTGCAACATCGAAAACGCATGCAAAGTTAACCTTCACGCAATCGTTCAACGTGTATTCTCTGCCAGGAAGGGCGAACCAGTGACAACCCGAATACACGCGTTGGCGTGCGAGCTCAACCGGGTAACCGTTCCTAGTGAAACCTTCGGTGACGCCCTTGTCGCCTAGGAACTTCGGAAAACCTGTCTTGTCCTCGAAGAGTATCTTGATGCCTCTACGAAGCAGCTCTGGGTCCAGGCTATCATGAACTCGAATGCCGATGTTCGCAGGCGTCTTCAAACGGTGAACAGCCTCCAATACAAGGAACGAGACTTTGCTGGTTAGGTCCTTGCCGTTCTTGTCTGGTCCACCCAGCTGGAAGTACTGCGTATCGTTCAGGAGCAGGCATGCTATGTGGAAGATCGCCTCTTCATCGGTCAAAATGCCTGAGGCGGTATCACGTTCATAATAGGGGCGGAGGAATTCGTCAAGCTGACCCATTGAACCGCTGCCGTTATACATGCGCGCGATCATCTGATACCATGCGATCCACTGGCACACTTCTCGGAACCTTTGCGGCGGCTCAGTCATCAATCGTTCGTTCATGTTGGCGACCTCAAGGAGATTCCTACGCAGCGAGGGGTGACTCTCGGTTTCCGCCATCCTTCTAGCGGCTTCGACATGGCGGCGCATCCAGTCCTGAACGCCAAGGACGATGCTTGCCAGCCCATCGTAGAAGTCCGAGGCTTGAGGGCTAACCTTTTGATAGTGCCGGATTTTGTCTAGAAGTCCTCTCCAACCGAGCTGGAAGCCGATCGTCATGTCTTGGCAGAAGTGCTGGGTGGCCCCAATACCAGGCTTGATTCCATACTTCCTCTGCTCTTCGTGAAGGCGAGAGTAGTCAAACTCAGGCTTCCAACCGATGTCACGGTAAGACATGAAGTAGACCATGTACCCGCCGGCGAGTGAACTCGTCGGGTCAATGTAGACGGGAGAAGCTTCGAGAAGGCGCCTGAAGTTTTCTCCGCAAGCCTTTGGACCAAAGAAACCTCCGCTAGGATGGTTGCTTGTGGGCTTGAACCCCTTTATCTTCGCGTCCCGAACGGGTTCGCCTGAGGGGCCCATGTACTCGACTAGGTCGGTCAGCTCAAGAGGCGGGAGAATTCGACCGTGATCATCCATATCCATTGACCCTATGACCCTCCACTTCTCTTGGGTCTGCCTAATCTTTGTCTCACGCAAAGATTCAAGCCGTTCAGCATAGGTTAGCTCGCGGGTCATGAGGGCCATCGCTCAAGCCTCATGTGGTCTATGGTGCTATGCTGATGGTCGGCCTGCTAATAAGAATGACGATGCTAGGCGAAGTCCGTAGTCTAGAGAGCAGTTCGCGGATCACCCAATCCGGACGTCGACACCACATCTACGGGCTTCTGTCGCCAGCTCATTCATCTTCGCCTTGGAGGGCATCTGCAAATGGCTAGCGGGATACTCCAGCCCCAAAGCGTGGTATTTCCCTTCCCCGAGACGGTGAAACGGCAGAAACTCAATATACTGCAGGTTCGGAAAGTCCTTAACGAACCGTGCGATCGCCGTGACCTCCTCAACCGTATCATTCACGGATGGCACAATGGGCACTCTGATGATCACTGGTTTCTCGGTGCTTGCTAGGCGTCGAGCGTTGCTAAGTATTCTTTGGTTCAAGACGCCAGTCGCATTGCGGTGCTTGCCCGGCTCTAGGTGTTTTATGTCAATCATAACCAAGTCGGTCACTGGTAATAGCTTGGCGAAACTCCTCCATGGGCAGTTGGCTGCGGTCTCGATCGCTGTGTCCAATCCTTCAGCCTTGAACTGTTCAAGTAGCGCTTGGGAAAAGCCAAGTTGCACAAGAGGGTCCCCGCCTGAAAGAGTGACTCCGCCATTGGACATCTCATAGAAGACCTTGTCTCTCAAGACCTCCGCAACAACTTCACCAACAGTCATCCACCTACCAGTAACCACAAGCGCCTGCGCATAACACGTTTCCGTGCAATTGCCGCAGGAAATGCACTTGTCTTGAATATACCTGTGGACCCCGTTACTTATCTCATGGGCGCCTTGACAGCAAGCAACGACACACCGGCCGCAACCGATACATCGATCAACGTAGAACATGATCTCCGAGTGAAGGCGAATGCCCTCAGGGTTCTGACACCAGAAACAGTGAAGTGAACATCCCTTCAGAAAGACAGTTGTCCGGATGCCTGGGCCATCGTGAACTGAGAACCGTTGAATGTCAAAGACCAACCCTTTTATGGTATCCGAATCGTCGCGACCACAGGTTCTTGGCAATAGATCACCTTAAGAGGCGCAACCAGGTCAGCTGGTTTTCAAGAGTCTGTCTTTGCCCCACAGGTCCTTTACTCAGAAGTCCAAGAGGAGGCTGTTATTTTTGTCAAGCTTCCTGAAGGTGTTTCAAGGCTTCTTCTATGCTTTGGAACCCATATTCCACCTTGTCGAATTCTTTTCTTAGGGCGAGTACGTCTTCACTGACTTTTGAAGGTGCACGTTGGTTCTTGATCACATCAAGCATCAAGTCGCAAAGATGCTTTATGTCGCTTTCCTTGAAGCCTCTTCTTGTCACATCTTGGAAGCCTATTCTGATGCCCGTAGGGTTCTCACGATTATTCTGATCATCGTAAGGCAGTAGGTTCCTGTTTAGGATGATGTTCGCTGCCTCGGAGTCTTCAGCGACTCTCTTGCCGCCACCGTACTTGCGGACATCGACAGCGAGCTGATGGGATCTTGTGAAACCTTTCGCCTCGCCAAGAACGTTCAACCCATTCTCAAACAAGTACTGCCCAGCTGCTTGAGCGTTTCTTACGGTCTGCTTCGCGAGAGCTTCGCCGAAGAACTTCAGCTCAAGAGCGGCCACGCCGAGAGCAGGCAGTCTAGCCAGATGGGTGTTCGACGTGCTCAAGGGGAAGACGGCGTACTGAACGTTCAAGATGCCTTTCTCCATTCTGCTGTCCTTTAGGTCGCCGAGAACCACGCCTCCCTGTGGTCCAGGAAATGTCTTGTGGGTTGAGGACGTAACGAAGTCCGCCCCTTCCCTAAGCGGATCTTGGAACATGCCACCCGCTATAAGCCCGAAGACATGAGCCGCATCGTACACAATGTAGGCGCCCACATCGTCCGCCACTGACCTTAGCTCTTTGACTGGATGCGGAAAAAGGAATAGGCTACCCCCAAACGTTATGATTCCCGGTTTCGCCGCTCTGATTATGTCAGCAGACCTGTCAGGGTCTATGTTCATCTCTTGCAGGCTGTAGGCATGGTCTACATTCACCAGCCCTAAGACCCTTCCAGCCAGCCCAGCGTAGTCATGCGAGATGTGCGCCCCGCAGCTAAGCGGCGTCACAACCATCTTCTGGTTCCTAGTCGCGATCGAAAGACCCTTGAACGTGGCAAGGTTCGCGTGTGTACCGGACACTAGACGGACATCTGCCCAGCTACATCCAAAAAGCTTCTTAACTAGATCCGTTGCGCGGTCCTCGATGACGGTCATGTGCCGTTGGCCTTGGTAGTACCGTCTTCTTACGTGCCCAGCTAGATCGTTGTCCCCCTCAGCGTATCGGCTTTCTAGGTCCATTGACAACCTGAATATCTCCTTGACCGCTGGAGACTTCAACCCCTCACTCGCTATCAAGTTTACGCATTCTTTATCGCGGTACTGCTCGTGCTTCTCGCTAGCTTCGACGAGCTCAAGGGCCAACTCGCAGAACTCATCCATTTGAACTGACCAACCTCGGCTCAAATACCCGCATAGAAAGGACTGAAGGATTATATATTCCTTGTGTCAAATCTCAAGTGCAGTTCTTGGTCCTCTGTGCGTCAAATAGGAAAGGTAAACGTGGCGCTGTAAGCAAAGCTTAAATATTCCATATATTACATATTATCGCTCCGTGATATGCAATTTAAGGTATATTTGGGAGGAGAGACATGTCTGTCAAGAAGCAAGCTAAACAGATTCGTTCGGTTGAAGAGATCAATGCAAAGATAGAACGAGGCGACGCTGTAGTTCTTACAGCAGAGGAAATGATCAGGCTCGCAGAAACTAGCAGCGTTGAGGTTGCTGCGAAGGAAGTTGATGTTGTCACTTCGGGCACATTCGGTGCGATGTGTAGCTCGGGTGTGTTCTTGAACTTCGGGCACGCGGATCCTCCGATTAAGATGACCCGATGCTGGTTGAACGATGTTCCACTCTATAAGGGGCTTGCTGCAGTTGATGGGTATCTGGGCGCAACAGCTTTGAGCGAGTCCAAGGGGTTCGAGTATGGCGGTGGACATGTTATAGAGGATCTTGTCTCGGGCAAGGAGACCGAGCTGAAGGCAGAATCCTATGGGACCGACTGCTATCCACGTCGGCACATCGAGACGCTCGTAACGATCGACGATCTGAACCAAGCCGTTCTTCTGAACCCTAGGAACTGTTACCAGAGATATGATGCCGCCATAAATAGCACCGACAGGGTTCTTTACACTTACATGGGCACGCTTCTGCCAGACTACGGGAACATCACCTTTTCAGGAGCTGGTCAACTCAACCCTCTCACAAAAGATGCGAACTACGACACGATCGGGATTGGTTCAAGAATCTTCTTGGGCGGAGGAACTGGCTACATCATTGGCGAAGGTACTCAGCATAGTCCGAAGGGAAGCTTTGGAACTCTCATGGTTCGGGGCAACCTCAAAGAAATGAACAACAGATACCTAAGGGGCGCCACTTTCCACAGGTACGGCACAACACTGTACGTAGGCGTCGGAATTCCCATACCAATCATCGACGAGCGAGTTGCAGCAACAGCGGCACTAAGAGACGAAGAGATCATGGTGAACGTGCGCGATTACGGAGTAGCCGCTAGACCTGACTTGAGACCGGTTGTCAAGAAAGTGTCGTATGCGGAGCTAAGATCTGGGAGAGTCACGATCGGGGAGAAGGACGTACCCTCTTCATCGTTGTCTAGCTACAAGGTCGCTAGAGAGATTTCCGAGGTCCTGAAGAAATGGATTCAGAGCGGTAAGTTCCTTCTGACAAAGCCAGTTGAGCTGCTCCCAAGACAGAGAGACTTCAAGCCCCTTGAGGTTAAGGCAAAAGAGCCGAAAGTGAACGACGTGATGAGGAAGGAGGTCATCACGGCTAAGCCTGAAGATGACGTGAGGAATGTTGCGAAGAAACTTGTCGAGAATGGGATTGACCATCTTCCCGTTGTCGACGGCGGCAAGAAGCTTATTGGCATAGTGACCTCTTGGGATTTGGCGAGAGCCATAGCCAACGAAAAGAGGAAACTCGCCGAGATCATGACCAAACGGGTCGTAACGGCTTCGGAGAACGAGTCGATAGACGTCGTTGCCAGAAGAATGGCAAAACACAACATCTCGGGTGTGCCAGTTGTGGACGGAGCGAACCACGTCGTAGGCATCATAACAACAGATGACATCTCTAGGAAGTTGGTAGGAGGAAGAACCACGATATGAGAGTCAGACTCACGTACTCGCCTGAAGTGGTGGAGAGACCAGTCTTGGCAGAGACTATATTGAGAACAGGCATTCCGATCAACATACTTGAAGCCAAGGTAACCGCGCAGAAAGGGGAACTTATAGTCTCAATCCCGACAACTGGCAAGCAACTAGAGAAGATTCTTGAGACCTTCAGCGAAGCTGGCGTGCAAGTTCAGAAGTTCACGTCGATTCTCAAGATAGACCACGACCGGTGCATATCTTGTGGCGCGTGCATATCCCCGTGCCCAACGAAAGCCTTGTCCTTCGACAAAGACTGGACGTTGCAGTTTGACGAAGAAAAGTGTGTAGCGTGTAGAACTTGTGTGGACGCCTGCCCAGTTAGGGTCATAAGCCCCCAACTGTAAGATGTTGATCACAGCGACTGCAAGGAAAAAGCCTGCTCACGCCTCTTCTCAACGATCTAACGATCTATGCGCTTGCTCTGTGCTCAGGTACTGCTCTTCTGATTGAGGTGGCGAGTTGATTGCATGCAATAGGAATGCTTATATGCAAGCAATGAGCACAATGTGATAGGCTCAAAGTCGGTGAGTAAAGAATGTCAGACACCACAGTTACGATCCGAGGCGTCGACTCGAGGGCTTGGCAAGAGTTTCAAAGCGGCATAGTTGCATTGTATGGCAACCTGTACGGCAACATAGGCCAAGAGGTTACGAACGCATTGAAGTTCTGGCTGGATAGGCAACGGGGCAGGGAATTGGCCGTTAGCATCCCGGCTCACCATCTCTCAGTCTCGTATAGCGACATTGGGGGACTCAAGAAGGAGATTGAGATGACTAGAGAGAGCATTGTGTTGCCTCTAAGACACCCCGAGCTCTTCAGATGGCTCAATCTGATACCGCCCAAAGGAGTCCTCATACATGGGCCCCGGGGAACAGGCAAGAACATACTGGCCCGAGCAGCCGTCGCAGAGGCGAAAGCTTGGCTCTATGTACTCAGCATTGAGCGGATTGCGGCTGACCCTAACGAGATGAGGCTTCACGGCGTATTCCAGAAAGCTAAGGAGAATGCTCCAAGCGCTATCCTTATACCTGACCTCAGGATTCTGTCCAGGCAGCAGAAAGGCTCTGGTGATCCGGCAGACCGAATCCTTGGATTGTTGCTCACGGAGATGGATGCTCTCGAGGATTTCGGTCGCGTTGTCGTCCTAGGCATAGCCTCGTCGCCGGAGGAAATTGAACAATCGCTTAGGCAAAAGTTCCAACGAGAGATCGAGGTCAGCCTACCTGATAGGCAGGGGAGGTATGAGATTCTGACGATTCTGATGAAGAAAATGCCGCTCTCTAAGGATGTCGACGTGGGGAAGCTGGCGGACATGACTGACCGGTATAGAGGAGTTCTTCTACGGGAGATATGCCAGGAAGCTGCAAGACTTGCCCTTCGAAGATCAATCGAAGACGACAAGATCACTGATGAAGAGATTCCCCAAGAAAAGCTAGAGTTGATCAAGGTCCGCATGGACGATTTCCTAAGAGCTTTCGACTCTCTGAAGCCCGAGATCTAGCTTGAGAGAAAGTGAGGGCATGTCCAAACCACTTTACGAGCAAGCGCTGGTCATGGGCGAATCAAAGATTCACATGAAAAGCAGTAAGAGAAGAGCTATTCTCGAAGCCATGAAGGAAATGAGGCGCCACAGAAGTGAGCTCGTCGAGTACATCAAGAGGAATCCTGAGTTCCAATACTCACTGAATCCTATCGAAATCTCCCATGACGCTCCGCGGATCGTTCAGGTAATGGCCGGATCGTCGAAAACGGCTGGGGTCGGACCAATGGCTTCGGTCGCTGGTGCACTAGCAGACCTAGGCTTGGAAGCCGCGCTCAGAGAACAGGCAAAGACAGCCATCATCGAGGATGGTGGAGAGATAGCTGCATTTGTGGATCAACCCATACTCGTTTCCCTGATCTCATGTAGCACACACGTTCTAGGTAGACTGGGCTTCCGAATAACCAAAGAAGACTGTCCTATCGGAATTGGCACGAGTTCTAGCAAGACTGGACACGCCCTGAGCTTCGGCGAGGCAGACTCAGTTACCGTAGTAGCTGACAAGGCTTCGTTAGCCGACGCTGCAGCCACAGCAATCTGCAACTCCGTAATTGGCAAGAACGTTGAGGAATCGATCCAGCTAGGCCTAAAGAGGGCTCAGAGCATAGAGAGCGTCAGAGGCGTCCTCATAGTTCGAGAGGACCGCACAGGCATGTTGGGCAGACTTCCGAAGATTGTAAGCGTGAAGTAGAAAGACTGGATGCAGTTCGCTAGATAGTGTTGGCTATCTCGGGGGCTTTCGGGTAGGAACCTAGGACTTTGACAAAGACCGCTTTGCTCCTCAGCCCTTCTAAGGCTTCTGCGCAGTGTTTCTCGGTTCTGTGACCTTCAAAGTCTAGGTAGAAGTTGTACTCCCATGGTCTCCTTTTTGTCGGCCTCGACTCGATCTTTGTGAGGTTAATGTTCCTCTTGGCGAATTCATTGAGAACTTGATAAAGCGCGCCAGGGATATGTCTAGTGGAGAAGATTACTGACGTCTTGTCGCTGCCGGAGAAGACCGCATCTGCCTTAGACAGGACAAAGAAACGCGTGTAATTGTGCGGGTTGTCGGAAATGTTCTTTGCCACGATGTGCATGCCGTAGATTTCAGCGGCCCTTTCCCCAGCTATGGCGCCTGCGTCCATTAATTGCTTCTCTTTGATCATTTTGACACTTCCAGCGGTGTCGTACGTCGAGATCATCTCGCAGGTCAGGCCTTCTAGGAAGCCTCTGCACTGAGCCAAGGCCTGAGGATGCGAATAGATGACCTTTATGTCTTCAGGCTTGGTGGCGGGATTCGCAATCAAGCAGTGGGTGATCTTCAGGACGATCTCTCCAGAAACCTTATGATCGTACATCAAGAACAGGTCGTAGACTTGGTTGACGCTTCCTTCAATCGAATTCTCTATCGGAACCACTCCGAACTCAGTCTCACCGACCTCGACGCTCCTGAAGACATCTGAAAACCCTTTGTAGGGAATGGCCTCAACGGATTGATCAAAAAAGGAGTAAACGGCGCTTTCGCTATATGCTCCTGGCTCGCCTTGGTACGCAACTCGGGTTGCTCTCTTGGGCTCCATATCTTGTGGTGTTGCCCCTCTTGGCTCTAGCATTCTTTCTCGGGATTTCGTGTCTAGGGTTCTCCCTTTCTGTCTCGTCACATTAATGTCTTTTGGTTGGAGACAGAACCGCAATCGCCTTATGGGGCACGTTCCAGACTGGCGTGTTATGTAGGTCCGAAAATCGTATTTCTGTGACGAAAAGCTTAAATCCAGATTCTGTGTGCTTATGGCGGTACAACCCAAGGTGTGGGTGTTTGCAGAAGATCCCCGTAGCGATGGCTACTCAGCATGCTGATTCTGCGACGAGACGGATCACTGTAGGACAGGAGGTTGAGGAGGCGGTCCTGTCATTCAAAAAGGACGAGTTCAATTGCGACGAGTACCTCGTGGACTATATGGGCAAGCTGACCCCGTACCACCAGATCGGACAGATAGTCAAGAAGATACATGCCGAAACTAGCTTCAAGCCCGGAGTCGATATCTTCGTCACTCCGAGGATGGTCAGCTCCTTCGAGGAAGAGCCCTTCAGACAGCTGATGACCATGGCAGCCATAGTCGAGGGCATAAAATACTGCTCAGACAACTACGGCGTACAAGGAATAACCGAGGTCATCCAAGCCGGGGTCACAACGACGGAGGAACTGAGAAACTGCAAGGTGAGGTGCGAGGACCTTCTGAGACTGGTAGGTAGACACCTAAAGATGAAGACGGACACCATGGAGATAAAGATAACACCCCTCTTCGGAGGCATCGCTGAACACCTTTCAATGGAGCAGGTGCTCTCCCTCTTCATCAAAGAGGTGGGCGTTAAAGGATATGCAAGGGTGTTCGTCGGAAAATCCGAAGCAGCCTTGCTATATGGACACATGGCTTCTGTCCTCTCCTGCAAAGTTGCGATTGCGGGCTGCAAGAAGGCAGAGGACAATTATGACGTAGCAATCTACCCAGTTCTCGGTTGCGGTGCCCTGCCCTTTAGGGGGCATATGACGCTTGAGAATGCGGACTCGTTCTTGAAGGAGTACCAAGGTGCACGGTCGTACACGATTCAGTCCGGGTTAAGGTACGATCACGGAGCAGTGGAGACAAGAGCCCTGATTGAGAAGATGAGGGAAGCCGTCAACCAACCGCCCCTTGAGTACGACGAGACTGAGCTTCAGGAGATGGAACGCATGATCTTTATCTTTGCCAAGAACTATCTTCTCGAGCTCTCAGAGATTGCTGAGAAGATTTCGCTGATTGCGGACTACATTCCAGATCAGAGAGAGCGTCTCCTAAATGTTGAGGAGGTCGCTTATTATCGTGAGCTCAGGAACGTGGAAAGCATCCTGAGGCTGTGCCCTGACAAAGAGGTGAAGAGGAGCATAATGGGCTACGCCTACACGGCGTTTCACAAGCCGCCGCGGTGGGTTAGGTTCGTGGCATCCACCTACACTTGTGGGTTACCGCCCGAGTTCATCGGTTTGGGGTCAGCTCTCAAAGAGATCAAGGAGACCATGGGGGAAAAAGCTGTGGAGAGACTATTGAGTGACGTTTACCCTTCTTTGCAGGCTGATGTCAGGTTTGCATCGAGGTTCTTGGACCAAAGCTTTGAAGGCAATATCCTGTTGACATCTAGACTGCTGAAGAGCATCGAGGAGCTAGGCAGCTTCCTAGAGTTAGAGGAACCTGACGGCAGATACCAAGTTCTTAGTCGATTGGCCTCTGCGTATATCAAGGACATGCTGACCGGGAAGACTTCGAAAGGCAAGAGGCTGGCAATTCTCATCGAGAAAGGAGAAGTCGCTCAATACCTCAACGGCATAAGCAAAGAAAACCTCAGCAAGATGATTCTGGATCTGGGAAGGATCAGGAAATCTCTCGCTTAGGCATGAAAATGAGGAACGAAAATGAGCAGCTACTATATAACGAGATTTCCGGGCAGAGTGAACTACTACTCACCCAAATATCCGATGACGATCTCGATGGATGCAAGAGACGAGCTAGTTGAATACTGCAAGAAGTTCGTTAGGTATGTGGACAATGCGTATTTCAACGGGTTGAACGTTAGGCTGTACACGAACATTGATCACGTGTACGACTTCTGGCGCGAGAACTGGTGGTCTTACTCGCACAACGTTACTCCTCACGGACAGGTTTACACGATTGATGACGGCGGGAAGGTCAACATCAGAGACTACTACAACGGTCCGATGAAAGATCCCGAGGTCAACGCTGGTGGGCTGTACAGCACAGAAACAAAGACTGCCATAATCCTAAACCAGGACTACTATGGGCATACAAAGCCTTCAGCTCTGGGAATTGCAGCCGATGTATTCGAAGACCAGTTTGACATCCTTTCGGTCCACGGTGCTTCAGGTGCAATTGAGGGCAAGGGATACTTGCTGATAGCTCCGACGAACACGGGAAAGACAACTCACTCCTATGGTCCAGCCATATATCATCCAGGTGGCGAGTTCCATCAGGATGACTGGATTTTCGTTGAGTTTGAAGCCGGAAAAGTCATTGGGAAACCTTCGGAGAGGCAATTCTATATGAGGACGAATTCCATCGAGAACTTCCCGTGGCTGGAACCCGTTTTCCGAACACACAAGCTTGAGAATGTGAAACCCGACGACCCCAGAGAGAAGTTCCTCCCTCCTGACCCAAGGGTTATGATCGATCCTAGGGAAATCCTGAGCCCCGAGAAAGTAGTGAACGAGATAAGAATCAGCAAGTGCTTCCTACTTGAGAGGAACCCGAACGAAAACGTTGTCGCCAGATCCCTAGATCCCAATGAAGCGGTGGAGATCCTAGAGAACGCGCCTGAACAGTTCTACAACAACTACTTGACTATCTATACTGAGAGGAAAATACGGAAAAGAGCGGACCTCTTTAGGAAGCTCTTCGAGATAGCTGAGCCCTACCTTATCAACATCGTAGCCGATGTCGTAACTGTCAGAAACATCATCACAAGGATAACGAAAAGCTGAAGCCTTATATTTCCCGCGAGCCATGATGGATATCCGTGAACGCAAGGGAAAGGTTCCTTGAGGTAGCACTTTTCGGCAACCCTGACAAGATACCTATAGCCCTAGGGGACATCAGACCAGCGACTAGAAAAGCATGGATCAGTCAGGGGTTGCAGGAAAAAGCAAACGTGCTTGAGTTCCTTAACTGCAAGGCATGTTGTATTGGTTCTCTGAACATAACGTCCTACCCTAGCGAAGGCTTCGAATGGACTCCCAACCCTTCGGCCGTCAACATTGGGCCCATGCCGCCCTTTGATTACAGGATCATAAGAGAAGACGAAAGGTACAGAGTCTGGGTAGACAGCCTCGGCGTAACTCAGCAAGGGTTCCAAGAAGACTGGAAGTATGGATGGAGTGGATTTGCGACAAGGGTCTTTATGGATTTCCCCGTCAAGAATGGTAACGATTTCGTCGAGATCAAAAAAAGGTACGATCCGAAAGACCCCAGAAGATACGGAAGAGGTTGGAACAAGACCGTGAGAACTAATAGGAAGAGAGAGTATCCGCTTTGCGCGATGATTAGGGGGCCGTTCTGGTGGACCAGAGACATGATGGGACTAAACAGAATCGCCACGGGAATCTATAAGGAGCCAGAACTCATCAGGGAGATCATGGACTTTTGTGGCGAATTCCAGGTTCAAGCCTTGGGAAGAGCCTTCGAAGAACTTGAGGTGGACTACGTTATCCTTAACGAGGACATGGGGCACAAGGGTGGACCCATGATCGGACCCAAGACCATGAAAGCCTTCATGGGCCAGGCGTACGGAGAGCTAGCGAGGTTCTTCAAGGGGCATGGCGTGAAGACTATAATCGTTGACAGCGACGGGAATATTGAACCCCTTATACCAGTCTGGGAGGAGTTTGGGATCAATGGTATCTCACCGTGTGAAGCCGCAGCAGGCATGGATGTGGTCAGGCTTCGAGAGAAGTATCCGCGTCTCGTCATGGTGGGTGGGATCGACAAGAGGAAACTATCCCAAGGCAAGGAAGCTATAGACGAAGAGGTCTTGCACAAAGTCCCAGCCTTGGTTGAGACGAGAGGCTACTTCCCCGGCGTAGACCATGCTGTTCCCCCGGACATAGCGCTAGATGACTTCAGATACTACGTTTCACTATTGAAGAAGATCTGCATGTGGTCCGAATGACTGGACGGCTCACTCTTCGGAAGAATCATCACGTTTCTCGCTCTACCTAGATCGTCGCCCCTAGTGTCTAGTATGAATCTCCGTCTTTTGCTTCCTTCTTTACCGTTGTGCTGCCACATTCGCCCGTATATCCCTTATGAACAGTGTCTCTTTTGCCACTGCTGCACGGTCCAGTCGTGCTTACACAAATGTCTTCTGACGACGGATCAGGGGCAATTGTGTAGGCTTTGCTTGTAAGCTTCTTCGTACATCGCTAGAATGTTTCTTATTGGCGTGACCGGTTGGATGTTGTGGCATGG
>Ga0315310_10001227_pt1 | contig 16138 bp, 21 predicted proteins | sample TDP5_MG_FD_203630 | JGI IMG/M metagenome (GOLD analysis project Ga0315310, IMG submission 203630) | Freshwater sediment microbial communities from Lake Towuti, South Sulawesi, Indonesia - TDP5 | ecosystem: Environmental > Aquatic > Freshwater > Lake > Sediment | place: Indonesia: South Sulawesi... | reverse complement strand
GACTTCAAGTTCTGCAGGGCGAATTTACTGCAGCCCTTGATTGCGTCGCAGATTCTCTCCATGTCTTCAATTTGGTGCAGTGTTGGAACCACTGTGGTTCTGAATTCGTATTCAACCTTGTCACCCATCAATGCTCTAATAGTGCTCTTTATCCTCTGCAGGAAAGAACCGGCGTCGACTCCACAAGCTTTGGAGTATGCTTCTCTGGTCAGGTCTGCTTTCACGTCTAGGGCGATGTAGTCAACAAGTTTTTTCTCGATCAGTTTATTTATAGCAGTTGGGTTGGTTCCGTTTGTGTCCACCTTAACCTTCAAGCCGAGTTCCTTAAACCTGCTGCATAGGCTAGGCAAATCCTTCTGAAGCGTTGGCTCACCACCCGTTATAACGACGCCGTCAACCCATTTTTGATTCTCTTCAAGATAGGTTACGACCTGCTTCAGCCCTATCGTGGGCATGGTGTCGGGACACAGAACTAGGGTTCGGTTATAGCAGAATGGACAGCGCATGTTGCAGTGGGGCAGAAAGATCATTGAGGCTACTTTGCCGTCCCAGTCTGAGAAGCTTATGGGAACGAAGCCTTTAATTTCCAACTGCTTTACACCAGCCTCATTGTTCTGTTCGCTAGGTTGTGTGCACTGATGTCCATTCCGAATAAGCCTAGAAGGCGGCGAAGAACCCTCGAACACAGTCTTTCGCCGACTGAACTAAAGTATGCTTCACTTTTTTCGACGGATCCAACTTTTCTAGACGCTCAACCCTGAAGTAGATCGGAGGATGCGGATCCCAGCTTATCCAGTCTTGAACCTTAGTAGAGGGAGAGCGTTCAAACTGAAGTCTTCGAAAACCGATCTTTCTCAAGGCTCCAGCCAACACTTTTGGAGTTCCCGTTTTGATTGCTGATTCCAAGTCGGCTCTTGCTTCAAAGAACTTGGCCACGAAGTATATGCCGCTTAAGACCAGCAACTCGTAGAGCAAGCCGAAAAATTGGATGTAAGGCCACAGCACGAAGATTTCAAGAAGATACTGGCCGCCAACAATTGCGAAGAGCACGAATGGATCCCGTGAATTGAGATGGCTTATCTCATGGCCTATAACAGCCTGAATCTCGTTGGGATTCAACTGAACGAGCAAACCAGTGGTTACTAGGACAATTCCCCGTTTTGGACTTGGGCCTGCAGCGGCAGCGTTAGGTATCATCGTGTTGGAAAGTGCAATCTTTGGAACAGACAGCCCATACTGCTTGGTTGCCCTATCCACCATTTCATAAACATTGACGGCTTTTGCGGCCATGTTTTCAGGTGAACATTCCAAACCGTATTTTGACATAACATCACGTGCGGTTTCGCATTCAACAGGCTTGCCCAATGCTATGGTCTTGTTGTAGATCTCTTTTTTCATTTGTATTAGTGACTCTTTCGTGTATTTCTTGATGGAGTCTCTTTGTTTGGCTGGCAGATGGTATTGAAGTATGTGAACAGTTGGATTCTCGGCGGTAATAGGCCAGTCACTCATGGTGCCTATGAGTCTGTCAGCGAACACCACTGTCAGGAACTGACCTACAACAATCACTATCGCGGCCCACAACCCTATGATGAAGAAAAGCACAATGCTGACGGCAAACAACAGGACAATAAGGAACAGCATGTTGCCGAAAAGCACCCGCTCAATTACCCTTCCGCGTCTAAACGGTGACTTCTCCGGCACAACCTGTCGGCCTTGCACCCAAGCAAAGTAAAGAGTTGACCGTCGAACATACTCTTCGAAATACTGAACGACTATTATGAGGTCTTCTTTAACTCGATCCAGAGTTGATTGTGGCACGTCTAGACTGCTCGGAGTAAGAGTGACTTGAATTGGCTTTCCAGTTTTCACGCTCACATCTATTTGCCATTTCCTCTCAGGTTCGACGACGGCGAAACCAAGAACGTAGTTGCCATCCACCGTGGTTCTTGTCACGTTTTTGAATCGATGCCAGGCGGACTGAAGATAGGTTCGATAAGTGTAGTTAAGCAGTTCCTCATAGTAAGCTGGCGTCACCTCCGTTTCGATGTTGAAGGAAAATGACACTGATCCTGACATCCCTGATACCCTCGGACTACAAGTATAAAGTCAGCTTTTCATCTTAAGATTGCGGATTGCACCCTTCACGACGGCGAAAACAGGGTCGTAAAGCGGTGGAAAGAAGAAACGAGGTTCAAACGAACCCCTCTCTTTGATGAAAAAACCTGGAGGAGATTCCTCAAGGTCCTCGATCTCCTCCAATTGAATGATGAATGTTCCGGACGGATGAATTAGTACTATCCTTTTATTGGTTAAGAAGAGAGTGCCTCCGCCCGATGCTTTGGTCTTCGATGGTTCTTGGTCATCAACGTAAACTGGGCACGACACATAATGAACGATCTCGCCTGTCACCAAGGCAAAGGGCAGGCGATCTGAGGGATATGTAGGCAACAGGCCGCGGCTGAATCTTGCCGTCATGTCGGTGAACTCAGAAAACGCATTTAGCTCTTCTCCTTCAGCTATCTTCTGCCAATCTTCCTTTGACAGCGTTGCATCTAAGTAGCATCCTCTGAAAATGCGATCCTTGCAAATGTGCCGTTCAACTAGTTTTTGTGGTTCACAGTAAACCAGCTGGAACCTATCCGACCCTTTCGGAACAAATTGGGCGAGGCAATTGGGGCATGGATTGATTTTTGGTTTAGAAAGCCAGAAAAGCCCAGCCCCTTCCAGGGTTATCTTTGTTTGACCACATACTGGGCATTTCTGAAACAAAACTGTCTCGCGCGTTTGCATCTGACTGTCTGCATCAAAACTGGTGGTTCGCGTCATAAATACCTTCACTCACATTTCTCAAAGAACAAAGCGGGAAGTCTAGAGATCGCAAGCCGTAACCCGTCGAGTGAAAGAATGTATCGAACCAGTGTCATACGCTTTAGAAACCACGCTAGAAACCCCGTGGCTTTGAATATCCACACCCACCCCACCGCATTTCTCCCACCCAGAGACACGAATTGCCCAGCCACCTTAGGGATGTACCTAGTTCTTCTGCCGCCTGATATTTCGGCATAAATGTTCACAGCCGCGTACTCTGCCTGTTGCATGGCTAGCTGTGCGGTAGGCGCCATTGGTCTGTTAGTCAACGGGTCTAGAACTAGGGCGTTGTCTCCAATCACGTAGACCCCAAAATGGTCAACTGACTCGAGAAATGGGTTCACTACAACACGACTGCGCGGACCGTATTTGAGCCCAGCCTCTGCAACTAGGTCGCGGGCCCTCACTCCGCCAGTCCAGATGATTGTGCGGGTTGGAATTTTCTCCCCTGTCTTTAGGTTGACGCAGTCGTATTCAGCTGAGACGCAAGGCGTTCTTAGCACGAGTCTTATGCCTCTTGCCTTCATAGCTTGCTCGGCTAAGTTTACAAGTTCAGGGTCAAAACCCGGTAGAATGTTTTCTCCAGCTTCAATGACGATGAGCTGCGCGTCGCCCGCGGCTATTCCGAACTCCTTTCGAAGCTTAAACATGTAGTCCACAAGTTCTGTGGCAAGTTCGACTCCGGTGAAACCTCCACCGCCAACCACAACAGTCAGTATTGCTTTTCTCTTGAGTTCATCTTGTTCACTTTGCGCTTGGGCAAACATGTCACGTATGTGTTCTCTGATGCGTATGGCGTCATCAACGGATGACAGCGTGAGGGCTTGCTTGCCTAGTTTTGGTATTCCGAAGAACTCGGTTTCGCTGCCCAAAGCTATCACCAACTTGTCATACTTGATTTTGCCTCTTGTTGTAGTGACCAAGCGCTGAGCAAAATCGATGCTAATGGCCTCGGCATGGAAAAAATCAATGCCTTTACCCTTGACTAGCCTTGCAATTGGGACTGTCACGGTCTCGAAGCCGGATCTATTAGCAGCAACCTCATGCAACTCAGTCTTTAGTTGATGATAATCGTATTGATCAATCAGCAGGATCCGCCAGTCTTTGTTCTTCCTGAGTAGCCGCTCCAGTTTCAGAGCTGTACATAGTCCTCCATATCCAGCACCTAGGATCACGACTTGTTTCCTGTCTGTCGTCATGAAAGGCCTCCAGAATCCGTCACGTAGAGAGTTTCGTCTCAGGGTTTGGTTATATGAGTTGGTTAGTTTTTCATAAAACTTTTATAGTAAGATGGTTTGCTCAATACTAGCATTGATTATCGGTGTCGTTGCATTGGAGCCAAGCAAGAAACCCTTGAACGTGCTGACGAAACGAATCAACTCTAGCGTGATCATCACGCTGAAGAATGGAGTGGAATACCATGGCACGATGGTGCGCTGCGACGGATACATGAACATACTGCTCGACGGCGCCTCAGAACACGTGAACGATACACTGATCGCAAACTACGGCAACGTTTTGGTGAGAGGAAACAACATACTCTACATAGCCATAGATGTCCCGCACAGGTGAGAGCCGTTTCCAGAAAAATGTTCCATTCTGCAAACTGCACAATACAGATAGTTGATTTCTAGAAGTGTTGAACTAAGAGAGTTAAGCCTGATTCTGCTCTTGTTAGAAATAGTAGAAGAAAAGGGAAGAAGAAGACTGCTAGTATAGGCTTGGTGGCAGAGGTCTGTTGAGCGCGTTGGCTGAGGCTCTGGCTTCTTCAATGATGGGCAGGACCGACTTGAGTTCTCTGAAGTATTTGAGCACTGTTGTGCCTCGTTCGGTTATGGCGTAGACGATGCGCTTCTTGCCAACAGTTTTCTCTTCAACAAGGTTGTTTGCGATCAGGAAGTCTAAGTATTCCTTCAGAACGCTGCAGTTGACGTTAGCCTTATACATAATGTGTGTGAGCTTCAAGGGTCCGTGTCGCGCCAAAACCTTGAGTATGTCGATATACATCTCGAGTTTAGAGCGACGCACGCTTATTTCCACCTTTTTCTGGTTTTAATTATTTCTCCCTATAAATCATTTATGGATTCAAAATTCGTTTTGTGCGGGTGTACCGCCCTGTTTTTGCCTCTAATTTTAGGAATAGGCTGATTCTGTTGAGGAAAGCCGTGACGATGTCGTCAGCTAGGACTGATTGCATGTCGTTGCTGAGCTTCTTCATCTCGCTTTGAAAGACTTTTCTCATTTTGGTTTGCAGTTGTTTTCTTTGGGTCGGAGATAAGGTTACTGCTTGCATGAGAGGCTTCGTCCCCAATTAAGGTTGAATGCATGTTTAACCCGTTTGTATTTAACTAATTTATGAATCCAAAATCCACATACACGTATAGGAGGCTCTGGGTCTATTAGTATGGGCTGTGAGAAAATTTTTTGGGGTCAAGTGGAGGTTTTCTGTTGGTTTTTTGGTGGCTGATTTGGTTTTTGATTGTGTTTTGGGTCGTGTTTGGTTTTGGTTTGGGGCACCTTCTATGTTGTTAAAGGTGACTTTCTATGTTGCCAAAAGTGACGTTTCATAATGCTTAAACGTGATGTTCAGGGGGACGGCTGCATTCGTATTTTTGTGGGTGTGATTGAATTCCAGAAGAAGATGGAGACAATCGCTTAGTGTCTTCTTCTACCAGATGATTGTTGTTCTGTTGCGCGCGGGAAAAATAAAATTCTTCAAACTTCCTCTTTTTGTAGATCGAAAGGTGAACAATTCAGTATGACCGAGGATCAAAAACATAGAGAATACTGGTTTCCTTTAAACAACCTTAATGAAGGCAGGGAGCTAATGAAAGCTATCAGGCAAGTTTTAGACGATATTCTTACAAATCCTCAACGCAACTGCCCAAATTGTGGCGGAATACGACCAGAAATTGTGATTAAGTACAAAGAGCACAACTATTTTTTTACATGCTGGAAGATCAAGAAAAAGAATAAGACAATAGCAGAGACAGATTATGAAAAATTCGTGAAATATTTCGATTCAGAAACCTAGCGCACGTCTTGCCAGTTTATGTCTTCTTACATATGGGTGAGAGAATGGAATTTCTATCCCAAATCCTAACTTGAGACTTATAGAAAATAGGCGCTAATTGATGCGTGCGCTGTAGGCGTTTTTCTTTCGCACAATTTCCTGCGCAGTGCGTTTGTTTTGGGCTTAGTATTCGTAGAATCCCTTTCTGGTTTTCATTCCTAACTGTCCATTCTTCACTTTTTCAACTAGGATGGGACAGGGTTTGAACTTTTCTCCCATCGTCTCATACATGTAGTTTAGCACAGCCAGAGCAATGTCTAGTCCCACGTAATCGGCGAGTCGGAAAGGACCCATCGGAAAATTCATCCCCGACACTGCCGCCTTGTCTATATCTTCCATGGTTGCCTTTCCCTCTTGCAACAGATAAGCAGCCTCGTTGAGCATAGGCAATACCATGCGATTAACGATGAACCCAGGGGAGTCTTTCACCGTCACCGTTTCTTTCCCCAAGCCTCTAACAAAATCGTCAGCCGTTTTTCTCGTTTTCTCACTGGTCTGATCCGTCATCACGATTTCAACAAGTTTCATCGCATAAGGCGGGTTGAAAAAGTGCAGACCTAAGACCTTGTCAGGACGTTTTGTGACCTGAGCCATCTCAGTTATGCTCAGAGCTGAGGTGTTTGAGGCAAAAATGGCGTGTGCAGGACAGTTCTCATCAAGCTTCTTGAACACGTCTTTCTTGACGTTTATGTCTTCGAAAACAGCTTCTACCGCGATGTCGGCGTCTTTGGCAGCGTCGGCTATATCGGTTGTGCCCTTGATCCTCCTGAGGATTTCTTCAGCGTCCTTGGGTGAGAATTTTCCTCGACTCACACCGGTCACAATCATCTCTCTGATTCGGCTTACACCTCGCTTCAGTAAATCCTCATTCACTTCCACCAGCGAAACCTCGTAGCCCTTTCCCGCACAAATGTAAGCGATGCCAGAGCCCATCGCGCCAGCTCCAGCCACCGCAACCTTCTTTATTTCCAACTTGAAGCCTCCAAAATTCAAGACTAGTTAGCTGCTCTCCAGCTTTTAACGGTTAACGTTCTGTGAATCTGGAATGGAACCGCTTTGAAAACGCCGTCAACCCATCTCTGATGATAGAAAAAATCGTGGTTGCGACGTAGGTTCTCTTTTCTCAGCCTACACTTCAAGCATCACAGTTGTTACGAGTCGTCCCAGGGCAAAGCCCTCGTGCCCAGCTCCGAGAAGCATCAGTTCCCACGTTTTCATTGCGTCGCCTATTCGTTTTCGTCCAGTGAAAACCTCTGAAACGGTTTTAGAGGACCCTTTGAAAGTTAGGTCAGGCGCAGGATATACGCCGTCCTTCACCTTCATCTTTCCGTTTGCCGCCACCAGATAGAACTGCTCGGTGTCGGTTTCAAACTGTATGACCTTTCCGTGGTAGTGACCTATCCACTCTCTCATGATTTTGGTTCCGTCGGCGCTCCTGTTGGCTTTTATGGCAACTGCTTCAAAGAACCTCTTTGCCACGCCTGCGCTCACTGAGCCTCCACTCCCTCAACCCAGGCTTTAACGGCTTCTAACGCAGCTTTCTCCACATTGACATGTGATATGTTGCCGAGCTTCTTCCTCACAGCCTGCAGAAATCGATTGTAAAGGTCATGTTCCATGAGCAGATAGACTCTACCTTTCCTGTTGTCCACTAGCGCCTGCGACACATTCTTTGTCCACTTGAATGCTTCGTGTTCGATGTCTTCAAGCTTCAACTCTGGAAAGCCTAGCCATTCACCTGACGGTTGTCTTCGATACTTCGGCGCCGCACTCATCACAGCTTCACCTCTGTCATCTTAGCCAAGTCTTCACCCTTGACTTTGAAAATGCCTGTGAGGAAGGGCCATTGAACGATGAAATAGAGACCGCTTCCTTCACGCCATCTGCCCGTGTACAGTCGCCCCCCTACAACCGATGCAAACTGGGACAGTATGATTTCGCAGGCGCGTTCGACTGGTAAGTTGCAGTCTCTTGCTATCTCATGCATTTTCTCCTTGATCTCAGGACTTAGCTCAACGTTCATTTCTTTTCCTCCCCCTCTCTGAAGGCCAGACGTCGATACGGATTGCCCCAACGCTCAGCGTACATGACGCCTTCCATAGGGAAACGCGATGGACCCAGCATCCGTTTTTCTTTTGGTACACCTATGCATAAGAGCCCTATTGGCTCCCATGTTCTCGGCACACCCAGTTTGTCACAAAGCATTTCCTTGTGCCGATAGTCGGATATGGCCAAGGCCATCCATCCGCAGCCATACCCTAACGAGTGCGCCGCAAGCCACATCTGAAGCATGCCCATAGCCACAACCACCGAACCAAACAAAGTCATATCGTATGGCAGATGCGAGTCGTGGAAGAACTCTGAACCGAAGCCAATTACAACAGTGTCAGAGTATTTCGGGTAGCTAAACAAAGAGCCATCTCTTATGTCTTCGAACTCGGTAGGTCTTGCGCGGTCTGGCAAATACCAGAGCCGGCCCGCCGTCAACTCATAAGGCTGGGCACCAAACACTTCACGGGCGGTTTCCATCGAAACTTCAGCAATTAGGTCTTTCATCTCTTGGTCTTCTCGGATGACAACGTAGCGCCACATCTGCAGGTTTTCAGGAGATGGCGCGTAGCGACCCGCGTCCAAAATCATCTCGATGTGCTCATCTGGGATGCGTTGACCCGTAAACTCTCTTATGCTCCGTCTTGATTTGATTGCTTCTAGCAACTCCATAATAACTTCACTCCAGGCCACTACCTATCGACTAATGGGCTTAAAGGATTAATCATGCAGAAAGAGCAGGATCAGATAGACCTCGACAGCACCCGCAAAAACAACCAAATTATGTCGCCGAACACAAGCGCAATTATCAACCCAGCTGTGATGAAAATCAGCAAAGGTAAACCCGGCGTGACCCAAACTCCGTCCTGGGTTTTTCCTTCACGCCCAGCTGAAACTATTCTCGCCACAATTGCCTCACGTGACTCATCCTTAGGGAACGCAAGCAGTCTCCGTTCGTTTTCACCGGTTTCTTTCATCACAATGTCTTCAAGCGGGTACGTGTGCGTGTTCTTTTCAAGCGACTTTAGATCAGCTTTATAGCCTGTTGCTACCGCTACGATTTTTTTCCAGAAGGATTCGTTCTCGAATCCAGCGAACAGTTTCTTCCCTTTAGTGAGTTTCCAGAGGAGGTTACGAAAGAGAGCGTAGAAAACTGTTAAGGCAGCAAGTAGGACCGCGTTGCCGAAGACAGTGATTGGAAATATCGGCGAATAAAATGCTGATGTGAATGAAAGATATACTGGGTAGTACGGCAGGGCCAAGGCTAGGCACATCAATGCTTTTGCATCTGCTCCCCCAAATGCTCCTGCATAAAACAGGGCCACGGCCAGCGTCGATGTTATCGCAAAAGAGAAGACATAATAAAACAAGAGGGAGTGGGCAAAGAACACGTATTCAATGGTAGTCAATGCGAAGGCTAGGGGAGCAAGGAAAACCCAAACCCAGTTGCTTACCTCTCTCGATTTCCAGTCACTCCAGGAAGCGTAAAACATGAAAGATAAGCTCAGCAGAACCCGCGCAGCATCGAAGATTTGACAAAGTTGTGCTTCATTCAATTGCGATACGCGCTCAGAGACCCGCTCAGATGGATATGGCTGCTGAGAAATTAAAGAATTCTGCAGCAAATCAACGGTCAAAACAAATGAGAGAAATCTCTGAGCGTACTTAGGCAGAAGGTGCTACTTTGTCATATGGTAGGCTTTGGCCGGCTTCAGTGACGAACTTGAAGTAGTATCTGGTTCCTCCAATCCAATCGTACGTGAGAGTTATCCTGATTGAACCTCCATTCGCAGTAACGATGTGGTTCGACGGGTCAAAGCTCGCATCAGTGATCTCCGCGAGACTTCCAGACGATGTTCCGAAGTATACTTTTGATATCTTGGCGTCTGCTGAGCCAGAGTTCATGAGCGTGACTTCAATTTTCCTTGTGCTGTTATCAGTGTAAAATCGTGTGTTTGCCTCAGAGAGGACTGCGCCAGCCTGTTGTGTTTGAGTGGTGGTAAACGTCATGACCCACGCATAGGTCACTATCACAGCAGCAACTGCGATCACTATCAGCAGAAGTGTAGCTAGAATCGGCGAGATTCCTTTCTTAGACCTTAACACCTTGTTCAAGAGCGAATTCACCTCTACTGCCAAAACCTTAAGCCATGATGATATTTAACAAGTATGAAGAAACAATAATGATTCGAAATAACTTGATTTTTGCTTTCACTGTAACTGCTGTGGAGCGACCTCAACCAAGTCCTCCTGTTGCAGCTTTCCCCACTTGCATCGGGCACAAAGCGAAGAAATAACATGCTCGAAGTAGGCCAAAGAACGAACAACGTCAGTCAGTGAAACCAATCCCAAAAGACGCCCCTGCTCAACCACGGGCAGCTTCTTGATCCTGCGTTCGTTCATAGTGCTAACCGCTTTCCGAATGTCAGTTTCAGGTTTAGATGTTATGAGCGGCTTTGACATAATGTGACTAATACGAACCCTGTGAGGATCACGCATCCGCAGCAGAACACGCTTAAGCATGTCCCGTTCAGTTACAATGCCGATGGGTCGGTCACCGTCAACCACGATTAGACAGCCAATGTCGTGATGATTCATGAGCTCGGCTGCTTTCTTAGCCGAAGCCCACGCTTCAATCGTGATGATGTTAGTCACCATCACGTCTTTGACCTGTAACGACATGTGTTTCATCATCCTTTTAGCTTTCTTTTTTATTGGCTAAGCATTCAACGATTTTTGAGCAGCCGAAACACTCGTCTGGAATTGGTCTGCTCTTGGGAAGACCCCTTAAGTAACCAAATTTGTGTGGACACTCGTCCTCAGACCTTTGAGCCACTGTGAAAGGCACATGAGGGGGTTCAGATGCTTTGGGTTTTTCTAGAGGTTTATTAGCTGACCGCGTCTCTGACTCTTTTTCAACGTCAGATGCGCCCCCCATCGTTGCGCTGACAACCATTCGCTGTGCCTCTTCACGAGGCTTGAAGGTGCTTTTGCCGGATTCTGTGTTCTGCCGAGAGTTGACCGTGTGCATTTCTGGCAAGGTCGACTTTGAACCATAAAGCGAAGTGGGCACCGTTTGATGCGGCTGTGGCTCGGACTGCACAATTGATTTGGGATTATATGTTTCTTGGACAAGATCTTCGTCAAAATCGCGCTTTTTCTCACCTGAGGGGTTCAATTTCACAAGCAGGGTCACAAACATAAGTACAAGAATGATGACGATTATTGTCAAGACAAGGTCAAACATGGACAGCTCCACAGTAAGCATCAAATGTCCCTTTAGTGAGAATTTAGCTCGGGTGCATATAGGCTTGATGAACTCAGTATAATGAGTTCGTGTATAGAGTTCGAATTGAGCAAACTGATGATTCTACGAGATTTCAAAAGTCAGAACGTATCGCGCGTATGTTGTTTTGTCTGGGACAAGTATCTCTAAGTAAACGTAAACATATGAGACTTGTGAATCGCTTGCCTCCAGGGTGACTGCCAGGTATCTGTCGGCTGGCGAGGCTGGCAGATCATACCATGCACCAGTTTGGTTCAGGTACGAGCCGTTTTCGATGTAGACTTGACGTGAGATGTCACCGCCTGTTGCGTTTCTAAAGTATATTGTGCAGTTGTTGAGTCTTCCTATGCTGGATTCTGCGTAAGCCAACAATCTAATTTTCCAAGCGTTAGTTTCGTTGTTGATGACTTTCAAGACGTAGTCGTAGTTTGAAGAAGAATCGCAGCTGTAGACAAGTTTGACTTGATTTGCCTTCTGTTGGTACTGTGTTGTGTCGGTTAGGATTCCTGTGATCTTGATTTTTGCGTTTCCGTTTGACGCATAAAACTGCGGATTGGTGTTGATGCTTAGAAGTGTGGTTTCGTTTGAACCGCCTGACACATATGCGGAGTATCCTTCGCCGCTTGTCACGAAGGCTGAGGAAGAATAATTCCAGACTTGAATGGTAACGGAGACACTTGACAAGTCGTATTCGCTCACAACAGTGAAGTTAAGCTGTGCCGGTGTATTCTCAGTCATGGATGAAAACAGGAACTCGGTTGAAACCGTGTATTCACTGTAGTATGAGGGCTTGTACTCAACCCAGTCGGCTTTGAAATCAAATTGAGTCGTTGTGGTTTTCACGCCTTTTACCTTTGTTCTCCAGTTGCCTGAACCGTCGCGGAAGTGTATTGGATTCGTTGTTATGGTTTGGGTTTTTGTTTCATCTGTGTTAGCTGTCGAGCTTGAGGTGTAGCTGTCGTAACCATTGCCTGAAATGGGATATCCGCCTAACGTGTAGTTGTAAAGTTGAATAGTAACCGTTACCGATTCTGCGGTCCATGCTGAATCAACTGTCCAAACAAGCTGGGTCCATGTTCCAGTGTTGCTTGACCCCGTGAACTCAACTTCGGAGGTGTATTCGCTTGGTAAGATTATATTGCTGGTTCTGGTTTGGTCGGCTAAAGGTAACGCATTGTCATCTATTCGGAGATAAACGAAATATCCTGATTTGACCTCTGTCACTTCTATGTAATAATCGATTTCCAGATAGTCTGTCTGGTCCACGACGGTATAGGCTGCCCAAGAGTAGGTTCCAGAGACTGTTGAATAAGAATTTGTGATTGCGCCTGAGTTCGCCACATTTGAGGCTATTGTTGATCTAATGGTGCCATTTGATATTCTAACGAGGATGTCCACGTCACCGTGTGCAGCTATGTTCTGATGACCTTTGTAGGCCCGATAGTAAATCGTCCATGTGCTTGCAGGTAGCGAGGAAACACCAGTCAGCTGATATACAAATTTGCCCATTAATCTCCTTCCAATCGTGCCCCCAGCATCAGCTGAAAATTCTGTTCCAGCCGAATCGGCGTTGCTTAGTTTGAGAAGATAATAGTTTGTGCCGCCAATTGTTGTTGACTCTTGATGAGCATAGAGTGGTTGACCTGAGGTTGCGCTGGCATAACTCCGAAAAGTCATGTAGACCCCATTGTTCGAAGCTAGGTCTCCAGTTGTGCCAGAAACAAGAGTCGTGCCCCCAAGTACGCTGTAGCCCGAAGGGTTACATGCTGTTGTTGAGGTTGCGGTTGCAGAGCTTCCCACAAGAAAGTAGTCGGTGTCTACTGTTTGAACACTTGCTGGAACTGTGCCAGAAATATAGGTTCCAGTCAGAAGATTATATGAATTGGGATAATACGTCAGGTTTGGTGCAGGCGCCACAGTGCTAACCTTCGCACTCGTTTCATTTTCGTAGACGATGCTAGTTCCCGCGGTGCCCGCCTCGAGCCTAACCGGCGGAGACTTGACCGTGGCGTGGGAATCCGTTAACGAGGAAATGTATGTGCTTCCAGCAGCGCAATGAAGTAGTGAACTTACAATGAGCAAGAGAGCTAATGCTTCCCAGACGAAACTGCGAAATTTTCTAGACTCTCTTCGATATTCTGGCATACTCTCCTGTTCCCTTGTTGAAAATCTAACAAAAAAAGAGAAGGGAAGGTTATGATTGAGTATCGACGGAGATTACCACGTTTGCCTTGACATCCGCGGTAGCCCCTGAAGCAGCCCTAGTTACCACTTTAACTGCGAATTCTTCACTGCCAAGTATGTAGACCAAGGTTGTCTGATATGGAGGATCCCAAGTGTCATTACCGTCTGAGTTGTCATAGGTGAAGTCACCGCCGCCGTATTGAGTTCCATTTGCGGCTATCAGCTTGAACACTATGCTGTAGAAGTTGCTTGTGTCAGTGTCATTATTGATTGTAACGTGTGTCAGTCTGAACTTGTGAGTGGCCGCGTCTGTGTTTTTTATCTTGATTGCTTGGTCATAGGTCAGCGTGGCGTTTGGATAGGCCTTCAGACCTGCAAGCCGAACGTATGTTCCGTCAGTGGCATAATCTGATGCACCCGCTTCTGTTGAGTCAGTTCCTGCGACAAATTTCACAAAGGGCGTGGCAGTAGTTACATTAGATCTCATTTCCATAGAGTAGTAGACAGCTGCGCTGGCACTTGCTATTAACAGTGACGACAAGAGCAATCCGAGCAGTTTCATTTCCTTTTTGAGCACAATTCTCTTCACTTGCATCAGTTCACCTCCTTGTTTCTTCTAAACTTGTTCAAGACGTCTGGACTGAGGAAAATGAGAGTGCTAACGCCCAAGACTATGGTCGATACCACAAGACTAACCTGAAGCAGCAGCAATGGAAACTCAACGCTTGTTGTGAAGCCATAGTTCGAAACAAAGAAAACAGTGAGGACGATTGTTGGAAAGGTGACAGTTCCAGCCCAAGCTTTGGCAAGCAGCCACATTCTCTTTGCCGTGGCGATATAGACGTTGACAGCAACGATGTTAATCACAGCTACAATTAGATAGAAGAAGCTGTACCAAAACCGCATGTATTCACCGAACAGAACCATGAACTCTCTGCTGATCAGCAGGTGGCCAAATCCCATCAGAGCAGCTGCTTGAAAGACGTAGGGCAAGGCTTTGGGAAAGCGCTCGTCCAACAGACACGTCAAGAGACTAAGCAGTAGGAATAGGTCAATGCCGAGCAATGCAAAAAACTCTGGCAATATCGTAGACGGCATTATTTACAGTCCAGCTTACGTTCCAGCAATTACAAAATTATGCAATTTAAGACGTATGAATCCCGAATCTGAATCATTGCCATAGAAAAAAGCCCAGAAACTGGCTATTTCTTTTGCGTGCGCTACTAGCAAGTTTACTTGTTTCCCAATAGAAGTCAACAAAGCCCTAAGCAACCCTCGCCTTCATTTTCCATAGACCTTTTCAATGACGTTCGGCGAATAGAGGCATCTTAGAAGCTTCTTGCAGTTGTAGCACTCGCTGGGAATGTGAGTTTGATCTGGAGCCTTCTTAAAATACAGATACCCCAAATAATTCGCGCAATTCTCTGGCTTCGGATCCTTTGAGGAATCAGACCTAATTTCGTCAACCATGACTTTGGAGGCACTGTCACGACGACCAGCGTCCTTTGGAAGAGCCTGCGTTTCCTCTGTTGCCTCATTACTGGGCTTTCCCACCACAACGCTTCGGCCTGCCTTTCTTTGTTGGAGTTTTATCAAAACTAGAGCAGAAACTACGACTGCAGGCACAATTACGTAAATCCACAGTGGATCAATTGGCAATGCACATCACGTACGCAGACTGTGCGTCCCGGTCATCACTGGGCGTTGTTCATCCAGATTCATAATAATTATGAACTCAGAATCTTGACATCGAGTATCTTGTGGTCAGATGAGCGCCTACCTGAAATTCTTAATGCGCCACCACAAACACTAAATCAACCCTAATCACCAGGTGAAATATGCTCCCCTGTTCATGAGGGAGAATCAACAAGTTCGTAAGAATGCACATGACCAAAGAACGAGAGAACTTGATCAGGAAGCTAACTGAAATTAACTTTAAACCTTGGCGCTCACTTCTCTGCGTTAACTCTAGCTACCTCTACGACCTCAAAAACAAATGGGGCAGTCGACGTTCTTACGTCCAGTTCTAGGCCTAACAGTTTCTCCAAGAACCCGCACAGCATATCAGCATTGTTGACGAAAGGAGCCTTGATGAGCACATACTTGTCTCTTAACAAGAAATCACCAAAGCCCTGAACACGCAGCCGCTTGAATACACCTTCCCACTCTTCTCGCTTAGTGGTTTCTAGGTTCAATGTGGCCTCCATGGACACTCGGGCGGCTTCGCCTATTTTTTGGCCCGCCTCTCTCCATTTGTCTTCTGGAATGTAACTAAGAAGAACGTTGAGAAATTCCACGTTAAGGAAGGCAACTCGACTTACTCCAACATAGTATTCCCCAGGGAATCTCCAGTCGTATATGCTCATGCTGCGGTAGATGTCCAGCATTTTCGATATAAGTGGCTTGATTCCTGGTTCCCGGCCCTCTTTGATCAAAGAATCAATATACTTGCGCTCTGCATCATCTAAAATGATGGTCGTTCTCTTAACAGACTCTCTGGATCCTTTTGTAACTACCATTTTGGGTTTCTCCACACATAGGCAGTCATATTATGACATACCTTATATGCTTTGCGCATTCAAACTGCAGACTCAGAAGTTTTAAACCTGACAGCGGTTACATTGGAGCATTCGTAATGGTCATGATGGCGCCTTTTGCTGCGATTAGCCTACTTC
>Ga0315310_10001225_pt1 | contig 16147 bp, 18 predicted proteins | sample TDP5_MG_FD_203630 | JGI IMG/M metagenome (GOLD analysis project Ga0315310, IMG submission 203630) | Freshwater sediment microbial communities from Lake Towuti, South Sulawesi, Indonesia - TDP5 | ecosystem: Environmental > Aquatic > Freshwater > Lake > Sediment | place: Indonesia: South Sulawesi... | reverse complement strand
ATTAAGCGTGGCTAGGATGAGAGGCAGGGAAGAAAAGAAAAAGGAAAAGAAGAGGCTACCTTACTCCTCGATTTCAATTCCCACAAGCCTCCTCGAGGAAATCGAAAAAATCGTGAAGGAGCTTAAGTATTGGCCAACAAAGACCGCCTTCATACGTGAAGCCTGCCTCGAGAAGTTGGAGAGGTATCATAAGGAGCTGGAGGCTCAAGGACGCGTGGAAGAAGCTGAAAGGTCGAAGACAACGTAGTGGAGCCTTTAATCCACTTCGTCGTGCCGTTCACGGCCTTAAAGCTCGCCGGTGTGAAGTTTAGGAAGGCTTTACCCATTTCGCTTCTTGCTCTCTTGCCTGATTTGGACGCCGTGTTTCTTGTGCATAGGTCACTTTCCCACTCGCTTATAGTTGTGCTAAGTGTGACGGCACCATTTCTATTGTTAACCTACAAGTTCAAGCCGAGGCTCTATGGCTATGCTTTGTTGGCATTGATGGCAGTGACATCTCATTTAATCTTGGATGTTTTCGCTGGATACACGCCGACTTTGTGGCCTTTATACAGATATTCCACATGGATTCAAGCTGGGCTGGTGGCTCATATTGGCAGTTCTCCAAGCCTCACCTCAAGCGTGAAATTGATTACGGAGCCGATTACCTTCCAGCCGTTTCAAAGCCTAGACGCACCACTATTCACTGGTGAAGGCTTAATTCTGTCGGCGATATTGCTTATGCCAGTTTTGCTTAAAGCTTCCAGACAAGTTAGACTCAGATTGTTTTGAAGAGGTCTAGAAACTGGACGAAACAGGGGCTGTCACCAACCACTTGAAGGTTATTTAGGAGCATGAGTTAAGCTGATTATCAGCAGGACTCCCCTCCGTTTGACTCTGGGTGGTGGCGGGACGGATTTACCCTCATACTGCTCTAAGTATGGGGGTTTTGTTATTACATCGGCTTTGGATAAGTATATCTATCTGGTGGTTAAGCGTAGGTTTGAGGGGGATGTTAGGGTAAGCTACTCCGTGACCGAGATAGTGAAGTCTATAGATGATATCAGGCATCCTGTGGTGAGGGAGGCTTTAAGGCTTTTAGGATTGAAGAGTCACCTTGAGATAGTTTCCATAGGGGATGTGCCTGCTGAGACGGGGCTAGGCTCCTCAGGAAGCTTCACAGTAGGCCTTTTACATGCCCTCCACGCGTTTAAGGATGAGAATCCTTCGCGTCATAGGCTGGCTGAGGAGGCTTGTCGCTTGGAGACGGAGATTCTTAGGGAGCCTTGTGGCGTACAGGACCCCTACATAGCGGCTTTCGGAGGCTTCATATGCCTTGACATAGCTCAGGACGGTAAGGTCAACGTTTCACCTCTGAGGATGTCTGATAACACTATTCGTGAACTCGAGAACAACCTGCTATTCTTCTACACAGGCATCAAGAGGAGCTCCACTCAAGTTCTTCAAGATCAGGGGAGGTCTATTGAGGCGAATAGGTCTAGGGCTTTGGAGGCTATGCACCGCATTAAGGAGACAGGTTACAGGGTGAAGCACGTCCTAGAAAATGGAGATTTGACTGAGTTTGGTAAGCTTCAGCATGAACATTGGATGGCAAAGAAGAGCACCTCTTCAGAGATTTCAAGCAGCCCAATAGATAAGTGGTATGCAAAAGCCTTTAAGCACGGAGCCATAGGTGGCAAGCTCATGGGCGCTGGCGGCGGAGGCTTCCTCATGTTCTATTGTGAGGATGGCAAGGATAGGGTGAGGAAGGCCATGGCCAGGGAAGGCTTGAGAGAGGTTAGGTTCGGGTTTGAGCGCGAAGGCTCCAAGATAGTTATCAATCTTTAGGTGGTTTTATGCAGAGTAGGAGGTTTATCAACCTTTACCTTCAAGAGCAGGAGTCGATAACTAGGCGCATATCACGGGAAGACATCAATGGGGTTATAGAGCTCCTCTACGAGGCTTGGAGAGATGGAAAACAAGTTTTCCTGGCTGGGAACGGCGGCTCAGCCTCTACAGCCACCCATTTTGCGAGCGACCTAGCCAAGTTCACTTCAGTGGAGGATAGGAAGAGGTTTCGAGCAATAGCCTTAACAGATAACGTGCCTCTGGTCTCGGCTCTTACCAACGACCTGGGCTGGGAGAACGTTTACGTGGAGCAGCTAAAGAACCTGATGGATGAGGGCGACATTTTCGTGGTGATTAGCGTTCATGGGGGCTCCGGAGCTGATAGGACGGGTCCTTGGTCTCAGAACCTTTTGAAGGCGGCTAAGTTCGTGAAGGATAACGGTGGCAAGGTCGTTGGGCTGGCTGGCTTCGACGGAGGCATCCTAAAGCAGATGGCCGACGCATGCATAGTTGTGCCCATAAATTCGACACCTCAGGTGGAGGGCTTTCATGTGGTGTTGACGCACCTCATATGCGCTAGGCTTCGTGAATTGATAGCTGAGTTATAAAATGAGGCGCATTATTTTCTGGATGGATAATAAAAGCGACGATGTTGAACGAGTTCGTTAGAGGCTTAAAAGATTCTTGAGTTCAGTGGAGCTTAGGTATACGATAGTCGAGGTATGTGAGCTTATAGAGCCGGAAGATGGTAAATGAGTAGGGCTGTGTTTTTAGACAGAGACGGTGTCATAAACGAGATTGTCTACTTCCCGGAGCTTGGTGTTTTAGATTCTCCCCTTAACCCCGGACAGTTTAGGTTGTTGCCTGGTGTGGCTGAGGCGATCAGGTTTTTTAATCGTCTGGGTCTTAAGGTTATCATTGCGTCAAACCAGCCTGCCATAGCAAAGGGTAAGATGACGGAAGAAACCTTCGAGAGGGTGAGGTTGAAGATGAGGAGGGAGCTTGAGAAAAGGGGTGCGCATATAGATGCTGAGTATTATTGTTTTCATCATCCCTCAGCGAGGGATACCAAGTATAGGGTTAATTGTGATTGCAGGAAGCCTAAGCCAGGTCTGCTCTTAAGGGCTGCGAAGGACTTTGGGCTTGACCTTTCCAGATGTTATGTGATTGGTGACGGCTTAACGGATATTAAGGCTGGTAAGGCTGTGGACTGCAGGTCCTTCTTGATAGGCTATTTGAAGTGTGATTTATGTAGGCTCATGGAGGATGAGGGCGTCAAACCTGACTTCATTGTTCCCAGCCTACTTCATGGGTCTAAAATAATTGAGAAAGAGGTGAACGAGAGTGGAGATATTCCTTGATACAGCGAGCGTGAAGGAGATCAGGGAGATACTGCCATGGGGCATAATCAGCGGGGTCACAACCAATCAGAAGATCTTCCTCGCCGAGAAAGGCGTCAGTTTCCAAGATAGGGTCCATGAAATCCTGAGCCTTGTGGATGGGCCCCTCAGCGTAGAGCTCACAAAGACTGGCGGCAGCGACGAGGACTTAGTTGAGGAGGCCAGGGAGTACTCAAGCTGGAACCCGAAGAACATTGTTATTAAGGTTCCGATGTTTGGGGACGGTCGGGGACTTCGAATCGTTGACAGGCTTAGGAAAGAGAACATTAAAACGAATATGACATGTATGATGGCGACTAATCAGGTTTTGTTGGCGGCTAAGGTTGGAGCCACCTACGCCAGCATCTTCTTCAATCGTGTGAGGGATTCAGGCGGGGACCCGGTGAGGGTCATACAGGAGTCCAAGCGCATCATGGAGGAGGGCGAATTCCCAACTAGGATCATTGTGGGCAGCATCAGGAAGCCTGAGGACGTGAATGAGGCAGCGGTGGCTGGAGCCCACATCATAACCATACCCTACAAGATACTGATCCAGATGCCCTTCCACCCCAAGACTGAGGACACCATCAAAGAGTTTGACCAAGCCTGGCTGGAGTTCAAGAAGGCTGAAGCATCGACGTGACAGTGGGATGATCGCCATCGTTCTTGCTGGTGGATATGCTAAGAGGCTTTGGCCCTTAACCTTGAATAAGCCTAAGGCTCTGCTACCGATAGCTGGCAAGCCCATGATAGACTATGCTGTTGAGAAGTTGGTTCCATTAAACCCGCCGATAAGCAGGATTATTTTATCAACGAACTTGAGGTTTCAGCCCCAGTTTCGAGAGTGGCTACGGGCTAGGGGATACCCCAACTTAGAGCTTGTGCCGGACAGCTCGTTAAGGGAGGAGGAGAAGATCGGCGCCATAAGGGCTCTTGCCAACATCATGGCGAAAACGGGCGATGAGGATGTCATGGTTCTGGCTGGCGACAACCTCTTCACCGACGATCTCGAAGGCTTTCTCCGATTCTTCGATGAAAAGCATGCCTCAACCATTGCCCTGTACTATGCGAAGAGTGTGGATGAGGCGAGGAGGGGTGCCACCGTGACCATAGATGAGGAAGGAAGAGCTTTGGAGTTTGTTGAAAAACCTACGCATCCAAAAACTACCCTTGTTGGAGCGTGCGTCTACGCTTTTCCAGCAGGGATAGGTAAAAGGCTTAAAGAATATCTGGAGCTGGGGCTGCCAGCTGATGAGCCTGGAAGGTTTATTGAGTGGCTTCATAAGCAGGAGCCTGTTTACGGCTACATGCTCAAGGACTACTTATGGGACATAGGAACCCTTGAATCGTATAGGGCTGCTGACAGGTTCTTTTCAATGCGGAGTAGTTAAAGACCGGCCATAAATGGCGGGATGATTCTTTGAGGGCTTTGGTAACTGGCGGTGCTGGCTTCATAGGAAGCCACCTGGTGGATAGGCTTGTCTCAGACGGATATTCGGTGACCGTCTTAGATAACATGTCCTGCGGCTTTCTGGAGAACTTGGAGAGGCACAGGAACGATGAGGATGTGAGGGTTCTTAATGTGGATCTGCGGGATGCTAAGCGTCTCGAAGAAGTGTTCAGGCGGCACGATGTGGTTTTTCACATGGCGGCCCACGCGGACATCAGGAAGAGCTTGATGGATCACAGGGCGGACTTGGAGAACAACGTGGTTGGAACCCTAAACGTGCTTGAAGCCATGTGTAAGAATGAGGTTCAGGACCTTGTGTTTGCTTCCACGTCGGCGCTGTATGGAGAGGCCCAGGTGATACCTACCTCCGAGGGCTATTCTCCTGTCCAAACTTCTCTCTACGGGGCTTCGAAGCTGGCCTGTGAGGCCTACATAGAAGCCTACACTCAGTTCTCGCCCCTGAAGTTCTGGTCGTTTAGGTTCTCCAACGTTGTGGGCGAACGGTGTAGGAGGGGGGTGATCTGGGACTTCGTGCATAAGCTTCGGAGGAACCCCATGGAGCTGGAGATCCTGGGGAATGGAAGGCAGAGCAAGGAGTACCTTTACGTTAAGGACTGCGTGGAGGGGATGATGGTCGGGTATCAGAGGGCCTCGGGCAGCGTGAACATGTTCAACCTTGCCATTGAGGAGCAGACCACAGTGGATAGAGTGGCGGACATAGTGATCGAGGAGATGGGCTTGAAGGACGTGAAAAGAAGGTATACGGGTGGACCGAGGGGATGGATCGGCGACAACCCTGTCGTGATTCTGTCGATAGACCGGATCAAGAAGCTGGGCTGGAAGCCAAAGATTTCTTCTGAAGAAGCGATAAGACGGACTGTGAGATGGACCCTGAACGAGGTTAAGGGATTTGTTTTGCCGTTCACCGCTTTACCTCCTCAAACAGGAGGAACTTGAAACGCTTTTATGGAACTACTAAGATTTATTTGGTTCAATTCGTATTAACGTAGATGGTGAGCGGAGTGGGCGTTGAGCGCATTGTTATAAACCCTGAAGTCTTGTCTGGTAAGCCGGTTATAAAGGGTACTCGCATCCCTGTTTACTTAATCTTGGAGCTTTTGGCTGCTGGGATGAGTATGGATGATGTCTTGAGGGAGTATCCTGAGTTGACTCGGGAGGATATACAAGCGGCCCTTGAGTATGCCTCAAGGGGTACCACTATCTCATGTTGCAAAATCCTTGAGGCATGATTATTGGCGAAAATTCTGGCCGATGAAAACATTCCAAAATCTGTTGTGGGCTGGCTTCGAGGCATTGGGCATGATGTTGTTCATACCTCAGAGGTTGGCTTAAGGGGGGCTCCCAACAGAAATGTCATTGGATGGGCTGAAGTGGAGGGTAGAATTATCCTGAGGCTTGACTTAAATTTCGCATCTCTTTATCATCGGATGGAGGACCTCTTCGGTGTTGTTATTGTCCGTATCTACCCGGCTACGCCCACTAGGATTAAGAATTTTCTTGAAAGGTTCTTTGCCAAGGTCGATTTGAGAGAACATGCTAAGAGCCTCATCATAGCTTCAGAAAAGAGGATAAAAATACTTCGTCCCTAAAGCCAAATGAATGCGCGCTTTCATAGGGTTCTTGTTACTGGCGGCGCGGGCTTCATAGGGAGCCATTTGGTGAAGAGGCTCCTAGATGAGGGTAGGGAGGTTGTTGTGGCCGACGACTTCTCTAGGGGCAGTGTTCGTAACCTTCTTGATTTAGGCGTTCGTATCGAGTGCCCTAAGATTGACCTTAGGGATTATGGGCTTGCTTTGGAGGTTGTTGAGGGTGCTGATGTGGTCTATCACTTGGCGGCTAGGGTTGGTAGCGTCGAGTACCTTCACGGTAGCGAGTTGGCTGAGCTTAGGGCCTTGCAGGGCAATCTGATTATCGATGCTAACGTGTTCAGGGCGTGTGTGGAGGCTGGTGTTAAGAAGCTGGTATATGCTTCGAGCGTTTCTATGTACCCGATAGATGTGCAGCAGAGGCCTGGTGTGGTCCTGTCTGAGGATGATCTAGGCTATTATAATCCTGAGGGTGGATATGGTTGGGCGAAACTTTTAGGCGAGATACAGCTGGGCTGGATGAGGGATATGGACATTGGTATAGCAAGGATATTCACCGCCTATGGGCCCTGCGAACCTCTGGATGAGACAGCCCACGTGGTTCCAGCCCTAATCCGTAAAGCCATAATGTACCCTGAGGAGGATTTTGTTGTTTGGGGCTCTGGGGATCAAACAAGGTCCTTCACGTATGTTTCAGACTGTGTTGAAGCCTTGATTATACTTGAGGAGAAGGCCTCTAACCCTCCTATTGTTGTAAATGTGGGCTCAGACGAAGATGTTCCGATCAGAACGATAGCTGAGAAGATAGTTAAAATGTGCGGAAAAGGCATAGAGATAAAGTACGATCTTGCGAAGCCTGTTGGTCCTGTTAGCCGAACCGCGGACATAAGTAAGGCTAAAGCTTTGCTAGGGTGGCAACCAAGGATAGGTTTGGATGAAGGCTTGAGGCGCACCTACCTGTGGGCGGAAAAGAGGCTGAATACCGGTGTTGGTTCCTGAGGTAAAATGAGCAAAATTAGTGCATACTACTCTGAGTTGCCTTCTAGTTTTGCAGATTTTGTAGACAGGATGGCGCACAAGGCTCGTCCATACGTAGCTTTCACGGCTTTGAATGCTGTTTGGCGGGGTTTAGACAAGGATGCTAGAAGTATCTTAGATGTGGGTTGTGGGAAAGGAGAGCCCATGAGGTTCATTAACAGGAGTAAGGGGTTTTACACGGTTGGTTTAGATATTTTCAAGCGATATTTAAGGGAGTGTAAGAGGCATGGGAGCCACGATGATTATATCCTCTGTGACGTTAGGATGCTACCATTGAGGGAAAGAAGCTTTGATGTGGCTTTATGCATCGAGGTATTGGAGCATCTTGAAAGGGGGCACGGAGAAGGGCTTATTCAATCTATTGAGAAGATGGTACGTAAACAGGTTATTATAACCACGCCTGTTGGTGTGTATAAGCAACTGTATCTTGATAAAAATCCTTATCAAGAGCATAAGTGGATTTGGAGCCCTATTGAGCTTGAGCGGTTTGGCTATAAGGTTAAGGGAGTTGGAATACGCAATATTGGCGGGGAAAAGGGGTTAGTTTCCCGCCTTCCTAAAATTATAAGACCACTTTGTCATATTGTATGGGTTCTGACAGGGCTTTTTACGTATTTCTACCCAATGTTGGCGGGTCATGTGGTATGCGTGAAGAATTTGTGTCAGGTTCATGAATAGAGGATGAAGCGTGCTAATAACAACTTTAAGAATGCAGAGGGATATCCTCGGATTACCGTCCTTATCTGCGCTTTTAATGAAGAGAAGAGCCTTCCCCACGTCTTGCCTAAGATACCTACCTGGGTTGATGAGGTTTTACTTGTGGATGGGCATTCCATGGATAAGACGGTGGAGGTTGCCAGGAGGCTTCGACCAGATATCAGGGTGCTGTATCAGCCTGATAGGGGTAAAGGTGATGCTTTGAGGTATGGGATAAAGCATGCAAGCGGAGACATCGTTGTGACGTTGGATGCTGACGGAGCTACTGATCCAAAAGATATGCCTAAATTCATTGAACCACTTCTTAAGGGATACGATTTCGCTAAAGGATCACGCTTCACGTCAAGCCTCCCCGCTAACAAGGCGTCGCATAGAATCTTTGGGAATTTGCTTATCGCTGCTGTCTTTAATATCGTATATGGTGGTAGGTATACGGATCTTTGCTCTGGTTATAACGCGTTTTGGAAGAGGGCGTTAGAGCGGGTTAACTTTGAGTCTAGTGACTGCTTTGAGGATGAGCCACTCCTTGTCGCTCGGGTTAAAAGGGCGGGATTAAGGATAGCGGAGGTGGGTCATCGTGATCTCGGCAGAATCTATGGTGAGGGCAAGGCGCCCAGCTGGAGACAGGGCCTTAAAGCAATAAAAACCATAGTTAGAGAAAGGATTCTCGGTGCATATAGAACTCCATAGGTTGGGCAAAGAGGAACATGGGCGATTTTAACAGCTCTCAAAAAGTTGTTTTGATCGATCCTCCACCAGAGCGGATCATTGAAAAGCACGACGTACGCGACTATCCTCATCTAGGGCTTGCCTACATCGCTGGATATCTGACAAGCAGAGGCAAGAACTGTAGCTTAATTGACGGAAAATTCCAAAGAATGCATCTGGAAATAATCAAGAGAAAACTAGAGCTACTCAAGCCGAAGATAGTGGGAGTAACGGCTATGACACATGAAATTGCACAGGCTGGCAGGGTTGCGGAAATAGTGAAAGATGTCTCTTCTGAAGTCGTAACTGTAGTAGGGGGCCCGCATGCAACAGCTTTGCCTGTGCAAACACTTATCGATTTTCCAGCCTTCGATATCGCGGTTTATGGGGAAGGAGAGTATACGCTTTTTGAAATCGTTGATGCAATTCAGAAAGAGAAAAGCCTGGAAAACATAAAAGGTATTGCTTATCGAACCGCAATCGGTCTACACCAAAATCCTGCTAGAGAACCGATAAAGGATTTAGATGCACTCCCATTTCCGGCTTGGGACCTCTTGCCAAGAAGTCGCATCTACCCCATAATTACATCCAGAGGTTGTCCATTTAGATGTAAATTTTGCATGAGAGTACTTGGGAATAAAGTAAGGCAAAGAAGTCCAGAAAATGTTATCGATGAGTTGTCATATTTAATTGCGGAGTACCATCCAGAATTCATCCACTTTATGGACGAAACTTTTACGGTGAATAAAAACTACACGAAGAGACTCTTAGATCTGATGATAGAAAATAGGCTACATAGAAGGGTTAAATGGGATGCTCAAACGCGGGCTGACCTCGTGGACTATGATATACTTTCAAAAATGAAGGCTGTCGGATGCGAATGGATCGGTCTAGGAATCGAGTCTGGAAACGAGGAAATACTTAAGAGAAGTGGAAAAAGGTTGAAATTGGATCAGGTCATGACCGCTGTTAAGATGGCGAAAAAAGTAGGTCTAAAAACAGACGGTTTCTTCATATTCGGGCATCCTTTTGAAACGCCACGAACCGTGATGGATACAATTAATTTCGCAACAAAGTTAAATACCACTCAGGTTACGTTTGGGACCATGGTCCCTTATCCAGGAACAGAGATATATGAGATGGCAAGAAAAGAAGAAGGAGGTTACAAACTCCTCTCACAGAGTTGGGAGGACTTCAACAAAAACATCGGAAACTCCTTGGAACTAGTCACACTAACTAGAAAACAGATGGAGATGCTCCAAATAGTCGGATATCTTAAGTTTTATTTATTTAACCTTAGGTTTGTAGATGGAGTTCGATACCTATTAGCTCAGCGGAGACTTGCATTCGCTATTCTCAGAAAGGTTTTGACTCGACCGGCTGAGGTTACGCCGTCCAAAGTTGAATCTTTCCACAAATCTTCTCGTCAAGGAAAACCATAGTTAGAGAAAGAATTTTTGGCTGAAAGGTATTGCTGAAGATGGATAATCTTGTAAGTCTTGTAGGTGTAGAAAGTTTTAGTAGAGAAGGCATTAAAAAGGCTGTTTATCAAGCTATTGACTTAATTGGTCTTAATCCGTCTGGTGTTGAGTCTGTCATTATAAAGCCGAATTTGCGTTGGTATTGGGACTATTCTACTGGGGAAACAACAGATCCGAGGATTGTATCTGCTATTATCGATTACGTGTGTGAGAGATGGAACGTTAGCGCTGATATAAAGATCGTTGAGTCGGATGCTTCTGCGATGCGGACAAAGTATGCGTTTAAAATACTTGGATATGAGAAGCTTGCACGAGAAAAATCTGTTGAATTATTTAACTTGAGTGAAGATGAAGTTTATGAAAAGGAGGTGACTATTGGAAGGAAAAAGTTTATGCTTCATCTACCTTCCATTGTTTTTAACTCCGACCTTTTCATTAACGTTCCCAAGTTAAAGGTTGGCCCGTACGCAGGTGGTCAATGTCTACATATGACCTGTGCTTTAAAGAATCTTTTTGGTTGCATAGCCACGCATGGAAAGGTGAAGTTTCATCCCTACCTTCAGGAAATTATAGTTGCGGTCAACAAGTTAATCAAGCCCCATTTAACAGTTGTTGATGGCGTAGTCGGGCTGGGTAAACATCCCGTGAAACTTGGTTTGGTTATGGCAGGAAAAGATAATTTGGCTGTTGAATCCATAGCTGCGAGAATGATGGGTTATAATCCTTCGAAGATTCCAATAATACAATTAGCATATCAAGAAGGTGTTGGAGATTTCAAAGACGTAAAATTGGTCTGTGACAACATAGATCAAATTAAGAAGCGTTTCCCTAAGAAAAGTCGGCTTTTCTTTGAGCTATCTTGGAAGACACAGTTTTTATTGTTACACCTTTATACGAAGGTATCAAAAGATGCTGTGCCCACGGTTTTGGAGAACGTGTAAAAAATGACGATTAGAACTGGAATAATTGGTCTAGGTAAGGCTGGTATGCTACGCCTTAGGATCTCTCGCGTCATGGATAACGTAGATGTACTGGCGGTTGCCGATTCTTCCAAGAGGCGTTTGCAAGTAGCCAAAAGATTAGGGGTTAAGGAGCTGTATAACAATTATAATGAGCTGCTCCGGTCAGCTGACGTCGATGCGGTTATAATATCACTTCCTAATTTTCTACACAAAGAAAGCATAGTTGCAGCCACGGAAGCCGATAAACATATCTTTATTGAGAAACCTCTTGCAAGGACAAGTGTTGAATGTAAGGAGGTTATGCGCCTAGCGGAAAAGAGAGGTATTAAGCTTATGGCTGGTCACAACTATCGCTTTCTCGGCTGTGTGAAGAAGGTGAAAAGTATTTACGAGAAGGGAATGATCGGGGATGTTGAACTGTCCACATTTGAACTTGTTTATGATGGTTTTTCACCCACGCTAGAGCCAACGCCTATGCCGGAATGGTATTTTGATGTGGAAAAGATCGGAGGGTGGCTGCTGGATGCAGGTTACCATTTAATAGATCTATTCCAGTGGTTTTTCGGGGACGCTGAAGTTCTCTATGCCCATCTCGGCTCACGTTTTCACCTACCATATGAGGACCATGCTATTATTGTCCTCGGTTCCAAGAATGGAACAGCTAAGGGTGTGTTGAATGTTGGATGGTTTTCTAAATTGACATTTCCACAGTTTAATTTTCGCGTAATTCTTCATGGAACGGCGGGGTTCATATCTACTGACCAGTTCGTACCTAGGAATTTATATATCCATGCTGCTAAGGAAGGCATCAAAAATGTTCTTCGCAGGGCTCTCGGAATAGAAATACGCCCTCTAACCTATACTTACTTCTACTCCTCTTACGCTGAAGAGCTACGTCACTTCTTTACCTGCATAGAAAATGACAGCACGCCAATCGTAACCGCACAAGACGCATTCAGAGTAATACGAACGATAGAAGAGATTTACAGTATGCATAATGGTAGCTGATCTTGGAGAAACCTAACGTATCAGCTGGTCAAGGCGGCCGTACAGCTTCAAGGATAGTCCTTGGACAGAGTGATGATGCTCCCCCTTTGGGTTACCTCCCCTTGGTCTCAGTAGTGGTTACCACTTATACCCTTGACCGGCTGAAGGACGTGAAAGAGCTCATAAATAGTCTCCGGGCCCAGACCTACCCGCACATTGAGGTGGTCTTTGTAGGTGATGGCCATCCAGTGCTGTGCCAAGAGGTAGCACGCTACGCCCAGGCCATCGGTATTGAGAACATGCGGGTGGTCTTCAATAAAGGGGAGCCCGGAGCCTCAGCGGCCAGGAACTTGGGCATCCAACACGCTCGAGGTTATATCATTGCCTTTATAGATGACGATGCCGTTGCTGCCCCCGACTGGGTCGAGCAGATGGTGAAGACCTACACTGCGTACCCGGACGTTATCGGAGTCTTCGGTCCTGCTTTCCCCTTGTGGGAGGATCCTTCGTTAAGCTGGCTACCGGAAGAACTCCACTGGCTCGTTAGTTGTAGTAGCTGGTGTGAATGGAAGAGTCCTACTAGAGTCCAAGGCCACACTTGGACATCTAACGCCTCTTTTAAGAAGGAAGCTTTCTCCGGCGGGACCCTTTTCCGGACAGGGTTGGGCCCTCGGCGGGGCGAGCCTGGGTGGAGCCGGGAGATTATCTCAGAGGATATAGAACTGTCTATGCGGATACAGGAGAAGACAGGTAGGGATGTGGTCTATAACCCGGCCATCCGGGTATGGAAGAAGGTGTCCAAGGAGAGGATGGCTTGGTGGCGCATGGCGGCCTGTGCCTACGGAATAGGGCTGTCCCGCAGGACAAAGCAGCAGTTCTTCCGTCGCATGATGGGCGGGAAAGCCCTACTGACCGAGAAGAGGCTCTTACAGCACATCCTCTACCGTCTAATGCCTGCCATACTGGGACGGTTTTTTGCAAGGCCACTCATAGCCTGGTTGCAGCTCTGGGCTACACTATTAGTTCTTTTCTTTGTGACCCTGGGGTATCTCTCGTCCCCTTTCAACCAGCGGTTCCGCAAGGGCTAACCGAGAAGACACGGCATGTTGGACCAAATTGCCCATCCTATGCGCCCGTATGTCCCTTTTACTGCTGAAGTACCTGTAAAAGTTCGAAGGCCAATAGTTGAGCTAGAGCTTAGCACGCCCTTAGAGTCTTAGGAGAAGTGAGTTGTAGTTGTTGGATAACACTTTCGTCGTTGAAACTCTACACGACTTAGCTTGGGAGATGGTCGAGGATAGCCCAGATTTGGTATAGATTGGGATGGAAATTTACTATTGAAGTGAGCGTACGCAATGAAGACCCTATGCGCTTATACGTGATAGCATCAAAAGCAATCATGAAATTATTTGAAATTGTAAGGTAATGAAAGATGGGCGGGGAAAGATTAAAGGTGCTTGTGACCGGCGCCACAGGCTTTATCGGTAGTCATATTGTACCAAGGCTTATTGAGCGGAAATTTGACGTTTATAGCCTTGAAAGATACGTTACTGGTCGCTATGTCCTCGGGCAGAGGAGAGAAGTTAAAACGGTCTTTGGAGACCTTAAAGAATACTTTGTTGTTAAACGAATTATCCATGAGATTCAACCTGACGTAGTTATTCATTTAGCCTCGATAAGCCCGGTTGCATACAGTTATGACCACCCGCATGAAGTCATTGAAACAAATTTCCTTGCCACTGTGAACTTGGCTGAATCCTGCTTGCGTGAAGTGCCCCACTTTAAACACTTCCTATTTGCATCCACATCGGAAACTTATGGTAATGGACCTAATCCAAAAACCGAGGAAACGCCTCAGAATCCTAACAGCCCCTATGCCGTCAGCAAGGTTGCATGCGAAAAATATTTACTTTATATGCGTGACGCCTATGACTTTCCGGTGACGATTCTTCGGAATTTTAACACATATGGGAGAAAGGATAATACGCATTTTGTGGTAGAAAGGTCGATCGCACAGATGGCCCAAGGAAAGATTGTTAGACTCGGAGATCCAACGCCCATACGAGACCTCATCTACGTTGATGATCATGTAAATAGTTACTTGACGTGCTTGGAAAATGACAAAGCCATAGGCGAAATATTTAACTTCTGCACAGGTCGGGGTATTTCAATAGCCGAGCTTGTAGAGTTGATTAAAGAGCTAACCAACTTTAGAGGCGAGGTAATCTGGGATGCTATTCCTAAACGCCCCCTAGACATTGCTGTTTTAATTGGCGACTACTATAAGGCTAAGCGACTACTAGGCTGGGAGACGAAGTTCACGCTCGAGGAGGGGCTGAGGCTTACAATAGATTTTTGGATGAAAAAGCTGTTTGAAGGATCGCCATGAGTAAGGTTTGCATTGTCATTCAGCATACAACGAACTGGAGAACCTACCGAAGCTAGTAGAGGCAATGGAGTAGAAGATCCGAAAGGAAGATCTTAAAGTTATAGTGGTTGACTGAAAAATAAAAGGGGTTAACATGTTAGGAGCTCATTACTACCCCTGGTATGGAAAACCTGCTCATTCTATTTTAGGTGCAGGGGAGTGGAAGTCAGGTTACACTGATCACCCTATTTTAGGCGAATATAATAGCCGAGACCCCGCAGTAATTAACCAGCATATCGCATGGGCTAAAAGTGCTGGAATAGATTTCTTTGTTATGGAATGGACTGGACCGCATACTTGGGAGGATACTACTTTAAAGGAATACTATTTACCAGCTTCAAAAGCCGTAGAGATTAAATTTTGCATCCTTTATGATAGTTATTTTGCACTAAATAAACTCGGAACCCTATTTTCTTACAATTTCAACGATAGATATACAAGAGCTAAGACTAAAGGGCGAAAATTCCTTGACGATTTCGAATACCTTGCTGACACTTACTTCAGCGATCCCCGATATTTAAAAATAGGTGACCGTCCTTTAGCTATGATTTATGATGTTCATGGTTTTCGGAATGCTTCAAGCTACCTTGAACAGCTTACGGTTGCTATGACAAAAAGGGGTTTTTCCCTATTCCTAGTTGCGGATGCAGTATTTTGGACTTCTCCTATGTCGATTAAAGAAGCTCTGCCAATTCTTTGGAGAGAACCTTTAATTAAAATAATAAGAGGTGTTTACCAAGCGATTTGCCACTCTTTTCCGAGCACTTTAGAGAGAGGGATTTCCCTTAGCAGATACTTTGATGCTGTCTTTGGCTATAACATGTACATGAGATATAGAACATCGAATTTTCTCAAAGACGTAGATAGAGAATATCAAAAATTTTGGGACTATGCAAGCAGGCATAGCCTTCACTTTATTCCTACTATTATGCCTGGATATAATGATAGAAACCTTAGGGGATTAACGTGCCCTATTTTACAGAGAAAGGAGGGAGAATTTTATAAGGAGTTTTGGAAGATAAATAAAAAATATATCGATCCGACGCTTAACATACTTCTTATTACAACTTTCAATGAGTGGCATGAAGGGACAGAAATTGAGCCTTCCCAAGAGTATGGATTTACTTATCTTGAATTGACCAAACTCCTTTCTAATGAGTTGAAAGGAGAGAAGGAATAAGATGGTAAAGCTACTAAAAGCATGGAAGAAGGCGTATACTTCAAGTTTAGCACCTCCAAAAAGTGGAATGGATAAAGAGACCATCTTGAGGATGATAGCAGAAGTGCCATTTTGGTGGCATCATATTGAACTTGGGTATGGAATAGTTACCCCAGGTCATTGGTGGAATGGTCGTTTTGATATTCAGCGTCTCCTCTTAGAGAAGTTAGATTTGCCTAAGGATCTCCGCGGTAAAAGTGTGCTTGATGTTGGCGCTTGGGATGGCTTCTTCAGCTTTGAAGTCGAAAAACGAGGAGCAAGTAGAGTATTAGCTATAGATAATCTTTATCGTATGGAGAAGGAAAAATTTTTAGATACAGGGACTAAAGGCTTTGAAATAGCCA
>Ga0315310_10001220_pt1 | contig 16174 bp, 10 predicted proteins | sample TDP5_MG_FD_203630 | JGI IMG/M metagenome (GOLD analysis project Ga0315310, IMG submission 203630) | Freshwater sediment microbial communities from Lake Towuti, South Sulawesi, Indonesia - TDP5 | ecosystem: Environmental > Aquatic > Freshwater > Lake > Sediment | place: Indonesia: South Sulawesi... | reverse complement strand
GTAGCAGCGCAGCAAATTCTGACCACGCCGCTGTTTTTTGAAGTGCACCGCCTAGGGGTGTTTTCCGGGCGCAGTTTGGATGTGGACGTAATTTACGACATAATGATCCACGACCTGGATATTATCCTAGCGTTCGTGGGGGCGATGCCGGAAGAAGTACACGCGGTGGGCATCCCGATATTGTCGCCGAAGGTGGATATTGCTAACGTGCGGCTAGAATTTGCCCATGGCTGTGTGGCTAATTTGACCGCCAGTCGGGTGAGTACAGAGAAGGTGCGCAAGCTGCGCTTCTTTCAGCCAGGCCAATATGTTTCGCTCGATTTCAGCCGGCAGGATGTGCTTGTGATCGGTGTGGCTGCGCCGCCGACGCCTCGCGCCGGTGTGCCAGTGGAGCCGGCAAGTCCGGAGTTGAGTTTTCATAAACTCGACACACAACCGGAAGAGCCATTACAGGCTGAGCTGCGTGCCTTCTTAGCGGCGGTGCAGACACGGCTGGAAGGTCCCGTGACCGGGGCGGAAGGTCGGCGGGCACTGGCGCTGGCGGAGCGAGTGGCGCAAGGCATTGGCGAGCATGCGCGGAAGCTCCAGAATCTTCAGGAGGCGATCACTTTTCCGCTGACGCCTAAATCTTAGGCAGGAAAGTCATGGCTACGGCAACTTATGTCCAGCTCCTGCCCGAGGTGGTGGACGAGGGTGCGCGCAGTCGTCGCCGAGAAGCGGCGATGGCTTCCGTCATCCTGCACTTAGCGGTCGTCATCATCATTCTCGTCAATCCAAAGTTCCTGCAATTTCTTCAGGGGAAGCCGGTGTCAGCGGAGGTGGCTGAAGAACAACTACGGCAGCAGTTGACCCTGCTTTATTTGCCCTCCGACCTGCTGAAGCTCCCCGAGCCTAAGGAAGAAGAACTCACACCAGAAGAGCGCAAGCGAGCCGTGATTCGGACACCGTTCTCTGTTGATCCGCGCGACCTGCAATTGGCCTTGCGGCCCCTGCCGCTGCCGGAGTCCGAGCTCCCGGGGGAAAGTCCAACGCTCACTCCCGGCAGACGAGAACCTACGGAGCGTGCAGGTGAGGCTGAGGCTGGGCGCGGTGCGGAAGGTGACGAAGCGCTGCAAGAGCGGCGGACGCAGATTGCGCGCCTGGAAAATATTCCCCAGCCGGGCAGTGGTGCCCCGAAGCTAGAGCTGCCGCGGGGTACAGCAGGACGCGTGATTGAGGAGTCATTACGCGCGGGCGCGGCGCGTGCCGGCCAGGGACAGCAACCGGGTGAGCCCGGAGGCGGCTTGCCGGCGATACCTAACCTCAACACGCCTTACCCGATCATCCTCTCCGATACTCGCGGCGTGGATTTCGGGCCCTACTTGATGCGTCTGCTTTACGATGTGCGCAACAACTGGTACGCGGTCATTCCTGAGGCAGCGCGACTAGGCCGGAAGGGACGCGTGGTCATCGTCTTCAGCATCCTTCAAGATGGTTCGGTGCCACTCGGGGAACCGATCTTGGTGCGTTCCTCTGAGTTTCTACCGTTCGACCGAGCGGCTATGGGTGCCATCCGCGCCTCGCAGCCTTTCCCGCCGCTGCCCAAAGCGTTCACCGGCGAACACATCGTGCTGCAATTTACCTTCTTGTATAATCTTCCCCTCGACTATCAAGAGCCTTAGCTCTGCTTGTCCAAGTAGCTATATCTGCAACTGCCTCCGGGCAGGCAAGGGGTTCGCGCCTCCTGAAGCTTCGAGATGAAACTTGCGCGAGCGCAACTCGGCGGGCTGCTGCTATTGCTGGCGCTGCTGTTGCTTTTCCTTTTAGCGCGCTATTGGAAAATATTGTTAGGCAGATGACCGAACCTTATCCGCTCATCGTAGTGCTAGGGCCGACGGCGAGTGGCAAGTCAGCACTGGCCATCACGCTGGCGCGGACGCTGCACGGGGAAGTGCTCGCGTGTGATTCGACGCAGGTCTATCGCTACTTTGACATCGGCACAGGCAAGGTGCTGGCAGCTAACCAGCAAGGCATCCCCCACCACCTTATTGACCTGCTCGAACCGGAGGAGGTCTTCACCGCTGGCGACTATCAACGGCGGGCACGTGCGGTGCTGACTGAAGTGCATGCGCGCGGCCGGCTGCCGATTGTGACCGCAGGGACAGGGCTCTACCTACGAGCGCTGTTGGAAGGGCTCTCACCACTGCCGCCACGTGCGCCGGTGCTGCGCGCGCGCCTGCACGCGTGTGCTGCCGAACACGGCGTGGAATATTTGCACCGAATGCTGGCACGAATTGACCCGAACTCAGCTAGCGAAATTGGGCTACGCGACACACCGAAACTGGTGCGAGCGCTTGAGCTCTGCTTTCAGACACGCAGGTCGCGCAGAGAATTATTTGCCCAAGGTCGCGCGCGGTTAGAGGACTATGCAGTGAACAAGATTGGCTTGCTGCCAGCACGCGCGCAGCTCTACGCGCGCATTGAGGAACGAGTCGAAGCGATGCTCAGAGCTGGCTGGCTCGAAGAGACGCGACAACTGGTGACGCGCTTTCGCAGACTCACCACCGCCAAGCCATTTCAGTTTCTCGGCTATCGTCAATTGTGCGCGCAGCTCGCCGGTGAGCTAACTTTGAAGGAAGCCATCAAGCAAATCAAGCACGAGACGCGGCAGTATGCCAAGCGGCAGATTACTTGGTTTCGCAAAGAGCCCGCGGTGAGTTGGTTCGCCGGTTTTGGGGACGATCCCGAAACTCAAGCCGCAATTATCGCCTACCTGCGCAACCAGCGCCCGACTCTCCCCGGCTCACCCGCCTAACGAGGCAAAAATTCTCCTCTCCGAGCTTCCTCCTGCTCAAAAATGGGGCAAAAATCACCCGTAGCCAAAATGAAGGTACGGTGGCAGTATGGCGGCGGATGGTGATAGTTTCGCGACGGATAGCGGCGGTATCCCGGCGCTTCCTGATGCCAGAATGACTGAACTCTGCGCCCCGACCTTCGCCGGTGCCCTGGCAGCTGCCTCCCCCCACCTGCTCGCTGGCCAGTAGAACCAGGACAATAGAGAAAGACCCCAAAAAAATTGAGCCTGGGGCGTATGCCCCAGGCTCGGGAAAACAGCCTTACGACTTACCACTCATACCGCAACGCAAACTGCATCACCCGCGCTGCACCTTCCACCGGGCCAAGTACGTCAGTGTACAGGCCGAAGGTGCCGGGCGAGCCAATGCTGTTCGAGAGCGAGTTGGTATCAAAGCGCACCGAGTTGGTCAGGTTGAACACCTCCCAACGGAACTGCAAGCTGTGCCCTTCCACCGGCATCCGGAAGCGCTTCCCTAGACCGAAGTCCACCACAAAGTAGCCATCGCCACGCAGGATGTTGCGCTCGCCGATCTCCCCCGGCATGCTCCAGCGGAAGCCCTCAAACGCCGCCTCCGGGTCGGTGTAGAGGTTGGGGCCAGCGAGCAACTTCGTGGTCTTTGTGGCCGGGCAGACTTGCTGGTTGAGGCAAGTAGCGTTCCCTTGCAACTGCCAGTTGGTGGGCCAGGAGCGCCCGTTGATGACGTTGGCGGGCAAGCCGCTCGTCCAGCGGAAGATGCCGCTCACCTGCCAGCCGCCCAGCAACTGGTCCACCACGCCAGGCCAGCCACCGCCGAACCGCTTACCGCGCCCGAAAGGCAACTCGATGTACCAGTTGGCGTTCATCTGGTGACGCATATCGAAGTCAGACCAGGAGCGGTTGAGCTGCGGACTCCACGAGTTGATCAGGAAGCCGCTGTAGCCGCCGGTGAAGATGCCGCCCCAGATGTCGGCACGCTCGGCCTCCGAGGTGAGGTCGCGCGACTGCGAAAACGTGTAGTTGAAGTTGAACGCTATGCCGCGGCTCAAGCGCTTGCGGAAGGTCAGCAGCACACCGTGGTAGTCGGAGTTACCCACCGAACTCCACGCCCCTAACGAGTTGTACACGTCGTTGAAGAACGAGTACGGGCCGGTTTTGGCGTAGACAGGCACGGGCATACGGGTGGAGTGATAGAGCCCGTAGAGGTCAACGAGATAGGGGGCGTAGGTGTAGTCTGGCGAAGCCCAGGTGAGCAGGTCGTACCACACCTGGGTCGCCGACCAGCCGCGGATATCGTCGGCAGTACCAAGTATGCGGTCGGGCCCGCGGGCCACCCACCAGATGTCATACCGCAACCGACCACCATTAGGCCCACTGGGGCCGAAATCGGGGAACATGTTCTCGAAGTAGGGGATAGGCGCCAGGTTGCGGATGTCCACACCAGCATTATCTGCATGGATCAGCATGTGGGTCGCCTCGTTGTAGCACATCCCCGACTTCGGGTCGCATAGATCCATCACCATGGCCAGGTCGCGTTGCACCAGCAGATGCCGTCCCCGCCGACCTACATAGCCTGCCTCAACAATCAAATCACTGGGAAGCTCACGCGCAATGGAGAAGTTGATAACGTGGGCGTATGGGGTAACGATGGTGTCGTCCAGCCCCCAGTCAATCGTGTTCCACTCCGCTGGCGGGGTCTGCGGATAGCCACCCGCCGGCGCTGGCTGGAGCACCTCGCTGTACGGGATGTTGAATTGGCCACGGAAGCGCGGCATGGTCTCCTCATAGACCGTGCCATAAGGAGTCACCAGGCTGGTGGACATCCCAAACGAGCCGTAGGCGTCGAAGCTGGTCGCCAGGGCGTTTCCAATCCGGTCGTAAACCAGTGAGTAGCCACCGCGAATGGCTAGCTTGCCCCCGCCAGCCAGCTTGCCGAGGAAGCCCTCGGTAGCCCGCGGCGCCCAGGCGACCGCAATCCGTGGCGACCAGTTGTTGTAGTCCCAGGCGTAGAAGCCAGGGCGACCATTCGCCGGGCCGGCCAGATCGAAGCTAAACCGTGGGGCAGCATTGTCGGGGATACCAGACAGCATGTACGACCGGCGCAGCTCGAACCACTGCCCCAGGCTGATGTTCGGACTCACCTGCTCACCATGCACTTCCCAGGGTGGCGAATACAGCCCGTAGCGCGCCCCGAAAGTGATGGTCAAGCTGGGGGTAGCCCGCCAGGAGTCCTGGAAGTAGATTTCATACTCGTCCGCGCCATACTCACGCCGGATGGGCACCCCGTGCGGCAGCGTCTGCCCCAAGCGGTTGTAGTTGTAGTTCGAGTTCACCTGCGCGTACATTGCCAGCATGTTCTCTATGGTGTCGTGGAAGTCGCTGCGGAAAGCGCTGGCCACCGCGGGCAGCGCTGTGCAGCCGCCCCACGGCGACTCACACCGATCCTCACCGGGGGTAACCCGCCCGCCGACGGCCATGAACCAAGACGGGTTGCTGCTGAGGGCGTGGAAGGCGTTGGTGTTGTCATATCGGTCGTTGCGCGAGTAGCGCAGGTCGGCGCCGAAGGTTAGCGTGTGGTTACCGCGCGTCCAGGTGACGTCGTCTCGGAAGTGGTGCGTGGGCAGGATCCGACCGAACGTGTCGGAGCTGTAGTCTTCTGGCTCGTCAATGAAGCGGAAGTCGAAGAAGTCTTGCCCTTGCAGCCCGGCCGTCTCTTCCTTGATCCGGGTCAACCCGTAGTGGAAGCTGTTCACCAGGTTCGGCTTGAGCACCGCCGTGTAGCCAATGGCCATGCCCTTGTTGTTGGTAAGAACCAACTGGCTTGATGGCTGCCCGGGGAATTGCGGCGTAGTCTCGCGCTTGTCGTCCTGCATGTTCCCCCGCCAGAAGAGCGTGTGGCTGCCGCTGGGGGTCAGCTTGTAGTCCGCGCGCACGACGTAAGTGTGCCAGCGGTCCTTGATGGGGGCGGAGAAACGAAAGCCAACTATGTTCACCCGGTCACGGAAGCCGGGGTCGTTGGGCAGGGGATAGTTCTGCCAGTATCGAACTGCGAACTGATTGACCCCGCAGCCTGCGCCTGGGTATCTGGGGTCGCACCAGGGCTCAGTCGCCGACCACGGGCGTATATCCAGCGTGGTTGTGTTGGCTGGAGTCAACATGTAATACCCCGCAGGCACGTTGACCACGGCTGTCCCGCCGGCGATCAGATTGATCGTCTGCGGGCCGCCGGCGCAGCGTGGGTCTTGTGCGTTCGCGCACTCGTACTGCAAGTAGCCGTTGCGCATGGCCAACGATGGAATGGCGCGTATGGCGCTCGACTCACTCGACCGCCGCCAGTCCTCCCAGTTGCCGAACAGGAAGAAGCGGTCTTTGACAATCGGCCCACCCAGCGATGCTCCGTAGAGATGCTTGCGCAGCTTGCGCTTCTCGATGCCACTGCTGTTCAGGAACCATTCGTTAGCCGCTGTGGCCTCGTTGCGGTGGTACCAGTAGGCCGAGCCGTGCACCTCGTTCGTGCCGCTCTTGGTTACCAGGGTGACTTGCGCCGCCGAGGAGCGCCCCTGGTCGGGGTTGTAATTGGTCGTGGTCACGCGAAACTCGGCCAGCGAATCCAGTGTCGTCCGTAACACGCTGTCGTAGGCGTAGTTCCACTGCGGGTCGTTGACGTCCACACCGTCCAGGGTCACGTTGGTCTGGTCGCTGCGGCTGCCGAAGATGCTGCCGCTGCGCGTGTCAAAACCGGACTTGTCTCCGGCGCTCCCTGGGATGTAAGTCGCGCCCGGCTGCAAGCTCAGCAAGCCCACGGCGTTGCGGCCTTCCATAGGAAGCTGCGCAACCTGCATCCCGGTGATCGCGACGCCAATGCTTGCGTCTTCGCGGTTGATGCCGGCAGCAGCCGCCTCTACTTCCACTACCTCCGCCACCGCACCTACTTCTAATTCCACGTCCAGGGCCATAGCGGAAGCCACCGCCACTACCACCCGCGGCCGTACTGCCGTCTTGAAACCTTCGTGACTGACTTCTAAGCGATAAGTTGCTGGCGCTAGCTGGGTGAACACGTACCCACCGGCGCTGCCAGTGGTAGTTTCGCGCACCACACCGGTAGCTACGTTTGTCAGGGTCACTTTCGCCCCGGGCACTACCGCGCCCGTCGGGTCAGTAATCGTGCCCGAAAGCGAGCTCGCGGCTTGCCCCCAGGCCACGCTACTGACCGCAACCACCATCACCAGCAACATGACAGACTTACACAACCAGGTTTTCATCCCAAATCTCCTTTTTCAGGGAAATATCGTAACGCTTTTAGAGATAACACATTCTTCCGCGACTCAGCTAAAACCACCATACCTCTGCCGCCTTAGCTAGAGCAATCTATATACCAGAGCGGCTAATAGAAAGCAGAAAATTATCTCCCCTAGTTTCTTGAAGATAAAACCAAACCTAGCCAAGAAAACTACCCTCCGGGCGCCAATTTCTACCATTTTTCATATTCTTCTACCATTTTTTGTATTTCTTGGCCCTCGCTTTCTTGCCTCTTTCGCCGCAGACAACCTGCTGCACGGAGTATAATATCCATTCGCACAGGAGGGAAGAGTCGTCTAAGCGCACCCCGGCTAGCCGGAGGCGTACTCATGGCCAACGCACGCCAAGACCTGAACATCCAAGATGAGTTTCTTTCCCAGCTCTGCCGCCAGCGCACCCCGGTCACCCTCTATCTCACTACCGGAGACAAGCTCTCCGGCCAGCTCAAAAGCTTCGACAAGTACGCTATCATTCTGGAAAGTGAAACGCACGAGCAACTCGTCTTCAAGCACGCTATCGCCACCATCATCGCTAGCCACGCGCCACCAGCATGAAAGTCGTCCGCAGTGTCCAGCAACAACCGGAGCAAGCGCTGTTGATCGGGGTGGAATTTTCGCGCCGCCAGCGCCTTGGCGCGCAGCTTCGCGGCCTTGCGCGCGAAGACTCACTCGCTGAATTGGCCGAGCTGGCCCGCACCGCCGGCGCCAGCGTCGTTGCCCGACTCACTCAAACGCGCCCCCGACCTGACCCGGCCTACTTCATCGGCCAGGGTAAAGTGGACGCGCTACGGACCGAAGTCGCGGCCACCGGCGCCAACCTCCTCATCTTCAACCACGACCTCACCCCGACCCAACTGCGCAACATCGAGGACGCAACCGACTGCCGCACCATCGACCGCACCCAGCTTATCCTCGACATCTTCGCCCGACACGCCCGCTCACACGAAGGCCAGTTGCAGGTAGAGCTGGCGCAGTTGAACTACCTGCTGCCACGACTCACTGGCCGCGGCATTGAGCTCTCGCGTCTGGGGGGCGGCATCGGCACTCGTGGCCCGGGCGAAACTCAGCTAGAAACCGACCGCCGGCGCATTCGCCGCCGCTTGCGCAAAATTCAGCAGGAGCTGGAAGCAGTCCGCCGCCGCCGCGCTCAACAGCGTTCCGCACGCCAAGCGGCTGCACTCGCTACCGTTGCCTTGGTCGGCTACACCAACACGGGTAAGTCCACACTATTCAACGCCCTCACTCGCGCCGAGGTGCATGTCTCCGAGCAGATGTTCGCCACTCTCGACCCGACCATCCGCGCCCTCACCTTACCCTCCGGCCGACGCGTCCTCCTGGCTGACACCGTCGGCTTCTTGCGCAACCTTCCGCCAGGCTTGGTAGCTGCTTTCCGCGCCACCCTAGAAGAAGTTCAAGAAGCCGCCATGCTTATCCACGTCAGCGACATCTCGAACCCACATCACCAGCAACAGGACGCTGAAGTGGAAAAAGTCCTAGCAGAACTCGGCGTGGCCGACAAACCTCGCCTGCACGTCTTCAACAAACTCGACTTGCTCCCCAAAGCCGAGCGACACACCTTGCGCAACCACAACCGCACCGCCTTCGCCTCAGCCCTGAAAAGGATTGGCCTCGAGGCTCTGCGCCGCCTGCTTGAGCAAGCGCTCCCCAGCGACCGCCGCGTGCGCCTCCGCCTGAAACTTTCTCCGACCCAAGGCCGCGAACTCGCGCGCCTCCACGCTCAAGGCTGCGTCATCGCCCAAGAGTATCGCGACGGCACCATCCTCCTTGACGCTGAAATCCCCGAAGCGCTCGTGCCACAGTTCGCCGCCTACAAGCTCTGAGGCGTACACGCTCTGCCGGCGGCTAGCAAGCTAACGTCAAATCGGACCTTTGAGGCAAAAGCGACAAGAGCAAGGCCTTACTAATACAGAGCAGCAACAACAACGCACGCCACGCCCCTGTGCTCTAGTCTCGCTCAAGGCGGGATAGGCCTGTTCCACAAAGAAGAGATTGGCAGCTAACACAGGTCTTGCGTCCCCCCGATCCCTAAATCAAATTTCAAATCGAACCAGCACCAGCCGGCATGTAACGTTCTGTTCCGCCACGGAACGTTTCTGTTCCACTCGGCCAAGACTCTAACCCCTTTGTTTACAGGGAGTCTCAGCCGGAAATCAATTCCTTTGATTTGGCTTCTGAACTGCCACACCTACATAGCCGCCGCTCACCAGTGATTCGCGAGGAACGAGCACAAAATGAAGAGGGTAGTGGCGGCGTTTCTGTGTTGTTTGTTTTCAACTACAACGTGTCCCACCCTAGCTCTCCAGGATGTCTCCCCACTTTCGGAAAAGGCTGCGATGGTGGCGCGCCTGGGCTACGGGGCAAATGATCGCGGCCTGTTGATCGACAATTCGAGATGTTATCTTGCTGGACTGGACCGCAGAATTACAATCCGGAACAATGCAGCCGAGACCGGCCTGGTCGAAAAGAATCGGCATAAAAACAATCTTCTCAATCCTGGCGTAAGCAACCTCTCCAACCCGCTCGTCGGCGATGTGTGCCGCAAGCAGGCAACGCCTTTTAGCGGCCCAGTTACCGCTAACGCAGCTGTGAGCGAGCGAGCGAGCGTGGATCGCAGATTTCTACTGTTGGCGACGACCGCTTTCGCGACTACTGTCGCCGATACGGCCACCACATTGCGTCTCATCAATACCGGACGGTACCGTGAGGGAAATCCAATCACGGCCAAGCTTGCCGAACGTAGCCCGGCCGGATTTATTGCGGCCCACTTGGGCATCACTGGTGGCCTCGTCTACGGCACCTACGAGCTAAGGAAAAGGAAAATCGGCTGGTGGTGGGCGCCACTGGTGGGATTGATTGCCATCCAAGCAGGCGTGACGGCCTGGAGTTTGACGCGCAAATAGCCTCCGTCGTTCCTCTGCTCACTGGCCTACAAGCTAGGCCAAGCGCTGAATTCTTGCCGAAATTCTCTATTCCATAGCCTACCCTTTTTCGCTGCTACTCCTTTGTTCTAAAGGACTTAACAGCTAGTGGGCAACGAGTTCGTTTTGCAATTTCGGCTTTTCGACTTGCAACCCGCCTGCGCCAGGATGGTGAATACCACACCCCGGGGCAAACCGACCCTTGCCGGGGCTCTTTTCTTGAGTGCGCGGGCAGCCGGGACATGCAGCGCATGAAATCACCGCCGGCGTCGTAGGCAAGACGGCGATCTGCTTCCCCTCATCCCGGGAGACAATCTGTTACTCTAAGGCACATGCTTGGTGAGAGAAGGGTGAGCCGATGGCGCGGCTCTAGAGGATAGTCGGATCCTGCTGGGCCTGGGGCGCTCAGTTGTGGACCTGGCCGTGGCCCTGAAGCTGGTGCCGAGCTGATCCCAGACGTTCAACACCACGCCGCGCGGTGAGCTGATCTTTGCGGGCGCGCTTTTCTTGTGTGCGCTGGCGACCGAGAGCTAGCGCAGACTAATTTGACCGCTGGCTAAGGAGTTTGCGGGCGTGCGTAAATTTCTTCGCTACTGGCTCCCCGTGGTTGCCTGGCTGGCGGCTATCTTCCTGCCGTCGAGGAGCGTCCTGCACGCAGGCTTCACCCAGCAGCTAGTCAGTTCCGTCCTGCAATTCTTCATTCCTGACATCAGCTTGTCGACCATCGCGTTGGTGCACACGATTGTGCGCAACGGCGCGCACATGGCGGAGTACTCTGTTCTTAGCTTTCTCCTCTGGCGAGCCTTGCGGGCCGACGCTGTTGCTGTTTGGCGCGGGCGCTGGGCGGCAGGTGTCTTCCTTCTGGCTCTGGGCGTCGCCAAGTTGGACGCATTTCACTAAAGCTTCCAACTGCACCGCACCGGATCAGTGTTGGATATGGGTTTTGATGCCGCAGGGGCTGCGCTGGCACAACTGTGGCGCCGGCGCGTCCCCTGGGCAGAGATTGCGCAAAATCTTCCAGGCTGTCTGGTGCACCTGGCTAAGGAAGAAGCAGGAGCGCAGGAGCAAAAACGGCGGACATTCACGCCGTGAGTGTTGGGGGACGTGGAGACTCGCCGCGATGACGCCGTCTCGCTCGAGCACTGTGATCGCTTCACCCTACGGCAGGTTGAACTTTCCCTGATTTTGCCGAAGAATGACTGTCTCGGCTCGCCGTTTCACTCGTAGATCTCCCGCCGGTGGCGTACCCGGTAGAAGAGCAGGAACTGGCCTTCGATATCAAAGCGAATACGATAGTCGCCCACGCGGAAGCGCCAACGGCCCGGTCCTCTCTTACCCGCTAATTTCTTGCCATACTTGAACGGGTCAGCCAGCAGCTTGCTCTCAATCGCTTTCAGGATGGGGCGCTGAGCGGAAGGATCAAGCTTCCTGAGATCCGCAAGAAATTGGTAACTATATCTTCCCTGGAACGAGGACATCAGCGCAGCTTCTTGTTGGCGAGCGCCAGCTTGAGCTCGGTGTGGGTTAGGTAGCGACCGCGCTTGACCTCCCGCCGCGCGCGCTTCAAGCTACGCTGGAATTCGGTATCAGCCTCCTCGAGCAGTGTATCCATGAAATCCTCTACGTCCTCATACTGGTCCGGATGCTCCTTCACGTAGTCCTGGATGCTGATCAAGACCCCTACGGGACGATTGCGGCGCAGAATCACGAAGCGCTCGTGCTCCCGAAGCTCCCGCAGAATGCGGCCCAACTGAGTCTTGAGTGTATAGGCCGTGACCGCTTTCGGCATCGCTTCCTCTTATGCCTTTGAATTGTTCAATTAAATTGTACAGAAATTCGCTCTGTTTGCCAATTGAAGAATACAGTCGCGGACCTCCTGCCGGCCGCTGAGCTGTTGCGGAACATCCCCCTATTCTGGCCGGGGAGGAAGCGCTGAAGGTATCAGGAGCGTTCCTCCTCCTGGGTTTTGCAATTGTCCCGTCGTGTCCCGGGCATGGAACTCTTCTTTGTTTCGTATGCGTCGGAGCGTCTCCAACTGAGCCAAAGTGCGGTCGAAGCGGCGCTCCAAGCCTCCTTGGTATCTAAGCAAAAGATCAGCAACTTCAGGGGTTCAACAGATCTGGAAAACGTGCCGATAAAGATTCGGCCTCTGCGCAGCGTAGCGCGAGGTAAGGGTGAAGATAGGGCTCGCCCGCTAGCTTCCGTACGCTTACTTAGGTGACTGATTGCCGCTGCACCCGAACACACAGGATCGGGAAAAGCCATATTGCTTCAAAAAGTACTATTAGCGCGCCTCATAATCACTTTAGCTTGATTACCACAATTTCCGGCGAGTTACCGGTTCTCATGGGCGGCCCCCAGGTGCCGACTCCACTGGTTGTATAGATAGAAAAACTACCTTCGCTGTGCAATCCATAGTCATACCCTTTGTAGATCAATTTCGTGAGGTAGCCGAAGGGGAAAACTTGGCCTTTATGAGTATGGCCGGACAATTGCAAACTGATGCCAATCTCTTTGTTCACGGCCAAGGAGGTGTCGGGAGCCCAATATGTGCTGGAATGCGCGTCATGGCCGTTCTCGTCTTTTCGCTTGATATTGGTCGGTGTGTGAAAAAGTAGTAGGCGCGGCTTGCCTGTAGAGAAATCCGCCCAAGATTTTCGCAAGCTTCGCATATTCTCTGTTCCACTAACCCCCGGATAACTAATGCCGACAACCTGCAACCCGTCTAGCTCCACAACTTCATTACGCAAAACATTTATCTTGGTTTTCTCTAGGATGTCTAACGCCCGGCGAACGCCAATATAAGTTTCATGGTTGCCGGTAACATAAAAAATCCTCCTTTGCGCTTTTAGAGTATTGAGCGGCTCAACGAAAGAAGTAAGGTTCCCGCTCATGCCGTCAAACAAATCACCGGTAATCAAAACCAATTCAGGATTCAAGGCGTTTACTTTTGCGATGATGCTTTTTAGAAACCCCAGCCTATGCACATGCCCCAAATGCATATCGGAAAGCTGGACAATCGTCTTGTTTTTCCATTGCGCGGGAAGATTTTCTATCTGCACCTCCAGATTTCTTATTCTGGGGTGAAACGCGTTCCAGATGCCGTAAATTGAATAAAGGGCGGCCAAGACAAAGAACACAATAGCGATAGGTTGGGTATGGGGTTTATATGCGATTAAGTGTACTATCCCGATAACAAGCCAGCTCAACCCCACCGCCAGCAATAGGTTGATCAAGAAGCCCAACCAGGAGGCGGCAAAGACGTAGAAATTGCTAGTCAACAGATTTTCCCACCAGTGAACCAAAGGCACGGAGACAACAAGGCTAAGAGACAAAAAAAGCAGGGTGATGGAGAGCGCGGTCTTAACGGTAGGGTTGGCGATGGCCAAGAAACGAATAATACTACTGTATAGGAGAAAATGCAGACCGAACAGAATTGCTAATACTGAGCCGATTGCTAGCAGAAATCTGAGAATCATAGATGCTTTGATGAGCAGGGAACTTCGGGGGTTGACCTGCCCCCGGTGATCGTTCCAGCCTGCAAGTTAGTTTAGCTGAGTTTGAAGTGCTCCACTGTGTTTCCGGCGGTGCTACGCTGCCTCTGCGCCTTTGGTGCGCACTCGGGGACGCATCGCACATCAATTTCTTACGCGCTGACGTGCTGACCGGTGGTAATTTGGTAGATGGCCAACACGCAACCTGCTGGTCCGCCGGGAGAGCGACGACGAACTGTACTAAAGGCGCTGAACACGCCTAACTTGAGATTTGGAGTGCGGTGATGAAACGAGCCACGTTGTCGTTAGCAGCTAGGCTCTTCATTGTGCTTACTGCGGTTGCCTGGGCATTCGCGCTCGTCGGCGCTACGGCCAAGCTCTCCGGCCAGGCGCCAGACGTCGAGGCTCGGGTCGAGGCAATCCTCAAGAAGCTAACCCTGGAAGAAAAGATCGACCTGCTCGGCGGCTATCGCGATTACTACACGACTCCCATCGAACGTCTTGGCATCCCGGCCCTCAGGATGTCTGACGGGCCGATGGGCGTGCGGAATTATGGGCCAGCGACGGCGTTCGCAGCTGGCATCGGGCTCGCGGCCACCTGGGATATCGAGCTGGCTCGCCGCGTGGGACGCGCCATGGGCCTTGAGGCCCGAGCACGCGGCGTGCATATCTTGCTCGCGCCGGGCGTGAACATCTACCGCGTGCCAATGAACGGCCGCAACTTCGAATACTTCGGCGAGGACCCCTTCCTTGCCGCTGAAATGACCGTGCCATTCATTCAGGGCGTGCAGGCTGAGGGAGTCATCGCAACCGTCAAACACTATGCGCTGAATAACCAGGAATTCCAGCGCTTCACAATCAGCGCTGAAACCGACGAGCGTGCCTTGCACGAGATCTACCTGCCGGCGTTCAAAGCTGCGGTGCAGCGGGGCAAGGTTTGGGCGGTCATGGCGTCGTACAACCGAATCGCCGGGGTGCACGCCACGGAGAACGTGACCCTGCTGACCGAAATCCTCAAGAAGGACTGGGGCTTCCAGGGCTTCGTGATGTCCGACTGGGGGGCCACGCATGATGGTGTTCGGGCGGCGCTGGCAGGGCTGGATCTGGAGATGCCGTCGGGTAGGTTTATGAACCGCGAGACGCTGCTGCCGGCGGTGCAGCGCGGCGAGATCTCGGAAGCAACGATCGACGACAAAGTGCGGCGCATGCTGCGCGCATTGGTCTCGATGGGGTTCCTTGACCGCGAGCAAGGGCGCCCCGAACTGCCACTGTATTCGACGGAGTCCCGCCAAGTGGCTTTGGCAGCAGCACGTGAGGGGATCGTGCTCCTCCAGAATCGTGACCAGACGTTGCCGCTCGATCGCCGCAGTATCCGTTCCATAGCGGTCTTCGGTCCGAACGCCCACCCCGCGGTGACCGGCGGGGGCGGCAGTTCCCGCGTGAATCCTTTTCGGGCAATCAGCGTACTGGACGGGCTGATCGGCGTGGCCGGGCCCGGGGTAGACGTGCACTACATTCCGTTTGAGCGGGAAGACGTGCGAACGATCGCCGCGCAGTCGCAGTTCGTGTCTGGTGAGGACGGATCTCCGGGGCTAAAGAGCGAATACTTCGACAACGCCGACCTCTTGGGAACACCCGCGCACATGCGTCGGGACCAGCGCATCAACTTCCGCTGGGGCTCCGGCTCGCCGTTCGATGGCTGGAAGACGGACGAGTTTTCTGTGCGTTGGACCGGCTTCGTGGCGCCGGAGGAAACAGCCGAGTACGTGTTCTTTGTCCGCTGCGACGACGGTGTGCGACTCTTTGTGAATGGCAAACTGCTCATTGACCGCTGGCAGGACCAGGCGGCCGCTGACTTCAACGTCGCACTCAAGCTGGAGAAGGGCCGCTTGTATCCGATACGTCTCGAATACTACGAGCGCACTGGCGAGTCGGAAATCCGATTCGGATGGCGCAAAAAGCCTTCGCGAGCTTATGAGGCTGAGAGTGCGCTGGCGGCGAAAGCCGACGCCGCGGTGGTGTGCGTGGGCTTCGACAGCAGCAGCGAGAGTGAAGGCGCTGACCGCACGTTTGAATTGCCACCGGGCCAGAAAGAGCTGATCCAGGCTATCGCGCGCTCGAACAAGCGGACGATCGTAGTGATAAACTCTGGCGGTGCGGTGGACATGGCGGACTGGCTCGACGATGTCGGTGCGGTGCTTGAGGCCTGGTATCCCGGCCAGGAGGGCGGCCAGGCAGTTGCCGAGATCCTCTTCGGCGACGTGAACCCGTCTGGCAAGCTGCCTGCCTCGTTCGAGCGGCGGTGGGAAGATTCGGCGGCATTTGGCAACTACCCCGGGAGCAGTGGCAAGGTTATTTACAGGGAGGGGATCTTCGTTGGCTACCGGCATTTCGACCGCTCCGAAGTAAAGCCGCTGTTTCCATTCGGGCATGGCTTGACGTACACCAGGTTCGAGTACGGTGGACTGCAGCTGGAGAAGCAAGGTGCAGTGGTTCGCGTGCGGTTCCAGGTGAGAAATACCGGCAGTCGCGAAGGCGCAGAGGTGGCCCAAGTCTACGTTCAAGATGTTGCCTCGTCGCTGCCGCGCCCGGTGAAAGAGCTTAAGGGCTTCCGGCGCGTGAACCTGAAGC
>Ga0315310_10001217_pt1 | contig 16181 bp, 14 predicted proteins | sample TDP5_MG_FD_203630 | JGI IMG/M metagenome (GOLD analysis project Ga0315310, IMG submission 203630) | Freshwater sediment microbial communities from Lake Towuti, South Sulawesi, Indonesia - TDP5 | ecosystem: Environmental > Aquatic > Freshwater > Lake > Sediment | place: Indonesia: South Sulawesi... | reverse complement strand
TTTTCCATGCATCCCATGCATAGAAGGATCAACCATCCTCACAATATGCAACAACAAACCCCTGGCAACATGACCCGTAAAAGACGGCAAAACAACAGGTTTCTCAGCATACATCTCCAAGCCAATCTCAACAGGCAACTACATTCAACTCCCGCAAATGGGATTTAACCTATATGATAATTGGTAAACACTGTTGACAGATGTACAGTTAAAATTTTCCCAGAAAGAGGACTTGTTCTCTTAGTACGCTTCACTCAAAAACGTACCTAACTGTATGCACTCTTGGCCTTCAACCAACACTCTCATTTACTTGATCTTCGTTTCTCTCCAACTCTATTCTCTTGTCTTGAAAGAAGCGAAGCAAGGACAACAATGCCGGAGATATTTTATAGGCTTGCAAGGTTTCTCGCATAGCTTTTTCCTGTTCCGGCATCGAGTCGATCGACAGAAATTTTGACACGATTTCGGGAAAACCTTTCTCATCTAAATAGTTGAACATGTCAGTCCACATATGCCAAGACGAGTAGTCATGTTCATCTTCGGCAAGAGTCACACACCAAAGCTGCCGATGAAAAACCCTTAGAACATAAACCTTGTTTTTCAAAGCATTTGCGAGAAATTCCTTTCCGACCACAATTCCAACCTGGCCAAAGATTTTTTGGATGTAAGAAAGCAGTTCTCTCTTAGATGAATCCTCGTCTTCTTCTACCCACGACAGATATTTTTCCGGGATAGCTCTTCTTTCTATCCGATCCACTTCAACTATCTTTTTTTCTTCCTTAAGCATCCTAAGATGATAATATACTACCTTATCACTACAGGTATACCCAAGCACTTGAAGATGTTTGTACAAGTCTTTACCTGAAACCTTATCGTGCTCTTTCATAATTTCGATAATATGATCTCTCGTATTCGGTCTTGGGAACTGATAGCTTTTATATCCAGACACTAGCTCTTTCATTATCTTGTCTTCTTTGCTCAATCTATACCGATCATGCCCTACTCTTTTCAGTTGACCATTGCTAGTTAATCTCTCCAAGAAGGTTCTACATGTATCGACATCCAGACCTGAAAGCCTCGATACCTGGCCTTTGCCAAACTCGCCAATCCCTAAGTAGATACAGCACCATTGCACAGTCCTTAGTTTACTTTGAAGCAGAAAATTCCTGAAACCAGTTCTACCGATCCTAGGCGCCCAGTTCAGTGTAAAGAATTCCGCAAGAATCGTCTTTGAAATGTCTGATAAGGTGTAGTCTCCCGTGGTAAGCTTTGTTATCAAGCCGCTTTCAACCATCTTTGAGAAAATATTCGTAATATCCTCTGTCTTGAGAGGTCTGTCCCGCCAAACTAAGTCCACGTTTACGTATCTGACCAATTCTTTTATTGAGAAACTGGGTTTCATGCTCAATGTATAAGCTCCGTCGGCTACACGATAAACACTTTGACCAAATCTCACACCATCCGAAGGAAAAAAGGTCTTCATAACAGCCAGTATCTTGCTTTCATATGTTTCAGCAGTAGAATTCATTTCTAGCGACCACTCAAATCGCTATATAAGCCGTGATACTATTTCATTTTTGCTAGCTAAGAAACCATATTCAAAATTCACCCGTTTTGTTTTCGCTATGTCAAAATAAGCAGAAAGTGACTTCTTTCTTGACACAGAGGAGGCACAAGAATGGAAGGAAAAAAGAACAAAGATCGTCTGAGGATAAATGTCACAATACGTGGTCAACCAGCTGCTCAAGCCAGAGAACTTAAACAATCAGGCGCTGTTCGAAACAATGCAGATCTAGTGTGCCAAGCAATTTCTGCCCTCTACCAGCGCACCGTAGACGAGCGATTGAAGACCCTTCGTCTAAAAGCCTTTGAAAAAACGGAGGAAAGTGAAGTTGGTGCTTGACACAGAATCAAACGCCAGAACATTGGAGGGCATACTAGCAACAAACCGTCAGACAACGGAGCTCGGAAGTAAGACCCTAATCCTTTACAAAATAGCGGAGCCCGACAAGTCTCAACTTCCCTCCTTGGAAGTTGTAACCCTGAAGGGATTTTTTCCATGGCTCGCATTTGTCGTTAAAAAAGGGGACTTTTAATGGCGAGATATGAAAAATTGAGAAAACGAAGGAGAATCCAATGCAAGAAGCAAGTGAAGATAGACCTGTATATTGGAAAAGTTCGAAAAATCACTTGGTATTTTGGAACAAAGGAAAACAAAGAAGAAACTGAACCGGCTGATGACAAGCCACCACCCCCAGAGGAAGGCCCGGCGGTTTGCCCATTGTGCGGAACATCTCAACATGTAATATGTCGAGGAAATCGCAAAACCAAGCGCAGAGGAAAGATTAGACGCTATCAATGCAAGATACATAAGCTGAGATTTGTGCAAACTCCTTATGCTCGAACTCGCTTTCCTAATTGGGTCGTGGATCAAGTTCTTGATCTAATGATAGAAGGCTTACCATTAACACGGATCGCTAGGAAGGTGGCAGCCGAAGCAAAAAGGCGAAAGAAGAACTTCACCATATCTCGCAAGAGTATAGCTAATATCGTCAGAAGAAATGTGCAGATTCTGCTTGATTTTGAATTATGCACTCGCCACGAGGCTGCATTTTCAAGTTGGCAAATAGACGACACCCCGCAACGGTACTCAGGAAGAAAAGAGATGATTAAACTAGGCAATTATGACAATTCGCAGTCGCAAGCTGAACCAAAAAAAGACTGGAATTTCGCCTGGATTACCAACATAATTGATGAGGAAAGTCGTTACTGGTTAGTGTGTATTGCCTCGGAAGGCAGAAGCTACAGAGAGTCAGAGAAGGCAGTGAGAGTTGCACTGAAAATAACGAGATGCTCACCATTTCTCATAAAGTGCGATGGCTACAAGGGTCACGTTAAAGGTATTCGAAAAGTGCTTAAGCAGGTAAGAATACTGTCAGTGCCCAAGAGTGTAGATTTTGACTTCATCAACATCATTGAAGCGTTGCACAAATCCATGCGTTCGCTGGCTGTAAAGAAACGTCGCAAGTATCGCTTACTAGGAACACTGTGCTATTCAGTGGAATTAACTCGCATTTACTATAACTTCCTTCGTCCTCATTTAAGTTTAAACGGAGAAACGCCTGCAAAAAAAGCCGGAGTTAAATATCCTTATCATGAGGGTCTGACATGGTCTGAGTTCATTCGATTCGCGTTTGAGTATCTGCGAAAGCGACGCAAACCATGGTTTTTTGATTCGGAGGCTTTATGAATCAGACCTAACCAAGTGTCTTTTTCTCTTGTGATTTTGGCCGCTTGCGCCGGCGTTTTCCCCTGCAATGCTTTATGGCGCCTAACGAAATTATAGTGCGTCGCAAAACCTTTGGCGAATGTTCTGGCGGTCAGTTCGTCGCCAAGGTGGTTCATCGTTTTGACACGAGATTTCAAAGTGCGGTGAAATGTTTCCACTTTGTTGTTCAGAGCTTCGGAAAGAGGACCTTGCAGGTGTATTATGCTTTGATTCTGGTTTCTCAATTCCGTTTCGATAGCTGGGACATAGCTGCCAAGACCGTCTGTCACTATTTCTAGAGGTCTGTTCCGAGAGGTCTTTCCGCCTTTTTTCAGAAGCGCACGAGCGTTCTTTGCGTCCCGCCTCTTGCTTATCAGCCACGCTATTAGAAGTCTCTCTTTGCTGTCAAGCAAACTCCAGAACACAACGTGCCGCCCTTTGATGCGCAGTAGGGTTTCGTCGGCATGCCACCGCGGGCTGGTTCTCACTTGAATTTTTGCTACATACTTGCTTACTATCTCCACATATTTTTTTAGCCAATGGTAGACTGTTGCATGAGTGACCTTGACCCCATATGAATCTTCCAGATGTTCTTGAACCGACCGTAAACTCAGACCTCGAAAGTATAGGTCTAAAGCAGCAGCTATTATTGTTGCTCTCGTTCTCATCCACTTGAAAGCAGTTTTACCTACAAATCTGGATTTGCAACGTTTACAAAAATATCTTGGTTCGGGGCCTGTGCGGTTATATCTGAAACCCCGCTTGATTACGTACTGGTTTGAGTTGCATCTCGGACATGCAGGTCTCGCGTTCACGTTTTTAGAAGAAGAGGCTAATTCGGTGACTGCGAGATAGTAATCAAGTGCATAGACATGCTTGCATTTCTTGTTATGTTTCTTGAAGTCTTTACAGTTACAGATCCAATGATTTCGTTGCCATGCTACTTCATACCATTTGGTCGGGTCTGATTGGGAGTGAACCAAGAACAGTGATTGGTTCACTTGCATAATGTTGATTTTCTTTTTAAGAAGCTGAATGCCTGCCAACTCTTTTTTGTTTGCCAAAATGTTCAACTCGTCGAAATGTGTTTAACACTGGTTGGCGCTATTTGCTCGACAGCATTGTTGATTAGTGTTTGTACCTCTCTCAGGCTCCGCCTTAGATGGTGATCCAGCTGATTTATGTCCTCCATAAGTCCGCTTGCATTGTTCGCGATTCGTCGAGTTTTTTCACGCATTTTTTTCGTCCATTCACAATACCGATTGGCTTCTTCGATTGCTTCATTGATTTTCTTGTCTGTAAAGAGTTTGTGGAAATCGATTTCTTTGCGCTGAAAAGAATGTGTGGCGATTAGGGCAGATCTAACTGCACCATATGAAACTTGAAAGTACTTGCTATCGGTTACAAGTATTACCCCTTCTGAACACTGTTCAAAAAGGAAACTGTTAGCGCTCCTCGGCATGACTTCAACAGCCAGTATTGCAAATCTTTCACCTCTCATTTGCATCTGATTTCTGACTTGTTGAATGAACGATCGTTTCCAGCCACTATCGTTTTTCTTGGATTCGATGAGAATCTTCTGCCCCAGACTTGTCCCGTTGAATCGAGGAGTTGCTAAAATGTCAGTGTCTCCTGGCCCACCTAGATATTCGTATTCATCTTCTGGATAGTAATCCTGCAGCTGCTGTATTAGTTCGAGTTCACCTTGTTTTCCTTTTTCAGATGGAATCTTCTGGAAACGTAGTAGTTCTTCGAGCAGGGGCAATATTGGCGGTATCAGTTGTGCCAGTAACTTCATCTGTTCAGGCTGAGGAAACCCCATTCTTTCCAGTGTTTCCTTAAAGTTGTCAGTGAGTTCTCGCCTTATTTCTTCCATTTTTGTTTCAGTTGCTTCATTTACTCTATCAGCGACTACTTGGATCGCATTCAAAGTGTCTTTGAATGTAGGTGTTGCGTCTCGAAGAAGCTTGAATTCGTTTTCCAACCTCATTCTTGTCTCATTGAATTCCTCTTTTACGTCCTTTCGTATGTCGTCAGGCAAGCTCTCAATAATTTTTGGAAAGAGTTCCAAGAAGACCTTCATCGGTTCGAGAACTTTGTTCAGCTGTTCTTGAGTGTTTCTTAGCAAAGCCTTTGTGAGTTCGTCAACAGTTGCCTTCAATTCCATGTTATGGCCTAGGTGAGGAATGTTTTCCCATACGATTTTTGTGAGAGAAATGGCCGCATCGATTTTACCCTCAGCAGCAAGATGGTTAAGAAAAATAACATTCGCAGGTTCTATCAAAAAAGCCCCAGCGTCATAGCCACAAATAGGGCATTTTGTTAATGACATCGTCATCCTTTCCACAACCGTGAGGTGTCATTTCGCATTGGCAACTCTTCATGTTCAAGATGTTTTGATTCTGATATATTCAATGCATATTCACTGAATATACATAGACCGAAAAACCATATAAGCATTTCGTTCACTTAATATGAAATTAATATTCAGTGAATTTTAAATGGCAAAGAGAAGAGGTAAGCAGATTCCGGTACAATTCACAGACGAGATGCTAGAAGCAATAGACATCGCTATAAGCATCGGAGCTGCAGCCAATAGAAGCGATTTCATACGCGCTGCTGTTTCTGAAAAGTTGACAAACCTATCTGTTTATGGGGAAATGAAAAAACGAAAAACCGTTAGTGCCTAGTGATGCATAACCCGTCTTCAAGCGGCTAACGTTTTGCTTCTGAATCACACGTAGAATAGATATTTATTCTGAGGTGATCTGCTGGGGAAATACTTGTAAGAACCATCCTCTCAAGAAGGAATTTGGGAAACTATTTGCGAGATGATCTTCTCAATAGTTGGGCTCGGTTTTCCCTGCTTCTTTGCTTCTTGAAACAGTGATTCGAAAATCGCAGGGTGCTCAGTGGCGTATTTGATCTTATCTATGCCAAAGTCACTACAACAGGCCTCAAGAGTGGTGTTAAGAAAGTCGCCAAGCTCCCTATTCAACGTGTGCATAAGGGTTTCTTTAAAGCAGGCAAATCTGTCTGATATTTGTTCAGGCTGAAAGCAATCCAACCGTCAATCGTACCTTGCTAAGACTTTTTAATCAACCAGAAGAAGACTGGCCCCAAAAGAGCAGTCAGATTCTCACAATGAAGCGTCTCATCTCTAACGCAACGGAAACTCTGAAGGTGGATTGACTTAACAATCAGGCCAAACTCCTCCTCAGTCTACCGTATGAAGAAGAATTGTTAGAAGTTTAAATGTTTGCTAGACTTGAAAATGCTATTCAGGATTCTCTTGGAGTTGACTTCCGCCCATCAGCTGGCCGATTATCTCGAGCTCCTTTAGCATCGAACCGTAGAGCTTCTCCAGCAAATCTTCGCACGGACCTTTGTGCCCCAAAATCTTCAGCCACATCGCATCTATTGTCTTTCTGGCTCGGAACTTGGTTTTGAGTTGCTCTCTAATGCTTGGAAAAGGTGTGTCCTTTATTTTCTCGAATACTTTCAGAATCTGTTTTTTCTCGGTTTCTGTCAGCTTGCTGGGATCCGGAACCAGAAGACGATCCATCATATAATCGTGCAGCTTCATCCAAGGGCCTTCACAAGCCACGCCCATATAGAGCAGTTGCAGGATGTTGAAGGAACTATTCAGCCATAATGATAAGATTTGGGCGTCGGTCTTGTTGAGGTCAAGGAAACCCCAAAGGTCAATGCCTGCAGTCGGTTTGTCCGAATAGAAAGATATTAGGCAAGTTCCCGGTGCTGACAAGTACAGTCTTCTTCCCAAAAGCAAATGCGCCTTTCTTTCTTCAAACTTCTTTCTCCACAATTGCACAACTGCTCGGTCAAATTTCCTTAATGCATTCGCGGGAACTACCGACCTTGCCATTTCTTCAATTTCCTTGAACCAATCTACAATCAGGTAGTCCAACGTTTTGTCTGCATCAATGGTGTTAGCATAGGAGAAACGTCTCAAAGCTCTTACTAGATTGCTCAACGGGATTTCGACTTCGTGCATTCGTTCCTTGTGCCTTGCAACCAGTGTTCTTCCTTTAATCCTGTCCGCGATCCACACGTCCGACGCTCTCCGAGCCCTTTCAGCACTACTCAATATGAAGCCGTGAAATTCCCTGAACTTGAAATGCTCCAAATCGCTTCTTCTAGCTTCGGTTAAGGAAGATAATGGAGTCAGCTTCTTTGACGCAAGAACCCCCTCTAGAAAATCCACGAGTTTCAAGTCACTCAAAGAGACCAACGTGTGCCAATCCGTGGTATCGGCCGTCAGCTTTGAGTAGGGATGAATCTTGACGACAACATCACTATCCTCATAGTCCTTCTTAATGCTCTTGATTCTCTCCGCAATTTCCCTTGCTTTGGATATCTTGTCAGGTAGCTTCTTTAAAACGCAAACCTTAGTGATGGCATCAGATCGAGGTTTGGTCTTCTTTGCGACTAACAGGATTTCCCTGAATATCACGCTTTCAGAAAAGGCAAGCCGGTGCCACGTCGTTATGATATATTCAATGTGATACTTTTCCGCCCATAGCTTTCTGATTCCTTCACTTGATCTGACGTGAAGAGCCGTTGCAGGTAAAACAAAAGCTATTCTCCCTCCATCCTTTAGAAATCTATCAGCCAACAGAGCAAAGTAGCCAAAATAACCCATTTGTCCCTCAATGTACTCACGATATTCCTTGAATCTTTCCAGAAGAGCGCTCTTGTAGTTCTCAGGCATCCGTTCCTGCCGTGTAAAAGGAGGATTCATTATGGTGACATCATACTTCTCAAGCTTGATCTCCTTGGGAACCTCTCCCGTCAGACTCACAACGCCCTTCTTCTTTTTAGGAGGCCTAACAAAGCTTTCCAGATCAGTTTGACCCTTCATAACAAATTCTAAACCCGCAATTGATGGAATAATTCTGCCTGGAGAAAGCTCAGTTGAGTCCCAAATTGCCACATTCACCTTATCAGTGAAATACTCAGGCGTTTGAAGGGCAAGATGACAAGCTGCAACACTAGCCGCAAAAGGCATAACATCAACACCCAGCAACTCTTGGTCCAAAAATCTCTTGTGATCTTCCGGAGAGAATTTGCTTCTCTCTTTCTCTAAGAGGAAACGTTTTCGCCGGTATGCGGCAACCAGCAGCCCCCCGCTCCCAACTGCAAAATCAGCGACTTTCGCCTCAGGCTCATCAATTGCCAACCAAGCAAGAGTCTCAGCAGCCAAAACGTTAGTGTAAAACGCTGCAACGGTCTTTCTCACCTGAAAAGGCACAAGATCGTGGAAAATTGTTCCAAGAAGGTCTCCACCCACCTTCTCAGGAGCCAGACCCTGGACAACAGCAATAACCGCCTTCGTTTGATCTACAAAACCCGACGGAATCCTGGACGCCACATCATAAGAAAAGACAGTCCGATAGTTGATATCCAACACCTTAGCGAAATATTCATTCAAATCGGAAGGACGCTTAATTTTTTCAGGATCTAACTCAGGAAACTTGTCCGGAACCCTTACTGAGAGAACGTGATAAAACAGTATCTGGTTTATGAGAAGATAAGCAGACGCAAGCCTAAGAGCTTCAACCGGATATTTTTCTCCTTCATATTGAAGAATGTTCCCAAAAACTTCCTTGCCGCCGAACAGATCTTCAAGCTCTTTGCCAGTAAGATACCTCAATGTCGCAGTAATGTATGTAGCAGCATTCTGAAGGGTCTTGATGATGTACTCCGTGCTTGGCTCAACATATTCTGGAGGAGAAAGAATGTGATCAGCCAATATCTTCGCTATTTCTGGCAGAGACCCTTCATAAACGGCGAAGTTTTTCCGCGTGTCCTTGGGCGGAAACATCGCAACTGCCTTGAACTTTAGCTTACGTGTGAGTCCCAAAATCACTTCAGGCGACAATGGTTGAGAAAGATCTTCAGGGTAAAGTAAGGCAAACCCGCCTTTGATTTCCAAAACATCATACCATCTGAGATAGTCATTCTGAATCTTAGAAACCGCATTAAACAAGTCTCTTTCAGTAAACTTCGATTCTATTGGATAGGCACCGCCGTTAGCGCACCAGATATCGGGCTTTCTTACTCCATTTGGAGTTTGAATGGAAGGAAAAGTCTGAGTCTTAACGCCATACTTTTCAAGTTCTCTCGCTAACAAGTTCGTTATCGTATCTTCAGTGGGTTTCGGAATCGTGATAAGACACCCTTGTTTCTAACTATTCGTTCACAATCTTTTTAAGATTCACCCTTCAGGTTCTGTTAACTCTTAAGGTCTTGAATGAATAAGAGTTTTCCATGTTAACCAAAGAGGCTTTTATGGTGCTTAAGAATAACACAGTACAACAAAACTTTTATACCATGCAAATAGCATTAAACGGAAAATACCTGTACAACAAGCAAAATTGAAAGTGCTGTTCGGAAAAAACAAGTGAAAAGTCCAATTTTAGAGGATGCAAAATCTACATAGCCTTTTTGTTTGTTTCTGTGAATGTGCCAAAAAATTCTCGAAAGTTTATTAAATGAGTGAGAGAAGCACTATTCATGAATGCTGTTGGGATTGATTCTCTGAAAATAGAATTAGGTAGCCCTCCTAGCGTTTTTGAGGGGCTACTTGGTATTGCAGTTACGTGCAAGGAAGAGGAATCATTTGTTAACCTCTATAGGGAGTGCATGCCTAAATCGCTTGAAGCAAAGGAGCTAAAGACCAACAAAATAGTCCTCAAAGCTTATGATATTTCGAGACTCGCCCCAGAACATGAGGATGAGGTTATTGTCCCCTTCCTTGACTGCCTTAAGAAGGAGATTGAAAGAATAGATGTTTATTACACAAGATACAACCCCAAAAAGCTTCCTAGCGTATCAATTTATGGCAAAGATCAACCGACGACAAAAGACCCTGTTGAGTTTGTTAGGATGATAGCTAACGCATATCCTCACTACTGCGGCTATTGGTATCTCAATAAATACTCTTCCAAAGAGGTCAGTAAGATGTATCTAGACCATTTTGAATCTTGTCACACACCCGCATGGGATTCCTTGTCCCAATTCAAAGGGCTAACTGTTGTATACAAGGGTGGCAATTGCAATTGCTTAATATCTTCAGCAGATTTGCTTGTAAGACTCACAGTTTTTGAGGTCAAAAAGAAGAATGAAGATTTCAATGTAGAAGGACTCGAGAGAATCCATTCTAATTTTTCTTGGGCTAAGAAAGTGATCATCAATGAGTTGGGAGGAAAAACACAAATTCTGAAGTTCATGGCACCTATAAATCGTAGAAATATTGATTTGGCACCATACATCGCAAGACCCCTAGTATTTGTTCCAACAGAAAGTCTTGCAGGTGTTCCGACAAAGGAAGAAAGAGATATGTTTGAAAGTCTGCCAGTGTTTGATGACTTGTCAAATTTTCTGTTCTTTAATAAAGGTAGTTTTAAATACTTTAGACCTAGTGAAGACCTAAAGATAGGTAGAGAAGGAGACTATTTTCTTCTATTAGGATCAAACAGCGAAAAATTGTACGCATATCTTAAGAAATGTGGATCAAAATTGAAAGAAATGACGCCTGAAGACCTTAAGGAAAAAGCTAATAAATTCATCAATTAACACACGAAACGTGCCCTTTGGTCTAAGGACACGCTCAAAAATAGAGGGGCAAAAACATGTTTATAAGTCTTATGTATTTCTCTTCTATACAGCCATATGTTTACACTCTTCTTCATGAAGCATTATATCGCAAAAGCTCCTCTGGTTAACAAGCTTCTCAGTAAAACGCTAACCCTTAGAGTTAACAGAATCACCTTTCATAACCCTTTTCTCTTTCCCCTGTCTTAGAAAATAGCCTTGATTAAGCTACAACTATACATTTTCAAGCATTTGTTCAAACTCGTATAGTTCCTTGTTCTTGTTGGATAAGGCGCACAGTATTCCTTCGCTCTTCTTAACGTCTTGCCATATGGTGTCTAATATATGGCGTACCTCATCTTCATTTTTCGCGACTCTGCATATTTGCTGAACAGTGATCTTCTTTGAGCATCCTTTCTCCCTCAACTTACTGTTGAAATCCGCCGCTCTCAGAAGCTGGATATTCATCCTAGCGGCATAAGAAGCCAAACTTACTTTGCCCCCATCTCTAAACTGAACATTTTCATTGGGGTTAAATGCGCTTCCCCCAAACACTCCGATCACACCTTGTTTTATTTGCCTGCCTTCTGTCGTGTCCACTCCGAACTCTTTACTCCATCTCAAGACATTAAGAAAATCATCCAAGTCCTCCCTGCGAATTATACCCCATTTGCACTCTAGAACATACGTCAAGGGTTTAGCAAACACTCCAGGGGTAACATCCCAAATCCGATCTACTTCAGCATTGTTCCTTCTTTTTCCAACGTTTTTCATTAAGTGAACAGTTATTCGTCTCGGATCCATCTCCCCGGTTCTGTGTTTTTGAGTCCAAAAATGAGCTCCTGTCGTGAACTCGTCTATGAACCATTCAACGCCTGCTTCCCAGTTATGTCCTATTCTGTTCGCTCTTCCCTTAGCTTTCCTGATATATTTCTCCTTCAGCGTTATGGCTGCTCTCAAAGCAGCTTCAGACATCGACGTATGATACAGATAGCGATAGGCATCAAACAACTTGATTTGTTTCAACTCGGGAAAAAGCTGCAACGCCCTTGTTAAGGCTCTTTCAACCTCAGCCTCAGACCCACCTACCTTGTTTTTTACAAAATCAACTGAAACAATATCATTGGTTTTTGTCGCCGTCAGTATCTGGTCTCTGATCATGTGGATACGGGCTATTATCGAGGTCTCATAAGGATTGTTTTCCAGAACCTTACTCGTGCGTTCTACCGCTTCTCCTATAGCCTTATCTCTGGGTTTTTCTGAGTCAATCCACGTTAGGAGATAGCCATCTTTAAAGGGAGTTTCTCTAGCATCACTTCTGTAACCCCGCACATATACAAGGCCCTTGCTTTCAAATCGTCTCACATTCGGCATAAGGTCATAAGGTTTGACACCTTTGTCTTTCAATGCCTCCACTATTTCTTTCGAGTAAAAGGCGCTGTCTTTGTTTTCTCGCAGAAAATCGAACACCAGTCGAGCCTTGCTCTTTTCTGGAAGCTTGCGTTTCGGCCTTTTTTTGAAACTCAAAAACCTATGTCCATCAAGAATCAGCAAATCTGTGCCTTTTGGACGCAATGCATACAAATGATAAGATCTCAGATTTCTCTTGAGCCCAGCTCTACCTCTGAAAATCTCTTGGTGCTCTTTTATCGGCCTTTCGGTCCGAAGAATGAAACCAAGCTCCCAAAGCCTTTTCAAAACCGCCTCAATAGCTCTGTAACCCAAACCACTCTCCTTAACTACCGTCTTGTGGCTACGAGGTTTCCCATCGCTCAGAACAGCTATTACTCTTTGCTGTGACGGCCCATAAGGCACAACAACGACCTCCATTCATATTATTCCATGTCGCAACATATAAGGATGAGTGTTCAAACGCCCGCAAGAAACCTCACGCAACAGCAAAACCAGAGCAAGATTTAGGCAGTCTCTTTGCCGAAAATAAGCCTAAGTTTTGCCCAAAACATGAATCTTGAGTGGTGGGGTCGCTGGGATTTGAACCCAGGACCGCCAGCGCCCCAGGCTGGTATCCTTGACCAAGCTAGACGACGACCCCTACAAACTGTACAGAGACCCTGTGAAGGTAAAATCGTTAACGTGCTAATAAAACTTAAGAGTTTGGGGAAATCGGATGAGACATTGGAGTTTGTGTCTGATGTGATTGAAGTATCTGGCTGAAAATGTGGGCTTCCAATTTAAACGCACCTAGCAAAAACGGAAGCAGTAAAACTGGATTGTCATCTTATTTTGTTCAAGATGTGAAATCCGGTTAGATGAATCTGACTTCTGCAACTGTTACATTGCAAAATTATCTTTTCCAAACAGTCTCCCCTGATCACCGGCTCCAAAATTGTGTAAGCGTCTTCTGTTTCGTCATCAGGAGATATCTCGATTCCGCATTTTGGGCATCTGAAGTCTCCTCTTCCCTGAATCCTGGTCAAGTCGATAGTGTAGGACTTGATTCTCTGCAATTTCTGCTCCTTCCAGTTCTCTATCAGCAGCTAGTTCTTAAAGAATTTAAATCCTTAATGGAAAAATGTTCCAGTGAAAACATCTATCGCTTATAGAAAATTTCCTTTTAAATTGTTAATGCTGCTGAAAGATGGCTATTTGTGATTTTGTTTCTCATCGTCCTCTTTCTTGAGGGCTTTAGTGGATATCTCCCTGATTAGGGGTTCTTTTCTTCCGCCTTCTATTTCTATTTGCGCTTTTGGGTATCTCCGCTGAAGCTGTTTTCTAAGCGCGTTCACATCCGTGTCTTTTCCAACTTTGGCTCGAACTTTGGTTCCTTCGGGCGTTTGCACAAAGCTTATGGAGTGCCCACTCTCGGGAAGCTCGTCGAAGAGTGTTTCAGTTTCCTCGAACATGGAGCCTCCAAACAACTCGTCTATGATGCTCCTCTTACGCCTCCTCTGGGAAGACATGCGCGCCTCACCCTCAAAATCGAAAGTTGAGCTTCTTCCTTAAAAATTTAATTAGTTGGTTAAACTTTTTAGCAGTGTAACCGCACGGGTGAAAGGCATGAAAAACAAGGTCGTCATACTGATGGGTTCAGAACGGGATTCGGAATTTTGCCGCGAAATAGCTAATCACCTAAAGGCTTTGGCGTTAGATTACGAGTTTCGTGTCGCCTCCGCCCACAAGACCCCTGAAAAGGTCTTGGAGATTCTGAAGGAGTACGAGAAGGAGAGGGTTGTCTACATCACGGTTGCTGCAGGATCCAACGCCCTAAGCGCCTTCGTTGACGCGAACACCACGAAACCAGTCATCGCCTGTCCGCCGTATTCGGAAAAGTTCGGTGGAGCAGACATATACTCGTCCCTCAGGGTTCCAAGCGGAATAGGCTCGCTCGTAACGATTGAGCCCGAAGGAGCCGCCATCGCAGCCGCAAAGATCTTCGCCGCTGAAGACCAAGAGTTGGCAAAGCGTGTCAAGGAGTATCAGCGTGCCAAGAAAAGGGAAATCGAGAAGGCTGACGAGTCCGTTAAAAGGCTGAAGTAGTGTAAGGCCATGGGAAGCGTAAAGGACCTAGAAGTTGTCAAAAAACCAACAAAAGATACCATGGGTGTTGGACGATTCCATTTCTCAGACCGCTACTCGGTTTTCGACTGGGGCGAAATGCCAGACCTCATTGATGGAAAAGGCGCAGCGCTTTGCATGATGGGAGCCTACTGCTTCGAGAGGCTTGAAGAGAAGGGCGTTAGGACGCATTATCGTGGGTTGGTTGATAGGAGCGGTATGGTTGTTCGTTTTGACGATTTGGAGCAGCCTTCGAACGTTATGGAGTTCAACTTGGTGAACGTGTACAGGCCTAAAGCGTACGTGGAATATGGGAAACTCAGGTATGATTATGGCGTTTACACGCCAAAGTTGGGGAACTTTCTGATTCCGCTTGAAATAATCTATAGAAACGGCTTGCCGGAGGGCTCTTCAGTTTTTAAACGTCTTGAGCAGGGCTTAGTCACGCTTGAGGAGTTAGGCTTAGACCATTATCCGAGGGCTGGCGAGAAGCTTGAGAAGCCAATTTTTGACGTGAGCACGAAGCTTGAGGAAGGAGACAGGTACGTGACTTGGGCAGAAGCAAAGCAGATTGCCGGCTTGACGGATAGCGAATTGGAGGAGGCTAAGGCTTTGCTTTTGAAGGTTGATGATGTGATAACGCAGATGGCTTCTGAAGCTGGTTTGGAGAACGAGGATGGAAAGATAGAGTTGGCTTTTGACCCTTCTAGGAGGCTTATGGTTGTTGACGTGGTGGGCACGTTGGACGAGTGCAGATTCACTTTTGAAGGGTTGCACGTGAGCAAGGAGATAGCAAGACAGTACTATAGGAAGACAGAGTGGTTTAGGGATGTTGAGGAAGCAAAGAAAAAAGCACAAAACGAAGGGATAGAAGACTGGAAAGAACTATGCAAAGCCAAACCACCAAAACTCGAGCCAACACTCAAAACAATAATCAGCCAAATGTATTTAGCGACTGCAAATGAACTTACAAAAAGGAAAATGTTTGATGTTCCAAAACTCGCGGACATCGTTAAAGAATATGAAAAATATTAATTCGTGGAAGGCTATTCAAGAATGCTAATACATTAGAAACGAAAAAGAAACATGGATTCCAAGAATCGCAATCCCTAACCAATGTTGGGAGCCAAAAAGGTGCTGAGGATCAGAACTTCCACGGTTACCCAGAATCTAAAGTTGAAATTCCACGAATAAAATATGGCTACCGTCAAACATTGAAACCTTGATTAATGAAGATGGCATAGAAGATTCTTCCATAGGTTGATATAAGTGCGATTATTGTTCATTTTATAGGTTAATATGAGAGGGAGAGATATGAATCGAAGAAAATACCTGTATGCACTTCTCATTGCCACCGTAGTCGTCAGCTCAGGCTGTCTTGTGGCTGCAGCCGTTAACACCATCACCATGCAATGGGCGAAACACTTTTGGGTTAGACAACCTCGACTACCAATTGAATGCGAAATCGAAATTGAAGGTCCCAAAGTAGTCGGATATCCCGTCTACATTAACGTAACTCTTGCAATAGAAGATGAAATCGCTTCTATTTCTGGCAATCTCACCGTTGACCTCTACTGGTGCAATTGGACTTGCCATGAGTGGAAGGGCTGGCACAAGTGGATAGCTAACAATTGGCAACACGTTGCTACCATTCTAGAGGAAACAAATGTAACTATAACCCAAGAAGGAGAAACGTGGACCTGTGAGTATACACCTGAATGGACAGGGCTATACAAGGTAGTGGTAGATTTCACCACAGAGATAGGAACAGAAACATTCA
>Ga0315310_10001216_pt1 | contig 16200 bp, 15 predicted proteins | sample TDP5_MG_FD_203630 | JGI IMG/M metagenome (GOLD analysis project Ga0315310, IMG submission 203630) | Freshwater sediment microbial communities from Lake Towuti, South Sulawesi, Indonesia - TDP5 | ecosystem: Environmental > Aquatic > Freshwater > Lake > Sediment | place: Indonesia: South Sulawesi... | reverse complement strand
TGTCATCCTGTGTCTTGGCCACCTCCACCATCATCTTAGCTGCTGGATGTTCCACATCAATCTCTTCTAGAATGACAGCGCCATCGTTAGTTATCTTGATGTCACCCATACCACTGATGAGCATCTTATCCATGCCCCGCGGACCCAGAGTGGTCTTTATGGCTTCGGCGATAATTCTGGCCGCCATTATGTTGTTTCTCTGGGCCTCTTTTCCCCTACTTCGACCAGTTCCCTCCCTCAAGATGAGAACGGGCTGTCCCGTTTCCGTTGTCGTTAAATAAGCCACTTAAATTTCCTCCATTTCAATTAAGACTGAATCTAATTTTGGATTAAATAAACGTGCCTATTACAAAAAATGTCATTAACATGCAGAAAACTACGAGAAGGTATGGAATTATTGGGGTAACAGTGCTATGGGCTTATGCACTGCTCACAAAAATAGCCAGTTTTCAAAGGGCTTAGGACGCAGCTTTGAAAAGGTATATACGAGTTTTCTGCACCTAATCATAACCTGTCACCTAAATGCGAAGTGAATGTTCATGTCTAAAATCGGTCAAGGCGTCATCGTGAGTTGTCGAAGGGGTCCAAAAACCCAGAAGCCCAAAGAATACATCCTCCGTTTTCCCGGAATTGAATCAGTTGGCGGGGCGGCGCGACTCATAGGTCGAAAAGTCGCTTGGCCCGTCAGAAAACATGAAGTTCGAGGAAAAATCGTGGCGTTGCATGGAAAGAATGGACTCGTTAGGGCTCGTTTCAGAAAGGGTATGCCAGGTCAAGCGCTGGGAAGTCTAGTGGAAATAATCGGTTGAATCAAATCTACGTTTGTCTTCTGTGTCAGTAACACTAACGTTTTAAAGTAAGGTTCCCCTTGTAAGAGAAAGAGAACCTTGGGTAAAAAGAAGATAATCAGCGAAGAAGAGATAGGAAATATGGTGTTGCCCGTCGCAAACGACGTTCTCGGCATAGCGGTAACAATGATGGGTTTCGACCGAATCCAGGTGAACTGTCACAGCAGAAAAGCTAAATGAACTTTAGAAAAATAATACTTGCACTTCAAAAGTCATTTTACTTCACTTCGCCTTCGCTTTTTCCATAAACCACATAACTCTTACCTTTCTCTGTTAAACTAACCATTTTAGGTGCCTTACTATTGTCTATAACGAAAAGTCCTTGACTCTCTAGATCCTTTATGTCTCGTAACCATCCAGGCAATTCATATAGTGGAATAGGCTCATTTGTTTCAGCCAACATCTTAACTATGTCCCTTCTGTATTGCTCTCTTCCTTTGATACCTTTAATAGGCTTGATTTCCTTAACCATCAATCCTTTCATCTATCTCGCCATCTTCTCTTCTGGTTCAAATATTAATATCAATTTAGTTAAATATGCCCGCTTGTTTCCATGGTCACTCAACGTTTAGCAAAAAGTCAAACAAAAAGAAGGCTAATTCAAGATCTTAAACAAGAAAAGAAGCCTAAAACACTACGATAATGGGAAAAGAAGCAATTTTTATGCGTGCGCACAACAGAGAGACCCCCTCTTCTAAAAGTGTTCGAATATGTCTGTTTTCGGATACTGTACTTTGCGGGGCTCTCCAAAGTATACTATACTTTGCGGACGCCAGAAAGTACTTAAACTTTTGAGGCAACATAGTTGGAAGGTGAGACTTGTTTGGGCAATTTGGTTGAAGATTGGGAAGACATAGAAAGATGCACTCGACATCTTGGTAATTATGCAAAGATTGGCCTATCAACTCAGAGAGTCTGTAGAAGGCGTGGAAATCAAGATCTGCGTGGCAAATTCAGAACGAGAAGCGAAAAACTCGGCCCGTTCTCATGCATAACTTAATGAATGAAACCTACAGCTTTTCCTTGATGATCGGCTAAGGGCTGAACCGTAAACACAAAAGCATTTACGCCAAAAGAAAAAGGAGGATAGTACAAATTCACTCCGTGGGCTTCAGGTTCCCTCGGGCCCGCCAAAAGTGATTTCGAGTTATGAACGATGGAACGAATAGTTTGCCAAATAAGGTTGGAGCTTAAACAAAGGGGCAACCGCAAGATTGCGAAAGAAAAGAGACGGTTTCATAAGGAAGATATTACATGTTACGGATTAACGGTTCGGCAAATTCAAGAGGTAGTTGAAAAATTTTATCCTATGGTCCAAGACGACTTAGAGTTGGCTTTGAAGGTTGGAGAGGCTCTCCTAAAATCAAAAGTCATGGAAGAAGGAAGCGTCGCAGTAAAAATTCTACAAAAGATGACCAACAAGTTCACTCCGCAGCTTTTTGAAACCTTTGACCGATGGATTGATTATTGTACCAATTGGTCAATCACTGATACGCTGTCTTATCGGTTAATCGGCGAAGTTTTGATACTTGATGCCTCCAGAGTTGAACAGCTACTAAAATGGACTACATCTAAGAATCGATGGAGAAGAAGAGCAGCAGCAGTCTCACTTGTCAAACCAGCGCTTAAGGGTATATTTTCAAACGAAGTTTTCATGATGGCTGAACGCTTAATGACTGATAATGATGACATGGTTCAAAAAGGCGTGGGATGGCTGCTAAAAGACGCCTCTTGGAAACATCCGAAAGAAGTACATAATTTTCTGCTAAAATGGAAAAAAGAAGCTCCAGCGTTAGTTCTACGGTACGCCTCAGAGAGGCTTCCGCAGAACATGAAGGTGCTGAAAAGTCGATAGAAAACCAAGCGGAGAAAGAAAAATCTCGCTTACAAAACCGATATTTGCACTCCTATCCTGTTGACGTCTAATGTAGGGAATTCAAACGGGGATTCGAAACTACTCGGCTCGCCACTCCCAAAGTGGACAGTCTAGGTTATCTCTTTTCATCACAGGTAAAGAAGAGCCGACGGATATGGGCGGCTCTGAAACCTAAAGTTTTGCCAGCCTTATCCACGCCGATATCTCTTCGATTGTCGGTTTTTCCCTCTCCGAGATCTTTTTCTCTTCAATGTATGTTCTTGCTATTCTGCTCAGTTTTCTGCCGAGCTCGACGGTGTCTTGCCTTGCGAGTTCACTTATTGAGGTGATTCCCGCATCCATCAGCATGTCTGCGTCTTTTTCGTCGACGCCCGGAATCATCAGCAGCTGGGCTCTGCCTTGAAGACGGGTCGCCATCTCTGGTGTGGCTCGCGTCTTCGCACCTATGGTCTTTGGGTCTGTGAGAAGAAATTCTCCCACGTTTGTTATGCCCATGGCTTTCAGTTCTCCCGCTAGGCGCGGTCCGACTCCCTTAACCTCTTCTGTTCGACTCGCACTCGTCAACTTCGGCTTGGGTGGAACCAACTCAGCTTCCAGTTTCTCTACTCTGGCTCCCAAACTGACGAGTTCTTTCGCGTTCTTTTCAGCAGTGTCCTTGGTTCTTCTGCTTGAGCGCTCAATGGCTTGAACGATTTTTGTGTGTTTTACCATTGTGTCCAAAACCTCTTTTCTGAGGCTGCCAAGCTCCTTTGTGATACCTTCTACGTCTTTTCTGGTTTTCTGGGCGGCACTTCTCTGTTTTTCCAGTTCGTCCAAGAGTTCTTTTTTGGTGCCGTCCATGCCTGTGTTGAGCGTGGTGAACATGTCTTGTCTGGCTATCTTCTCGTCTTCCATCTTTGCGAACAGACTCACCCTTGTAGCATCGAGCGCTCCTCGGGTGGCAACCATCTCGTCTTCAACTTTCGAAACCATCTTCTGAAATTCTGGTTCTAAGGACGGTCTGCGCAGAGCTTGCGTGGTTGTTAGGCCAAAGAAGATGAACGTTGCGATGATGGACATCCAGAAGTAGGTTGTCACTGGCATGGGACTCCAAGAGGGGATGATGTCGCCGATGATGTAGAGCGGGACGGTTGCGTTTGTCCCTTCGCTAGACAAGACAACGACGGCGTTAATGGTGTTCGCGCCTGCTAGGAAGGTTAAGAAACCGAATATCCATATGGCTATGCTCTTTCTCCAACTGACAGACATTTCAACTCCCCACATTTTAGTATCGCTTAGAGTTTATGTCACTTATGCAGTTTATCCATCCAATCACGTTTTAAACCTTTTTCACTTTACGCCAAAGGATATCTTGTACCCAACGAAACTTATAGGCAACGAAATCCATTAGTGGTAGTTACTTCATGCAAAAGAGTTTGAACGACGTCGCCAACTTCATGAAACGACAGCGGATAGCCAGCTTCGCCACAGTTGACACAGAGAATAAGCCTCACGTTGTCCCAGTGTGGTTCACATACGATGACGGAAAGGTCTTCGTGCAGACAGACCGAAAGTCTGTGAAGGTTCGCAACATAAAGAAGAACAACAGTGTCGCCATAGCTGTTTACAGCGCGGAGGAAGCCGTCATCATCAGAGGAGAGGCACAAATCATTCGAGACGAGGAGGAATTCGTCAAGCGAACCCGGCAACACATCAGCAAGTACAACCTCAAACTGGATGAACAAGGACGAGACTCGATGGGAATCCCCCTGTACAACTCGGAAGTTCGGTGCGTGGTTGAGATAACGCCTAAGAAAACAGTGTTCTGGTGAGCGCAAAATCATCTTGAATAGTCATAGCTCATGAAGAGAATGGTGTTGGGTTGCCTTGTCTCTGACCCCTTGTTTGCGTGCTCCCAAGACCGCGGGCGAGAAAGCCATAGTTCTCGTTAGGAGCCTCCGTCTCTTCAACAGCGAATTCAAGATTCAGCGAGTGGGAGACTTTCTGTGCATACCGCTCATTCGGGAGCCGACAGACGAGGAATACGAAGCACTGAGGAAGAACCTTCCCACGTTTGAAATCTCTTCGCTGGAGTTTCCTAAGTCAACCAAACGGCAACCGACACTGCCTGAGCTACTTGAAGACGTGTTGCCTCCACACTTGTTGGCGAGCTTGCCTCGCGCCTTTGATTTCGTCGGCGACATCGCTGTTCTAGAGATTCCACCCGAACTGAGAGAGCACAAAAGGACCATAGGCGAAGCCGTGTTGAAAGGGCACAAGAGAGTGCGCACAGTCCTTGCGAAGTCTGGTGCGGTGAGCGGCGAGTACCGCCTGAGAGAGTTTGAGGTGATAGCCGGCGCCGAAAAAACTGAGACCGTTCACAGGGAGCACGGCTGTGTCTTTCACGTGGACTTAGCCAAAGCCTATTTCTCGCCTAGGCTGTCCTACGAGCACCTTCGAGTGGCGTCTCAGGTTAGGGAAGACGAAACCGTGCTCGACATGTTCGCTGGAGTTGGACCCTTCTCCATTCTGACAGCGAAGAAGCGTGAAAAGGTTCAACTCTACGCAGTTGATGTCAATCCAGACGCCTTCAAGCACCTAAAAAAGAACGTTGTCGCCAATCGTGTTGAGGCGAAGGTCACACCCATTATAGGCGACGTCAGAGTTGTTGTTGAAGAGAGGCTTAAGGGACTGGCTGACAGAGTGATTATGAACCTGCCCGAGAAAGCCATGGAATACGTGGATGTAACTAACCAAGCCCTCCGAGCGGAAGGCGGTGTTATGCACTTTTACGAGTTTTCAAGCGAGCCCAACCCAGTGGAAGCGGTTAAGGTTCGATTAGCCGAAGCCGTGAAGAAAGCGGACTGTGCAATAAGCAAGGTTCTTTCGGCTAGAGTTGTGCGGGAAACAGCGCCTTTTACTTATCAGGTGGTTGTTGACGCCCAAATCAAGAGGGCGCCTCAGCCGTCAGGGTTATCTTGACTCTTTGTTTGGGGTTTCGCAATTTTTCAACTAGGCTTCTCGAAAGGTCGTTGGCTGCCCTGTCGGCTCTTATGGCTAGTGTTCGACCGCAGACGTAGTCGCTCTTTCGCACAACCAAGTCTGTTGGATGCGTAAGAGTGAGCCGTGGGCTTCCCAAAGCCTCAACCACCTCCTTCTCTCTACCCGCCTCAATTGTGATTGTTACTCGTGCGTTTTGGTTTCGCGCGGTTTCTCTAAACTTTGCGTGGAGGTCTGCGGCACCCTTGTCCGCGCCCACGGCTACGATACAGTCTCCCCGCTTTGTGAGAAAAGCTTCCTTAGTGATTTCAAGCGTGGTCTTGTTGGTCGAGCGAACGTTTTGGTGCCCGTGCGCCTCAATGACCTCTGTGACTTTCATGAAGATTCCAGTCTGTTTAACGCCTCTGCCACCACGGCTTCATCGTAGCCGCCGAACACCTCAGCCGCAAGCCGCAGATACCCTATTTTCTTCGGGGCGATGCCCAAGATTCTGGCGGTTAGAGCGTCTGCTTCAACCGAGTTATCGCTTCCAACGAAAAGTTCACGGTGTTTTATTTCGTTTATCCAGAAGCAGGGTTTGAACAGGCTTCGGTATATCTTGTTGATGTCCACGATGCTTTGAGGCAGAAGTGAGTCGTTTGGTCCGTGCCACTTGCCGTATCTCGCGGGGTCGGGAATCAAGCCGAAGAGGTTCTTCGTCGAAAGTGACGCCATCTCTCGGGTTCCGCGGCTAAAGTTCAAACTGATAAGGGCGCGTCCTCTGAGGTTGTAAACCTTTTCGGGCACAAACCCGTACATTTCTTGGTTTTTCACCGAGTCAAAATTGATCTCAACTGCTCCTCTGATCTCTTCTCCGGGCACGGCTCTCCTAGACCAAACCTCTTCGGTGACGTTTACGTATTCAACCCCGTGCTTCTTCAGAACCTTTTCGATTCCGCTGTGTCGAAGAAACCACTCGTCCTGCTCCCTTATCCACTTCCACTTTTTCCTTGCGTTTCTCGGCGTGATGAAGTCTTTGGGTTCGGGTCCAGCGTTGAGTTCGTTTCGCCAAGCCGTGTAGCCTTCAACCACGGTTTTGTCGCCATTTAGGAGACTGAACAGTAGGTCGAGCGTTTCTGCTGAGGTGTAGGTGTAAGCGTTGCTCCAGTTAGGCTTTATGACATAGCCATCCCCGCGAACATCCAAGTCATCCACGAAACGTCTAAAACCTCCGATGTCCGCAACTCTTGCCAAAACTACTTCGTTTATTTTCACAGCCAATCACCTGTGGAAAATGATGGAGAGAATTGAACCCTTCTCATTATGAGATACCTCTCCGCAAACTCCGTTTTTCTCTGTTTGTGCAAGACGGAGCTACATGCAGCTCTGTGCTATTTTTTATCAAGATAATCTGCTTAACTTATTTAAGCGCTCTTGATCTCGTTTTTCCTGGATGCAACATAACGCCAATTGTGAGGCTTGATAATAAATAGGTTAGTAACACGTAAGGCCACATGTACCCAGCAAAAATATTCCATCCAACCAGAATTTCCTCAACGGGTCGACCTATGGCGAGACTTCCGCCCCATTCAAATACCAGCGTTAAGCCCAGCCACAGAATCCCGACGTGAATCAAATCCTTTTTGTCATAGTTCTTGACAAATCGTAGCAAGAAATACGCGAAAATAAAGATGTACACAATTCGGGTGGACATACCGATCTGATGTGCCGCGAGTCCGCCCCATCTCGGTTCATAGATTAGGTTCATGAGCACAAAGAAATTGAAGCCTGAAACGAGTATTTCCATCAACCAGACGCGGGCTGCGGTTTTCAGCAATCGAGTGTTCATAAATTCATTCAGCCACTAAGAGCGGCTTCATTGATCAACTCTTTTGTGGAAATTGCCCTAGAGAGACAAATCACTCGAGAACCTCGGTAGAATCTACTTTTCCGTCCCCGTCGAGGTCAAAACCTTGAATCACCGCGGCGAAGTCGCCTTCTCCGTCGAAGCTCTTCAGCGTCTGCTTCCAGAACTTTGTCAGCGCCAAGACGCAAGCCTTTGTTCCTATGGCTTTGTTGCCAGCCAAAACGATTATGCGCTTTTCCTTGTTCCATGGATTTGGTATTCGGGCGACCAAGCCGACGGCGTCGCTCGTGTAGACGTTTCCAGTCTTGGCTGAGACCAGTCCGCCGAAGAGGAATCCGTGTTTGGTGGGCGTCATGCTGAACTTCATTGGCAAGAACTCGTTCACTTCCTGCGTCAGCAGGTTTGTGCCTGGACCGCCCACGAGTATGAGATTGTTGTCTTCCTCCTTCTCGGCTTTCACGTCCACGTCTAGTTTTACGACGAAGTTTTCTGGCAGCTGAGCGAACTGACCCAGAAACAAGCCTAGGTAGGAGGCGTAGTGTCCGTTCCTAGCCCTAGCCTTGAAGGGACCGTGCTCGTCTGGGCTGCCGACCACGATGTTCCCGTCGAACACGCCATCCTTCATGAAAGGACTCAGAAACCGCTTCAACTTCTCATCGGCTACGAGAACGGGCAACTCGCTGATTTTGCGCTGACCGAAGGGAAGCTCAACTCCGAAGGCTGGAGACACAACTTCGTAAAATTTGGCTGTGGCGCCCTTCTTCTCCTCCTCCCTCACAACCCTAATCACTCCAGCCTCAGCCAGCCTTCGAATGTGGTAGTAGACCTTCTGCTCGTGTACGCCCAGTTTCTTGGCTATTTCTATGGGGTACATCTCGCCTCCGCCCAGCAGTTCGAGAATCCGCCAACTGAGCGGGCTTAAGACCGCCCTCAGTTTTTCTGGGCGTTCGAAGAGAGCGATATCCTTGACCTCGTAGCCTCGTCGTTCACCGCTGAGCAGAAGCTTTTTCTTCATGCGGCATACTATGAGGCTGATTCCCTTATAAACATTTTTTTAATGGTTCGTTTTGGCAACTCGAAAAACTTTGGTGACCATCGCAACGGCAGTTTTAGTCCTAAAGCCGTATTCTTAAAAATGCTTATACAACGCCATCCCAATCATAACTAGCGTCAAAGACTGAGACGCCAAGACACCGCGTTGAAACAAAATTAGTTTGAAGCTATGAAGTCAGAGGAGTCAAACATGTGCGGAATATTCGGTTGCATCCTGAAAGACAGCCAAGCGGCACCAGTCATACACGCCGCCTTAAAGAGGCTGGAGTACAGAGGCTACGACTCAGTCGGAGAAGCCACAATCCACAACGGCAAACTCCTCGTAACGAAGGACTCGGGCAAAATCGACGACGTTCACAGGCAGCTCAACCTAGATGACCTCCCTGGAAGAATAGGAGTCGGTCACACGCGTTGGGCGACCCACGGAGCTCCATACAAAATCAACGCTCACCCCCACGTTGACTGCGACGAAGAGGTTGCTGTTGTCCACAACGGAATCATCGAAAACTTCACCGAACTGAGAAAGGAGCTGGAGGACCGTGGGCACGTCTTTCGCTCCAAAACCGACACCGAGATTGTTCCCCACCTCATAGAGGAGAAGCTGAAGGAAGGCTTGACACTGACAGAAGCCGTGAGAGAAGCCGCAAACAGGCTTGAGGGCTCCTACGCCATCGCCGTGGTCTCGGTGAGAGAACCAGACAAAATCGTGTGCGCCCGCAGAGAAAGCCCCCTAGTCGTAGGAGTAAACGACAACGCCGTCTACTGCGCTTCCGACATACCCGCTTTTCTACCCCTCACCAACAAAGCTGTCGTTATAGAGAACGGTGAACTCGTCACTCTCAGCGACCAAGGATACGAGATACGGAAACTCTCAGACTGGAGCCTAGTCCGCCGAGAACCCGAACTCATCGACTGGAGCCCAGAGATGGCGGAGAAGCAGGGATACGCGCACTTCATGCTCAAGGAAATCTACGAGCAGCCGCTCACAATTCGGAGCACGCTGCGGCTGCAGGAGCAGTATCTGGAATTGATGACTGCTTTCCTCGACCGCGCCGGAGAGGTCTTTCTAGTGGCTTGTGGAACCTCCTACCACGCTTGTCTAGCAGCCTCGTACATGTTTTCCAAACTGGCGTTTTTGGCAACCCACCCAATAATCGCCTCCGAGTTCATTGAGCAGCACGGTAAGTCTGTCAACATAGACAGCACAATACTCGTGGTGAGCCAGTCGGGTGAAACCGCTGACACGCTAGCCGCGCTGGAGCACGCCCGCCAGCGAGCCGCCACTATTCTCGGGTTGACCAACGTCATCGGTTCGACTTTGACCCGCCTGTCACGCGTCTACGTCTGTCAGCAGTCGGGTCCAGAGATAGGGGTGGCAGCCACCAAGACCTTCACCTCTCAGCTCTCTGTGCTAGCTCAGCTGGCTCTGAGACTCGCAAAGAGCAGGGGCAAAGTCTCCCACGTGGAGATAGAGTTTCTCGAAGACAAGCTGGAAGAGATACCCGAAATCGCAGAAAACATTCTGAGAACTCAAGGAGAGACGATAAAGCAGTTGGCTCAGAAGTACAAGGACAGGCAGTGCTTCTTCTTTCTGGGACGGGGAATCAGCTCCGCCACAGCCTTGGAAGGTCGATTGAAGCTCATGGAGATCGCCTACGTGCCATCGATAGCCTATCCGGCTGGGGAGAGCAAGCACGGTCCCATAAGCCTCATCGAGCCTGGCTTTCCCGTGTTTTTCATCTGCCCCAAGGATGAGACGCACAAGACTATTGTCAGCAGCATCATGGAGATGAAGGCTCGAGGCGCCTCCATAATAGCCGTGGTTGAGGAGGGCGACGAGGACATAAAGCGGTTGGCTGACGACTGCATAGAGATAACCAAAGGCGTGCCTGAGATTCTCTCGCCGATCCTCTACGTGATTCCGCTCCAGCTCTTCGCCTACCACACGGCGCTCGAAAAGGGACATAACCCAGACATGCCGCGAAACCTAGCCAAATCGGTCACAGTTAAGTAACATGGCAAAGTCTTAAGGCACTCATCCCCCAGTATTCTTCTATTTCGAGGAGATTCGATGGAAAGCCGAGGCTGGGAGCAACTCATCCAGAGCTTAATCGCAGAGGGCATCCTGCGCTCGCCCCAGGTGATTCGGGCGATGCGTAGGGTTTCACGCGAACCCTTCCTTCCGGAGAGCCTGAGGTCGTACTGCGCGGTTGACTCCCCGCTTCCCATAGGGCATGGACAGACCATCTCTGCGCCACACGACTCCGAGTTCCAAGAGTCGGGCGAAACATGGTCTCTATAATGAACGAAGCCCTCGAGTTGGAAGTGGGACACCGCGTCTTAGAGGTCGGGGCGGGCTCGGGTTGGCACGCCTCCACGATAGCCGAGATTGTGGCTCCCTCCGAGATGCCTAGAGAGAGGTGGGGTCACGTGTACACCGTGGAGATCGTCCGTGAGTTGGCTGACTCCGCCAGAAAAAGCATTGAGAGGGCGGGTTACGGCGACAGGGTCTCAGTGGTCTGCGCAGACGGTTCAGAAGGCTATGCTGTGGAGGCTCCATACGACAGGGTTCTTGTAACGGCGGCTGCGCCGGACATCCCCAAACCGTTGGTGGAGCAGTTGAGGAGTGGAGGCGTTCTGGTTGTCCCTGTTGGTGGCACGTATCTCTATCAGACTCTTGTGCGCGTCAGGAAAATGAACGGGCTCCTACTCGAAGAGAACCTGGGCGGAGTTGCCTTCGTGCCTCTAACCGGAAAGTATGGACACAGGACGTGACGTGAAAGATGAACAAGACATACGACGTTATCGTGGTGGGAGCAGGACCAGCGGGATTAGCAGCGGCGCTTCATTCGGCGATTTGGGGTTTGCGCACTCTAGTTTTGGATTCTGGTGAGAAGGCGGGTGGAATAGCGCTGCGGGCTCGTGGCTTGGAGAACTACCCGGGGTTTAGGAGGATTTCGGGGCGGAGGCTCATGGAGAGGATTGCACTTCAGGCTGAGAAACTCGGTGCTGAGTTGCGAGCTTCTGAGGAGGTTGTTGATCTTTCTCTTGACGGAGAGACGAAGGTTGTGAAAACCAGGCGAGCCACGTATTGTGGTAGGGCGTTGATTCTGGCTACAGGAGACGGCATGAAGGGTATAGGAATGAAGTGGGAGACATGGATCGGCGGCGGAGTAGCCTACTGTGCAGAGTGCGGCGCACCCTTCTTCACAGGAAGGGATGTATTGGTTGTGGGCTCGTGCCGAGAGGCTGTCGATGAGGCTTTACATCTAACCCAGATTGCGAAGAGAGTGCGCTTGGTCAACCACGCGAACGCCATTGCACTCAGCGAGCAGACGAAGAGAAAGTTGGAGAGGAGAGGCGTGCTTCTGCTAGAGGGTTTTGTCGGAGTAGAGATTAAGGGTAAGCCGCCCTTCAAGCGGCTTGTTCTGCGCAGTCTGAAGGGTTCAGCAAAGAAAGAGTTGAGGACAAACATCGTTTTTGCGATAGGCGGCGTCAAGCCATTCGTTTCAGTCCTGCAGAAAGCGGGGATTAAGACTCATAGGCTGGGCTGCGTCGTGGTGGACGAGTTTGGAAGAACCAACGTTAAGGGAGTTTTTGCAGCTGGCGGCTGCGCCTTAACCGTTAAGGACATAATACCTGCCTGTGTTGGTGACGGTACCAGCGTTGCGACTTGCGTGCGTTTGTTTCTCAAATACTGGGGTTAGCAGGAAATTATCTGTATATAGCTTTTCTTAGACCTACATCGACGAAGACAACGGTTTTTTCCCTTTCATTAATCATGTAGATTACGCGGTATTTGCCAATTCTCCATCTCCAAAGTCCTTCCAGTTCGCCTCGAAGTCTTGTGCCTGCATAAGGATTGGCAACGGCTTTTTCTACAGCTTCCACAATTCTTCCTTTAGTGTTGCTCGGCAGTTTTTTCAGTTCTCTCGTAAAACTCTTCGTGAAGATCGATTTGTAAGGCAAATAGTTAAGCCTTCGACAAGACTTTCCTAATCTCTTCAGGTGTCTTCGCGGTTGCGTATTCTCCTTTCTTGTACTCTTCTAAGCTCTTTCTGATTCTTTCAAGTCCTTCCTTGTCCATGAGCTCCTCTAACGTGGCTAAAATCTCTTCGATTTTGGAGAAATGCTCGTAAAGTTCCTTAAGCAATGGCTTGGGAACAGTCACCGCCTCGCTCAATCTTTCACACTCGCTTTCATAACCATAAAACACTTCGTAAATAATTAAGCTATTCTACCTAAGCCAAATGAAATTGCTCAGATGCGGTATTCTTTTTTTAGGTGCCGAACCATTGCTCTAATGTCGCTTTTCCCCTGAGTTTTTTTATGCCTTCTTGCATCTTGTCCAAGGCTTTTCTGACTCTGTCCTCTGAGAAGTCTCTTTCGCTGCACATGAACTCGATCACGCCTTCCGCGTCTGGTTCCTTCCACACCAGTTTGTAGTTGTCCGTCACCTTCGGATGTAGAAATATCTCTCGTATGCGCTGGGGCTCGACTGGAAACTCGGCTTCTTTCAGGGTTGGTGACAGTTTCTCGAGGCTTCCGTGTTCCTTGATGAGTTGGAGGGCTGTTTTGGGTCCGATGCCCTTGACGCCTTCGGGGTTGAAGTCTGTGCCCACGAGTATGCCTATGTCGACGAGTTGTTCATGTGTGACTCCCAGTTCCTTCAAGACTTTGTCGAGTTCCACTACTTCTGGAATCACTTCAATGTAGACGTTTTTTCTGGGCAGTTTTCTCCTTCCGCTTATGGTCACGTTTCTGACGAGCATGGGCGCTCCGAAGAGCAGGCTGTCGTAGTCCTGGCTGGCGCAGTAGTTGGAGTCGCCCCGCTTAGCCAGATGTGCTGCTTGGGCTTCGCCTTCACTCGGAGCCTGAATCCACGGAATGCCCAGCAGTGTTAGGAGGCGTTTGGAGTCGTCCGCCATGTAGTCCTTGAGCTTGGAGGTCATCTGCGCGTAGGTGCGCGCCTCCTCAACCCTTCCCTCCTGCAGAGCCCTCTCGTACTTCACTAAGGCTTCCTCCTTGACTCTGGCTCTCCTCTTGATCTCAACCTCTTTGAGGGCTGGAGGCACGCCGTCGAAGACGTAGACAACCTTAATTCCCATCTCGACTAGGTTGGAGGTTCGATACAGTAAGCCACTTAGGTGACTCGTGACCCTGCCAGTTCTATCCTTTAGAGGAGTGCCATCGGGTTGGCGGATGATTGCGAGAAACTGGTACAAGGCGTTGTAAGCGTCGATGGCTATGGATTTGCCACCCAGACTCTCAAGCACCACTGTTGTTTTAGGCACCAAGTCACGCAGGTTAACGCCCAAAACTCGACACACCAGAATTAAACAACATGAACTCTTTATATAAAATGTGTTGTGTTTTAAACCTGTAGTCGATTTCTTTGGCTGCTTCAAACTGAAAAGAATCCGTTGACGAAGCCAGTGCGCGCGCTAAGCATGCGCTTATCTTTCTTTCATTAACATGGTGGGGATTAGCATTACTTCAACTAATAGGGCTAGTGTTATCATTCCTGTTAGAATTGTTCCTGTTGACTCTGTGAGGAATCCGACGACTAATGGTCCTGTGAAGCCTCCCATTCCTCCAATGGAGAAAAGGATTCCTGAAGCAACGCCTATGCGTTTGGCTCCGACTTGCGGCAAGTCCATGAGAATCACTATCAGCAAGGGTGCCGCGGCGCCGAAGCCTATACCATAGAAAACCAGAGATGCGGTGAAAAGTAAGCCAGTTGCCGTGGCACCCACGTATATGCAGATGCCTTGAGTCAGCAATGTGATGAACACTATAGGTTTTCTTGAACCTGCCCTTGCTAGGCTTGGGACGATTATGTTTCCGATCAAGCCACTCCAGCCGGGAAGTGAAGCATAGAACCCCGCCTCAGCTGGGGTCATGCCTTTCAATTCCAATAGTTTTGGAAGCCATCTTGTGAAGCCGTAAACATTAAAAAAGACTGCAAAAAGGGCTATTATGACGATTACCCAGACGTTTTTTCTTTGAGCAGTTTTCCAAGAGTTTCCTTCAATGGTGTTGCAGTGCGCCCCGTTTGACTTTGCGGTGCTTCTTTTGCAAGCAAGAGCCAAGTAAATGCTACTATGAATCCAAATAGGGCGTAGAGGCGGATGGTGTCTCTCCATGTACCTACAAGGGGCATTATGATTGGGTTGGTGATTGCGGTTGCAGTGGAAGTGCCGAGGAACGAACCGGTCATGTATACGCCAGAAGCCAGTCCTCGTTGTTTACCGCTGAACCATGAAGCCACTATTTTTGGGGTGCCGACTGAAAGAAATGGGCCTCCGATGCCGACTACGGAAATTGCCAGGAACAGAGTTTGGAAGTTGGTGGCGAAAGACTGTAATAGCGCTGATACAGGGATCAACGTGACTGCAGCTACCACCGCCTTTTTCATCCCAGCTCGGTCGATTAAGATGCCTACTGGAATGCTTAATGGTATGTAGATCAGTATGACGGCTCCTAGTATCGAGCCTATTTGCGAGTAAGTTAGAGCCAAATCCTGTGCTATAGGCGTGACAAGGGGCGGAATGCAGGATGCAATCATGCCGAAGGCGAAGTAACCCAACCATATTAAAGCAAGCATAACCCATTTGTAACCTGAATCACCAGAAACACGCTCTTCATCCTTCATACTTCAACCCCTATGCCTCTCCTGTCAATCTAAGCTTATCAACAAAGATAAAGTGCGCGCTTAAGTCAGAATATCCAATAGTCTTTCTCCTTTTTGGGTAATTTCGTAGACGCCTCTGCTGACTCGTTCCACATAGCCATTAGGAAGAAGATAATGGTAGAATTGTTTTCTGACCGTGTTCGATGTCGCGAAGCGCAGGCACGTTGCAACCGCTTTCTTCTCAATACCCGTATAGTGCACATAACCCTTTTTTCTGACTAACTCGAGAACATTCACTCTACGCAATAAAAAGCCTATCAACCAAACACCCAAAAAGACACACAACCACAACAAACCCTCAAAAACCCACAAGAAAACACGTTCAGAACCCAAACAGACAGACTAGACAACCCAAAACCCGTCTCAGCACCTCTCAACCTTCATAATTGGAGTATATTTGCATCATATTAGAGGGGGTCTAGCCCAGTGCGCACACAAACACAAACCAGAAATCAACAAACAACACAGCACATATAAGCAAGACAGACACTACCTAAACGAATCCACCCGAGGCAGTAACAAATGAGCGAAAAACCAACAACCACAATATCCATCCCAACGTGCTCGTCATGCCACCGAATAATATCACCAGGCACAGAAGCCACGAAATTCCCATGCCCGAACTGCGGAGAAATCACGATATGGAGATGCTCCAAATGCCGCAAGTTCGGAAGACCATACCGATGCCCGAAATGCGGCTTTGCGGGTCCCTAGTTCGTCGTGCGCACGCTTGTCTCAGCTAAACGCGCTTGGGGTTCTGTGGGTTCCAACGTCATAAGGAAGTTTTCGAAGTATTTTGCAAGGTGGCTGTTTGTGGCTTTCAAAACCGTTATGTCGTAAACTCTTCCAAGCGGCGCCAACTCGTCCAAGCTTGATAGGTCAATTATGATTGCTCTAGTCGGAT
>Ga0315310_10001215_pt1 | contig 16201 bp, 15 predicted proteins | sample TDP5_MG_FD_203630 | JGI IMG/M metagenome (GOLD analysis project Ga0315310, IMG submission 203630) | Freshwater sediment microbial communities from Lake Towuti, South Sulawesi, Indonesia - TDP5 | ecosystem: Environmental > Aquatic > Freshwater > Lake > Sediment | place: Indonesia: South Sulawesi... | reverse complement strand
AAGGATATGGAGAAGTGGGAGAAGATCTATCTCCCGTCAAGAGAGATCGGGATTCTTGCTATCTCAACCCCGCAAGGAGTCATATCACATAAAGAGGCCAAAACGAAGAGAATGGGTGGAACTCTCTTGGCCTTTGTCTACTAGAACGGGGGTTGAACCATGTCTCTACCAGAAGCCAGAACAGTTGAGATCCCTCAAGGCGTAACAGTTAGTCTAGAGAACAAGATAGTCGAAGTGAAAGGGGAGAAGGGCAGACTAGTCAGAGACTTCTCGCAGACTCCAGTTATAATCAGACTCGAAGGTAGCAGAATCGCAGTTTCGGCAAAGTCATCCCGGAGAAAGACCTCAGCTCTTACAGGCACCGTCTCCTCTCACATCAGGAACATGATAAGAGGTGTGACGAAAGGCTTCACGTACAAGCTGAAAGTCGTCTACTCGCACTTCCCAATCTCGCTGAAGGTAGAAGAGAACGACGTGCTGGTCGAGAACTTCATGGGCGAGAGAAATGCGCGCTTGGCTAGGATCGTGGGAGATACGAAAGTTAACGTAAAGGGCGAAGACGTTATCGTACAAGGTATCAGCCTCGAAGAAGTCAGCCAGACCGCCGCTAATATTGAGCAGGCAACAAGGGTCAGAGGCAGGGATCCGAGGAAGTTCCTTGACGGGATCTACGTCTACCAGAAATTAGAAGGGACAGTACATTGAAGGAAGGTTTGGAGGAAAGAGCAAAGCTCGTAGCCAGACGAGAAAAGGAGAAGGCAAAGAAGCCCAAGTTTCGTCGCCAAGAGAGCTGGAGGTACAAACGCATCAAAGAGAACTGGAGAAAACCTCGAGGCCTAGATAACAAAATGCGCAAGAAGGTGAAAGGGTGGCCTTCGTCGCCAAGAAGCGGCTATGGAGGGCCAAGAGTCTCAAGAAACCTGCATCCCTCAGGCTTCGAGGAAGTCAGGGTCTTTAACCTAGACGACCTAGCCAATGTGGACTCAAGACTCCAAGCCATCAGAATAGCTCACACAGTCGGCACGAGGAAAAGGATCGAGATAGTTAACAGAGCCAAACAGATGGGAATACATGTGCTCAACCCAAGAGAGTTCAAGGAACTCGAAGAGCCCACTACCGAAAAGGGAAGTTCGACAAAGGCCTGAAAAGGCACCTACTAGAGGTTTTGGTCTTGAATCTGAGAAGTCAACGTCGAATGGCTGCTGAGATCCTCAGGGTGGGACGTAATCGGGTATGGATAGACCCTGAGAAGGCCAGTGAAGTCGAACTAGCCATCGCGAGGGAGGAGATAAGGAGACTCATTCACGAAAAGGCCATCCGGAAGTTGCAGGAAAAAGGGATCAGCCGGTCAAGAGCAAAGATCCTGCACGAGAAAAGGAAGAGAGGCAAACTGAAAGGTCTAGGAAGAAGGAGTGGTTCCAAGGGCGCTCGGGCACCCTCGAAAGAGGCTTGGATGAAAAGGATCAGAGCATTGAGAAAGCGTCTTCGCGGACTGAGAGACAGACACACGATCTCTGAGACTGCGTATCGCCAGCTCTACGTTATGGCAAAGAGCGGGTCCTTCAGGTCCGTAGCAGACATGGACCGTTACATAGACTCTAGTAGCCTGAGGAGGAGACGGTGATGGCGAAGGGGCCCTTCTACAACGTTCCCTACAGAAGACGGAGAGAGGGCAAGACAAACTACAAGCTTAGAAAGAAGCTGATCCTTTCGGGGCTTCCTAGGATCGTAGCAAGAAGAACCCGAAACCACATCATCATCCAACTGGTGAAGCCTGCTCTGCAAGGCGATCAAGTCATAACCTCAGCTCACTCGAGGGAGTTAAGTAAGAAGTACGGCTGGCTCGGTGGACTCAGCAACACCCCAGCATCATACCTCACTGGCCTAGTCTGCGGGTACAGATCAGTAGCCAAAGGCGTCAAAGAAGCCATCTTGGACATAGGTTTGCAGACACCTTCCAAGAGCTCGCGGGTCTTCGCCGCTCTCAAAGGAGTTCTTGACGCTGGAGTTGACGTACCATCAAGCGAGGACGTCGTTCCTAGCGAGGCAAGGACTGCTGGGAAACATATTGGTGAGTACGCCGTGAAGATATCGTCTGATGCGGACGCTTACTCGAGGATGTTCTCTGCATACCTGTCGCGAGGCCTGCATCCTGAGAAGATGCCTGACCATTTTTCTGCTGTGAGGAAGAAGATCGTCTCGGAATTTGAGAAAGCACCGGCTAAGGTTTAGGCTGTGTTCACGATGCGAAACATAGCAGCCTTTGTTCCTGCTAGTTTTTTGAAATCCAAGTTGTTCTAATGTGGGATTCTCAGTATGCTAAGCCCATGAAGATTTGATCGCCCGTCTCTATCAGTCCTAGAGCACGTTCAAGCTTGTCTTCTCTTCTTCGCAAGACCTTTTGTGCAATGATCTTGCGTCAGTCATGAAGGATTATAGCCCCACACTTGCTACCTAAGTTGGTCGGAGCTACAGATAAGTATCCGACGTGTCTTCCTAATCCGAATGCTCTGGAACTGGCGAAGACGAACTCAAAGAGTCAAGCACATGAAATATGTGGCATTCTTCAGGCCGAAATCTATCGTCATCATATGAGCTTCTGATCGCCAAACCCTTGTGCCTAAGATCTTTTCCGTTGTTGGCCTTTCTTATATAAGAACCAAACCAGAAAACCTATGGAATAGTTCATTAGTTCATACAGACACGGAAGGTTGTAACGGTTGATCAAAGTCGGCTGTTGTGGTTACCCAACGGGCATGAAGAAGTATCAAGAAGTCTTCAGCCTTGTTGAACTTAACAGCACCTTCTACACCTACCCCAAACCTCAAACCGTCAGGAAGTGGAGAGAGGAGGCACCAAGAGGCTTCGAGTTCACCGTAAAGGCCCACCAAGACATAAGTCACAAACACAGGTTACAACTGGACTTTTCTCGCGAACCCTTCGAAAAAATGAAAGAAATATGCCACACACTGAGGAGTGAAGTGCTTCTGATTCAAACGCCCCCTCCTTCAGACCAGACAATCTAAACGACGCCGAGAAGTTCTTCCAAGAAGTTCATAGAGGCGACTTAACACTAGTCTGGGAGACGCGCGGCCCACTTTGGAGTGAACCTGAAGCCCAGAGGAAACTCAGCACCACTCTCGAAAGGCTAGACGTGCCACATGTGACCGATCCCCTAAAGACTATGCCTGCTTACACAGGCGACGTAGCCTATTTCAGACTCCACGGACTTGGGGAACGGATGTACTACTACCAGCACACGGATAAGGAGCTGCAAAGACTGTACGAATCAGTCAAGGCTCTCGATACCGCTGACAAAGAAGTCTACGTACTCTTCAACAACCTGTCCATGTTTGAAGACGCAAAACGTTTCCTTTCTTTTGCCAAGCACGGGCATTTTCCGCCCCTGGCCGGAAGAAGTCAGAGAGATGTTCAGTAAAGTCAGATATCCCTAAAGCAAAGGCATAATGATGCAGGAGCATGCCTGGAGACTTGTCAAGTTAGAAGATAGTAGGCAAGTTAGGCTCCGGAGTGGCTGGGCGATGTTTCAGCAGAAGCCTTCAAGAGTGCTCAGAAAATCATACCAGGGATAAAGCTCCCTAGAGAATGATGCGAACAAATGGATTGGGACCATTCGATCAGAAGATTCCCGGTTCTATACCTTGCTCTGCGGGTGAGAATATGTCTATCGTAGCCGAGAGCCTTCAACGTATTCGCGGTATGTACGTCGTAGAGATGAGTGGCAAGAACACTGTCCCTTCTTCAGCGATTTTGCCCACATTGAGTACGGTTTTCTTTCGGTGACCGTAGCAAGACATGTTGTCCGCCCCCTCCACATCCATGATGAAGATGAGAATGCTCGGCTTCCTAGTTCACGTAGATCGCCTTTGAAGGGGTAAGAAGCGTCTTAACAATAAAGTCTCGAGTGGATCATGTCCACCCAAGGAACATTCGCCTTCGTATCCTCAGCCGATACATTTCATTTCACCATACTACGAAGAACTAGTTAGATACTTGATGTCCATCGGAAACATAGAAGTAGTTTGTGATTCTGATGGAGAGGTGACGAGCTGACCCCGCTGCTTATGGAGTGGGGCTTTGCCCGTAACCTCCCCTAGAAGTCAGGCCGGAAACGACTCTCTCTCACGATACGAGAACGCCACAGCGAATGGATTGCCCTGATGGCCAGTATTGAAAAAACCGCTCTAGTCAAAGGCTTCGAAGCAATAGAGAAGGAAGCAGCTGGACACGTTCCTTGTTTCCCAGATAGGAGCGGATACATTCCCATGGTTGACCACACGGTGCCACCTAACGTTCCTCTTGAGAATCATATACATACTACCTTAAACTCACTCAGAAGCCACGGGACATCGTGACCGGAGAGGTCACAAGAGAGATCAAACTTCAACTTTCTGAACGGACTGGAAGCGAGCGGTCACCAGTACTTGAATGGTAAGCTGTCCATGTACTCGTTTAGTGAGCGGACAAGAGCTTCCCCAGCTTGACGGTATTTAATGACCCTAACCAAAGCTGACGCAAGCTCAAAGGTTGTAACGACCGGAATGTTGAACTCGACAGCCAGCCTTCGGATTGTGTACTCATCTTCCAGAACATCTACCCTCTCACCGTCAGAATCCGTGGGAGTTATGTTGACTACAAGGTCGATCTTCTGCTGGAGGAGATAGTCAAGAATGTTTGGCTTCTTCTCCATCTCTTTAACCTTATGCAGAACCGTGATTGAGTTCAGGCCAGCCTTTCTCAAACCGTCCGCAGTATGCTCCGTAGCATAGATCTCAAAGCCCATGTCCTTTAGGCTTCTAGCCAACGGCACAACCCTCTTCTTCATCTTCCCCCCACCCACAGTAACTAGGACAGAACCGTTACTCCTAGGCGTCTTGAACTCTACAGACTGCAGAGCCTTCAGCAACGCATCGGCAAAGTTTTCCCCTATGCATGCGGCTTCACCAGTACTCAGCATTTCCACCCCCAGAACTGGATCCGCCCCGGTCAGACGCATGAAACTGAACTGAGGAACCTTGACACCAACGTAAGGAACTGGCGGCAGCTCTGTAGGACCAAGGTCCTTAAGCTTCTTGCCTAACATAATCGCCGTCGACACCTCGATCAGGTTGACGCCTCGTGTCTTACTCACATATGGAAGCGATCTCGAAGCTCGGAGGTTACATTCGATCACTGACACCTCATTTCCTTTGACTAGGAACTGGATGTTGAAGGGACCTTTGATCTGAAGCGCCTTGGCAATAGCCCGCGAATAGTCCTCGATCTTCTTGACGATGCCACTGCTCAAAGTCTGAGGCGGAATGCTCATGATAGCATCGCCACTGTGAATCCCACCTTGCTCAACATGCTCAATCACCGCGCCGATCAGCGTGTCTTCGCCGTCTGAGACCCCGTCAACCTCAACCTCCTTGGCACCTTCAATAAACCTTGAGATTACTACGGGATGCTCCTGAGACACGCTTGCCGCAAGCTCTAAGTAGTGTCTGAGATCAGTTCGACTCTGTGCAACCCTCATTGCGTAACCAGACAAGACATAGCTCGGCCGGATGAGGACAGGGTAACAGATCTCTTCTGCGAACTTCTCAGCATCCTCAACCGTGACCAACTTGCTCCATTTCGGCTGCGGGATACCTAGACGATCCAGAAGCGCGCTGAACTTAGATCTGTCTTCCGACTGATCTATGCTTTGGCTTGATGTACCAAGAAGGTTGACTCCCGCTTTGGCCAAGCTTACGGCTAAGCTGTTTGGGATCTGACCGCCAACGCTTCCGATCACGCCTAAGGGCTCTTCCTTTTCGTAGATGTCCAAGATCCTCTCCAGCGTCAACTCCTCAAAGTAGAGCTTGTCAGAGATGTCATAATCAGTAGATACTGTTTCAGGGTTATAGTTGATCATTATGGCCTCGTCGATTCCACGCCTCTTCAGCGCCCAGATTGTGTTAACGCCTCCCCAGTCGAACTCAACGCTTGACCCGATCCTGAAAACCCCTGCGCCGAGGACTATAACTTTCCTTCTGGGAGAGTATGCCACATCATCCTCATCACCATGGTAAGATAGATAGAGGTAATTCGTCTTGGCGGGCCATTCTGCTGCAAGAGTATCGATCTGTTTGACCGTAGGCACAATTCCTGCACTCTTACGGAAGGCTCGGACTGTTGGTTCGTCGGTTCCGAGGTACGTTGCGATCTGGGCGTCCCCGAATCCATGACGCTTCGCTTCTCTGATCAGTTCAAGTGTGTTCCTTTTTCCCAAGCTGAGTTTCTTGAGTCTCTTCTCGATGTCAATTATTCTTCTTATCTTGTAGAGGAACCATGGGTCGATGCCGCTCAGTTTGTAGATCCTGCGTATAGGGACACCCATCTTAATGGCTTTGACGATCTTGAAGAGCCTTTCATCAGTTGGGTTGCTCAGATTAGCGAGTATCGATTCGACATCTTCAGGCTGTTCATCGAGCCAGTTGCCAACGATGCCGTTCCTGCCGATGTCAAGCATCCTTACAGCCTTTTGAAGGGCCTCCTCAAAGGTCCTCCCGATCGCCATGACTTCCCCGACGGATTTCATCTGAGGACCTAGATGAGGATCAACGTTCCTGAACTTACTTAGGTCCCAACGCGGGATCTTCACCACAAGATAGTCAAGAGCCGGCTCAAAGCAAGCGGTCGTCACGCCAGTAACATTGTTCATGAGCTCTGGCAACATGTAGCCTACAGACAGTTTCGCCGCGATATAGGCAAGCGGATACCCTGTTGCCTTACTGGCTAACGCGGAGCTCCTCGACATCCTCGCGTTGACCTCGATAGCACGGAAATCCTCAGACCTAGGGTGCAATGCCCACTGGATGTTGCACTCGCCAACGATGCCAAGGCTCCTTATGACCTTTATCGATGCCGAACGGAGCAGATGGTACTCCCGGCTTGTCAAGGTCTGAGAAGGGGCTATAACGATGGAGTCTCCCGTGTGCACGCCCATAGGATCGAAGTTCTCCATGTTGCAGACAGTCAAACAGTTATCCTGATTGTCTCTCATTACTTCGTACTCAATCTCCTTCCATTTCCCAATATACTCCTCAACCAGAACCTGAGTGATCATGCTCTGAGCCAAGGCCCGGTTAGCGATCTCCTCAAGCTCGCGCTTGTTGTGAGCTACACCCGAACCCTTTCCGCCAAGTGTATAGGCAACACGCAATATAACGGGAAAACCTAGATCATTGGCGATCTCAAAAGCTCCCTCAACAGAGGTTGCGGATCTGCTTCTAGGTATCGGGATGTCTGCCTTTATCATAGCCCGTCTGAAGAGTTCACGGTCTTCTGTGTCTTCGATCGCTCTTATGGGAGTCCCAAGGACTTTCACATCATATCTCTCTAGGATCCCTAGCTTCGATAGCTGAACTCCGCAGTTAAGAGCGGTTTGGCCGCCAAAACCTAGGAGGATTCCGTCAGGCTTCTCTCTCTCGATAACCTTTTCGACGTATTCAGGCGTAACTGGCAGAAGGTAAACCTTACCAGCCAGCCGTGGGTCTGTTTGAATGGTCGCAATGTTCGGGTTGACGAGTACAGTTTCTATGCCTTCTTCTCTCAGAGCCTTCAGGCACTGGCTGCCAGAATAGTCGAATTCAGCGGCTTCGCCTATCTTTATCGGTCCACTGCCGAGAACCACGACCTTTCTAACCCACTCGAACTTCGGCACAGCCCTCACCCTAGGCTCTTCAAGAACATGTCAAAAAGAAACTCAGTGTCAAAAGGTCCTGGAGAAGCCTCGGGATGCCACTGAAAAGCGAAGGCGTTGCCGTTTCTCTTTCTTACTCCTTCAACAGTCTTGTCATTTGCGTTGACAAACCAGACATCCAAACCTGTGCCCTTCAAGGATTCGGCTCTGGTTGCATACCCATGGTTCTGAGTTGTTATGTAACATCGGCCAGTCTCGAGATCATAAGCTGGTTGGTTCTGCGACCTGTGACCGTACTTGAGCTTGTATGTATCTCCACCCATTGCCAAGGAAAGCAAGTGATTCCCTTGGCATATTCCCATCACAGGAACTTTCTCATTTACGATGCATTGGATAGCGGCTATTGCGTCTTTGCACATCTTAGGGTCACCTGGACCATTGCTGATGACTATTCCGTCAGGGTTGTACTCCAGGATTTCACCTGCAGAAAAGTTGTATGGCACGCGGATGACGCTGACTTTCCGAGCGATCAGGCTTCTTAGTATGCCTGCCTTCACTCCACAGTCTATGAGAACTACTTTCCTCTTCCCACCAAGCTCGTGATGAACTGGCTCTTTGACAGTTACTTCGCGCACTAGATCCCTTAGGTTGGGATCGGGAACGTTCTTGACCTCTTTCCGAAGCCTGTCTAGGTCAGGGCTTCCTCCTTTCTCACAGACATCCAATATACCGAGCATAGCGCCCATTTCCCTAAGCTTTTTTGTGAGCCTTCTCGTGTCAATGCCGCAGATGCCTGGGATGCCCTCGTTTCTGAGCCATTCGCCTAAGGTTCTCTTTGACGCCCAATGAAACGGTTCAAAACAAAGCTCTTGGAGAATGAGCCCTGAAACCTTGATTCCTACGGACTCGAAGTTGGCAGGAATCCCAAACTTGTCGCAGTTGTATGTTGGAACTCCATAGTTGCCTACCAGAGGATATGTCAGTGTTAGGATCTGACCTTTGTATGAAGGATCGGACAATGATTCAGGGTAGCCCGTCATAGACGTTGAGAAAACAACTTCCCCATAGACTCTACTGGGAGCTCCGAAGCCGGTTCCGACGAAGAAGGTTCCATCTTCCAGAACAAGTACAGCCCTTCCGGCTTTCTGAGGGCGTATCTCGGTTGCCAAAGGACCCTTCCCCAGGCAATTGAGATGTTCTCGTTCAAACCTTTCGGTTTGATGATGCTTGTTGGTCTACGCTCATCAAAGACTCGACTCGGGAATCAAGGCTTTTCTCAGCCTCTTTCAGTTTCTCGCTCCTTTGCGAAAACCATGCTCTGTCAACGTCTAGCCACTCTCTGCGTAGGATAAGCATCCTGCCGACCTCTCGTTCGGATGGTCCCCCTCTAACCTTATGTGACTCGATGAAGCTCGAGGGATCAACGGCACTCTGAACTTCTTTGGCCTCAACATTGAGCGGAGACTCTAGGATCTCTTTTGACACTTGAGCCAAAAGCTCAGGCGTCAAGTCATTGAGCGACCTATCCTCCTCAAGTAATTTCTTGACAACGGCGCCTACGATCCTGTGAGCCGTTCTGAAGGGAACCTTATGGTTCCGGACAAGCATGTTGGCGAGTTCAGTTGAAGTGATGAACGTCAAAGCAGGCTTGGCTGGAAAGGTCGATCCCACCTCAAGGTCCGGGACAAGCTTGCTGAACATCGCAAGGCAGCTTCTTGCGGTCTCAAAGGCTTCCCAAAGCTTTGGTGTGACTTCCTGAAAGTCCATATTGTACGTTGAGGGCAAAGACTTCAGAACTGTCGCTGACGCGACGAACCCGCCAATGATCATACTCATTCTTGACCTGATGACTTCCAATACATCGGGGTTCTTCTTTTGAGGCATGATGCTGCTTGTGAATGCGAACCCGTCCGGTAGCTTGACAGTCCCGAACTCCGAAGTGCTCCAGACAACAAGGTCCTCTACGAGTCGGGTCACGTCAACAGCCAAAACCGAAAGCGCCGCCAACACCTCTAGCACAAAATCCCTTGAACCAACAGCATCCAAGGAATTCTCAAGTACACCAGCGAACCCAAGCAGATCAGCAACCAGCTCCCTGCTTATTGAGAAGCTGGTTGTTGCTAAAGCTCCGGCTCCCATTGGACAGAGGTCAACACGCCCGTAAGCTTCTCTGAGACGTTGCAGGTCCCTTCTCAGAACATCACACTGCGCCAACAAATAGTGAGCAAAAGTCACTGGTTGAGCAGGCTGAAGATGCGTGTAGGCCACAATGATCTTGCCGGGGTCGTCTTCGGCTTTCTGGATCAAGACTTCTTCCAGCAAAAGGATGACCTCGGCTAGTTCAAGAATCTCTTGGCGCAGGTTCATTCTTATTGCCGTCGCCACTTGGTCGTTTCTACTTTTGGCTAGATTCAGATTTCCGCCAACGGCGTCTCCAGTAGCCCTGATGACTTCCTCTTCAACAGCCATATGGGCATCCTCAACCTCAGCGCTCAGCTCCAGTCTTCTGTCTAGGCTCACTAAGGCACCTAGTATCTTGGCCCCATCGTCGCTACTGACAATCTCGGTCTCGACCAGCATCACGACGTGTGCCTTGTTGATGCTGACCACATGTTTCAGTATTTTTCTGTCATATTCAGCTGATGAAGTGAACTCAACGACATCCTTTCTGACCGAGGTTAGCCTTCCTTTCCTCAGGAGTTCTGACACTCTACTCCTCTCCCAACCTTTTCGCCAGCGCGTTGGCGACTCTTGTCGGCAGGCCCCAGAGCTCAATGAACCCTGCAGACGAGGACTGGTCAAAAGTGGTCTCGATGTTGTAGGTCGCCAAATTTATGTCGTAGAGGGACAATGGAGAAGAACGACCGACTATTTGCAGGCTGCCCTTGTAGAGCTTAACTTTGACTTCGCCACAGACACGCTCCTGAGTATTGCCAACGAATGCGTCTAGATCCTCTTTGAGAGGGTCCGTCCAGAGACCTGTGTACGCGAGCTGAGCCCACAATGAATCAATCTGTTGCTTGAACGAAATCTCATGCCTTGTTAAGACCAGCTTCTCAAGATCCTTGTGCGTTTCGACAATGATGGTCGCTGCTGGACATTCGTATATTTCTCGGGACTTTATGCCGACCAGCCGGTCCTCAATATGATCGATGCGCCCGACACCGTGCCGACCTGCGATATCATTGATAGTTTCGATCAAAGCAACTGAGTCCATTTCTTCTCCATTGACCGAACTGGGGGCGCCTTTCTCAAACCCCAATGTCACGTACTCAGGAGTGTTCGGAGCCTTTTCTGGCGCGACGGTCCACTCATACACGTCCTCTGGCGGCTCCTTGTCGGGGTATTCCAAGACGCCGCACTCGATTGACCGCCCCCACAGGTTCTGGTCGACGCTATATGGTTTCTCGAAGTCTACGGGGATAGGAATGCCATTCGCATGGGCAAACTCAATCTCAGCGTCCCTCGTCATCCCCCATTCCCTGACAGGGGCAATCACTTTGAGGTTCGGATCGAGAGACTTCACTGAAACTTCAATCCGGACTTGATCATTCCCCTTGCCTGTGCATCCGTGTGCTACGCAGTTGGCGTGTTCTCTCTGAGCCACTTCAACTAGCTTTTTTGCGATTAGTGGTCGAGAGAGAGCAGTGCTGACCGGGTACTTGCCCTCGTAGAGTGCGTTTGCCTTGATTGCTGGGAAAACATACTCATCGACAAACTCTTTCTTTGCGTCTAACGAGTAATGGTTCAGAACGCCGAGCTTCCTTGCCTTTTTCTCAATGGCTTGGAGATCCTCTTTCTGACCTACATCAAGCGTCACTGTTACCACTTCTGCTTCGCATTTCTGCTGGAGCCACTTGAGGAGAACCGATGTGTCAAGGCCGCCCGAATATGCTAGGACTATCTTGTTCTCCAATGCTTCCCTCTCCGAGTTTCATGGAGAAAGAGCGAAATCCTTATATATGTTTTTTGGTCAGTTTGTGTCAGAAAATAGCTGCGATGACCGAAATTGGTCGACTCAACGCTGTCGAAAACAGTGCAGCTTCTGGTAGAAAGAGAGCCCCAGATTCAGGATGCCCTTGAAAAAGGCTACGGCAACTTCAGCGCCATAGCCCGCCTTCTCAAGCCAAAGGTTGAGGAGATCCTCGGAAAGAATGTCACGATGGGGGGGCTGATAACAGCCGTCAAGAGAGTCAAAACGGTCTATGCCCCCAAGGTAGAATACCAGAAGATCATAGCCGAGAGTGTCATAAACCTCAGGACAGACGTGGCGAAGTTGTCACTCGAGAGAACGCGCAAGAACCTTGAGAAGGCACGACTTATTTCAGCCGACTTTCCAGAGGCCTTCTTCCAAGTCTTGGAAGGCGCGACGACCTTGACGCTGATAACTGACCAAAGGATCTTCGAGGAAGTCCGTTCAGTCTTCAGAGATGTAGAGAAGCTGGATGAGAAGCCAAACCTTGCTGCGGCTATAGTCCAGAGCCCAAAAGCGATTGTCAACACCCCCGGCTGCATTGTAGCTTTCTACAACCCCATATCAAGGGCTCAGATCAATATAGAGGAGACGATCAGCTGCTTTACGGAAACCGTCATAGTCCTTCGTATGGAGGATGTGGCAAGAGCTTTCAACCTGCTAACAAACCTCATAGCAGATGCAAGGAGAGCACTCAGGAAGTCCTAGAAATCTCGCTCAATCACAGTCTGCCCTTAATGCCAGATGGAGATCAGGTTCTCCAAGTACCTTTTCCCGCTAAGGAAGCCGTTTTCCGGCGTGAAGAAGGGGTCTTCGTGCTCTATGCTAAGTACGTAATCGTACTTCACTTCTCTTAGCGCTGTCAGGTAAGCTTCCCAGTTGATCTGTCCCCAGCCAGGTATCCTGTACCTCCACCAGCCCCCTCCTAGAACCCCTACTTGCCGCAACCTGAATAGGAGAATCTCCGTATCCTTGGCGTGAGTATGATATATTCTTTCTCCAAACTTGTGCACAGCCTCAATATAGTCAATCTGCTGCCAAAGCAAGTGCGACGGATCAAAGTTGAGACCTAAAGTCTTGTCAGGAACGGTCTCGAGAGCCAACTGGAAGTGGTCCAGACCTTGCAGGTTTGTCGCATACCAGTTCTCCATCGCAATCTTGATGCCGTGTTCCTTGGCTCCGTCAACGATAGGAGAATAGACCTTCGGAAAGTCCTCCTTCAAGGTTCTTTTCTTGTCTTTCCCTGCTACGGGACCGCCAGCTAGTGTACAAACGACTCTGACATCTAGGGCAGAAGCAGCTTCTATCACTCTGACTAGGAACTTCTGGTCCTCAAGGTTCTCAAGTATCCGAAAACTATAGCAGGCTAGACTTGTGATATGCACGTCCTTGCCCCGGAAAGCCTGTCGAACTTCTCCTGCGCCTCCTCCGAGAACGCGGTCTACGTCAATCTGCCTTGACATTGGCGAAACTGCTACTTCTAGCCCCTTGAAGCCGTTAGTGGACGCCCAGTCAATGAGTCTCTTAAGGCTCCAGTCCATTACTGGTGAAGTGAGAAATCCCACGAACATCTCCTTGCACCCGCCTCATAGTTGAAGTGGCTACCTATATGCGTTTAGTGAAGACGAGCTGATCACTGCAGGAAAGATGACAGGCAAGTATGAATGTTAGGAAGGAACATATGGAACGGAAACAGCCCTACGCCAGTTTTATAAGCTCCCTCAGCCATCAAAGGTTTCGTAACGGGGGAAGGCGCAACTTGCCTGAAAAGGCGAAGCTGGGTTTCGTGGGCTGCGGCTTCATGGGACAGTGCGTTCATCTCCCTTCTTTCCATAAAGTCAAGAACGCCGAAATCGTTGCCGTCAGCGACCTGAGACCCAAGCTTGCAAAAGCTGTGGCAGAAAGATGGGGGATCAAGAAGGTCTATCCATCTCATCTCGAGATGATCGAGGACAAGGAGATCGACGCAGTCGTAGAGGTGACGAACAAGTCTGTGCACGCTCCGATAGCAATAGACGCACTCGAATGCGGCAAACATGTCTTTACAGAGAAGCCCATGGCAACCAGCAGTGAAGACGCAAAGAAGATGGTCCTAACAGCACGCAAACATGGCCTCAAACTCATGGTTGGCTACATGAAGCGCTACGACACAGGCGTACTAAGGGCCAAGGAAGCTTTCACGGAGCTGTCAGACAGCGACCAAGTCACCTTCGCCAGGTCACATGTCTTTGGAGGCGACTGGATCTGCGGAGTAACCGCTGAGATAATGATTGACACCGCAGAGCCCCTACCAAAGATCAATTCTAGGCGTCCGAGCTTTTCAACTGAGAGATACGTCAACATCATGGACAGCCTTTTCGAGCAGATTCATGATGTCAACCTGCCAAGGTACTTCCTTGGAGACCCCGCCGCCGTGGACTCTTCGATGCTTTGGCCAGGGGGATTCGTGTCTCTGTTGGACTACGGCGAGTTCCCGCTCGTGCTCGAGACGGGCTCCATAACAGCAGACTTCTGGGAAGAGCAGCTAATCATCTATTTCAGGAACGGGTGGATCGACTTAAGGCCTGCACCGCCTCTTCTAAGAAACACGCCTGCCGAGGTCCAAGTCTACCTCGCTGGGAGAGCCCAACGTGAAGAACGCCTACATGGAATGTGGTCCTGGGCCTTCGAACGGCAAGCTCAACACTTCATCGACTGCATCGTTGAGGACAAGGAGCCGATCTCTAACGGAGCCGATTCCTATAAGGACATAGTGATCGTCGAGTCGATTATTAGAGCAGCGTCGGAAGGCAGAAGGATCGAGATCAGAAGCATGGTTTAACAGAGCTTCACACAAGTCAAAGATGGCGATAGCCCCAAACTCAGCATTCTCGGGGGTTGCGTGCTCACCTCTTGTACCCGAGTTTCCTGAGTAGGTTCCTGCGCCACTCAATCCCCTCTTCATCTTCGATCCCCCGAGGTTTCAGACCGTCTATGACGCCGAGTATTCCTCTTCCTTGATCGCCTTCAGCAACGATAACTTCAAGGGGGTTGGCTGTCGCGGCATGGATTGTGCATACTTCGGGCACGTTCTTTAGGGCGTTTAGGACGTTTATTGGGTAGGCTCCACGAAGAAATACGAGAAAGGAGTGTCCGCAACCGAGTTTGAGGATGCTTTCTGCTGTAGCCTTTCTTAGTTCGTCATCGGTTCCATCCGTGCGGACGAGGCATTCTCCGCTACTTTCACTAAAAGCCAGTCCAAACTTGACACCTGGAACCACGTTCACTAAGGCTTCGTAGATGTCTTCGACTGTCTTTATGAAATGGGCGGTGCCAAGAATGGCGTTGCAGTCTCTAGGAGTCTCGATCTTGACAGCCCTGATCTCCATTCTCACTCTTCTCCCAAACCTTGGAGGCCGCAATATCAAGCTATATGTGGAGAGCTCTTAAGTTCCTTTCTGCTGGAGGAAATCCTAATGGAACCCATTAGAAGCTGCCGACACAGCTTCTTGCCCTTCTCTAAGAAGGGCCTTAGCGTTCTTCCACTGGTCCCTGAGAATCTCTAGAGTGCCAGACAGACCTGCGTGGACCGAGTAGAAGATGTAGCACAGGTACGCACATTTCGTGCATTGCCTATATTCTTTCCTAAGGTTGTCGAATCTACTGCTCTTCCAGAGTCTAGGTAGGTCAAATAGCGAGGCCACGGGTTCCCTGCTATGGCAACCTGCTACCCGACCTAAGTGGTCAACTACCAGAAAACTATCGAGAGCCTTGCAGTCCCAGGCCATTTCACCAGTCATGGCCAGTTGTCTCAACGCTTCTAGGGTCTTCTTGGTGATATAGACGTACCTGCTCTCTTCTCTCATACTGAGCAGGGAGTCGAAAACATTGACGAGAGCTTCCTTGTCCTGTATCTCGTACTCATCGTTCTTCCTCCCAAGTGGGAACATTCCGTTTCTGAAGGGGTAGTCGTACCAGTAGAGGCAGTACCAAACAGGGATGCTTCGACTCGTAAAGTGCTTCGTGAAGTCAACGATCTCGTGCAAGTTGAACTGAGAGATGGTTGGCGACACTCCTAAGTGTATTCTTTCTTGCTTTAGCTTGTCGATCGATTCCATCGCTGCCCTCCAAGCACCTGGAACTCCCTTAAGGTAATCGTTCTTTTTCTCGTCCAAGCTGTCCAAGGATATGGCGACGAAGTCGACGTTGCGCAAAGCCTCAGTTTCCTTCGCAGCCATACTGCCGTTGTCGTAGACGGTTGTCACAAAGCGCTGCGAGGCGTAATCTAAGATTTCTCTAATGTCATTCCGGAGCAGGGGATTTCCGCCTGAAAAGACAATCTCCAGAACCCCAAGATTGCTCAGGATGTCCAGTCCCTCCTCGACTTCATCGGTCGAGAGCTCTTGAGAGTGCTGCTCCGTCCAGACATTGCAGTCTCTGCACCGGTAGTTGCATCTCCTCGTCAACATCCACTGGGCGTGGTGGGTTCTCGGAGACTTGAACGAACGACTGATGAGTCTCAGCGCTTTTTTGGAAAAAGCCATGTAGCCTTAGCTCCGGTC
>Ga0315310_10001214_pt1 | contig 16203 bp, 13 predicted proteins | sample TDP5_MG_FD_203630 | JGI IMG/M metagenome (GOLD analysis project Ga0315310, IMG submission 203630) | Freshwater sediment microbial communities from Lake Towuti, South Sulawesi, Indonesia - TDP5 | ecosystem: Environmental > Aquatic > Freshwater > Lake > Sediment | place: Indonesia: South Sulawesi... | reverse complement strand
TTTGACGGCTAGATTAGCCAAGTGTTCTCTGTGCTCAGACACCAGTTTGCTTGCCATAGAGGTCATTGCAGTTTTTTTCAAGTATTCTTCAGCCTTTGGTCCGGTTGGTATTGCTATTTTCTCCAAAACTTCCAGTGCTTTTTCTGAGGCCTTTTTGTACCCATCAATTATTATTGTTGGGTGAATGTTTTTTCCGACGAGCTCCTCTGCCTTGTTTAGCAACTCGCCGGCTAGAATTACGGCCGTGGTTGTTCCATCGCCAGCTTCGTTGTCCTGTGTTTTTGCAACCTCCACCATCATTTTGGCTGCTGGATGCTGAATGTCCATTTCATCTAAGATTGTGCGTCCATCACTTGTTATCGTCACATCGCCAAAGTTGTCCACGAGCATTTTGTCCATGCCTTTCGGCCCTAGAGCACTTTTTACGGTTTCAGCCACTATTCTTGCAGCCATTATGTTTGTGTGTTGGGCTTCCCTTCCTCTGCTTCGGCTTGAACCTTCTTTTAATATTAAGACTGGAACACCGCCGGCTGATGCGGGTGATGACAAACTTCATAACCTCCTTAATGCGACACAATTGAAAAACAGCATTACAATATAAATTTTTCTAAAGGGATTAGCGTGAAGTTAGATTTTCAGATGTAAACTCCCTAGGGAACGTTGTTGATTTGGTTTGAGCATCGTTTTTAAGCCCGTTCCAGTTAGGATTATCACAGCAACATCAGCTTTTGACGCCTCTTTATTCTTGAGCTGTTTCTTGTAAGCCGCGTAGGCAACGGCTGAGCTCGGTTCGACGTGGAAACCCTTTCTTGCGAGTTCCATGAAGGCGTTGAATATTTCGTCTTCCTCAACCATAACGGCGTCGCCATCTGCTTCCCTCAAGTTTTTAACTATAAGGTCTAACAGCGGAGGGTTGACGCTCACCAAAGCGTCGGCAATGGAGGTTATCCTTTCAGGCGGAGTGTAACGCAAGTTTTTAAAGCGATGGTAAAGAGGCGAAACCTGTCTCGTTTGGCAAGCCACAATTCTCGGCATATCTTCTATTACGTTGGACTCAGCCAAATGCCTAAACCCTCTTGTCACGCCTAAAAGAAGAGTCCCAGCGGAAACTGGCAAGTAAACGCGCTGTGGAACACACCATGCAAACTGCTCAGCTATTTCGTAGGCGAGGCTTCTTATTCCATCCCTGAACAAGGGATGAAGGATGTGCCCCACATAGAATTTTCTCCCTTCAGCTTTTTGCGCTTCTTCAGCAACTTGGCTACGGTCGTCTGAAACCTTGACAACCTCTGCTCCGTAGAACTGAATTTGGTTAAACTTTGATCCAGAAACATTTTCGGGAACGTAAATTTTCGCCTTTAGACCTGCACGGGCAGCATAGGCGGCGATAGAGGCTCCTGCGTTGCCTGAAGAATCCTCAGAAATATAGCCTCCAGCCTTTTTCACGAGTCTATGCAGCGCTGAGATTAATACCGTTGAGCCTCTGTCTTTGAAGGAGCCTGTTGGGTTCAAACTTTCAAGTTTAAAGTAAACATCGCCTGAAAACTTTATTAAAGGCGTCCAGCCCTCACCCAAAGTTATGATTTGGAGTTCTTTCACGTACGGGAAAAACTTTGCATAGCGCCAAACAGTATAATCTTGCCTCCGAATTTTCCCGGCTTCAAAATTAAAGCGAAGTTGAACATCAAGCGGTTGACCGCAATAATGACACTTAAACGCAAGTAGGCTAAGAGAAGGTTGAGAACACATTGAACATTCAATTTCATGCCTCATAAAGACACCAATAATCCTTCTTGTATGGGGAGTGCGTTGCTTTTCAAACTTTCTCTATCCAGCAACAGCCGAAAGAACAGGCGAGTAGAGAAAAGGCTGACATCTATAGTTAATCTCCATGGTCAGGTAGAAGTCTTTGCCTCGAAAAAATTTATTAAATCGCTGGAAAAGGATTAGAGAATATCACCAGGAGACTTGGAAATGGTTAGAATCCTTGTGTGTGTAAAGCAAGCCATAGACGTCTCTCAGCTAAAGGTTGACTCGGCTACAAGACGTTTAATCCTTGTGGATGCTCCCCGAAAAATAAGCGACTTCGACAAAAACGCCTTAGAAGAAGCCATACGCATCAAAGAGAAGCCCGGAGCCGAAGTGCTCACGGTGACGGTTGGTCCAGAGGACGCCAAAACAACCTTAAGAGAAGCCCTAGCAATGGGTGCCGATAAGGCTTACCTGATAAGCGACCCGATTTTTGAAAACTCTGACACACTGGCAACCTCTTATATCCTCGCTGAAGCAGTCAAAAAGATAGGCTCCTTCGACCTCATTTTGTGCGGCGAAGCCTCAGTTGACAGCTTCTCGGCACAGATTGGACCGCGCTTGGCAGAGCGACTGGGCATTCCGTTGATAACCTATGCGAGAAAACTCAGCCTCGAAGGAGACACCGTTACTGCTGAACGAAGTCTAGAAGACTGCTCTGAGACTGTGAAGGCAAAAATTCCAGTTTTAATAACAGTTACAAAGGAAATTAACGAACCTCGCACTCCCTCTTACATGGCGATCATGACGGCGTTCAAGAAAGAGATTGTAATGTGGAAAGCCGTAGACCTTAACATTCCAAGCGAAAAAGTGGGGGAAGCCGGCTCGGCGGTTCAAGTGCTGGATGTTCTTGCCCCTAAAGTGGAACGCAAAAAAATCGTCATAAAGGGAGAAAACACCGCGGAGGTCGCAGAGAAGTTAGCGAAAACGCTGATTCAAGAAGGCATCATAACGAGGTGAGAGAGATTGAACGAATATCGTGGAGTCTGGGTGTACTCAGAGAGCAAGGACCTAATGCTTGAACTGATCGGCGAAGGAAGCGAATTGGCAAGTAAACTGCAGACGCAGCTAACGGCGGTTGTGTTGGGACATGATGTTAAAGACCAAGCAAAGGAGCTGATAGGTTATGGCGCTCAAAAAGTCATCGTAGTAGACCACCCGCAACTAAAGGAATTTCACGCTGAACCTTGTCTAAGTGCTTTAACCCAATTAACCAAACAGCACAAGCCTGAACTGCTTCTGATGGGTTCTACCAAGAGAGGAAAGGAACTTGCCGCCCGCCTTGCCGGTCGGCTTAACGCCGGATGCATCCCAGACTGCCTAGAGTTGAAAGTTGATGAACAGGGCAGACTGCTCGTAGGACGAATGGTCTACGGCGGAAACGCCATAGTAACTCAGATTTTCCGCGCTAAGCCACAAATAGTCACTATACCTGGCAGAAAATTTGAAAGACTCGAATATAGGGAAGAAAGGAAAGGTGAGGTTGTTAACATAAGCGACATACAAACCGAAGCGCCAAGAACTGAAATCGTCGAGGTTAAACCCAAGGAAGTGGTCGAAACAAGAATCGAAGAGGCGGAAGTGGTTGTTGGAGGCGGAAGGGGACTCGAAAAGAAAGAAGACTTCAAAATTCTAGACGAACTAGCCCAGATACTGGGTGGACAGGTGGGATACACCCGACCATTAGCTGAGGATAGAAAATGGTTCACAGAATGGGTAGGACTGTCAGGACACACAATCAAGCCAAAGCTCTACATTGCATGTGGGATTTCCGGAGTAATCCAACACGTAGCTGGAATACGCGACTCTAAGACAATAGTGGCTATCAATAAAGACTCGGAAGCGCCAATAATGGATATGGCCGATTACATCGTCATTGGCGACCTGTACGAAATAGTGCCAGCCCTATCACAAGCCTTAAGAAAACTTCTAGCTTAACTTGATTTCAAAAAAGAAAAAGACTATTTATCTGTAGTCGATGTACTCCTTGCCGAGAAGTTCTCTTACTAGAACAACTCTCTGGATGTTAAGAGCACCCTCAGCTCCAATGACGTAAGACATTATCCCTCGCAATCCCATTTCAAGTGGGCATTCCTTGGTGTATCCCCAAGCTCCCAACCATATCATTGCATCATAGAAGATTTTAAATGCAAGAGGCGGACCCAGCAACTTCACCGTGGATATAATCTTTGTGCATTCGAGTGGCGTGAAACGCTTTGTCTTATACCTTTCATTCACCATCCAAGCGGTTCTGTAAACCAACGATCGCAAGGCTTCTAGCTTTGCGTAATTGTCTGCCAATTCATATTGGATCATGCCGAATTTTCCAATAGGACGCCCAAAAGCCTTGCGTTCCTTAAGGTAATCCATTCCAATTTCAAGTGCACGTTGCGCACATCCTATAGAAGTGGCTCCAATTAGTAGCCTTGCAAGGTCAAAGCCTTCCATAGTCATGTAGAAGCCTCTGCCCTCTTCTCCCATGAGATAATCATTTGGCAGCCTAACATCTTTCATAGTGAAGGCCCCACACGATATACCCATCCTGCCCATGTCATCGAAACGTTTGCTTACCTCGACGCCCGGAGCCTTTAACGGAAGATAGAAGGATGTCATGCCTTTATGTGAAGCCTCTGGCGGTGCTGGTGATGTTCTAGCGGTTATCCAGAAACCACCCTTGCCGAGATGCAAACACTCTTCCGTACCGCTGATGTACGTCTTCTCTCCATTGACAATCCAATCGTTCCCCTGCCTTTTTGCTGTTGTCTTGAAAGCAGCGACATCAGAACCTCCACCAGCTTCGGTTGTACCTATACCTATGAACGCCTCGCCCTTTGTTGACGGACGTATACACTCTTCTCTAACCCTTTCTGTGCAGTATCTGTCAGCAACAAATCCCCAACTGCTTTCGACTAGGAAATGAACAGGGATTGCTATGGTAATATCAGCATAGGCTAGTTCTTCGGCAGCTATGCAAGCGGTAACCCAGTCTGCTCCCATTCCGCCATGCTCTTCCGGAATGGTCATTAGCCACAAACCAAGATCAGCCATTCCCTTAATTATTTCATCAGGGATCCATTGTTTAGTGTCAATTTCTCTGACTTTCTCGATGGGTAGGTTTTTCTGGCACCATTCGTGCAAAATCTTTCGAAACATTTCTTGTTGTTCGGTAAAGCCGAACTCTACCATTCTCTTTCACCTTTAGAGAACAAAAGTCTCATAGACACTAGATATATAAGGTTTGCCAGAAACAAATCACTTAATTTTAAGGAGAAGCCGCGGTGGACATTAACCCCGCTTTTTGTAGAAGCTCATCTACTGGACTTCGATTCAAGTTTAATCCAAGCCTTTCAGTTGATATTCCCATAGCCAAGCCAAGTAGCTGCGTATAATAGAGCACTGGCAAATTGAGTTTTGTGCCAGTTGTGGCAGCCGCACTTTTTTGGCGCATGTCAAACATCATCTGACAAGAAGGACAAGAAACCACTAGCGCATCTGCGCCCCAGTCTTGGACCGCCCTCAGCTTTAGCCCACTAAATGTTAGTGCAGCATCTGGATGAGACAACAAAAGCATGGCTCCGCAACAATCCAACTTCTCTGGGTAAGGGACGCTTTTTGCACCCAACCACTCAACTAACATGTTCATTTTCCTCGGGTTTTCTGAGTCGTCAACTGGTTGAAGTGTGCTGGGTCTTAAAATGTGGCAGCCATAATGGACTGCAATTTTTAAGCCGTTTAAGGGGTGCTTGACGGCCTTTCTTATTCTTTCCTCTCCGACAAGGTCGTGAAGCAGGTTGATGGTGTGCCAAATCTTAATTGAGCCTTCATATCGAAGGTTTTCTTCTCCGAGTATGCTGTTAATCCTTTCGTTTAGTTTATCGTCTTGGCCGAGGAAGTGTTTGGCTTCGGAAAGCGACAAGTAACAACCATTGCATGGAATAAGCAAGTCGTCTAAGCCCGTTTTTTCAGCTATGGTTAGGTTTCTCGCCGCCAGATAAAGGGCTGCGAACATGTTAACGCTTTGGACTGGTGTTCCACAGCATGAGATGTTGCTTAATTCCACGAGTTCTAAGCCAAGGTGAGGCGTAACCGCTCTAATCGACATTTCATAGCCATACTGAATTGTTGGGATGAGACAGCCCCAGTAGACTGCAACTTTCAACTCCCACTACCCCTGGGAAAGTTCCAGAACCTTGAAAAAAACAGCCTTGAACCTCTCATCAGGCTCGCGGAACTCTGGTAGGTCTAGCTTCTCTCTGTTCACTTTTTCCAGCTTGCGCGTTACTGTGTCTTGCGGTTTTTGAATGAACCCTGTTTCGAGTATGGCGCTTAACGAGTGTAGAAAACTTTCGGGCACTTTGGCTTCTTTTTCAACGGCCAGGTTTCTCAACGCAAGTATGAGGTCGACCGGCGCCACGGCTTGGGGACATCTCTCCTTACACTTTAGACAGGCCGCACAAGCCCAGACTATGCCCGAGGCAACTAATTCTTCAATGAAGCCCAGACTAGCTAAACTCACGATTTCGTGCGGTTTTAGCTCCAGCATCTTCATTGATGGGCAACCGCTTGTACATCTAATGCATTGAAAACAATTGTGGGGCTTCTGCTCGCCGATCTTAGCTAAGATTTTGAGGCGGAGAGCCATATCAGGCTTTTTTGTGGTTGTGAGGTCTATGATGGACATGGAATAAGGAGTAGCGGCTCTTGCCCTTATAGGCATTGTGGTTTACGAATTTCAATATCAAAATCACAAATCTTTTAAAACCAATTTCTAATCTAATGTTCTCAATCTCATATAAGGAGTATGAAAATGAACAGACATTCTGCGCTTGTTGTCGGCGGAGGGGTTGCTGGACTGCAAACCGCCATTGACCTTGCAAGCATGGGCATAAACGTTTATTTAATTGAGAAGGAACCTCGCTTAGGAGGCCATACTTCATTTTTACATCAAGTGTTTCCAACATTGGAGAACGCTGAGGAGCTAACTGAACACCTGCTCCAAAAGGTTTTGAATAACCCCAACATAAAGGTTTTGTCTTACGCTGAAATTGAATCAGTTACGGGTTCAAAGGGCAATTTTAGAGTGCACATATCAAAAAGAGCTAGATATGTGGACGAAACTAAATGCACTAACTGTGGTGAATGCGAAAAGGTTTGTCCAGTAGATGTCCCGAAAAAGTTTGAAATGGGACTAGCAACGAGAAAAGCCATTTACATGCCTAAACCATTCGCAGTTCCAGCCAAATATCTAATCGACGAAGAATCTTGTTTATACTTTAGAGATAAATCCTGCCGTGCGTGCCAAGACGTTTGCCCAGAAGGCGCCGTTCTATACGACCAAAAATCGTTGTCTGAAGAACTTTCAGTAAATGCCATTGTCTTGGCAACAGGCTTTTGCCAATATGAAGCTGAAAAAGTGGGACAGTATAAGTATGGTGTTTATCCGAACGTGATTACTGGAATGGAGTATGAGCGATTATGCAGTCTATCTGGTCCAACTGGCGGAAAAATCCTAAGAATAGACAACAAAGAAAGACCGAAAAGCGTTGCGATTGTTTTGTGTGTTGGCTCGCGAGATGAAAAGCACCTTCGCTATTGCTGCAACATCGGATGCTTAAACGCTCTCAAACACGCCCACTACCTGAAACAGCAGTACGGAGAAGGAGTTGATGCTTACATCTGCTATACGGACGTAAGGGCGGTTACAAAAAAGGGCGAACAGTTGTACCAGAAAGTCAGAGCCAGCGGTGTTGAATTCATCCATGGACAGCCATCCGAAGTACGCCAAACCCCAAATGGCTTCCTAGCTCTGGATGTTTATGACCTAGGCACATCCAAATTGCTATCAATAACAGCTGACCTTGTTGTTTTGGAAATCGGGTTAACGCCTTATGTTAACCTCAAGGAAAAACTCCAACTAACGCTTGACGAGGATTGTTTCTTTATGGAAAAACATCCTCAACTAGCACCAAACGAAACAATAAAAGACGGCATCTTCCTCGCTGGAACAGTGCAACAGCCCATGCACGTTTATGAGACACTAATGAGCGCTTCCGCAGTAGCCATGAAAGTGTTGTCTTTTATGAGAATGAATTCAACAACCCATTAGTTTGCTAAGAGCCGAGATTATTACTAGAAAGCTGTTCTAATACACTGAAACTTTAGCAACTCCATTTATTTTCAGAAACTCCGGAATCAATTCTCCTGGAATCTTTTTCTCAACAATCAACGCGAGCTTCGGCTCCGGTGACAACTCAGGGTCATCCACAATCGCTTGCCTTATGCTTAGACCATTCTTTGCGAGTATCATGGCGGAATTCGCAAGAATGCCAGGTATTCTTGCGTCAACTGGTGTTATTTCCACAACTCCTAGGCTTAAGTGCTTGGCAATCTCTTTTAATGAGTGCCCAGCAGACCTTAGACCCTCAAATATTAGCCTAAGTTCGCGGTTGGCGTTGATGGCATTTAACGTTTCATGGACTGTTCGTCTATCCACCCCTGCAACGCGAGCTACACGTACCGGCGGAATTTCGATGTCGTTAAGATATATTTTTCCGTTTCTTACACTAAGCCCATTTTCCACTAGGACACGGGCTACTTTGAGGCGTTCAGGATATCCTTCTAAATATTTTCTGATGTTGCTCCACATGTTACGAGTTCCTTTATGTACGTTTTTGCGCAATAAAGTATAAATATGTTCTTGTAATTATGTGCTTCTTAATGCGCTTGGATGTACTAAAACGTACCTAGGAGATAGAAAAATGCCACCAAGAAAAATAACATTGAACGAAGAAGAAATACCAAAACAATGGTACTGCATTCTACCAGACCTCCCAAAACCATTACCACCCATGATACACCCGGAAACGAAGGAGCCCGTAAAACTACCTCCCATCTTGTTTCCAAGCGAATGCTTGAAACAGGAGTACAGCGAAGAACGTTGGATAGACATACCCGAAGAAGTGCGGGAGGTGTACCGATTATGGAGGCCGACACCACTCTACAGAGCGACCAACCTTGAGAAAGCACTGAAAACTCCAGCCAAAATTTACTACAAATACGAAGGCGTGAGCCCTCCAGGAAGCCATAAGCCAAACACCGCTGTTGCCCAAGCCTACTACGCCATGAAGGACGGTATAAAAAGACTAACAACAGAAACAGGCGCTGGTCAATGGGGCTCGGCCCTAGTGTTCGGTTGCATGTTGTTTGGACTGAAATCAACGGTTTACATGGTGAAGACGAGTTATAATCAGAAACCTTACAGAAGAATCATGATGGAAACCTGGGGAGGCGAGGTCTACGCAAGCCCAAGCGAAAGAACAAAATGCGGCAAGAAGTTTTTGGAAGAAGACCCTAACAACCCAGGAAGCCTCGGAATAGCCATAAGCGAGGCCGTGGAGGACGCCCTCACGCATCAAGATGAGGCGAGATACACTATTGGAAGCGTCGTCAACCATGTTCTTCTCCACCAAACCGTTATCGGCTTAGAAACTCAGAAGCAACTGCAATTGGTGGATGACTACCCAGATACAATCATAGGATGCATAGGTGGAGGAAGCAGCTTTTCGGGATTGTACTGGCCCTTCTATTACGACAAGGTTTCTGGCAAAACTCCTAATGACCCCGAGTTTATAGCTGTGGAACCTACAGCATGCCCGTCCATAACGAAGGGATACTACACTTACGACCACGGAGACACTGCTCGAATAATTCCCTTGGTTAAAATGTACACGCTTGGTCACATGTTCATACCTCCACCCATCCATGCTGGCGGACTGCGCTATCATGGAAAGGCTCCAACACTCTGCTTGCTGAGTAGGGAAGGGATTGTAAAGACCAGGGATTACAATCAGGTTCAAGTCTTTGAAGCAGCAACGTTGTTCGCTAAAACTGAAGGCATATTGCCAGCCCCTGAACCTGCTCACGCTATAAAGGCCGTAGTTGACGAGGCCCTTAAATGCAAGGAAAAAGGCGAAGAGAAGACCATCCTATTCTTGCTCTGCGGACACGGCTACTTTGACATGCAAGCCTACGACGATTACAACGGCGGCAAGCTGCCTCCATACGAGTACCCAAAGGAAAAAGTAGACGAAGCCATGAAAAAGCTTAAAAAACTCTACCCATGGCTGGATGGCGAACTCAAAAATCTCGAATGAGCGACATGCCCTATGAACCGGGAGAAATTGAAGTTCCAACCTTCGGCCATTAAAAGGCGGAAGAACAAGTGACATCCACTATTTTAACTGAAAAATCAAATTTGAAAATGGTTTTGTTGCCGATTGACGAGCTGAGACCTCACGAAAAAGGCTCTCCACTGTATCTGGAGCTACTTAAACGAGAAATTCTTAGGGACGGCATGCTAAAGTATCCAATAATAGCGGATGAAAAAACGTGTGTCATATTGGATGGAATGCACCGTTGGCTTGCACTAAAAAGCCTTGGCTACACGTTAATACCAGTCATACTCGTTGATGCCTTCCAGAATCCAAGAATACGTGTTGGAAAAAGAAGGATTCATCAATACACATGTGATTCAGACGAAGAAATAGCCATTGAAAAGGTCATCTCGGCAGGACTTAGCGAACGTCTGATGAAGCCGCGTTCAACCAGACATTTCTTCCCCTTCTCAAAATTTCAGCGAATCAATTGCCCATTACACTTATTGAGAAAAAGCGCTCCACAAGATGTTTCAAGATATCTTGCCAGAATGACCAAGAAAGAATGCAACTTAACCATTAAAGAGTGGTTAGAGGAAATATCCGAAGAATTACAGTTTCTCACGAGAAGAAAAGAAGAAGTAGAAAGGGAAATGGAGGAATTCCTAAACAGAGTTAAAAATTTGGACAATAACCCTTCAACTTTTTAATGTGCAGGTTCTATCGACGCCAAATAATTAAACGCAGAAGTTTATTAACACAGAAGTGGCATACTTAGCTGGAAGTCGGGGAGATGATTCCAATCAATGCCCCGCAGATTGGGGACGAGGAAATCGAAGCTGTTGTCAAAGTCATGAAAAGCGGTCTACTTACCCATGGACTTGGCGCAGGTCCCATGGTTACGAATTTCGAGAAAGAATTCGCACAATTTGTAAAGGCAAAACATGCGATAGCCGTAAACACCGGAACAGCTGCCCTCCATTTAGCGATTGTAGGGGCCGGAATAAAATCAGGCAACGAGATGATCCTGCCAAGTTTTACGTATGTTGCAACTGCTGAGGTTATTGTTTTCGCAGGAGCCAGACCAGTCTTTGTGGATGTTGACCCAGAGACATACAATGTTTCTCCGGTAGAAATCGAAAAAGCCATCACTAAAGAGACTCAAGCCATAATGCCTGTTGACATTTATGGTTTACCAGCCGATATGCAACCAATAAGGGAAATCGCTGAAAAACATGGATTAACAATCATTGAGGATGCGGCTCAAGCCCACGGTGCGACGTATAAAGGAAAACCTCCGGGAACCTTTGCTGACGCTGCATGCTGGAGCTTTTACGCGAGCAAGAACATGACCACCGGTGAAGGCGGGATGATAACAACAAATAACGATGAAATGACCGAAAAGGCGCGGTTTATGAGGAGTCATGGAGAAAAAGAGAAGTACAAATCCCTCATGCTTGGGCATAACTATCACATGCCGGAAATACAAGCGGCGATAGGTTGTGTACAACTCAAGAAGTTGCCCAAGTTTTTGGCTAAAAGACGTGAAAACGCGAAGAGACTGACTGAAATACTTAGAAAAGAAGAGCGTTTGCAGTTGCCAATAGAACCAAAAGGCTGCAAACACAGCTGGTATCTTTACACCGTTAGACTGACGGACGCAGAGGAAAAAGAGAGAGACAGAATTGTTGAAGAATTAAGGCGGAGGGGAATTGGGGCAGGAGTAGTTTACATGAGTCCTGTGCATCTCATGCCATACTACAGAGGTTTTGGAAAGTACAAGCTTCCAGAAACAGAGAAGGCGTCAAAACAAGTTTTTTCATTACCGGTTCATCCAGGCGTAACCCCGGAACAGATAGATTTCATAGGCGAAACGGTTTTACGTATCTTAGGATAGTCTTATCACGTTAAGGTTTATATGGAATGACTTAGGTAGTATTGAACCCATCCTTTGGGGTTTTGACTGGGGAATCGCATCATGCAGAAAATCAAAGTTGTTATAATGGGCGCGGCTGGTAGGGACTTCCACAACTTTAACGTCTATTTCAGAAATAATAGTGCTTATGAAGTTGTGGCTTTCACAGCCACACAGATTCCAGGCATAGAAGGCAGAATCTATCCTCCTGAGCTTGCGGGTCCAATCTATCCTAAGGGTATACCAATTTATCCGGAAGAGGAACTGCCTAAATTGATAAGAGAACATGAAATTGATCAAGTTGTTTTTGCCTACAGCGATGTTTCCCACGAATACGTTATGCATAAGGCTTCCATAGCGTTGACAAGCGGTGCAGACTTCCGCTTGATGGGACCGAAAACGACAATGCTGAAGGCAAAAGTTCCAGTTGTTTCCGTGGGCGCTGTCAGGACAGGCTCGGGGAAAAGCCAAACCTCACGGCAAGTCGCAAGAATTTTGAAAAACAAAGGTTTGAGGGTTGTGGTCATTAGGCATCCAATGCCCTACGGAGACTTAACAAAGCAGGTTTGCCAACGTTTCGCTTCATATGAAGATTTGGATAAATATGAGTGCACGATTGAAGAAAGGGAGGAATACGAACCGCACATAGACAACGGCATAATTGTTTACGCAGGGGTTGACTACGAAAAAATTCTGAGAGAGGCGGAAAAAGAGGCGGATGTCATCGTCTGGGACGGAGGCAACAACGACCTACCCTTCTACAAACCGGACCTGCACATCGTTGTAGCTGACCCCCATAGGGCTGGACATGAAGTTGCTTATCATCCCGGTGAGGCTAATTTGCGGATGGCAAACATTGTAGTAATAAACAAGGTGGACACGGCAGATCCAAAAAATGTGGAGAAAGTGAAAGAAAACATAAGGATGGCTAATCCCAAGGCTGTGATATTGGATGCGGCTTCGCCCATAACAGGAGACAAGCTCGAGATAATCAAGGGAAAACGTGTATTAGTGATCGAGGATGGACCAACACTAACGCACGGCAACATGCCTTACGGAGCCGCAACAATAATAGCGAAAAAGCTTGAAGCAGGCGAAATTGTCGATCCGAAACCATACGCCGTGGGTTCAATAAAAGAGGCTTATAAGAAATATCCGCATTTAGGTGCAATCCTCCCGGCGTTGGGCTATGGTGAAAAACAAGTAGCTGAGCTTAAGGAAACCATTGACCGCACGCCTTGCGATGTTGTGGTGATTGGCACACCCATAGACCTGAGAAGAGTATTGACCATCGACAAGCCAACGGTGAGAGTGAAATACGAACTCCAAGTTTTAGGACCAGTCTCTCTTGAGCAATTATTGGAAGAGTTCCTTCAAAGAGGTAAAAAGCCATGAGCGGTGAAGAAGCGGAAATCTCCCGCACGAAGATAAAATTCGTAATTGAGGGATTGGGGGAGGCGGAAGGAGAGTTCGTGCGTTTTTTGGCGCCTAGAACTGTAGACATGATAGTTAGGAAACTGCCGATAGAGGGGAGAGCAGCCTTGTGGAAGGAGGAGGTCTATTTTGAAACGCCGATTAAGATGGGAGAGGAGAAGGCGAAGGGAACCGTTGAAAAGGGAACCATTGCGTTTTGGCCTATGGGAAGCGCCATATGTATATTTTATGGGGAGTCTCAGCCCTACAGTCCGGTGAACATTCTTGGCAAGATAACGAAGAATCTTGAACTTTTTAGTAGGGTGAGAAGTGGGACAAAAATAAGAGTGGAGAAGTGTTAGAGCCTAGGCTGTGAGCAGCCTCTTCTTGGCTATTATTTTTTCTATTTTCTTTTTTGCGTCCATTTTTTGGTATATTTCCAGTGCTTGGTTTAGAAGCGAGTAGGCTTTTTCTTTGTCGCCTTCTTCATTTCTTTTTAGGTACATTAAGCCATATTCGTACAGAAGCTCAGCATATTGGTAGACGTACCATTTTTGCGCGTTTAGGGATCTGTATCCTTGAAGACTTTTTTCGAAATACTGTTCGGATTGTTCCCAGTTCTTCTGTTCTCTGAAAAGCATCGCTTTCAGCATTTCAGCGAGAGGTATAAGCATTTTGTTTTTTGTACTTGCCGCGTGTTCGTAGGTTTTTTCAATTGATTCTTTGGCTTTTTCAATTTCACCCTTTTTCAGATACAATTTTGAAAGGGTTGGAAATGTCCAGACAAGCTGAGTATCTGTGTCTCCTGCGGTTTCATAGATGCTGTTGCTTTCTTTGAGGTATTTCTCAGCTTCCACGTAGTCTTCCATTTCCATAAATAATTCTCCAAGCGAATAAGTCGCAAGTCCAGAAAATTGATATTCGCCAACTTTTTTTGCGATGTCAAGGGCTTCCACTAGATGCTGAAGACTTTTGTCCCACTCTCCCAAAAAAAGATAACACCGGCCAAGACCGCCCATTGCGCCTGAGATTTGAACGGGGTATTTGATTCTTTTAGCTAATGCTAAAATGTCTTCAAAAATGGAAACAGCCTTCTGCAACTCTCCCATAAATACATACGACCACGCTAGCACAGAATCAATCCAAGTTAAGCCGTACAAGGAACCAACTTTTTTGGTGAATTCCGATCCTTTTTGAGCGGTTTCGAACGCCCTTTGAAATTCTCCTGTAGAAAAAAAGTAGAGATAGCCAAGGTTGTTGTATAAAGTGATAGCATGCCCTACAAGATTGTTTTCGAGAGCCATTTTCAGTCCCTGCTCATAGTATTTTGCCGCTTTTTCGAATTCTCCGGACTTCAGACTTAATGTCCCTAGATCGTTATAACAGCTTGCAAGAACTTCGGGGTCGCCCAATCTTTCCGCCAGTTCAAAGGCTTTCTGTGCCCAAGACAAAGCTTCAGCAGACCCGCTTCGCCAAAGCATGTGAGAAATATCTTCATACAAACTGGCTAATTCCACACTTTCTGGCTCTTTTTCAAGTATTTCTAAAGCCATACGATGATGATCAGAAGCCTTGTCCCTGTCACCAACGAATTGCCAGATCCAGGATCCCATTTTTATATTAAGTCGTGCAATGTTTTTCTTGTCTCCTAGCTGATTCCACAATGTCAACGATTTATTCAAGTATTCCGAGCATTCATCAACTTTACCCATCCACGCCTTAAGGTCGCCAAGCCTCTCTATTATGCGAACCTTCTGTTCAAGATTTTCTTCTCTCTCTTCGAGAAGCTCAAGAGCATGTTGAAGATAGGAAAAAGCCTCATTATGAGCATATACCTTCTGTGCCTTTTCCCCAGCCTTCAAGAAGTACTCAAGCGCCTTATCTTTGTCACCGCCCTCTAGAAAATGATAGGCAATTTCTCCGAGATGTTCATCAATCTTTTTAGCGTAGACCTTCTCTAAAGCGCATCCGACAATGCCATGAAGCCTCTTATGCCTTAAATGGCTAACTTCCTCATGGACAACGTCTCTCACTATAATATCGCTAAAGGAATACACGTCTTCTCCACGGATGACCTTCTCCTTAATCAGCTCTGTCTTGAGCGTTTTCTCCATGATTTCAAGCAGTTTGTCCTCTTCAATGCCGGTAACTCCGCATAAGGCTTCAAAAGTGAAATCCTTTCCAACAAAAGAAGCCATGGTCAACACGTTTTGGCATTCCTCATCTAACCGACTTATCCTCTTCTTTACAACGCTCTTAACGGTCTTCGGAAACTCAATTCTCGAAACTTCTTTAATCTTCCACTTGTTCTCCTCGCGGTAGATGACTTCCTCTTCCTTTAGGGACTTTATCACCTCTTCAACAAAGAACGGGTTACCCCTTGTTTTCTCATAGACAAGCTCACAAAACTCTCTTGGAACGTCGTCCTGCTCCAGAATCCGCTTAATCATCTCCGAAACGTCATCGAAAGACATGCGTTTTAATTGGGTGGACTGAAGCAAGCGCTCCCTATTCAGTTCTGTCAAGACTGGAGACAAAGGATGCCTCTCATCAATGTCAGTGTCACGATAAGCACCCAAAAGAAGCAGGGGTTCCCTGTAGACTCCGCGGGCCAAATAATGTAGCAGCAATAGCGAAGACTGGTCAGTCCACTGCAGATCATCAAGAACAACCAACAATGGGGTTTCCTTAGAGATGTTAATGATAAACTGTGAAACCGCCTCAAAAAGCCTGTCACGCTCCTGCTCGGGACTTATGGGCAAAGACTGAGGAATCGCGCCAAGCTTCTGTTTGATTTCTGGAACTAGCTTACATACCTCGCTTGGATAAAAACCAATCACCCTATACAATTGCTCGGGAGTACAAACTTGCAAATAGTCTTTGATCACCTCGTTCCAGAGAACATAAGGGGGG